>Ga0209102_1000113_pt1 | contig 54389 bp, 50 predicted proteins | sample ConPoolayeHmetaG_FD_185483 | JGI IMG/M metagenome (GOLD analysis project Ga0209102, IMG submission 185483) | Hot spring microbial mat communities from California, USA to study Microbial Dark Matter (Phase II) - Cone Pool mat layer H metaG... ...
GCGAAAACCTATTTTGATTATGGCATTGGAACAGTTGTGTACATTCACATAAGCTCTGGAGATTTGGCAAAATTAAGGAATGATAGTAAAGGAAATCTTATAGTCACAGGACATATTGCAAGCGATTCCGTAGGCATAAATCCTTTCATTCATGAACTTCAAAAGAACGGCATAAGCGTAACCACAATTGGCATTGTCAAAGATTAGATTACTTTTTTCAACAATCCGATTATTCAGCATTCATATTTTGAATTCATAAATTATAATTTCACTATTAATAAAATATGATTGAGACTCCATGTTCAAAAATGTCTTGCAAAAACAAAAAACAAATGAAAAAACCAAATGTATTAGATGTAAAGAAAAAGATGCAACAAGAGAAGATCAAATGTGTGACAGTTGCCGCTTCTTAATAACTATAGATGGCATACTTAAAAGTAGAAATGAATAACTACCGCTAAGACTTAAAGCAATCTTAAATAGCACGATTGGCACTGCTAGAAGGCGCCGAATCTATTTCTTATTATACCCCTGAGTTTTTCGATTTTCGCTTCATCTTCCAACGTTTGCTTTTTTGCCTGTTCTTCTATCACAGCCGTGCGAGCTTCAGCTTCGCGATTATAATCTTCAATTTCCTTGTTAGTCTGATCTATAATTTGCTTAACCCAATCCAATTTGCTTTCCATTTCATCCATCATGGTTATAAGCCTAAGTCTATCACCTATCACGAAGAGTTTTCTATCCCATAAATGTCTACTTGATTTCCATTCGCGTTCAAAAATGTCTTGCCAAACATGATCTGGAGTGGAATCTAAAGGAAAATCAATGATGTAGGCGTCTGAAAAATAGTGGTCTCGCTTTATGACAATTTTATCTGCATCGACTGGTTTCAACAAGTTTACTTTTTTAGCTGTCTCTTTCACAATTACTTCCCACCAATAATTATCCTTTCTTAACTTTAAAAATTCTACGCTAAAAGAAGCGCGCGTTATTTTTCAACTGAAACTCTGCTTTCACCCATTTCTTTCTCAAGCCTTATCACATGTTCAGCTTTTTCCGCAAAAGCCTCACTGTGTGTAACTGCAATTATTTGTTCTATGGCTTTAAACCTTGAAATTGCATCGGCTAAACGTTCAATTGAGCCATCTTCTCTCCCAAGGCTTTCGGTAGGCTCGTCAAGAAGAAGAATACTTAATCCATGACCTGTTTTGGACTGCATAATCAATTGGCCTAGCCCGAGGCGATATGCAAAAGCAAGTAATGTGCGTTCTCCGCCTGAAAGATTTGAAACTTCTCTTTCGACACCACTTTCGCTTTTGACATATGGCGTGTATGTTTCATCAATGAGAATATTCAAGAGCGGTCCTTCCGTGCCTATTAGACTGTCAAGGACCTGCTGGACAAAATTTCTCAATATTTTTATAAACTCACTGCGCAATTTAGGCTGAATGCTTCTATAGGAATCACGTATGCTTCCGATTATTTCGACAATTTTCATTATTTTTTCCATACGTTCAATTTTCTGCTGAGCCTGGTCAATACGCTCTTTTATTTCACCCAACCGTTTCAGGAGGTCTTTTTTGCGGTTCTCTTTAGTTTGAATATCAGATTTTATTGAATAGAACATCTCTGATGCTTGGTCTCTTTTATTCCTTACATTCAATAGCTGGGACATGTCAAATTTGCTAATCTCACTTCGCACAGTTTCCATTTGTGAACGCAACTCTTTTTCCAATTTTTGTTTTTCCTCAAACTCTTTGGAAAGATCAGCTAAAGCTTGTGATTCTTCGCTAATGCGTGCCTTTAAGTCGTCAACTTTTGGAAGAAAAATTCGCATGTTTGATATTGCGTCGTTTGCATCATTCTTTATTTGCTGTAGTTCTTCAATGTCGTGTTGAAGTTGACTTATTGTTCTTTGTCTTCCATCATTATTTTCTTGAATTCTTTGCATTAGACGGTTTTTGTATTCTTCAGCTAATGGTTGTAAGCAAAGAGGACAAAGATTTTCTTTAGAAAGTGAAGAAATTCTTTTTTGATCTTCTCGCATATTCCTTAGAGTTGCCTCTTGTTCTGCCTTTAAACTGGAGATTTGATCGTCAAATGTTGATAAATGCTGTCTTAACGCTTCGATGGATTGATCTGGTGAAACTCCAATCTCTTTGATTCTAGTTCTATATGCATCTATTTGTGCTTCAGTTGTGTTTAAGCGTTGTCTCAAATTTTGAATAACAATTTTTTTTCCTTCTATCTTTTCAGCTAATGATGCTGATGTATCCTCAATATTTGTTAAATTTGCCTGAAGCTGGGCTTCTTGCCTTCTGAGTTCTTCTATGCGGTTTTTTATTTCCTCCAGTTTTTTAAGTTTCAATTCAGCTTCTTCTAAGACTTTCTTGACATCATCCAACTTTTTTGCCAAATTTTGCAATTCAATTTCAGTAAGTGACAGTTCTTCAACTGTATGGTTGTACTCTGTACTCAGTTTTTCCATGCTGGCAACGTCAGGGTCCTTTTCATAGGCGCTTTTTTCTCCTTCATATTTCTGTTTAAATCCTAAAAGGCTAGTCCATGCGTTTTCATATGCTGATAAGCCGAATAATTCGTCTAAGCGTGTTTGTCTATCTCTTGGCCGTGCGTTCAAAAGTTCTTTTAAGTGTTCTTGTCGAACCCATACTATTTCTCGGAAAAGCTCTTTATTCAAACCTGTTATTGTTTGGAGCTGTTCATCTACAGCGTCGCTTTTTACGCTTGCTATAATGTTTTCGTCTTCTAAGAGTTTTAGTTCGTCAAAGCCTTGGGTTATGCCTTTTCCTCGTCTTTTGAGCCCCCGAGATATTTTGTAGTTTTTTCCATTGTGAATAAATTGAACTGTAACTTTTCCATTCTCTGCATTTTCACGGAGCAGATAATCATAGCTTCTTCCAATTGGATCTCCGAATAATGCGAAATCTATGGCGTAGAGGATGCTGGATTTTCCACAACCTAAGCCGCCGACTAGGCAGTTGAAGCCTCTTGTAAATGGTACAGTGGATTTTACGTGGGAGCGAATGTTTTCAAGTTGGACTATTTCAATTTTCATTTCAGAAGCTCCTCTATGGTTTGTTTCACTTTTTCCTCTTCCTTCTTGCTTAATGGTTCAATCAGATTAACTGCTGCATGAGCTATTTTTTCAGCTTCATCGTGACTGTAGCGTTCAGAGAAGATTTGCAAGAAATATTCGAAGGCTTTCGTTTTCAAATCTTTAAATTCGCTTTCGAAGATTGAACGAACAATTTCCTCTGAAACCTCACTTTCACGCAATAAAATGAGTGGATGCACAAACAGGGCTTTTTCAGCAGCACTTCTAATTTGGGCAACATCCACTTCTGCACGACTTGTTTCCACAGGTAAAACTCCTTTAAGCACTGGAATGATAATTGCTCCTTCCTCATCAGCTCCTTTCACAAGTTGGATTGCAAGTTCTGTAATTCTTGATGTTGTCACACCAGTAAAATCCTGTTCTAGAACATTGAATTTGCGTGAGTATTCAAGTTCAACAAAATCTTGGATAATGTTGCCTTTTTCATCTACTTTAACGTGATAAAAACCTTTTTTAATTTTAGCTTCGTCATAGTTGACGGTTTCAGTACATCCACTGTAGACAAGTACCGCATTTTTAAACTTCTCCACATAAGGCGTGTGCACATGCCCCGCAGCATAATAATTGAAGCCTTCAGGTATTAGCTCTGGCGGAGCTTCAGCCTCTATATATGGAGGCTTTAAGCTTGGAAGGTCTAAAGCCATATGAAAAACAAAAATGTTGAACAAGTTAGGGTCTGGAAAGGGCTTGTTTTGTTCCATGAAAACTGGAAGCAGCTCTTCAGTTTTGCGTCTAGTTCTAAAGTTGGGCACGCCATAAACATAGCAACAGTCATGTTTTCTCCAACATGCGCCTTCATGTCTTGGTAAGTAATAGATTAATCCAGCGCTATCTAGAGGATTTAAGATTGTGCTTGTCATAACGTTAGGTGCTGAATCATGGGAGCCGTCAACAACCAAAACTGGAATGTTAGCATCACGTAAGCGACTGAAATTTTTAATGGCATTTTCCAATGTTACATTAGAAGGACGGGCTTGATGAAACAAGTCTCCTGCAATAATCATGAAATCTGGCTTTAAATTTATGGTTTTATCGACTAATTCTTGAAAAGCCCTGTCGAAGTCTTCACGTCTAACCTCTAACCCATACTGCGCATAGCCTAAATGCAAGTCTGCTGCATGAACAAAACTGAAGGCTTTCAAATGTTTTTTCCTCACATTGAATTGCAAATATCTAATTTTAGCTTGTTATTGGATGGTTTTAAGTATTTAGTCTCTTCAATAATGCAGAATTTCTGGATTTTAAAGGAAACACATAAACGTTTTGCTGTAACATTTTAACCGAGATGTACAAGCATGAAATGCCAAAAATGCCAGAAAGAAGTTTTCTTGCCCTTCAGATGCCCTTACTGCGGAGGCCATTTCTGTTCAGAGCATCGTTTGCCAGAAAATCATGAATGCCCACAGATTGACTATGCACGTATGCCTAAAGAAGAAGCTAGGACAATGGTTGTTCAAAGGCAAGAGCCTTTTGAATACAAGGTTAGTTATGTGCCTGTTAAGGCGAAAAAGAGAATTTATTTTAGTAATACGGAAATTAAACATTTGACTGTGGCTGCGTTTCTCGTGATAGGTGTTGGACTATCATTAGGATTATTCTCAAACATTTTTTATGCAGATTACAGCATTGATTATACAGCTTTAGTTGCTTTTGCAGGAATATTGACAGCATCTTTTCTCACACATGAAACAGCACATAAAATTGCTGCGCAAAAAGAAGGGTTGTGGGCAGAATTTAGATTAACAATGGTTGGGGCCGTTCTGACTCTAATTTCTGTAATAACGCCACTTTTCAAGATAATATCGCCTGGTGCAGTTATGATTTCAGGGTTCGGAGACTTGAAGAGTATTGGAAAAACGTCAATAGCAGGACCATTAACAAACATTGCATTATCAACAATATCCCTTACTTTAAATTTTCTTTTTTCCCATGAACCATATGCGTTGATACTTGCATTTGCCGCGTTTTTCAATGCTTGGATAGCGTTTTTTAATTTGATTCCTTTGGGGATACTTGATGGATTTAAAGTGTTCAGATGGGATAAAAGAAATTGGGTTTTAGTCTTCACGGCGAGTTTGATCTTGATGATAATCTCTTATAAACTTTTGAATGCGCAAATGTTTTAAAAAAATAAAAGCTTATAGTGCAAATGGATAATCTTTGGTGTAGAGCTTAAATGGTTAATAGAGATAGGCATGATATTACTTTCGAGATTTTGAACAAAGCAGCTTTAGGAAAGAGAAAAACAGAACTAATGAGAGATGTGGGTCTTTCATATACACAATCTAAAATCTATTTGCAAACATTAACTGAGAGAGGGTTGTTGGAAACTGATAAAAAGGGTTTATTTAGAACAACAAGTAAAGGTTCAGAATTTTTGGAAAAATGCAAAGAATGCCCATTATTCAAATGGGAAAAGACTAAAAGATTATAGAAGTTCGATGGTCACGTGCACTTCTTCTGGAACCCGTATTCTCATAATGCGCCTCATAACACGTTCTTCAGCATCAATATCAATTAAGCGTTTATGAATGCGCATTTCCCACTTATCCCATGTGGAAGTCCCTTCACCACAAGGTGACTTCAAAACTGGAACCTTCAACCTTTTAGTTGGCAACGGGACTGGACCGTTTATTTTTACACCTGTTTTTTGAGCGATGGTCTTCAATTCCTCGCATACTTCTTCCAATTTTCTATAGTCAGTGCTTGTCAATCGTATTCGTGCTTTCCTAGCCATCGCCAATCATTCCACACATACGTTTTTCACGACAGATTCATTAAGTGTTTACTTTTAGACAATTAACCATACATAAAAACTTATCGAATAATAAACGGTAGTAGACACAAATTAAGGAAAGTGGACAATGGAAAACCAAAAACTGAAAGTTAAGGGAATATTCCTTGACTTAGATGGCACGATAGTGGATTCAAAAAGAGCCTATTTAGAAGCAGCAACAATAGCCTTCGAGACCAGTGGGCAGAAATTAGTTGATGCTAAAATTGTGATGGAAATTCCAAAGAGGCTTGAGCAGAATCTTCCAATTAATGACTTGTTGAAAGGATACGATGTGCACAGATTTTTAGATGTTTACCTGAAAACATACTATCAAGTGACGCTCACTAAGGCAAAACCGCTGCCGGGAATTTCAGAAACTCTCAAAAAACTTTCAGAAAAGGCAAAGTTGGCATTGATTACTATGCGTTATGTTTCGAAAGAGAAAATCTATGAAGAGTTAGAAAAATTCGGCTTAGCAAAATACTTTCAATATATAGTAACAGCATTGGATACTAGCAACCCAAAGCCCTCACCAGAAGCATTAATAAAATGTGCAAGACAATTTGGCATTGAAACTTGCAAATGTGTCGTTGTAGGAGATTCTATCGCTGATATAAAGGCTGGAAAGAATGCTGGAACCATAACAGTGGCTGTTTTGTCTGGAATATTTTCTCGTAATGAACTGGAAAAGGAGAAACCAGATTTAATTCTTGAAAACGTCAATCAGCTTCCAGATTTTATTGAATAACCCACAAAATAAAGTTTATAATATTTCTGAAACTAAAATATAGCTGAAAATTATTTAAAAAAGTTATAGAAGCCATTACAAATAAAGTTTAATTAAAACCTAAGCGTCTAATCTATGGTGGAGAAGGCTTCAATCAATGACAATGAACTTCATAGAAGCAATGCTTTCAGAGAAACTTAAAGAAGTGAACCCGACGCTAGACCTTTTTGGTTCAGATAGAAAAGTGCTCCAAGTAGCATGCCAAGACTTGACAAATTATCTTAAAGTTCATTGGAACCTCATTGGAAAGGAAGCTAACGAATGTGAGCTTGTGGAAAAACTGGAGAAATTCTACAGTGAAAATCCAAAGGAAATGGAAGAGTTTTTGGGCATTTGGACTGGAATATGGTTTAAAAAATGGAAGGAAAGAGTAAAACTGCTAATAGGAAACGAAAACTCAAACAGATGGAACAGAGTTACAAAAATTCTTAATGAAGCAGAACCAATATGGAGAAAACTTTCCAACAAGCAAGAAATGCAAGAATTAATAACATCAACACTCATAAAGAATGGAGAAATCTGCGGCACATCAATTCTTGCAGAAAACCTCTTAAAAATGGAACTGGGCGAAAAAGGCAGAAAATACTTCGACGAGCAAGAACAAATAATACATGTTGTCAACAGCACTTTGAGAAAAGCGAGAGAGATAACCAGAAGCAAAGGGCCTTTAATCTACGTCAAAATCGACAAAGGTTACTATCAATCGACGCAATAACAAAAAAATCTGTTTTAACGTATTCTTTCTCTGCTTAAAGTCTTAGTCTGCCAAGAATATTTTCTAATTGCAGCAGTTTCTCCATAACCGCAAGCTGCACATCGCTTTTTAGTCACGTTATAGGCTCTTCTTCCACATCGCCTGCAACGTATATGCACAGTTTTTCCAGCACGTTTACCAAAAGATGGCGTTCCCTTTCCCAAAATTGTCACCTAGGCGGAGGCGAAATCAAAATCACATTGTCTCCTCGAACAATTATTAACCCAAGTTTTCTCACATTCTCAGTATTAGTATTATCCTCTGTTTCTTCCAAGACCAAGTTTAGATGCTGGTCAAAACCTTTCAGTCTCCCACGTAAACTTTTTCCACCTTTCAATCGTACAAGAACAATTTTTCCAAGATTTTGCTCAAGGATTTCAGTTGTCATTTCGCTCATTTCTTAAGCCTCGAAACATATTTTATGTCTTTTATACTTAAACTTATACCATTTAAACTTATCTAAGGGATAAGCATCATGCCAGAAAAATTCACAAGACACTTTCTCAAAACCAAAGAGACAGAAGTTTTCTTAAAAAAGGCCTCAGAAAAACTAAAAGCTGATTTAGAGCAAATTTTAAAGAATAAGATCAAAGTGGAATTTATTCAAACAGAATTTGCGGAAATTTACCTTATCAACGAGAAACCATTATTAGCTAAAGTTCAAGAAAATATTTTTCCAACTTTGATTTTCGAAGAATATTTTGCACTGTCGCCTAAGGTTTTTGTGGACATGGGTGCTGTTCCACACGTGTGCAACGGGGCGAAAGTTATGGCACCTGGAATTCGCCACATAGAGGGAGAATTTAAGGCAAGAGATTTTGCCATTATTTTAGATGAGAGACATGGCAAGCCTATAGCGGTAGGAGAGATGATCTATGACAGTGAAACAGCTAAGAATATCACATGTGGAGTGGTTGCCAAAAACATTCATTACGTAGGGGACAACATTTGGAATTTCATAAAAAAGTTTAGACCTTAACTTGAATGAGGCAGAATCTAAATTTCAAATTCATAAAACACTTTAATATTCGCTCTGCATTAAAAATTCAGATGTAAAATTAAGAAAAAACTTAAACATCTGAAAAACAGATAAAGGTTAGTGAGGAGAAGTTTGCCAGGCTTAGGTAATATACTCCGTAAATCAAAAAAAACCGCAGAGAAAGAGCTTCAATCCAGAGAAGGCTCTGGCAAAGCGTACTTGAAGGCTATGCCGCTCCGTGATTTATCCGATTTGGATGCTATAAAAGACGAAGTGAACTCCGGCAACATCATGATTCTTAGAATTACGCCGCTAGCAAACAAAAGCATTGATGATGTTAAGCGTGCAGTAAACGAGTTATGCGAGTTTGCAGAATCCGTGGGCGGAGATATTGCACGTCTAGGCGAAGAACGGGTAGTTATCTGCCCCCCAAACGTTAAGATTTGGCGAGAAAAAACACAAATCTCAAATGAGCCGATACCTACAGCAGCCTAAAAGTTTCCATAACTGTTGGAGCAATTGCCTCAATTCCACATCTTTTCTGAATGAAATTTGCTATGCTTAGACATTTAGCCCTTTCACCGTGGCAAACAATAACTTTTTCTGGACTTGGCTTTAATTGAGTGATATAACTGATTATTTGCCGTCTGTCAGAATGTCCAGAAAAACCTTCAATAGATTCTACACGCAACTTGACTTTCACAACGTCAAGCTTACCTTCACTGTTCATCATGGTAACTTCATTCAGACCCTTCTGCACTCTTCTTCCCAATGTCCCTTCAATCTGATAACTTACGAAAATTACGGTGTTGTTTTCGTTGTCTGCCAAGCCCTTGAAATACTCTATTACAGGTCCGCCTTCAAGCATGCCTGACGTTGCCATCACAATGCATGGTTCGCCATCTATTATTTCTTGTCTCACATTTGGATGCTCAACTACAGTGAAGTAGTCTGATTGGAAGGGATTAATTCCCTCATGAAGTATGCTGTGGCGAACCTCCCTGCCTAAGTATTCAGGATAAGCTGTGTGAATTGCGGTGGCTTCAGAAATCATTCCTTCAATAAAAACCGGAGCTTCTTTCATTAGTCCACGCCGCATATAACCGTCAATAACAAGCATTATTTCCTGAGCGCGTCCCACAGCTGGAACAGGGATTAAAACCTTGCCTTTACGCTCTAGAGTCTCATTTATAACTGCAGTTAGCCGTTCTTCAGCTTCAACCCGCGAAGGCATAATGTCATCTACATTCCCATAGGTGCTTTCAGTTATCACTGTTTCAACTCGAGGAAACTCTGTTGTCGCTGCTTCCAACAGCATAGTTCTTCCATACTTGTAATCACCAGTGTAGACAATGTTGTGCAAACCTTCACCAATGTGTAAATGAGCCATAGAAGACCCGAGAATATGACCAGCGTTATGAAGAGTTAAGCGAACATCAGGTGCAATGTCAGTTACAACACCATACCGCAGCGGAATAGTGTGCAAAACACATTCACGAACATCCTTCTGATCATAAGGCGCCATTAAACCCTGCTTACTTGCCACGTCTAGATAGTCCAATTGAAGCAAAGTCATAAGATTAGAAGTTGGAGCTGAACAGTAAACTGGACCGTCATACCCATACTTGTAAAGAAAAGGGATCAATCCGCAATGGTCAAGGTGAGCATGACTTATGACAACGGCATCTAAAGAATCAAGCTGAAACGCTGGATTATCAAATCTTGGAAAAGCCTCAAAAGGCTTGTTAGAGCCTGGATTAATGCCGCAATCCAACAGCACACTACTTTCTCTTGTTTGAATTAGAAAGGCTGACCTCCCAACCTCTTGGACCCCTCCAAGAGTTGTGATTCTGAGGTCACCAACATCGTAGAGTTTAGGTCTGAAAATTCTTTCACCGACAGTGCGCAGAATTCTTTCTCTTTCCTTGCTTTCAGAATGAAGATAATGGCGCATGTGAGTAACTATTTTTGAACGTAACGGAGGGCTTCTCAAAACATGTGGACGCCACTTCGTTCGTCTTATGATCTCTTGCAGGATCGTTCCATTTTTTCCAATAACAATCCCAGGCTTTTTAGCTTCAATTATTATTTCGCCAAGGCTTGGGTCGAAGTTAATATCTGTGACCTCTGCTTCAGGAGAGATCATTTCGCGTGCTATTCTTTCAGCATCCTTTTCTGGAAGCCTCACAGAGGGATCTGAGCGAATTACTATCCTTTTTCTAATCATGTTAACTATTTCAACAATTGCGTTGCTTTGTTCAACCAACACCTCTGGTTTTTTAGTATAGATGGCAAGTGTCGAGCCTTCATACTCTATTCTTGTCACTTCTGCTTCTTTCGGAACATGTTCCAATATGTAATGGCTTATTTCTATCTTGTCTTTTCCAGAGTTTGGAGCCACTATGTTAACTTCCTCAATCGGTCAAAAATTTCTTCTTTACATCATCAGATAATTCTCGATAACCCTTCTCATCTATCACTGCAACGTTGAAACTGTCTCCGCTTGCCGCGTCCCGCTTCATAGCAGAATTAACAGCTTTAACAATTATAGGTAGAAGTTCCTTAATGGACACATCCTCCTTATACCTGTCCTCAAGAATTCCATAAGCTACAGGCGAACCCGAACCAGTGGCGACACATTTTTCCTCTGTTAAACTACCAAAAGGATCAATCGAGAAAATATGAGGCCCTGTATCATCAACACCACCTATGAGAATTTGCGTTGCATATCGAGTTGAAAACAAAAGATTCGCAATAAGCCTTGCTGCTGAATTTACTGGAAGAGGCCTGTCCATGTTTAGTCTGTAAAGCTGTGCATTTGCCGTTAATATGTCAACAGTTCTTTGCGCATCAGCAACAGCGCCTGCAATTGTCATAGCTAAGTGGTCATCTATCTTGTATATTTTCTTTCCATGTTTATGAGCAACGTAGAAGCCCATGGTTACACGAGTATCAGAGGCTAATATGACGCCGTCTTTGCATACAACACCTATTGTTGTTGTTCCCTTTAACGTTAATCGATTGACTGCATCCCTTTGTATCATTATATTTTTCTCCTAAAACCTAAATACGGAGCATAATTATTCGCTAGTAACTAGCATCATTTTATCATTACCATGACATTTATTAATATTGCGGTTCACAACTGAAGAATGGAAAGTAATCTCTTATTCAGAAAACGCAGAGTTTGAAAAGATTTAAACAGATATCCACTATGAGATTAAAGAAGACTGTAAACGTGAATGTGGTTAATTTGCCTAATAAACCCAATAAACATCATTGGATGCAGCTTCCAAGAGAAGTTATTGTTGGAAATGGAACTATAGTATGTGTTACTGAAATTTCCAAAAGGCTTGGTTTCACAAAATCTGCACTTATAGTGGCGGGTTCAAAAACTTATGGCATTGCAGGAAAAACCGTGAAGGAACTTCTTCAAAATGAAGGATTAGAAGTTAACACTTTGATTGTTGAATCTGCAACAGTTAAAGATGTGAAATTTGTCGAAGAAAAAATAAGGACTTTAAAACCAACAGTGGTTTTCGGGGTAGGTGGTGGAACAAAAATAGATGTGGCGAAACTAGGCTCTGCCAGACAAAATACACCGTTTATAAGCGTTCCAACCACAGCATCACATGATGGTATTGCAAGTTCCCTATCTTCAGTTAAAGGCTTTGAAAAACCATATTCAATTATAGCTCAGGCACCAGTAGCCATCATAGCAGACACAAGCATAATAATGAAAGCACCATGGCGTTTTGCTGTAAGCGGTTGTGGAGACGTCATCGCTAAGATTACAGCTGTGAAGGATTGGAAATTGGCACATGAAGAGAAAGGCGAATATTATGGTGAGTATGCAGCAAGCTTGGCTTTAATGAGCGCCAAACTTGTAATGGAGAATGCGGAAATTATTAAACAAGAAAGTGAAAATGGTTTGCGCATCCTTATTGAAGCCTTGATAAGTTGCGGCGTATCTATGAGCATTGCTGGAAGCAGTAGGCCATGCAGCGGTTCAGAACATCTGTTCAGTCATGCTCTTGACATTATTAAGCCCAATCATGCTATGCATGGGGAAAAATGCGGTGTTGGAACAATAATGATGGCTTATCTTCACAAAATAAATTGGAGACATATAAAAGATAAGTTGAAGAAATTGGGCGCACCTACAACTGCAGATGAGCTTGGCTTGACAAAGGAAGAGTTAGTAAAGGCATTGGAGATGGCTGTAACGATTAGGCCAGAAAGATACACGATTCTTAACAAGACTGGGTTAAGTCGAGGTAACTGTGAAAAAATCGCGAAAATAACAGGAGTTATATAAAATTTAAGTTTTTGTCTCTGCTTCTTTCTTTGCTTCTGCTTTGAAGGTTTCAATGAATTTAACAGCACTTATTGCTGGAAAGAATCTTTGTATGTCTAAGGCTATGCCTCTTTTAGCTACTTGAATACCCTCCAAATAGAAGGCTTCTTCAGGCATTTCTATGTTTACAGCTTTGGCTCTTACGTTGAATTTGAATTTGTCTTGCTCCACTGCGGGTACTCTTCTATGAATAAGAGCGGAGATTTTCTCTTGCTGTGTTTCAAGTTTTTTTTGAACTGTAACTTCATAGATTAAGGTTTTTCCAGCCAAAGGAGGATTGAAGTCAAGAAGAACACGACCAGCACCTAATGTGCGCACGGTAGCCATTTTCCCATCATACTCAATATGCATTCCAAGTGTGGGGGTTATGCCCTTAGCTGCTAAATGCCTTAAAGGAACACGCCTAACCTTTTCTGGGTCTCTGTTTCCAAAGGCTTTTTCTGGCGGTATCTCAACAGAACTGGTTTTGCTAACGTCCATGGATGTTAGGCTTTCATCTAATGGTTTCAGAACCCAACCTTCACCTATTACCACTAGTTTAGGCGCATAAATTTCGCCTTCCTTGTATAAATGTTCTTTTTTGGCAATCTCCTCTTTCGTCGTGTCAAAGACTTCACCAGTTTCTTTCACCTTGGCAATATAATCTATTACTATAAAGTCGCCTTTCTGCAAAGCCATAATGCATCATCTTTTAAAGCATTGGCAAAGTATGCTTTCAACCTTTAATAAAAACTTTCGCTTATATCAACTGAAAACCTAGAGAGAGCCTCTCAAAAACACAGTGTTATTTAGCTTTTCTTTCTATATCCCAGCGTTTGAAAATTTCCTCTGCAATTTGTGGTCTCAAAACAAAAATGTCTTCAGGGCGGCGCACATAAATATAAACGGTGTAAACTCTTTCAAAGCCACCAGAGCGTGTTAACATATAACTAGGCTCTTTCGGAAATATGTGAGCATAATTTTCAAAAACTTCCTTGAAAATTGATTTAATCTTATCAGCGGAAACATTGTGGTCAAAAGCTATTTCAAAAGTGTAGCAATAGAGATTTTGATGATCATCAGTTTCATATGCATAATTAATTACATCTCGATCCATAATTTGAAGGTTACTAATTGAAACAACATTGTTCCCAATAGTCAAGATCTTAGTGTAGTTTATTGTTATTTCTTGGACTATTCCTTCAACAGTTCCTATGCGAACGTAATCGCCAACTCGAAACGGTCTGGCTGCAAGTAAGTAAAAGCCAGCTATGAAGTTTCCAATGGTTTTACTTGAAGCTAAACCTATGGCAGCACCACCTATAGCGGAAAAAGCAACGAACCATTCCGTTGGCAAACCACCTATTCTCACAATGGAGACTGCGGCACCGGTTAGAATTAATATGCGAAAAGTCAAAATCAGACTGTTCGTTACATTAGGCGCCAAATGCGTTCTTTTGGCAAATCTTACTAAATATCTTGTTATTAGCCTTTCCAAGATAATTGCAATTACAGAAATTATGGCAATAGCAAAAACGGTTGATAAATCAACTCCTAAAAAAACGTATGATTCAAGAAAACTTGAGAATGTTAAAGCCATAATCATATATGCGTTCACTGTTTCTGCATGTTCAAGAGTGTTTTATAAATTCTTTCCTCATAAGGAATAGCTATTTTTATAATAGTTCATTACATTAAGCTTTTCAAAATAGAAGAGTCATTAAGAGAAATGAAACTGGCGAAAAGATGAAACAGGAAACAAATGTAAAAAATAATCGAAGAAACGCTTACTTTGGTATTCTTCTCCTAGGAATTGTAAGTCTGATGGGTGATGTTGTTTATGAAGGTTCGAGAGGCATAGTCCCCAGTTATCTTGGGTTTTTAGGTGCAACAGCAGTAATCGTAGGTTTGGTTGGTGGATTGGGCGACTTTCTGGGATATTCCATCAGACTTGTAAGTGGATTTTTGGCTGATACAACCCGTTCTTATTGGCTCTTTATATTTTTAGGTTACGGTCTAATTGTTTCTATTCCGCTTCTGGGAATCCCGCTAGGCTTAGAAATTGCTGTAGTTCTTGTTTTGCTGGAAAGATTTGGAAAAGCCTTCAGGTCTCCTTCTAGAGACACAGTCTTATCAATTATAAGCAAGGATGTAGGGGCAGGCAAAGCCTTTGGCATCCATGAACTCTTAGATCAAATAGGAGCAATACTTGGACCATTCATAGTGGCTTTACTGATGCTTTATACAAACAATAATTACAATTTTACTTTCATTTTCCTTTTCATACCCTTTCTTGCACTTTTAGCAGTTTTAGCCTATACGTATAAGCGAATACGCTCAAGAACAATAATTTCAGAAGAACAAAAGACTGATGATAAAGAAAAGAAAAGGCTAACGAAACCATTTTACATTTACACTTTTGCCGTTCTGCTAAACACAATTGGACTTATACCTTATTCGCTAATACTGTACAAGGCTTCAGAGATTCTCCCACAAACACAGCAGTGGATTGTGCCCCTAATCTACTTGCTCATTCAAGGCGTAGATGCGCCTATGGCTTTGATTGCTGGCTATGCCTATGACAAGTTTGGAATAAGTGTGCTGATTATGCCTTTTCTACTTTCCTTTTTTCCACCATTGTTAACAATGGCTGGTGCGGAACTGTCATTAATTCTAGCCTCAGCGGCAGTTTTTGGTTTGGTTCTTGGAATGCAAGAATCAATTTATCGCGCGGCTGTTTCAGAACTTACACCAATTTCTTCAAGAGGTACAGCCTATGGCATATTTAACACAGCGTATGGATTGGGCTTCTTAATTAGTGGCACAATATACGGATTAGTGATGACACTGAAACCAAGCTTTGCTTTGATTGTGTTTTATGCTGTTGCAACACAGAGTATAGCAATAGCCTCTTTGCTTAGCATCAGGTCAAAATTGAAGAAAAATGAGTGAAAAGTTGTCGAAGTGCTTTAAGGAGAAATAACGCCAGCAACTTTTGGAAAGGGCACTGCATCCCAAATATATTCTATGCCGCAGATGTACTTAGTCAACCTTTCAATTCCAATACCAAAGCCAGAGGAAGGCGGAACCCCTTCTTTAAGCATTTCAAGATACCACGCATATTTAGCAGGTTCCTCACCTTCTTGCTCTATTCTCTTCACAACATTCTCATATTTGCGCTCTCTTTCGCCACCAGAAATTGCTTCACCAAAGCCTTCAGGATAAATCAAATCAAAATCTCTCAATACACCATGCTTTTCTGGATGCTCCAAATAGTAGAAACCCCGAGCAGTAATTGGATAATCAGTTATCCAGAAAGGCGCCTTATGAATGGATGAGATGGCTTCTTCAGCATCCCAAGGAATTTCACTTCCATATTTTAATTTGTAACCAATAGACTGCAAAACTTCAATTGCCTCATCATAAGAATACTTTTTAAAAGGAATTGTTGGCGTCTCCAGCTTTCTTCCAAGCTGTTTAAGCTCAATTCTCCGTTTTCTCTTCACATCCTCAATGGTGTAACAAAGCATTCTTTCTCCAAGCTCCATCATACGTCGATAATTAGCATAGGCTTCTTCTATGTCTACTTGCCGAAATTCCGTAAGATGTCTCCTCGTTTTAATAGTCTCTAAAGGTTCAATTCGAATGTTTGGCGAAAGAGCAAAAATTTTTGGAAGACAAGTTAGTGCCATTTGCTTATAGAGAATCATGCTACTCATAACCTTGAACTTCGCACCATAATAATCAATGGAAACCTGACTTGCCCCACGAATACCAGGATCAGTTACAGGTCCAATAATCGGTGCTAGAATCTCGAAGAAACCCTCTTTTCTGAGAAATTCTCTTATTGAAGATATTACCTGATCCTGCAATTTTAGGATGCAAATAATCTTTGGCTGTCTTAACGTGACATACCTGCGCTTAATAGATTCAATAGGATCCATCGACATAAATGAATAAGTGTGTAGGCTTGATTATAAATTTTTTATGAAAAATCTTGGATAAAATTCAAAAAAGTTAACTTTTTATAGTATGTTTTCGTAATTATTACAATCATGAATAAAAGCCTAACTCATAAAGATTTGAAGATTCTTAGTTTACTTCAGAAGAATTGCAAGATGACAGCGAAAGACATAGCCAAAAACATTAACTCCCCAGTAACGACAGTTTTTGCAAAAATAAAAAAAATGGAAGAATTGGAAATCATAAAAGATTACAAAGCTGTTCTAAACTCTCATAAACTGAACAAGGGAACAACAGCATTCATTCTCGCCTCATTTTCCTACAGAATAAGAGAAGGAGACTCATTGTCTCAAAGGAAAATTGCCAAAGAAATTGCCAAATTTCCAGAAGTTCAAGAAGTTCACATTATTACAGGCGATTGGGACATACTAATAAAAATAAAAGAAAAAGATGTGGAGACTATTGGAAAATTTGTAATAGACAAACTGCGAATTGTAGAAGGGATTGAAAAAACTCTAACATGTATGGTTTTCGAAACAGAAAAGGAAACAACCGACATAGTCTTGGAAAAAACAAGTGACTGAGACAAAAATCGGTCAAAGAGTAATTACAGCCAAGTTTTATTAGAAAAGGGAAAACGTCAGAAAATTCTATCACAACATCTCGGTTTCGTGCGCATCACAGTAATACTTAATTATCGACATGTTATTTTCTTACGAAAATATGAAAAACCATATTCAGAGTGAATAAAAATGGTGAATGCTATCATTTTTGGTGCTCCAGGTTCAGGAAAAGGCACTTATGCTTCACGGTTGCAATCTAAACTGGATGTTAACGTGGTTGCTATGGGCGACATTTTCCGCGAAATTATGAAAGAAGATACAGATTTGGCGAGAGAAGTTAGAGGCTATGTTGAGAAGGGTTTGCTCGGTCCAGACAGTTTAACAATACGGGTTTTGAAGCAGCATTTAGCGAAAATTAGGAATGAGAAAGGTTTGCTTTTTGATGGTTATCCACGCACAATTGAGCAGGCAAGAGCTTTGGAAGCAATTGCAAAAATCGATGTTATAATTCAGCTTATAGTGCCAGAATGGATTATAATTGAACGCTTGTCTACACGCAGAATATGCAAAAATTGTGGTGCAGTCTATAACATACGCTATTTAAAGCCTAGAGTTGACATGATATGTGATAAATGTGGTGGAGAACTGTATCAACGTCCAGACGACACCCCTGAAGTTATCAAAAAGCGAATTCAAGTTTATGAGCAACAAACTCAACCGTTACTGCAATACTATCGAGATAAGGGTGTCCCTTTTATAGAGTTCAAAACAGAATCGTTAGAGATGCCGCCTGAAGTAGCTGTTGAAGAGATTTTGAAACGTTTAAAAAAATTAGGAATAGCATGAATTGCTTATATGTCGAGTAGAAACTTTAACGTAATCATATCTGGTTTTCTGATAATTTCCATCATGTGATACGTAACAGCTTTTACACCAACTTTCTGCGTATGCCTTTTTGGATTAAATTTCTCTCCCCAAACTTCTGCCTTCAACCTAAAACCGTTTGAGGTTTTGCTTAAATTTGAGATTTTAAATTTAGAGTAAAGCATCTTTTTGACATCGAATTTTATGAGCAATGCCTCAAGCCAACTGTAAAGAAGAGCACACTCGTCAGAAGCTTCAACTTTAACGTTGTCCTTAACTTTTGGGCTGACCTTCTCCACATTTGTCATGACATCAAACATTGCAACAGCAGCATTCTCAAAAGCTTCAGCCAAGTTTTTTCCATATGCTGCAATATAAGCATCTGCCGTATGTTCCAAAAATTCAAATCTTTTTTTACCATTCATGATTTTTAGCCATAAGACTAATGAATTTTCTGATTTTAAAACCATTTTGTTCCTTTTTAGCAATTTGAAAATTTAAATTCCAAAACTAGTATTCAGATTGTGCATCGGAGGGCTCCAGTTGGCTTTGAGCGAAAACAATTTTGTAAAAATAATCCTAATATACTTTGTTTTGGCTTTGATAATACTTTTCAGCGCCTCCTTTTCACAACCCCAAGCGCCTATACCAGTGTTTGTGTCAATCTTGCTGCTAATTCCCATCTATATATGGCACGAGAATTATTCAAGGAAAGAGAAACTTTCAAAAGAAGTCAACAGAAGAGACATGGAAACAACATTACTGTGGATTGCCGCACTATTCATTTTGGCTCTATCTGTCCGTGTCCCATCAGCACTTTTATTTGACATGCCATACGAAAAAACTCCCCTAATCTACCTTGTAATTTTGACAATAGTCCTTATCGAAAAAACTGACATCTCAGCTTTTGGATTCAAAACCAAAAATATTGAAAAATCGCTCTTACAAGGATTAGCATTTTTCACTATTTTAGAAGGAACCGCATTACTTTGTGCCAATCTTTTGACTTTTGCATTCACTAACCAAATGTTAATAGCATCCTATAGCATCGCATCATTCCTTTTTGCAATGCCATTTCAGACATTATGCGTTGGGTTAAGTGAAGAGGGACTTTTTAGAGGTTACATGCAAACACATCTCAGAAAATTCTACACACCAAATAAAGCAATCTTTATTCAAGCAGCTTTTTTTGGACTGTGGCATTTTGTCTGGAATCTTTCTCCCTTTGATCCAATAGGCATAACTCAATACGTTGCAATCACGTTTTTGATAGGCTTGATTTTTGGGTATTTTTATGTCAAATGCAAGAATTTAGTTCCTCTAATTTTTGCCCACGGATTTTATAATAGCTTCGTCGGAGGAATCATACAAAATGAAACTGCCTTAAATGCCTTACAAACAATTCCTTTTGCAAGTCAAATTTTCGCTTTACTTCTACCTTATACAGTTTCTGCTGTGGCAACCTTTTTATTTGTAAAATACTCAGCAAAGGAAATTTAGCGTTCATCAAGTTCTCTTAGAATTTTAACAGCAGTCCTAACGAATTTAACGCATTTTTCTTCAAACACTCGCTTTTTTCGAGCCCTTTCTAATTCTTCAGGATTAGACAGATCATATTCTATAAGTTCCCGACACAAAACGCTTCCATGGTGTTTTTTGAATTGGTTGTAAAATTTATTTGCGAGACTATATAGTTTTAATCGTTTTTCAACAGAAGGGTTATCTGTTCCATATTTGATGCCTATAACCATAACACCACCAGTTAAGGCTCCGCAAACAGATCCGCACATGCCTATTCCTCCGCCGAAGGCTGTGGCAATTTTTGGGATTAATTCATTTTTCCCGTTCAAATGTTCAAACATTGTCAGTAAAACGCTTTCAGCACAATTATAATTCTCGATGAACCGCATTACAGCCTTTTCTTCCAGACTAATTTTTCCACTCATATTTTGAACACCTACAAGTTTTAACTAGCAATTGGTTCACATGCACATTTTGATTTGAAAAAAAGGTTAGAAATATTTTGGAATCTTTTGAATGGCAGCTACAGTCATTTTTACAGTGTTTTCCACATCTTTAAGACTTAGAAGCGATGATGGACTGTGAATGTAACGTGTCGGTATAGATATGACGCCACAGGGCACGCCTTCCCTTGTCAAGGATATGCGAGCTGCATCAGTTGAACCTGGCAAACCTGTTTCAAGCTGATAAGGAATCTTGTTCTCTTCTGCTGCGTCAACTAAGAGCCGCAAAACCTTTGGATGCGTTATCAATCCGAAATCAGCAACGGTTAAAGAAGGGCCTTTCCTCATTTTTATCGGTGCTTCAGCCTCTTTTACCCCTGGCATATCTCCAGCCACTGTAACATCAAGTGCTATACCAATGTCTGGATAAATGCCGAACGCTGCTGTTGTTGCTCCTCTTAATCCAACTTCCTCTTGTACTGTTCCAACCGCATATATTGTGCATTCTGTATTTTTCAAATGTTTCATAGCTTCAATCATTGCGACGCACCCGACACGATCATCGAAAGCCTTGCCAATCACAACATCTTTGCCAATTTTAGAGAATTTAACGTCAAAGCCTATTGGGTCTCCGATTCCAACTCCCATTTTCTTGGCTTCTTCTTGATTTTCTGCGCCGACGTCTATGAAAAGCTCATCATATGTGAGAACCCTCTTGCGTTCTTCTTCTTTTTGTATGTGAGGCGGTTTGGAACCTATTATTCCATGTAATGGTCCTTTTTCAGTGTAGACAATAACGTTTTGCGCTAAGAGAATGCGGTCGTCTATTCCGCCGATTTTTGCAAACTGTATGAAACCTTCCTTTGATATCGTCTTCACCAGTAATCCTATTTCATCCATGTGAGCCGCAAGCATCACTTTAGGTGCGTTTTTCTTTCCTCTTTTTATGCCAATAACGTTTCCAAGCTTGTCTTCTTTCACTTCGTCTACATGTGGTTTCAAGAGTTTATTCATTAAACTTCTGACTTCTTCCTCTCTACCAGCAATGCCACAAGCGTTTGAAAGTTTTTCCAAAATTTCAGCGAGCACCATAGCAAATCTCCCTTTTTAAGGAGTTACATAGGATTGTAAAGCTTTATATTAAACGTTTATGGTAGTTAAGACCGAATTTGGGATGACTTTCGCATATTCCGCTTTAAAGAGTGAAGAGAAAAGAATTGATTAAGCTTTTAAAAAAGTTATCGAAGGTGACTTGTCAGCTTGTCCTTTGAGATACAAGAGTTGCCTGATGTAATTAGAGTAATTGTGCTTATAAGCTTCGGTACGGGAAGTGTGTTGGATAAAACTTTTCTCAAGCGTAGGATTGATAGGTACTGTGCTGGTTATGTTTGTGTGGAAATGGATGATATTAATAAGGCTTTGAAGGAAATGAATAGTGAAGGATTAGTTATAAATGATGATGAAAGGATTAGGCTAACTGAAAAAGGTCTTAATTTAGGTCAAGAATGGCGAAATCTGCTGTTGAAACGGGAACCAATTTTGGAAGTTGTAGCAGGTTTAACCGACGGCTCCATAACTGGACTTGTGGTCATTCTTTCCGCTTTCTTAGCTGGACTTGCAACAAATATGGCTACATTTGCAGCAATTTTAAGCCTTTCCGCAGTAGCCATAACAAACTTTTCCAGTTTTCTAATGGGTGGAAAAACTGAAGACATTGCGGATTTACTTACTCTTAAAACTTTGATGGATCACAGCCTAAGTGATATCCCAGACAAGATAGAGAGGGATAGGTCGCTTAAGCTTGTTAAACAGTTATTCATTCTTTTGCGAAAAGAGATAAACATGTCAAATCTCTATGCAGCCTTAATTTGTAGTACAACAACATTTCTAGCAGGAATTATTCCAGTAATCGCTTATCTAGCGCTTCCACAACCCTTTGACATTATTTTATCACTGAGCATAGTTTGCATAATAGTTGGCATTTTCCTTGTTAGATATCGCTCTAAGCGAAGTAAAGTGCATTGGAGAACAACTTTGATGGAAACTGTTGCAATCATTGTAATTGCAGTAATAGCCTCACTGATCATAGGCGGCATATAGAAAACAAGATTCCCCTGTAACTTGCTGTGTCTCGTTATCAACTACGGATAATTGGACAAAGAAAACGCATTTAAATATCACAGTAGAAATGTGGAGTATGCAGAAAACACAGAAAATAGCATTAACTGCAGTATTTGCCGCTTTACATACAATTTTGTTTTTGCCAGAAGGCCCATGGCGCAGTTTCGTAATATATTTAATGCCTATAGAGGGGATAGTGTTAGGTCCTTCAATAGGATTCTTTTCAGCTTTTTTAGGAAGCATCACAGCTAGATTGATCAAGCCAAGCATGTGGTGGATGTTTGGGATAGTAGCTGAGCCAATAGGAGTTGCTACTGCAGGCTTTTTAGCGAAGGGAAGATGGAAGGAAACTATGATAATTTATGGGGTTATGCTTGGTGCTTATTTCATACACCCTTATGGTAGAATGCTTCCTATTTGGACAGTCTTAGACCTGCTAGTAGCATTTACCCTTATCTACCCTACATCAAAATTTAGTAAAAAGATATGGGAAAATCCAACAAGATTGTTCCCAGTAGGCCTGCTTTTTATTGCATTTGTAAGCACAGTTGCGGATTCTTTGACTAGAGTGTTCCTGCTGATTCCTGGGGGGCTTTACCAGATTTTTGACCTCCCATATGAGGTTTTAGCTTATGGGTGGTTCATTCCAGGAGCGGTTGGTTCATATATTGAAGATTTATTAGTGAGTGTTGCCACGCTCATTGCAGGTGTTCCATTGTTAGTGAGTTTGCAAAAAATTTTGCACCTTAATCAGCCAATATCTTGATGACATTTCTCACACACCTAAATAAAAAAGTGACAATATCCAACGTTGTTCCATGAAATATAATGAAAATTTTTTAAACGTCAACCGCAATAATCACACATAAGAGAGGTATATCTTTGTCTGAAAGCCCTTTCAAAAAAATTTGCGTTTTCAAATGTGGCAATATTGGCGTTGCACCTATTTTTGAGCTTCTCCTTGATGAGCTTGCTGATCGGCAGGACATAAAAATTCGAACAGTAACGACAGGCTCGAAAATGACTGTGGAAGATGTGGAAGAAGCTTTGCCGAAAATCTTTGAATTTGACCCAGACTTCATAGTCCATATATCCCCAAACCCTTCTATTGCAGGACCTGCCAAAATAAGAGAGAAGCTAGCTGGCTGCGGCGTACCAGCAGTAGTTATATCAGACGCGCCAGGAAAACGAGTCAAAGCTGAGCTTGAAAAACAAGGTTTAGGCTACATTATAATAACAGGTGATCCGCTTATTGGTGCAAGAAGGGAGTTTTTAGATCCGCTTGAGATGGCAATTTTCAACTCGAATGTAATTAAAATACTTGCGATCACAGGTGTCTTGAGAATAGTCCATCAAGAAATCGATAGGGTAATAAATGAAATAAAAAACGGTTCAACTCCTGAGCTGCCCAAACTAATAGTTGACGTGAATAAAATTCGTGATAATTCAGACTTCAAAAATCCTTATGCAAAAGCTAAAGCGATAGCTGCATATGAACTTGCAGAGAAAATAGCTGAAATTAACCTTCAAGCATGCTTTATAGAAAAGGAGAGTGACAAATATATTCCATTAGTCGCCTCAGCGCATGAAATAGCTCAAGTAGCTGCAAGACTTGCCGAAGAAGCGAGAGAAATCGAGAAGTATGGTGACACTTTAATAAGAAAACCTCATGGTAAGAATGGCAAGATTAAAATTAAAAGTAAACTTATGTTTCCTCCAACCTCTGAAGAGTCCCATTCCGAGGAAGGCAATTCGTAAGGCTTAGTGTTTTGCGCATAGGGTTTTGTATATACGTTATATATTTATACATAACGTATTTCGAATATGCATATATTTCCGAATATCTGTTTTATCTACTCAGGGGAACATATTTGAAAGCGCTTGAAATTAGACCTTTAAAAAACAAGAAGTTAACGGTTTTAATGGTTGAGAAAGAATACAACGAACCTTTTTGGATAACAGAACCTCCAGCTAACTTTGATTCTACCAAATCTCAAATACTCTTTAAACCATCTATTGGATTCTGCAAGTTTCTGGAAAATATGCTCGGAAAAATTACTCCAGACTTTGTAACAGAAGAACTAGGAATGCGCTCGCAAAACGAGTTTTATGATGACAATCCTATCGCTCGAATTTTCAAGCAACGTAACATCGCCTTTTTCCATGTGGACATAGATGAAAACGCAAGGGCATATTTGACAACAAATGTAGATAAAAAGAAAATGCTGCTAAACGATGTACTTAAAACCATAACTAATTTATCTAAACAAAAAAGTGAAGAAAACTCTACAAATAAGGAATATTTAATTGCTTATGGTCAATGCTTACAGTTCGAACTTGATGAAATTGAGAAGGAAGTCAGCTTTCCTGTAAGAGAAAGTTGGATTGTCATGGAAATTTTGGATTATGCTGGAAAAATCGATAAGGAAGAAATAACATGCCTCTACATTTGCAGCCCAGAACATGTCAATGGTGTTAAGAAACTTTTGGAATCTCTAGACGTAAGGGTTGAACCTATAAAACTTTCAAAAAATATTATTTCAACACATCCTGAAACCCCTCATCTTAGCGAATTAGAAGATTTTTTGCATTCCATGCAAATCCAGATAAAACCTATAATAGGGAAAACCTCTGAAGAAGCACCTCATCTTCTTTTCTATCTAGACACAGATGAAAAGGCAAGTCCATTTGACATATGCATGGCATATGATGCAGGATACGATGCTGTTGTACCTTATGAGAATATGACCCCAGAGGATGCAAAAAGAATAGTTCAAGATGCCATATTTTCTAGAGGCCCAAAAGCGGTTAAACACACATGCTTCTTCATAGGTGGAAAAAACGCTGAAAAAGCCGATGCTGTTCTAAAAGTCATAAAGGACGCAATGTTTCCTCCGTTCAAAACAAGCGTGATAATTGACCCTGGCGGCGCTTACACCACTGCAGCAGCTATGGTTGCGAAAGTTGAAAATGCGCTTATGACACACAAGCTTGGCGAACTCAGAAACAAAACATGCGCAATTCTGGGCACAGGAACTGTGGGACAAATCGCTGCAGTTCTATTGGCTAGAATAGGATGCAACGTCATAATTGCTAGTCTTAACCCAAAACGGGTGGATGGAAAAGAGCATGCGGAAGAAGTTGCGAGGGGTCTTTCCAAGGAGTATGGAGTAAATGTGGAAGGAGTTTTTGCCCCTACAAATGCAGAGAAACGTGAAATTCTGGAAAAGTCTGACGTTATCTTCTGTGCTGGAACACGAGGAGTTCGCGTCATAGAAAAAAATTTGTTAACAGAAATGAGGCTCGTAAAAGTTCTCGTTGACATAAACGCAATACCCCCATTTGGAGTAGAGGGAATAGAACTTAAAGATGACATGAAAGAGATTGTGCACGGAATATTTGGAATAGGAGCATTGACAGTCGGTGATTTAAAACATAAATTGGAAAAAGAGATTCTGCGGGAAGCCAGAAGCAATGGGGAAGAAATCTATGATTACAATATGGCTTTGCAGCTTGCGAGAAAGCTAGTTCAGAAGGAAATTTCCCTTAGCAAATTAGCTTTAACACTGAATTATCCACAGTCAAAGAAGGACTCTAGACAGTAAATTTGTAAGCACGATTTATGACTATCTCTGCTATATCTGCTGCACAGTCTGCTATGCGTTTGATGTCATCACGTATAGAACAAATGGCGCAAACTATCAAAGCATTCTTATGCTGATCCATGAAAGCCTTTGAGGCTATTTCTTGATCTTGCTTATTGATACTCGGTAACTGCTCCAATATTTCATTAGAGAATATCACATTTTTTGAGAAGAAAGCTTCAACTGCTTTGTCATACATTTGGACTACGTCATTGCAAGCATTAACCATGAGCGTCAAAACATCATTAGATATCCTTTGCTTGCTTTGTTCAAGTAGTATTATATGCTTTGCCATATCTGCTGAATAATCCGCTGCATGTTCTATTCGGTATATTAAAGTCTGGTAATCCATACAGTCTAAGGGGTCAATGCCTAACTCGTTAGCTACAACTGGATCTTGAGCAGCATTACGAAGTAGTCGAAGTATAAAGAATGAAAAGTGGTCAACATCATCGTCAAGTGAAAACACAGCCTTTGCAAGCATTGTATCCCAATCCTTCAATGAACTTAACGCGTCTGTACACATTGAACGCGAAATCATATGCATCCTTTTTATTGCCAACTCTAAAGAAGCTTTAGATTCGTCAATTAATGTTTGCATATACACACTTTTTGCATCTGACTCCATGATCCTCATATAAAGCGTTCTTACGATATTTCGAATAGCCTTTCTTTGTGGAACAGAAAGAATACTTTTTGAAACAATCTTTACAGAAGAGTATCCATTTAAATAGCAACCAATAATTCTCCTTACAATAAGAGATTCGTTTTCATTCGAATCTACATGCAGAGTTATATCCTTATTTTCTCTCTTCATTGTTGTGCTGGGAAAAATCACCAAAGAACGGTCTCTTTGGATTGCAAGCGAAACAACATCACTTTTTTTCAATCCATTCAATTCCATCCAATGTTTAGGAAGAGAAATTACAAAGGATGATCTGCCCAAAGCCATTATCTTTCGATCCATAAGCTATTCACCCTAAATACTATACTCATACTGGGAGATATATATTAAATTCAGAAATTAATAGCTATTTCTTGATAATGGAAGGAACACGTCTTTTTATAGCTTCATAAATTGAATAGCCGCCAAAAATGGTTATAGTCCCTTGAAACATGTTAAAAACTCCTATTGGCAAGGCCATTTCCGCTGGGAACAGAAACAAATTAAAGAATAGCATAATTAACACTCTCATTGCAACGCCTATAGAAAAAGTAAAAGCAAGCCTGAATTTTTTTGCTACTTTCAAGCCTATAGCCATCCCAAGCATAGTTGCGAGTTCTGCCAGGGCTTTCATCGAAGAGCTAATGAAGTTTCCACTACGCGCCATTATTGCAACAAAGGCAATGACAGATGTGAAAACCCCTGGTATTAGGCCAAAGAGTAATAGTGATAGAGCAATTGGTATTCCTGTGAAGTCGAATTTTAATGTTGGAACCCATGGGAAAGGGATTTTTAAGTTTGAATATTTTACCGTATAGTCAAAAACAACAACCAAAGCCGCTAAAACTGTTGTACCCGCCAATGTTGTAGAATTTATTCTTATGTCAATCCCGCCTAAGCGCACGATTGCCTCTTCTTTACTGAGAGTTTACATAAAAGGTTTATGGCATTCATCTCTTCAGTTGCACTTCTGGTTTTTATCGCTCCTTTTCTCTCTGCCAAAGAAAATAACCTATCACCTTGTTCTGTTCTGATAACTGTGAATGTCCAATGCTCTAATCCTAAGCCACCTGCTGAAACATCTGCGAACTCTGAGCTGAAATCTGGACAGAAACTGCAGTTTTTCCGTGCATACTGCTTTATGTCAGTGAGAGGAATTGTTTTGGTGTCGCCAATTGTCGATACAAGCATTTTCCCTTTAATATTGATTTTTTGAATACCACTAAGGTTTATACCTAAAATTTCATGCATATGTTTCTTCATTAAGCCTTCATAATTGAAACATTCAGAACACATAAGCCCTATCAAGAATTTTAGTGGAGCGGTGTACTTTTTTAAGCCAGCTTTCTGCATTTTTCTAATGGCACGAATTTGGCAAGGGGTCCCAACAAAGGCAACGTTATTCTTTTTCTGTTTAGCTACTTCGGTTAAGGTAAGTATATTAGGTGAGTAGGAATACTTTGTTCCAGCAGATTTTAAAATATCTTCAGGAGTTACTGCTAACATGGGGCATGGATAAAAGGGGTGGTCATGCTTCAACCCAGCTACAACTGCACAATCAATAAGTCCTTCATCCAACGCTGTTAACAGTAATGCTGTGACAACCCCTCCATCTTGACAAACTCTCAGTATATTTTCATCATTAGCCTGTGCCACAACAAGTCTGTAATGAACCCCGAAAATTTCTTCAGGGCTTTTTTCTTTACCAAAAACAAAATTCTGCATCTCAGGTTCGTTCCACTCATATTGAGGGCAAGCTCGCACACATATACCGCAGATTTGGCACGGCTTTACCAAAACAGGTTTTTCTTCTTTATACTCTAAGCAGTTGAATGGACATGCGACAACACATGCGCCACACCCTAAGCATTTTCCTGCATCAATGACGCGCATTGCCAAAGATTCTTCGAAACTTATTTTAGCAAGGCTCATACAAACAAGTAAAGCATATAATGAACTTAAGATTTGCTTAAACAGAACATTGTGTCTGGTTGATGTGTTATAATGAAACCCATACAAATAATTGGAATCGAGGGACTGCCCATAGTAAAGGCTGGAGACAACCTAGCTGAACTCATCTGTAATTCAGCTGAAAAGCACGGCACACCAATTCAAGATAGTGATATAATCGTAGTCACGCATGTTATAGTCTCCAGAGCTGAAGGAAATGTCGTAAACCTTGATAATGTTGCGCCCTCAGAATTTGCAAAATGTATTGCAGCACAGTATGATAAAGATCCTGCTCTAGTTGAGGTTGTCTTAAGGGAATCAAAGAGTGTTGTGCGCATGCATAATGGGATATTGATAACGGAAAGTAAGCAGGGTTTTGTATGTGCCAACTCTGGTGTGGATAAATCTAATGTTCCTGGAGAAAGAATTGTGGCATTGTTGCCGAAAAATCCAGATGCGTCAGCTGAGAGGATTAGGCATGAAATAAAAAGGCTGACTGGTTTTGATGTTGCAGTCATTATTTCTGACACTCATGGACGAACACTAAGAGAAGGCGAGATAAACATTGCAATAGGGATCAGTGGCATGAAACCAATCAAGGACAGAAGGGGAGAAAAAGACCTTTTTGGATATACTTTGAGAATAAAGCAAACAGCAATTGCTGATGAGCTTGCTTCTGCTGCAGAACTCGTTATTGGGCAGGCAGACGAAGGAATCCCAGCAGCGATAATCCGCGGATACAAGTATCCCGAATCAAAAACAGCAACAGCAACCGAACTGATCAGACCAAAAGAAAAAGATTTATTCCGGTAAGTATACAACACTTGAAAATTCGCTAAATATTTTCAAGCAAACATTTTTGAAACCAAATTCACCATTTGAGAATTACCTCAATTCAAAACTATTCTAATTATCTTATTCTGGAGTAGCCAAAAAGAACATTACTGAAAAACGATAAGTAAACATTTTAAGATGAACTGAATTAGATAAGCTCGTCCAATGGTGCCGGGATAATATGCCGGGATTATGACAGACTAAGTGTCTTCCATCCTGTGGGCAGAGTGGATAATGCGCAGGCCTTGAGAGCCTGTGGACCCCTTGGGTCCGCGTGGGTTCAAGTCCCACTCCCGGCGCCTATTACGAATGAAACATAGTGTTAAGGGATAATTTCTGGTTTTTTTAAAAAAAAGGGTTCAGTTAGGGGTTATAGGCCCAAGAGTTTCAGAAGGTTGTTGTTTGCGATTAGTATTGCGAACAGTGAAGCCACAAGTGACATGACTGTTATCATTGTGTTCAGTGATGGCCCAGCTGTGTCTTTGAACGGGTCACCAACAGTGTCGCCTACAACTGCTGCTTTGTGTGCTTCCGACCCTTTTCCGCCGTGAACGCCAGACTCGATAAGTTTTTTGGCGTTGTCCCATAAGCCTCCAGCATTAGCCATTAATAGAGCGAATAGTAGCCCAGAGAAAATACTTCCAGCTAAGTATCCTCCTAAAGCTTGGATTCCACCGACAAAACCGACAAGCAACGTTACTGCAATCGTTAATATGCTCGGCGGCATCAGCTCTTTTAATGCACCTACAGTTGCTATGTCAACACACTTTGCATAATCGGGCTTTGCTTCAGGTTTTCCTTCTTTTAATCCAGGTATTTCTTTGAATTGTCTTCGAATTTCCGCAATCATTCTTTCTGCGTTTCTGCCTACTCCAAGCATAACCATAGCTGAAAACACAGCTGGCATGGCAATGCCTATGAAAGCACCCATTAACACGAGCGGGTTCATCAAGTCAAACGTAATAGTTACGCCTGCTTGACCTGCTTCCTCTGCAGTTTGTTTAAATGCTGCTAGAAGTGCAATTACAGTTAACCCAGCCGCACCTATCGCGAAACCTTTTGTGATTGCTTTTGCAGTGTTTCCAGCGGAATCAAGCTCATCAGTTATGCGGATTACTTCTTCGCCTAAGCCTGCTTGCTCGGCTATTCCTCTTGAATTGTCAACTATCGGTCCATAAGCGTCATTTGAGATTATAAGGCCCACTATTGAAAGCATTCCAAGCGCAGCCATACCTATACCATACAGTGCATAATCTATTCCAAGCGGTTCGCATAAGAAATAAGCAATCGTAGAAGCTACACCTATGCCGATAAGTGGTGGAAAGACACTGTGCAAACCATATGAAAAGCCGGTGATTATGTTAGTTGCGGTTCCGGTGGTTGAAGCCTGTGCAGTTTTTAACACTGGGGGCTTATCGTCTGAGGTGAAGTAGTCAGAAGTCATTCCAATTATCACTCCAGCAATTAACCCAACGACTGCTGCACCCCACAGTCGCCACTCATAATTCAGAAAATATGTAGCTAAAGCTGTTAAAATCACGAATATTGCACAAGTTACATACGTACCCATGTTAAGGGCTTTTCCCGGTTCTCCCTTTTTGCCAACTCTCACGGTCAATGCTCCTAATACAGCTGACAATATGCCTAAACCCGCAAAAACCAGTGGCATCTGCAAGTATACGCCAGCGGACTCTGGAAGCATATTGAGCACTTGTCCAAGAATTAGCACAGCGACTATACTCGCCACATAGGAGTCAAAAAGATCTGCGCCCATGCCTGCAACATCGCCTACGTTATCGCCTACATTATCAGCTATCACAGCCGGGTTTCGAGGATCATCTTCCGGTATTCCCAGTTCGACTTTGCCAACTAAGTCAGCACTAATGTCCGCTGTTTTCGTGTAGATTCCTCCACCAGCTTTAGCGAATAACGCTAATGCACTTGCGCCAAAGCTGAAGCCTAAAACGATGTGCGGATCTCCAGTAGCCCAGTAAACTATACTTATTCCAAGCAAACCAGCGCCGACAACTGCAAACCCCATGACAGCTCCACCACGAAAACCTATCGGGAATGCTTTGTTTAACCCGTTTCTGGCGGCATTAGCTGCTTTTGCATTTGCTTTTGTCGCAACTATTAATCCTAAATAGCCAGCAAGAGCAGAGCAGAAAGAACCAAAAAGATATGCTAATGCTATTGCTAAATGTTTCAGCAGATCTGCTTCTAGGCTCCATATTGGTGGAAAAGGTAGGAAAATAAACATTAAGACAGATACTACTCCGACAAACACTGCCAAAGTCTTGTATTCTCGTCTTATAAATGCATATGCGCCTTCAGTTATTGCCGCTGAAATTTCTTGCATTTTTTCAGTGCCGCTATCTTGTCTCTTCACATAATAATAGAAGTACAAGCCTACAATTATTGAGATCAATGCAGATATTGGCGCTATGAACCATGGATCAATCAACTTACATCACTTCTCCTTCGTTGATCTTATTCGTTTTTGGATATTCTTTACAATGATTTACAAAACATCTTATAAACTTATTTATCTGCAAGCGCTCTGCTTTAGAAAAGATTATAACCATTGTCTCTAAACAAGATACAGTTCAAGTCATTTAATGAGAGGGAGAAAATGTCGAAGTCATGGCATGCAATGGAAATTGAAGAAGCATTACAAGTCTTAAACACACAAAAAACTGGTCTGAGCCAAGAAGAGTTTGAGAAGCGCCTACAACAATATGGACCTAACGAGCTTAAGAAGGAAAAAGGAATTTCTCCAATAAAACTCTTCATAGAACAATTCAAAGATATACTCATCATAATATTGCTGATTGCAACAGGGCTTTCGATATATCTAGGCGAAGTCACCGATGCCATTGTCATTCTGGCCATAGTCATGGCTTGCGCAGTGCTTGGATTTGTTGAAGAATATAGGTCCGAAAAAGCCTTAGAAGCCTTGAAAAAAATGACTGCGCCCACAGCAATGGTTCTGCGTGATGGAAAAGAAGTTAAAGTTGACGCAAGCAACATTGTCCCGGGCGACATTGTCCTTTTATATGCAGGTGATAAAGTGCCTGCAGATGCTCGCCTTATTGAAGCCTATAATGTGAAGGTAGATGAAGCGCCACTTACCGGAGAATCTTCACCCGTAAACAAAGACACTGCAGCTTTATCTGAAGAAACTGGACTTGCTGAACGGCGGAACATGGTTTTTACGGGCACAGTGGTTGTTTATGGACGTGGAAAAGCTCTTGTGACCTCTACAGGAATGAATACGGAGTTTGGCAAAATAGCTAAAATGGTTCAAGTAACCGAAGAGGAAGAAACACCACTTGAAAAGAGGATGGCTTCTGTTGGCAAATGGATTGGAATATTGTCAGTTGCAGTATGCCTCGTTGTGGCAACAATTGGCATTATTGAAGGACGTGATATTCTCGCAATGGTTTTGTGGGGAGTTAGCCTAGCAGTTGCTGCGGTTCCAGAGGCTTTACCTGCAATCGTAACTGGCGCGTTGGCTGTAGGCATGTATCGCATGGCAAAAGTGAACACTATAGTTCGAAGATTGCCAGCCGTTGAAACTTTAGGCTGCACAAGCGTAATTTGCGCCGACAAAACTGGAACAATGACAAAGGGTGAAATGACCGTTCAAAGAATCTACGTGAATGGTCAAACAATAAAGGTTTCAGGCGTAGGCTATGAACCTGAAGGTGAATTTTTACTCGAAGATAAGAAGATTAATCCATCAAGTGAAGAGTTTCAAACTCTTTTGAAAATTGCCACCTTATGTAATGATGCTAAACTGGAGAAGGAACCTCAAAGCCAAAGATGGATAATTAAGGGCGACCCAACAGAAGGCGCATTAGTTGTAGCTGCAGCCAAAGCAGGACTATGGAAAGAAGAATTGGAAAAAGACGCTCCACGCATAGGTGAAATTCCATTCTCTTCAGAAAGAAAGTGCATGACAACAGTGCACATTGTCTCGGGAAAACGCAAATTAGCTTTCATGAAAGGCGCACCAGAAATAGTTCTAAGCAAATGCACAAAAATTCTTGTAAATGGCAAAGTGCGCAAAATAACTGAAGATGATCAAACGAAAATACTGAAGATAAATGAAGCTATGGCACTACAAGCATTAAGGAACTTGGGCCTCGCCTTCAAAGAATTACCAGAATCAGTCTCGACTTTCGACGAGAAAATTGAAAAGGATTTAATTTTCGTTGGAATAATGGGAATGATTGACCCACCACGCGAAGAAGTTAAAGACGCGATTTACCTTTGTAAGAATGCGGGTATTAACGTTGTAATGGTTACAGGCGACCACAAACTAACTGCTGTTGCAGTAGCAAAGGAACTTAACTTGCTTGGTGAAAACGAGTTTGAAGGCAAGGTGCTTACTGGTGAAGAAATGGACAAGATAACCGATGAACAGTTGAAGGAAATTGTTGAAAAAACAGTAATTTACGCCCGTGTTTCACCTGAACATAAAATGAGAATTGTGAAAGCATGGAAAGCCAGAGGCCATGTTGTTGCAATGACGGGTGATGGAGTAAATGATGCTCCTGCATTGAAAATGTCTGATATTGGCGTCTCCATGGGAATCACTGGCACAGAAGTCACTAAAGAATCGTCTGATATGGTTTTGACAGATGACAATTTTGCATCAATTGTAAAAGCAGTGAAAGAAGGACGAGAAATATACGACAATATTAAAAAATATTTGACATATCTGCTACGTTGCAATGTTATGGAAATTATTGTAATGACTGTGGCAATTCTGATTGTTCCATACCTGGCGGGTGGAGCATATGAAACTGGCACTTCTCCAGAAACTTCAGCTGCAGTTGCTCTTGTGGCCGTACAGCTCCTCTGGGTTAACTTGACGACAGATGGACTGCCTGCTATAGCTTTAGGAATTGATCCTGGCGACCCCGACCTGATGGAAAGAAAACCCAGAAATCCTAATGAAAGTGTCTTCACAAGAGATGTCAAGATATATCTAACAGTCGTACCGATTTTGATGTCTACACTGCTTTTGTATGGTTACCTAATGCACAAACCATGGCTACCTGCTACAATAGATCCGGTGACTGGAGCTGTTCTCCACGACCCCTTAAAGGAAGCTCGAACACAATTGCTTACTGCCATGATCTTAATGGAGTTAGCCAATGCTTTATCTGCCCGTTCACTGAAATACACAATCTTCAAAGTAGGTGTCTTCAAGAACAAGTTCCTTTGGATTGCAATATTTTCATCTCTCGCGCTTCAACTTCTAGTACTGTACACGCCACTACAGAATGTATTCTACGTTAACGCACCAGAACTTCAAGACTGGGCGTATGCAATATTTTTCACAGCGATAGTTTTCAGCTCATTGGAAACTGGTAAATACATTGCTAGCAAAAGACGTAAAACATAGCTAATAGCTTTGGAAAAACTTAAATTCAATAGTATATGAGAAACCGCAAATAACAGAAAAATGGAAGATTGAAAGAAAATGAGCGAAAAAACAGCAAATCCGGCACCACTCGGATTATTAGGCTTTGGAATGACAACAGTTCTTCTCAACTTTGTTCACAATGCAAGATTAGGACCGATCGACGGCATGATTCTTGGAATGGGAATATTTTACGGCGGTCTAGCACAGATTATCGCTGGCATATTAGAATATAAAAAGGGCAACACTTTTGGAACAACAGCCTTCACATCCTACGGATTATTCTGGTTATCCTTTGTAGCTCTAAATTGGCTTGGAACAGCTAACGTTGCTGCGATTGGAATATGGCCTTTCTCTTCCTATGGACCAGCTATACCCCAGTACAATACACCTTGGCTTGTCAGTCAAGAAGCATTTATGATATATTTCCTTATGTGGGGGCTTTTCACTCTCTTAATGTTCTTTGGCACTTTGAAGGCTAACCGTGCACTACAGTTTGTCTTTATGAGTCTTGCTATACTATTCTTTTTACTCACAATAAAATCCGCATTGCTTGCGTACACTTCAATCGCATCTGCTGACTTGGAATTGTTCACCCGCATAATAGGAGCTGAAGGAATCATCTGTGGATTAAGTGCAGTTTACCTAGCCATTGCAGAAATACTGAACGAAGCCCATGGAAAAACTGTGCTGCCAATATGTCCAGTAGGCTGAAAACATTCAAACTTCCCTTCATTTTTTTAAAGAAACAAAGTTCACCTTTCTGAAGGCATTTTCTTATTGTCTAGCCAATTGAGGAAAAATTTTGAAAATAAAGTGTGCTATTAGAAGCAAAAGTCAACAACAATTCTCATCTAAACAACCTAAACCTATATATATTCAGGTTTTTTCTACAAAAGAAAATCCAAATCCTCAATCCTAAAAAGTGATTAAAATGGCTAAAGAAGGAGTAGAAGTCTACAAAGAATTTGAAACTGACATAATTCCGCAAAACTGGAAAGACAAAATATGGGACAAAAATGACTTCAAGAAATGGCACCAGAACATCGTCAAAGAAAAAAAGTCAATTGAAGAATGGTGGGAAAAATGGGCAAACGAGATATTCTGGTTTAAAAAATGGAACAAGGTTTTAGATGATAGCAATCCACCATTTTATCGATGGTTTGTCGGCGGAGAAACAAATCTGGCATATTTGGGAACTGATTGGCAAATTGAACAGGGCAGAAAGAACAAATTAGCTTTGATATGGGAAGGCGAACCATGGGATGAATCATTACACAAACCACGAGAAATAAGAAAATTTACATATCATGATCTATTCAGAGAATCAAACATAATCAGCTATGCACTAAGAGAGAAATTAAACGTCAAAAAAGGCGAGATTTTAACGTTCTATTTGCCGATGATTCCAGAACTTCCTTTATACATGCTAGGAGTTCAGAGACTAGGAGCAAGACACAGCATAGTTTACAGTGGATTTAGTGCTGATGCCTTAGCAACAAGAGCCATTGACGCAGGCTCAAGAATCATTGTGACTGCAGATGGTTTCTATAGACGTGGGAAAATAATAAACCTTAAACCTATAGTTGATGAAGCTGTAAAGATTTGTGAACAAAATGGAGTTAAAATTGAAAAGGATATTGTAGTTAAAAGAGTTGGGCAAGATATACCTTGGAATGAACAGAGGGATGTTTGGCATCACGAGTTTGTCAAAGGTGTATCACCAAACGTGAATGTCCCTGCTGAAAAATGCGGTTCAGAAGATTTCTCATATATACTCTACACGTCTGGCACAACAGCCGCACCGAAAGGCGCCCAAATCTCTATAGGCGGTTATGCCGTTTCATTGTACACTACGTTGAAGCTTATATTTGATGTTCGCGAAGAGGATATTTATTGGTGCACCGCAGACATCGGATGGGTAACTGGGCATTCGTACATTGTTTACGGTCCATTACTCACTGGTTTAACCTCAATAATGTATGAAGGTTCACCAGATTATCCAGGAGCAGACAGATGGTGGAACATTATCCAAAGATATGGAGTAACCCTATTTTATACAACACCAACAGCAATAAGAATGCTAATGAAATTTCCCGAGGAGCTTGTTCGAAAGTATGATCTATCAACAGTACGCATCTGCCATTCTGTCGGTGAACCTATCAACCCTGAAGCATTTAGATGGTATTTTAAGAACATCGGTAAAGAAAACATTGTTGCCTCAAGCACTTGGTGGATGACAGAAACAGGACAGATGTTAACAGGACACTTTCCAGGATTAGGAAAAATATGCCCATTAAAGCCTGGAACAAATGGCTATCCTATCCCAGGAGTCACCATGGAAGTTCTCGATGACGACGGAAACATTTGTCAACCAGGCGCCAGAGGATATCTGGCTATCACATCACCATGGCCTGGTATGCTGATGACATTATATAAAAGTCCCCAAAGATACGTTGACGTTTACTGGTCGAGGTTTAAAGGTAAAATGTACTTCTACACTGGCGATTTCGCAATTAAAGACCAAGATGGATATATCTGGGTCTTAGGCAGAGCGGACGATGTCCTCAAAGTTGCAGGTCACAGGATTGGAACAGCAGAAATTGAATCTGCAATGATTAAGCATCCAGCAGTGGCCGAATCGGCATGTGTGGGTAAAAGCGACCCAGTGAAGGGAGAGACACCGTTTATTTTTGCAGTTCTTAAACACGGCTATTCACCAACCCAAGAGCTTTCAGAAGAGCTAAAGAAGCATTTGAGAAGTACAATTGGTCCACTTGTAGCATCCGATGCTACAATAGCCTTTGTTGATTCAGTTCCTAAAACAAGAAGCGGTAAAATCATGAGAAGACTGTTAAGGGCAATTATTGGAGGAGCAGCCATTGGAGACGTAACCACATTGGAAGACGGTGTAGCCGTTGAAGAAGCAAAGAAAGCTTATGAAAGTGTCAAAACTGCTCTAGAGCAAAAGGAAGGCTAAGCCACCTAATTGTGCAACTTTTTTTATTTTTTATTTATTACAGTGAAGCTAGGATAGTTCAAGTGTTATTTTGGCAATTTCACCTTCAAACGGCTCCATTTTAAAGCCTTTCTCAGTGCATAAATGAACCATCTTGGTATTGCTTGACATTGTGTAACCATAAATTATATTCAAACCCATATCCCGACCAATTTCGATGATATAATCAATTAACTTTGAACCCAATCCAAGCCCCTGCCATTGATCGCCTACGAGAACAGCAAATTCCCCTCTCTTCCCTCCAGGCTCAAGCAATAATAATACGACACCAATAATTTTTTTCCTATCTTTCTGTATCTCAGCGACTATTGCGATTTCGCGGTCATAATCCAAATTGCAATATCTCGTCAAAGTTTCGTGGGAGACTTCGCTAAAAACTTGGAAAAATCTGAACTGCATTGTTTCTTCAGAAAGAGACTGGTATAATTCTTGCAGCAAAGCTTCGTCTTCAGGTTTTATAGGACGCAGTAATACTGGAGTCTCATCTTTCAGCGTCCAACTAGTTACGTATTTTCTTGGGTAGGGAGCAATCACAAGGTGCTCATGAGGCGGAGTGCCATGAAGAATTTTTTCTGGATCTATGATTATTCGGGCGTCAACCGCCACAGCGCTATTCTCGTCAACAATCAGTGGATTAATGTCTATTTCCTTTATCTCTGGAAAATCTATTACCAGCTGAGAAAATTTGACCAATATCTCTTCAAGAAGCTTTGTGTTAAGTCGATAGCCACTTGCTTCCAAATGTTTGCAGATTCCAGTTTTTTCCATAAGCCGTTTTGCAAGTATCTGATTTAATGGTGGAAATCCTATACTTATATCTTTGAACAATTCTGTCGTAATTCCGCCCATTCCAAAAACTATTACTGAGCCAAATTGCATGTCTCTTTTCGACCCTATTAACAGTTCGCAGGTTTTCTCCCGAATCATTGGTTGCACGGCAACACCTTGAAAAGTCGCATCGGAACTGTACCCTTTAACATTTTCTACAAGTTCATTAAAAAATGTCTTAACTTCAAATGGTGACCAAACATTCAGAATAATTCCCTGAGCCTTCGTTTTGTGTGTTATCTGAGGTGACAGCGCCTTCATGACAACTGGATATCCAAGCATGGAAGCTATTTCTTCAGCTTCTTCAGGAGTTTTCGCCACAAGCGTTTTTATTGTTGGAATTTTATACGCTTCAAGAAACTGCAGAGATTCAAGAATATTAAGGACATTTCTCCCTTCATTAAGGGCTCTTCTCAGTATCTCCTTAAGAAAAGTTGGGACGGACACTTCGATAGGAAGCTCTTCTGGAGTTTGATACAAAAGCTCCAAGTTTTGAGTGTAGCTATACATATGCATAAAAGTGGAAACAGCTTGCTCTGGAGTTGCAAATGTTGGGATCGCATTCTTCCGCAATATTGTCATAGCTCTACGACAAGAAGGATCTTCACCCATCAATGATGTGAGAATCGGTTTTCTAGTACGCTTTGAAAGCTCCACAATCATCTTTGCCGTTGTAAGCGGATCAGAAGCCCCTTGCGGAGTGTATATTACTAGAAAACCATCAGTGTTTGGGTCTTTGAAACATATTTCCATAACTTTTTTGAACCTTTCCGGGGTGGCTTCCTCTAAAATGTCAATTGGATTCATAATGCTGCAATATGTGGGCAAAATATTCTTTAAGGCTTGAACTGTTTCATTGCTTAACTGTGAAAGCTTCCCACCTTTGACTATCAAGAAGTCAGTAGCCATAATTCCAGGTCCACCAGCATTGGTGATTATCGTAAGATTTGGACCTTGAGGGTTAGGTTGCATGGCTAACGCTTCAGCGCAGTTAAAGAGATCATTTATTGCTTCAACACGAATAATTCCCGCGCGCCTAAAAGCAGCATCATAAACAGCATCCTCTCCACATAATGCACCAGTGTGGGAAATTGCTGCTTGTATACTTTCAGGGAATTTTCCAGCTTTCACCACGACTATGGGTTTGGCTCTGGCAAATCCTCTGGAAGCACTCATAAATTTCCGTGCATTCTTAATAGATTCCACATAAAGCACAATGCTTCTAGTTTGGGGATCAACTCCAAAATAGTCAATTAAGTCTCCAAGATCAACATCTAACATTGATCCTGTTGAGACGACGGAGCTGAAGCCTATTTGGGCTTCTGATGCCCAGTCAAGTACTGATGCACATAATGCTGCACTTTGAGAAATGAATGCTATTTTTCCTGCATTAGCCGCTTTGTTTGCAAAAGTGGCATTCAATTTTATTTTTGGTCGCATGATTCCAAAACTGTTCGGTCCTATGATTCGCATGCCATACTTGTCTTTAAGCTCAATAATTTGCTTTTCAAGCGCCTCACCCTCTCTTCCAGTTTCTCTGAAACCTGCAGAAATAATTATCACTCCGGAAACGCCTGCTTTTCCGCATTCCTCAATAATTTGCGGAACCGTATGTGCTGGTGTCGCTATTACTGCAAGGTCTACTTGCCATGGGATTTTTGCTATGTTTGGATATGCTGTTATGCCCTGTACTGTGGATCTGAAAGGGTTAACTGGATAAACTGCTCCGTTATATCCTACACCTATTAGATTTCTTAGAAGCTTAGCTCCAACAGAGCCTTCTCGCTCACTGGCACCGATAACAGCAATTCTACGTGGATTGAAGATTTTGTCAAGGTTTTCGGTGCCCACTCTTGAAAATTTCCCCCTCCTTCGCAGAAGAGTGCTTTACATATAGTACAGTATATAGTATTAATATCCTTTAAGCATTCCTAAAAAAATTATGGGTGAGAAGTCTTTCAAGGATAGATTCTCGTTATTGTCCTTGGAAAAGGAATTGTTTCCCGAATATGCTTCAGTTTGCAGATCCACATCACAACTCTTTCAATTCCCAACCCAAATCCAGAATGCGGCACAGAACCATATCGTCTTAAGTCTAAATACCATTCATACGCCTTTTTTGGTAAACCGAACTCTTCGATTCTCTGTTCAAGCAATTTTAAATCGTGAATTCTTTCACTTCCGCCTATGATTTCACCATAGCCTTCTGGAGCCATTAGGTCTGCGCAAAGTGCCACTTCTGGATTTTCTGGGTCAGGTTGCATGTAGAATGCTTTTACTTTTGCGGGATATCTATGGACGAAAACTGGTTTTTCAAATTTCAGCGAGATAAAACTTTCATGTGGCGCTCCCAAGTCTTCTCCCCATTCTATTGGGCATTTAGCCTTTTGTAACATGTCTATGGCTTCCGTATAGCTTATTCTTTCAAAGGGAGGCTGAACTTTTTCTAGAGGCTTTAGGTCACGCTTTAAAGTTTCTAATTCCCCTTTTCTTTTTTCCAAAATCTTCTGAACTATGTAGGTTACCAGTTCTTCTTGAAGTTTCAGATTGTCTTCAAAACTATAGAATGCCATCTCTGGTTCGACCATCCAAAATTCTGTCAAATGACGCCGGGTTTTTGATCTTTCAGCCCTAAAAGTTGGACCGAAACAGTAAACTTTGCCAAACGCTGCAATTGTAGCCTCAACATAGAGTTGCCCGCTTTGAGTGAGAAAAGCCTTATCGCCAAAATATGGCACTTCGAATAAAGTTGCTACTCCTTCCACTGCTGCTGGTGTTAGAATTGGGGAATCAGTCAATGTAAAGCCCCCGTCATCTAGGAAGTCTCTGCATGCCTTTATGACTTCAGCTCTCACCTTCAGTATGGCAGTCTGTCTTGGGCTTCTTATCCACAATTGCCTAAATCCCATTAGAAAATCGATGCCATGGTCTTTCTTCTTAGCTATTGGATATTCTTGTTCTGCCAAATGGACAAGCCGTAAATCGTTAACCCTTACCTCATAACCTCCAGGTGCCCTTCTGTCTTCTTTGACTATGCCTTTAATCACGATGGAAGACTCTTGCGTTAGCTCATCACAGTCTTGAAAGACTTTCTCGGCAACTTCGTCCTTGTGAACTGTAGATTGTATTGTTCCCGTTCCATCTCTCACCATCAAGAATTGGACGCCGCCGCTGGAGCGTTTTGTAACTAACCAGCCTTTTATTTCAACTTCCTTTTCTAGGAGTTTTCCATCCAAAATATCACAGATGCTCATCAGCGCACACCTTCTTCCAGAATTCTATTGCATAGAAGCTTATAAATTCAAAAGGATGATGAAAGAGCTTAGCTAAAATTAAAGCGTTCACCTTGCAATTTTAAGCACCAGAATATTGAGATGCAGTATTTAGCTTTAAACGTTTTTATTTCACATAATTCTTAAATCCATGATTCTTAGCAATGTATGCGAAGAAATAATGGTTAATACAGAAAAAGGCAAGTATAAGCTGAGAATCCTGAAAATTTCAACAATAGCAATAACAAGTGTATTTTTTGTCGAAATCTTCATCGGTCTTTTAGTAGGCAGTTTAGCAATATTAAGCGATGGAACTCACGCATTGCTTGATGCTTTAACAATGCTTGTGCTACTAATTACAACAAATGCTTCTCTTAAACCGCCTGATGAAGAACACATGTATGGACATGAAAAATTTGAGTCAATAGGTGGAATGATTGGTGGAATTGCACTAATTGGTGTTGGAGTTCTAATAATGTACGAAGCATTGCTAAGATTTATACAAAATGCGCAGATTAACTTGGAATTCGGATTTGTCGGTTTCATTGCAATAGGTTACACGTTTTGTGTGGATTTTCTCAGAGTTGGAATCTTCAGAAAGGCTATTGCAAGCGAAAGCACCACTATGAAAGCTGGGTTTTACCATGCCTTAGCAGATTTAAGTTCAACAGTAATTGCGCTTCTTGGATTTGGTTTGGCAACAATAGGATTTGATAATGGTGATGCCCTAGCTTCTATGATTCTAAGCGTCTTGCTGGTTTACTTAAGTGTTAAACTTGTTTGGAGTAGTGGAATGGAGTTAAGTGATACTGTGTCAAAGGATGTGACAATGAAGGTCAGAGAACAAATACTCAGCACTAAGGGAGTCTATGAATGCAAGAACATGAGAGTAAGAAAAGCAGGAGATAAAACTTTCATAGAAGCCACAATAGAAGTACCGGATTACATGAATCTTGAAGAAGCCCATGAAATAGCATCAAAAATAGAGACAGAAATCAAAAAATCCTTAGGAAATGCGGATGTCGTAATTCACGTTGAACCATTGGAAGCTGAAGGACAAACTCGAAAACTTGTTGAGAAGTTAGCAACAGAAGTTGAAGGCGTAAAGGAAGCTCATGAAATAGATGTAACTTGCACGGATGGGAAACTATACATAACATTGCACGCTCAGGTGGATCCTTCAATGCCTATCGAAAAATCTCACGAGATAGCAGATAAAATTGAACGAAAAGTAAGCAAAAGCATAAGGGACATTAATAACATAACTGTCCACATAGAACCATTTAACGCAGAACTACGGAAAGGTTTGGCATTAGATGAAAGCGAAATAAAAGAAGTCGTTAACAAAGCCATGAAGGGGTATAAGCAAGCTTTTGAAGTCAAAAAAATAGTGACTTACATAGCTGAGAAAAAGCGCTACATAAACATAGATTGCAGTTTCAGCGGCAGACCCTCAATAAGAGATGCACACGAACTTGCTTCTCACATAGAAGAAAAACTGAAGGAGAAATTTGCAGAAACAGTAGTCACTGTTCACATAGAACCAAAGAAAAAGGAAAGTTAGGGAAGTTCAATTTCGTTTATCAAGTGCAGGTCTTCTAGGCTGTTCATTTTGATTTTCTTATCAGAAATCGTGTAAAGCACGTCCTCAATGTACAATGATCTTTTTACATGGTAACTAGTGTCATACACACTCATTCCACCAGATAGGTGAGTAATGTTCCCTATGGGCAGAAGACCTTTAGCCAATGATATATTGAAAACGTAAGCACCTTGCCAGACTATTTCTCCACTGATGTATGGTGGAACCCCTTCTGGGTATTTGCTTTCGTCTACCTTTGCAACAGAAACTGGTATTACTAGAAGACTCTTCTCTTTGTCAAATAAGAATGCCTTGTGGTCCTCTAAAACTGGCGAGTCTGTTCCTCTATCGCCGATTGTGTAGTTCGCTATTTGTGTTGGATTTTTTACATCAGTAACGTCGAAGAGTGATATTTTTATTCCTTGATACCATGCAAAGTATCCTTCATCCGCTTCAACAGTATGTTTGCCTATACCGATCAAGTGCGTTTCATCATAAGGATGCAAATAATCCGAGTATCCAGGGATATGTAGTTCTCCTAGAACTGATGGTTTGGTTGGCTGGCTCAAGTCTATCACAAATAATGGGTCAGTTTTTTTGAAAGTTACAAAATAAGCTCTGTTTCCCATAAATCTGGCGGAATGGAAGTTTTCGCCAGGTGCAAGTCCTTCCAGCCTTCCAATAACACTTAGGTTCATGTCAAGCACGTATAGATTGGTTTGAATACCCCAGTTCGGTGTCCATGTCGTTGTCTCAATTCGGAAATAGTCACTGTACTCATCCATTGAGAACTGGTTGCGTTCATGTCCTGACACTGTTCCTCTGGCTTCACATGTCAAGTTGCTCCCCTGTACACGTATTCTATAGATAGTAGTGTTGCCATCCCAGCTCCAATCTCGAAACGTCACATATATGTTTCTGAGTGAGACATACATATTGCACGTGCCGCCGAGCATTATTGTCAAATAAACTGGTGGCTGCGTTATGTTTTGCATGTTAATCGCGACAAATGTTGTATACTGATAGTAATCCTCAGTCGTGTTGTAGTAGCGGATTTCAGCAGGGGCTATCTGCATGACTTCCCCGTCAGAATTGATTTCTGGAAGGTGAAGCGTTTCATTAATCAAGTAAGCTGCTTCGCTGACGACGAAGTAGACGAAATTGCCAATCATTCTCGAATCGAAATAGCTACCTGAAAAACTGAGGTCACGCAATAGCGTTGGGCTCTCAGGAACTTTGATGTCATAAACTTTCACGAACGTTTTGATGTCAGCGACATAATATCTACCATAAATTGCCGGGAAAGAATATTTTGACGCTAGAACCACCAATTTGTCGCCATTGACAAAGAGTCCAATAGGATACAGATCCTCTAAACCTATTTTTGAAACTATCTTTGCATGTACAGGAGGATAAGCCTTCAAAATATAAACCGCATTGCCGGACAAAGTGTATATGTAGCCATTATCGTTAACTTTCACTATGTCTGCTTCGTCTACTCCAGCAACTTGTATATTTGTAGTTGAATATGAAGGAGCTGAAGTAGCATAGCTTTCTTTAGTTTGCGCTAATGCCATATCGACAGGTCCATAAATCCAGAAAGGGTCATGGTTTCTAGAGTTCATTTTTAAGAAGTTCTTTAGCTCTTCTTCTGATTGAAATGCTGAAAGCAATGGAAATTGAGGTGCTGAGACTGGAGGAGCAAAGTGGGCATATTTAAGCTGGATTAGGTTTACGTTAAGAATAACCGTGGCTAAAACCGAGGCAAGCAGAATGGCAGCAAGTCCATAAATGAGCGTTTGTTGTCGAATTTTGCGTTCCATAGACTAATCACCGAGATTAATTGAAGCTTTCGTAGTATTTCATGCTAAGCTTTGGAACATGTCGTTCCAGAAGTTAGTACGGTCGCAAGGACCATACTCGAACGGCTTCATACCAAAAGATAATGGAGACAATAGCGCCGAAGGTTATTATGAACAGGTTTTCTCTTGTAACTTCTTGAACGAGAAATATAAGGTAAAGAGCATAGAAAACCGTGGAAAATACAGCATAAAAAAAGTATCTTGGAAACATAAGCCTTCCCAACTTGACAAAGTGTCTGAGCACGCCGATTTTGACTTCACCGATTAAAGAGTAATTTCCCCCAACTTCATGTTTCTGTACCAAGCCTAATTGTCGCAATTGTTCAAGATGATGTTGTGCCACACTTGGGCTACTGAAGTGTAATGTTTTTTGCACTTCTCGTGCACTCATAGGGCGACCATTTTTTAAAAGAAGCCAATAAACTTTCCAGTCTTTGCCTCGAAGCGCATACTCAAGTTCAGCTTCATTTTCTATGTCCAATGAATGGCACACTTCAGCATATTATCATCTGATGCGAGGTTTATAAGTCCAATTTTTAGAACAAATGCGAAATCAAAGTGGTAAGGATTGAATGATTTCTTCTCCAGTTTCGCTTATGGACTTGTTTGCATTTATTATCTTCCACCTTCCCATAAGTGCTAAAGAAAGCGCCTTAAACCTAATTTTCTCTAATTCTTCAATGTTTTCAAACATTTCACGCTTTTCTCGTACTTTCCTTATCCTTCTATACGCTTCTTCAGGTTTGACGTCGAGGAAAAACATGAAATTAGAAGTTGGAACTGTAAAAGCGAAAAAATAATAGGCTATAATATGCAGTGGATATGGCAAATAGGCGGTTCCCATCAAGTAGCGGACAAAAATCACATAATCATATTTTCGCCAACTATACAGCAGAATTGAACGGATGACATCAAGCATATAAAACAATGCGGAAGCAAAATGTGCACTTTTCCCTCTTAAATAAAGAAAGTGTTTGGTTTTAATTCCGAAAAAATTATCATTAGATGGGTGAATTCGCAGAAAAACAGTTTTTCCTTTCTTAGTTAAATCTCTATAGAGATTTGATGCTTGAGTGCTTTTTCCAGAAGCATCTAACCCATCTATCACTATGAAAGCCAATGGTTCAGTTGCCACCACCTAGAAGCAAGAATGTTAATGTACAAAAGAAGGGAACTGATAAATTGTCAAATCCTAAGGGTGAAACCCCCTCAGCTATTGCTGCAATTATGGCAACTACAAGCGATGAAAGAATTTTGTCGAAAATTGAAAAAGCGTATAGCATAGAAAAGAAGCTTAAACCAATCGTGAAGCTAAGAAAACTTGCAATAAACATTGTTACTGAACCTTCTAAGCTCTTATCTGCGAAAATCCTGTATTTTCTCTTTCCATATTTCTCGCCTATTATTGAAGCAGATGCATCACCGTAAGCCATTGGCAAAATTCCCGCTGCAACAACATAAGGCTTGGAAGCAAAGAATAATGCTAAAAAAGTGTATGAAACGGCATAGAAGACAAGTCCCAAATGATGCCCCTGTTCTGTTATATCAGTGAGTCCCTTCAATTTTCTAAAACTTTTAAATGGTGTATATGGTGAGGAAAAAAATGTAATTAGAATAAATGGGGCAGCAACAAGCACAGGAAAGACATGTATTGTGAAAAAGGGAATAATAAATGGCAAGTTTCCAATCATTATATGCAAAAATTTGCGAGAAAATTTTCGTGAAATATTCAATGCATTACTCATTTCGCCTGAAACAATTATTATGAGAATTATATACGCATAACATAGAAGCATTAGAACTACGTTTGCAAAAAGTTCATTGTTAAACATAAGCTTTCCCATAAGCTCCGAATACAAATGCTAACAGCCCAAGCATAAACCATAAGAGAACAATCCTCTTTATTTTTCTAGCATTCTCTCTTGAATAATCCCTAAGAAGCATAAATGAAGAGGCAACAAGTCCCAGATCTGTTACAGCCACAAAGGGAATAAACCACAATGAAACAAGTTGCATAAATAGGGGGATTGGACTTAATAATACTGCAAAAAGGTAAAATGATGTGGCAACTACAGCGGCTACTTTACCTCCAAAACGCACAGCCAACGTCTTCACTTCCTTTATCTTGTCACCTTCAACATCCACTATTCCTTTAGTGATTTCTCTTCCAGTATTGGCAAGAAAAACAATTGAAGCAAAAATTAGCACATTTGATCTGTAGACATCTGGAATGATGAAGCTACCATAAATGAAAGGAATTGTCACGCAAGTGCTTACAAGGAAATTGCCTGGTAATCCGCTTCTTTTCCCAATAGTGGTGTAAGTCACGAAAATTAACCATGCAATAATTGCTATCACAAAGCAAAATATATTTGTAAAATACGCAGCCGCAAAACCTGTCAGCGTAAGAACTAAGGCAAAAATCAAAGCTTCTTTGGGCTCAACTAAGCCGCTCGGAATTGGACGCTTAGGCTCATTAACAGCATCAATTTCCCTATCATAATAATCATTTATAGTCATTGATGCTGCTGTCAGCATATAGCCTGTGACAAAACCATAAAGAAGATTCAGTTCTGAGGCGTTTGAAAATTGTGGATTTGCAAGTGCAGCTCCAACTATCACAGCAAAGCCCATCATTAAACAATTTATCGGACGCATCAAACGAACATATCCACTTATTTTGCTCATAAACTATTCAAGCCTTGCAATAACTATGAGTATTGATTGAAGTTATAAAATTCACGATTAGTCTCAAAACTTTAATATGTTAAATACAGAATTAGTCATTGCATAGCTTGTTGGTGAAAACTTTGCGCGATAATTATGCGCCAGAAAGATTAAGAGTCATAATTCCTGTCGGGGGAAAAGCGAAGCGTTTGTTTCCGCTTACAGCAGAAACCAGTAAGGCTTGCCTACGCTTGCTAAATAGACCATTAATAGAGTTTTCTTTATTGTCTCTTGCCCGTCAAGGCATTAAGAACTTCATTTTTGGAGTGAAGGGCTATACAAACTATAGGGACTTACATGACTATTTTGAATCTGGGTATGGGTTTTCTGCGATATATGGAATAAGACCGCGTGTTCATATAAAATATCAACCTAATGTGGATGACTATGGCAGTGCGGATTCTGCAAGGATTAACATGGAATATTACAATGTCAGAGACCCTGTTTTTGCTGTGCAAGGCGACAACATTTTTGATGTCAACTTGAAAGAGCTTGTGGAATTTCATCGCAAGAAAGAAGCAGTTATGACCATAGCATTGCGAGAGGTTGAAAACGTTGAAGGGTATGGTATTGCTGACATAAATAAGGAAATGCGAATTGCCAGATTTGTTGAAAAACCAACACCTAAAGAGGCCCCATCAAATCTTGCTAACACTGGCTTATACATGGTTTCGCCTGAAATAAGGAAAATCTTCAGAGAAAAAGGTGTTAAACAAATAATCAAAGAGAAGCATCGCTTAGATTTTGGTTATGACTTCATTCCATATGTAATCAAAACTGGCAGGCCAGTTTATGGTTACGCTTTGAAGGGAAACTGGTATGATGTGGGGACTCCTAAACGCTATTTAGAAGCCGTGCATGACATGCTTTATGGACGATTCTCTTCTTTAACAGACTTTGGCGGAAGAATAAGCGAAGAAGTAAAAATATGGGTGCAAGGAGAAAGCTCTGAATCACAGAAGAGACGAAAAGAAATCATCAAAAAAATAGAGCAGGGCAAAATAGAAGTTGAAGGTGCCGTTCTCATTGGAAGGCACTGCAAAATAAGTGACGGCGTAAGAATAGTGAATTCTTGCATTGACAATTACACGAAAATTGATGAAGGCGTCGTATTAGAAAATTCAGCTGTTATGGATAGAGTGATAATTGAGGAGAAAGCGGAAATAAAAGAAAGCATCATAGGAAGACATGTGACAATTCATTCAAGCCTGAAAAAACAGACAAAAATAAATGAAGTATCAGTTGTTGCTGATGACGTTACAGTAGCAGAAGGCTGCAAATTATCAGCTACAAAAATCTATCCACACCAGTATGTAAGAGGAGAATTTCATAATCAAACATTAATGCCAGGCTGAAAATGAATAACAACTTGGCAGAAATTAGGAAGAAAACAGTCCCTGTAAATCAGTACATAAATAATCTAAAGCAGCCATTTAAGGAAAAGTTCCTAATTCGAAAACAAATGTATCAATTGAAAAAAGAAGCGACACATCGACTCAGAAAATTTGCAAGCAGATACATGATTGTTGCTTTTTCTGCAGAATGGTGTAAAGACTGCACAATAAACATTCCAGTATTAGCATTAATATCCGAAACAACTGACTTGGAAACTAGAATTTTTGGAGGCTTAAAGAAAGATCCATTAAGCCCAACTGGTAAATGGCGGATTCCACCTTCACCGCAGGAAGTGAAAACCTTTAAAGTAGAGAAAATTCCGCTCATAATAATATTTGACAAAGAAGGCAAAGAAATCGGAAGAATAACTGAGAACCCGCAAGAGCCTACACTGGAAGAGGAATTGCTAAAAATTATTTTGCAAAACAATTAGCATTTATGCTTTAAACCATTTGAAGATTAGGTACCTTGTCTTTTCTTCTTCCATGCCTGGAATTGCTATTATGAACCTTTTTCGCACCGTAGTTGCAAGTCTTCCAGCTTTAACAATCTCAGTTGCTGTTATTTCGGACTTGGCGCTTTTGACAGAAACCATAAACGGTGCATGTTCAATGCCAGGTCCATGCTTGTAAACGGCAAAATCACATCCAAACTTTATTCCAGGAGTAACAATCAGACCATTGTCTCTTAAATCTCGGTAAACTGCGTATTTATCATTAAATTCTTCATATAATTGTTTGGCTTTTTGCTTAAGCTTCCCTATACTGACTTTCTTTTTTTCCAAACCCTCATAAATGGTTATTCGCTTTTTTTCTGCCAGATATAGGCCTTCCATCAAATCCAAAATCAATGGGACATTAAATTCAGGAACCTTCGGCTTAGCAATGCCTAATGGTTTTCCGTAAAAGCCCATTTTATAGAGTTCTGAACCTTTTGTTGTATCCCATACTACAAGAAAGTTTTCAATGAATTCCACTTCGATTTTTTTAGGCATTAAGTTTTTCGCCTACATGATTAAAGACAAAATTCTTGCAGCATCAGCGGCATCTTCTGCTTTGTCTGCCGAATCTTCTAAGAGCTGTAAAATATCCCTTAATAAAATCAAGGCTGGAAATTCAATTTTGCTGCTGAGCAATTTTATTTCAAGTTCGCGATAAATTTCGTCAACTGCCCGCTCAGCAACTTCAACATCCTTTGCCTTTTCCATAACTTTAGTTGAACCATAGCTAAGCACCATTGTAGTTTCTCTAAGCTTAAGTACAGCATCAAAAACGGTTTCTGAAAGTTTCAGCAGATCTTTTTTTATATCCATTACAACATTCCAGTTGTGCTCCATAATTTCAACTAAACGGAACGCTATCCCTTCAGAAAAGTCTGCAATTTCACTTGTCAAGTTTGTAAACCTTAAGAAGTCTTCTCTGCTTAGCAAAATAGCGCCTATTTCCGCAAGTTCCTGCGAAACCAGTCGTCTAGCCTTGTCAACTTCGTCTTCAGCGCTTCTTATTTCAGTGAAAAGCTGTTTGGCTTTTTCTTTGTCGTTTCTTATGAAGCAATCTACAATCTGAGGAACCTTTCTAGTTAACTCTAACACCTTTCTAAGATGGTCTTGGCAAACGTTTAAGGCTCTTCGTTTTACACGCTCTTCAGTTTCTGCTGGAAGCACCAAACTTTTTCCCCGCCACACAATAGGGCTGTTTTCTCAGCATTAAATATGCGGAAGTATTAAAAAAGTTAGCGAAAAAATCAACTTTTAACAGACCTGCCTAAATCATCAAAATTAATTTTCCATTTGAAATATTTGCGCAAAAGCTCAGGCAAATCTTCAATCAGGGTTCTAACCTGCTTCCATGAGTCACGGTCCCGAATTGTGACAGTATTATCCTCAAGAGTTTTATAATCCACTGTTATACCTAATGGTATGCCAATTTCATCCGCCCTTGCATAGCGTCTACCAATTGAACCAGCCTCATCATACTCAGCCGTAAAGCCTTCATTAAGCAATATCTTATGCAATTCTAATGCTTTTTCTGGGAGTGCATCCTTGCTAACGAGAGGATAAACGCCAACTTGCACAGGTGCAACGTCTCGCGGGAAGCTTAGCATTGCCCTGTTATCTTTAATGCGATAGGCATATTCCAAAGCCACATAAACAAGTCTATCTGAACCGAAACTGGGTTCGACAACATGCGGAATGAAATGTTTTCCACGTTCCATAATTTTTTGATGGTTAATTTCCACATGCTCTGACAGAATCTTGTACTTTCCGATAATGCAATAGCCATATTTCTTCATAGCAGTTTGAATTTCATCAGGATCAGCTTTTGAAAGCATTTCCGCAACTTTTGCGGCTTCTTTTTTAAAGATTGGTCCGAGTTTAGCCATGATAGGTTTTATGACGAGCTGTTCCCGTTCCATGGGTTTTTCATATTCCTTGTAAACTCGCATGTCTTCGCCGCTAAATGCCATATGCTGCTTCAAATCGTAGTCTGCTCGGTAAGCATGACCAGAAACTTCTGTCCAACCCCAACGCTTATCATAAAATTGTTGGTCAAAGCTTTGAAGAGAGTAATGCGCTTTTTCCCAAGGGAGTTTCTCTATAAAGCGCTGTTTTTCAGCTGGAACACCCAATTCTATCAGTAATTTTTTGGCATAAGCCATGAAAACTGCTTGCCACTCAGCTTTAATGTAGCGCCTACTCAAACTTTCTTTTACACTAACCTCAGTAATCTCTTCAGCTCCTTTCAATCTGTTTTCAGCTAGAACAAGCTGCAGCTTCTCATTTTCAACATCTTTAAGGAGAAAGCAGTTAGGATTTTCTGGATCAAAAAAGAATTCCAAATCCATGATCGTAAATTCTCTCAATCTTATTAGACCTTGCCTCGGCGAAATCTCATTCCTCAAAGCGTGACCTATTTGCAACACACCAAAAGGAAATTTCTCTCGTCCCATTTCATATAAACGCCTAAATTCTACAAATATGCCCTGTGCCGCTTCAGGTCTTCCATACCCAACAGACTTGGAGTACGGACCTATAGTTGTTTTAAACATTGTCAAAAACATTTTGGGTTCGCTAAAGTTGCCACCACAGTCTGGGCAATGAATCTTATGCTTTTTAATGGCTTCCCACAATTTTTTTGAGCCAAGTTTTTCCGCTTCAGATTCACTGATTTTTGCAAACTCTTCAAGTAGATGATCAGCCCTGAATTTTTTCTTGCATTTTAAGCATTCAACCATAGGCTCTTTGAAGTGGTCAACATGCCCAGAAGCTTCGAAAACCTTGTCTGGAGCAATGATAGGAGATTCAATCTCTAAAATTCCAAGTTTATTTATGAAAAATTCTCGAAATTTACGTTCAATGTTCTGCTTCAGTTTTGCGCCATAAGGACCATAAGTTGCGAAGCCTGCAGCGCCCCCATATATCTCGTATGATTGCCAAAAAAAGCCTCTTCTGCGTGCTAACTCGTTGATTATTGCAAATTTGTCAGACCCTTTAGTTTCATTTGTCAATTTTATCCCTTCAAATTATGGTGTTAAGGATTTTAAGGCTTACTTAATAATAAATCTTCAAATAGTAGCGGAGGCTTCAAACCTGAAAACATTAAACCGCCAAGATTTAATGGACTTGGTGAATGGAGCTGCAATTTTTTCTGCAGGTGGTGGAGGCAGTTTAGAAGCTGGATATAAAATAATGGATGCCCTTTTTTCTCAAAAACACACACTGAAACTTGTAGATCCTTCAGAAGTGCCAGATGAAGCAAAAGTTGTGAATTTTGCATGTGTCGGTGCAACAACAGTGATAGAGTATGATTCTGATGCTGCGGTTAGAACTTTGGAGACTTTACAGGAATATGTGGGTTTTTCTGCTTTTGCAACGATTCCAGTGGAGCTTGGTGGTTTTAACACTTTAGCAGCTGCAGATGTTGCGGCACGAAGTGGCATTCCGATCGTCGACGCTGACGGAGCTGGCAGATCTGTTCCAGAAGTTCATCTAAAAGTGTATACAATTGACAATATCCCTTTAACTCCTATGGTTGTTGCCGATTTGCATGCAAAAAATGTTGTCATAGTGAAGAAAACATTTAACGCTAAAGCAACAGAACGAATTGCCCGCGTTCTTGCGGCAGAATGGAACCATAGCGCCTACACAGCAAGAAGAATTCTTACTGGTGCTCAAGTTAAAACGTCGCCTATTCAGCATAGTTTGTCAAAGTCAATAGGAATTGGAAAACTGCTAAGGACAGCTAAAAAACCAATAGAAGCCGTTTTGAAAGAAACATGCGGATTCAAACTTTCAGAAGGGATTGTTGAAAATGTTGAACGCAAAACAGAAGCTGGATTCACTTTCACAAACATAAAACTTCGCGGAACAAAAGAATATGCAGGAAGTATATTGGAATTTAAAGCCAAAAATGAAGTTTTAATCGCTTACAAAAATGGTAGACCTATTGCAATTGCTCCAGACATCATTACACCAGTAAGTCTAAAAACTGGCAAATGCATAACAGCGGAAAAAATCAAAATCCATGATGAACTTGCCATTTTAGGCTTGCCTGCACCAGCAAGATGGAGGACAAAGAAGGGATTGGAACTTTGGAATGAAGTTCTGCAGAGGTCTAACATAAAAGAGAAATATGTTCCCATAGAGAAACTAGCACCTTGCAAGCACAAGTGAAGAGGTTGCTTCGTTCATTTTTCCTTATTGGTAACTATGCTTCGGTAAGAAGTTCACTTTAGTACGTCGCTTCTAGTTTTAAGTGTTTAGCAATTTTCACCTTTTGCATTTTTCCATTTTCAGCTATTTCGAACTCTAATAGTGCACGATCCATTGCGTTTTTCTTGCTGTTAAACTCTACTCCGCAACTTCCACATTCAATGTCTGATTCCATTTCTACAATATACCAAGAAGCATCAGCGTAGTAACGTCCACATTTTGGA
>Ga0209102_1000114_pt1 | contig 54380 bp, 60 predicted proteins | sample ConPoolayeHmetaG_FD_185483 | JGI IMG/M metagenome (GOLD analysis project Ga0209102, IMG submission 185483) | Hot spring microbial mat communities from California, USA to study Microbial Dark Matter (Phase II) - Cone Pool mat layer H metaG... ...
GTTTCATCCATAAATAGCCATTAAAAACCACACTGCCTTCTTCTTCAAGCAAGATTTAAACTTCTACGGGGCTAAAAGATGTTGGTGGACCGGGGGGGATTTGAACCCCCGACCTCCCGAGTGCAAGTCGGGCGTTCATACCAGACTGAACTACCGGCCCACGCGTTTTATAGCTTGTTTGAGTTTTGGGGTTAATTTAGGTTTTCTGGTTTTTGCGATTGTTTTAGATGGGTTTTGTGAGGCGTTGGTGGATTAGAGCATGGTAGGTTTTAATTATTTTTATTGTGGATGGGTTTTTGAATTTGGTTCAACCTAGAAGTATAATATAGAAGATTAATTAGGTAAATTTTAAATGGTTACCCTCTGAAAATGATGTTGAGGGGTTCCCAGGTGAGGTTTTCGATGGGATTTCTCCTCGCGTTTAAATGAAAAATGTTGAAAGAGGGAGAAAGGAGGTGAAAACCTTATGGCGAAAAAAGTTTTTATAGCAACAGTAGCCTTACTGGCTTTGTCAATGATGATTGCACAAGGTTTTGCTTGCTTTGGCCCGATTTTTCCGTCACCCTCGAGGAATGTTCCAGCTATTGTCTCTACAAACTGGTTGTTACGCAACCTTCACCGTAAAAATCTAGTCGTTTTAGACGTTAGAAGTTCAGAGGCATACAGCGCTGGTCATATTCCGGGAGCAGTAAACGTTCCAGAAGCCGAGTGGTACATAAATGATCCATTCACCGTTTCTCCCGAAACTCCGTGGATGGAAATGCCGCCAAAGGAGGAATTATTTACACTAATCGGTAATGCAGGCATAAAGAGGAATTCCCTTGTGGTTGTTGTGGGCAGCACAGGTGGTCTTCTAGAATCTAATTTCGGACCTTTAGCCCTTTACAGCACAGCAGGCATCACCAGAGTAGCCATAACCCTGCTTTATGCTGGAGTTAGAAATGTTGCTATTCTCGACGGCGGATACGAAAAATGGGTAATGGAAAGCAAACCAACAACCACAGTTTCAACCAATCCGAAACCAGTAAAATATTGTGGAAGAGTGAATAGAATAATGGTTGTTTCAGCGGACTACGTTGATGATAAAATTGGGACCTCAGTTATTCTTGATGCCAGAGATTATGACGTTTACTGCAATTATACGCAGGAGCCTTGGGCTCCAAAGGGAGGACATATTCCAACTGCTAAGAATTTGCCCACTCCCGAACTTTGGAATATCAAAGAAGACGGTGCAGGAAATGCTGTTTATATAACCTACAAGGATATAGGTTCTCTTAAGAGAATGGTTTTCAGCGTAGTTGGCAACAATAAGAATAAAGAGATAATCGTCTATTGCGGTGTGGGGGGCTATGCAAGCACAATGTACTTCGTGCTAAGTGAAGTGCTTGGATATAGAAATGTAAAGATATATGATGGCTCTGCACAAGAATGGGAGTTGCTCGACAAGCCTGTAGAAACATGTCCTTAAATAATGAGATTAGACACAAAATTAACCTATCCCCATCCTTCTTTTTACTAAAATTGGCATCCGCTACCTTTGAATTTCGTAGAGGATTTGCCTCTTTTCGTTTGTTTTGGGTATTGTTATGGTGAACTGGGCGCCTTTGCCGTATTTGCCTGCTTCTTGGATTTTCCAGCCGTACATTTCACATAGTTTAGCTGTTAAATAAAGTCCGTAACCCGTGCCTCTTCCGTAGCCTTCTTTGAAAAGGTTTCGCCGTGCCTCTTCTGAAACTCCTACGCCGTTGTCTTCGTAAAAAAGTTTTAGCTTATCCTTATCCGTCTCATCTTCTTTGTAGTATATTTTTATTTGGCTAACCTTTTCGCCGTGCCTCAAAGAGTTATCAATTAAATTGTAGAAAAGCTGCCTCAGCTGCGAGTCAGCCAGCACCATCAACCCATGACAATTATTCACTACTTCCACATTGCTTAAGCCTAAAGACAGCGCAACCGCTTCTTCAAAGCTTTTCCCAACATCCACATATGCTCGCTCTTCCACGCCTAACATTTCATATGCGCTTGCAAAATCGAAAATTTTAACAATCTGGTTGCATGCCAACTCAACCGCATCTAAATATTTTAGGGCAATATGATCGGCGGGAAGTTTCTTTTTAGCCAGGTAAACATTGCTTTTAATGACTGAAAGCTTGTTTCGGGCATCATGTCTTGTCCATCTGCCGACAACGCTTAACTTTTCATTAACTAGTCTTAATTCTTCCATCGTTTGATTCAATTTTTCTTCAGTTTTCTTCCGTTCTGTAATATCCCTTGCAATGCTCAAAATCGCGTTTTTCCCCTTATAAGTCACAAGGGTAGAGCAAATTTCTACCGGAATAACCCTCCCATCCTTGGCGACGTGGGTGGTTTCAAAAACTTGTATTTGATCTTTCGGCATGTTTCTGATAAGCTCCTTTATTTCTTCTGCGGTGAGGGTGGAATCAATGTCCGGAGGCCCCATTTTAAGAAATTCTTCCCTAGAGTAGCCCAAAACCTTAACAGCCGCATCGTTCACATCGATAAATTTTCCGTCAAAACCAATAACCCACACGGTGTCGTTCATACTATTAATTAGCGTTCTATATGCTTCCTCACTTTCCCGCAAAGCCTCCTCAGCTTTCTTGCTTTCAGTAATGTCTATGAGGGAAACTAGCGATTTCTTTGTTCCAGGGATAATTTCAACGTTAAGCAGCGCCTTTCTAACTTCTCCATTTTTATTAATAAAATCAAAGGTGTACTGCTTTGGTGCTTTATCACCATTTTTTCTCCTTTCTATGTGATATTTCTCCATTCTCTCTAAGTATTCCTCGGTGACGAACTCAGTCCACTTCCTTCCTTCAATCTCCTCTTTCGAGTAGCCGCTCAGTTCTTCAAACTGCTTATTCACTAAGGAAATGGTCTTATCCTCTTCCAATATGCACATTGCTGTGCCAGTATTCTCAAAGAGAGTTTGACACATCATCTCCGCTTTTCGCCTATTTACCGCCTCAACAATGCTATAAGCAAGTTCACAGTAACCTGTTTCCGGATCGCCATTTTTGCTAATATATCCGTCTGCGCCAAGATTCAACCCTTTAATGGCTGCCTCTTCCCCGCCCTTTCCAGTAAAAAGAATGAATGGGATAAGGTTGCCGCTTTTTCTCAAATCCTCCAAAAATTGTAAGCCGTCTTTTTCGGGCATTAGATAGTCGCAAACAATCACATCATATTCTTTACTCTTCATTTTTTCAACGGCTTCCTTAACAGACACAGCCGTGTCTACTTGAAATGCGCCTTGCATCTCTAAGCATTCTTTTGCGTCACTCAAAAAATCCGCTTCATCATCCACATGCAAAATCCGTATAGGGGCTTTTTCAGCAAACTCTACAACTCCAGCTTGAAACTCGATAGCAGATTCAGCCATATGCAAACACTCTTTCCGCTAACCTCATGGGAACTTGAATGTTGAACATCCAGTTTACAGATTTTGAAGTTAAAAAAATTATGAACTTATCATATGAATCAATACGCTCATTAATTGTTTTCTCCAGGTTAAATGGCTAACAATGGCTGAGCACTATGCTGTTTAGGCACGTTTGAAACAACATTTATAGTTAAACAGTGTCTCTTAAATTTGTGGTGAAAAGGTGTCAGGCGTAGTTTCTGGAAGATTCGTAGTTCAACGCCATCATGCAACCCATTTACACTACGATTTTAGACTTGAGATGGACAATGTTCTAAAAAGTTGGGCTGTGCCAAAAGAACCCCCCTCACAGTCAGGCATTAGAAGACTCGCTGTAGAGGTTGAAGATCATCCAGTAAGCTACATAGACTTTGAAGGCATAATACCTGAGGGAATGTATGGTGCTGGAAAAGTGGAGATCTGGGATAAAGGCACATACACCCTCAAAAACAGAAGCGAAGACAAAATAGAGTTCACTTTACACGGTGAAAAACTAACTGGTGACTACACACTAATAAGGTTTAAAGGAGACAAAAATTGGCTTCTGCTCAAAAAGAAACAAAGCAAATAAACTGCAAACTGCTAAACTTAAAAACGTTTTAAGCTAAAATGTTCGCCGGGAGGGCGCAAAGCCATGTTAGAACTTAAAACCGTAAAAATTGAAGCGCCAAAAGACTGTAACGTGATTCTAGGCATGGCCCACTTCATAAAAACAGTTGAAGACCTTTACGAAGCCTTAATCAACGCTGTTCCAAACATAAAGTTCGGAATAGGCTTCTGCGAAAGCTCAGGACCATGTCTAGTTAGACACGAGGGAAACGACGAAGAACTAAGGCAACTTGCTGCAAAAAAGGCTTATGAGATTGCATGCGGCCACAGTTTCATAATCTTCTTGAAAAACGCTTATCCCATTAATGTTTTAGACAAAATTAGAAAAGTGCCTGAAGTTTGCACAATTTATGCGGCTACAGCAAATCCTTTGGAAGTGGTGATTGCCGAAACAGAGCAGGGTAGAGGAATAGTAGGCGTCATTGACGGCTTCAAAAGCAAGGGCATAGAAACAGACGAGGATATAAAGGCTAGGAAGGAGTTTCTGAGAAAAATAGGCTACAAGCTTGGCTAAAACCAAGTTCTGTGCAAAATCCCGTCGCAGGGCGGAACTGCGTTGGAGAGCCGCTGGATGAAAACGATTCTTTGAGTGAGGCGGCTTTAATGTTTTACCTAGACGCTATCAACTCTTGCTGTAGTTCAAAAGGGACCTTCTCTTTCATCCTTTCAGCAGCGTAGGCAACAAGGCTTCTGAACTGCTTTTCAGTCAGCACATGACGTGCCCTTGACAAAATTTCCAAGCATACTTCTTTAAAAACCAAATCGGCGCAACCCATTTTTGCATCGTCAATTAATTCTTTGCAAGCTTGAAGGATTTGACTGTTCAACGCAACTCCACCCTGCAACAAAACAATTGATTCTGAAATATTAAAAAACTTATGAATTCAGAAACCATATTCCAAATTCATTTTCTTTAAGCGAAAATGTCATGTTTCCTTTATTTCGGGGAGCGATACTGCCTTCCACTCTCAATCTCTGCCATAAAACATTGGTAATTTTACGTGAGGATTTTTTCCAAGTAAGAGTTTCGCAAGTTTTAATAGCTTGTCATGTCCATATGTTATTTTCACCTTTTAGTTTAGAATGGATCCAAATGGGCCGTCATCGCAGAAGTGAGATCCAAATTCTTACCGATATTCTAAACCTATCCCTAAAGGGTGCAAAGGCAACCCATCTCATGTATAAGGCAAATTTAAGTTATTCCACGCTTAGAAAGTATTTATCTACTGCTCTAAAGCAGAATTTAATTAGAAAGATTTGTAATGATGATGGTTCTATTGAGTATTGCATTACAGAGAAGGGAAAACTGCTTTTAGAGAGGCTTAAGGAAGTTAAACATGTTCTGGAGTCTTAGGTTATGGTGCATATGGCTATCTCTTTCCGTCTAGCCCTAAGCCTAATTTTCAGTTCCAAGTCATCCTTCGTGTAGTTTCCGATAAGCATATCCTGTATTTTTATTTCCTGATATTTTGGAAGAATTATTTCGCCGGCTGCGGGCTTTACTGTTTCAATCTTTTTATTAATGTTGGTAAGCCATTTTGGCAAATTCACATTGCCTGTTTTTGGGTTGTACTCCACTAGGCCGTGCTTTTGGAGGTCTGTTAGGATTTCGTGTAGAGTTTCTTGTGAAATTTCGAGTTTTTTAGCTAATCTTTTTACATTTAATAATCCTTGGTCTTCAATTATTGTGAGTAGATCTGCCGTTGTTAGCATATCCTTTAAATTTGAGTAGACTATTTAAAAAGGGATACGAATTTTTTGTCTATTTATTTTTTGGTTTTTTTTAGAAGAAATGGATTTTTGTTCTAGACAATTACCCTAGATTTTTCATACTTAACCCTTTAAATATTTCTTTATGCGATTAGTAGGGAGGCGGTGGGGAGAAAGGAGAGAAGCCCTGAAAGTCAAACCCGGCCTTTCCTATCCGCTCCTGTCATGGAGGGATCGTATTAGTGGAGCAAGTAGCAAATAAAGAATTGGTGGAAGAACTTAAAAGGCAATGGAAAACTCTGTGGCGGGAGCGGGTAGATGACAAGGTTAGGGCTGAAAGCATTGCTGAAAAGGATTATGACATGTTGTTTGTTGAGCGGGGCACCGTTATTTTCGCTACGCGAAAGTTTAGGATGTTAAGTTTTAGGGAGATTTTGCAGCTGCACGGCGTAGTTGACGTGGAAAGGGTTGTGGGGCCTCACCCTTCTGTGGGCGGCTGGGGGAAATTCATAAGAACCGCCATAACTAGTCAACAATCTTCCCATCGTAAGAAAAGGGCAAGCCAGTATTTTGAAGCTGAAAAGAAGAAGCAGCAGCTGAAAAAGGGCGGAAGAGGCTGGCTTCACTTATAGGCTAAATAGGCTAAATTTTGGAAATAAAATTATTTGTTTGGGAGGAGTTCTTTTGGGTAGCTATAGAAATAGGTTTGATATTATAGCGGATATTCTAAAGGTTGTTAGGGGTAATGGTGCTAAGAAGACGCAGATAATGTACGGAGCGAATTTGAGTTATAGTGTTTTAACGAGGTATTTGAATGTGGTTTTAAATGCTTGCCTCATTAGGTTTGAGAGTGGTAAGCGTTGTTATGTGCTTACTGATCGGGGTAAGATGTTTTTGGAGCGTTATCGCGAGTATTCTATGCGGAGTAGTCATTTGCGGCGTCAGCTAAAAAATGTGCATGCTGAGAGGAAGGTTTTGGAGGAGTTGTGTTCTGTTTAGTGGGTTTTGAAATTGGTTGTTTTTGGTAACTTTTGAGTGTTTTTGGTTGTTTGTGATTGTTGGAGGGGGTGATGGGTTTGAGGTTTAGGTTTTGTTTGGTTTTTTTGTTTGTTTTAGTTGTTTCTGTTGTTGGTGTTTCCCTACCTTGTTTTGGGGTTGGCAGTAGTGATGCTTTTTCGGCTATTTCGGATGCTGATGGGCGGGTTGTCGTTTGTTACAGAGCTGTGGCTGATGCGGAGAGGGCTGGCGCAAACGTTAGCAGTTTGTTAGAAGTTCTTAATGAGGCTAGTTGGCTTTTGTCTAGGGCTAAACTAGCCTATAGCCAAGGAGATTTTGACTCCGCTGTGGTTTATGCAAATGAGTGTAGATTTATGCTTGATGGTTTTGTGGATGAGGCTGATGGTTTAAGGCGGAGTGCCGAGGCTGCTGCCCATTGGGATTTTATGGTTAACTTTGTTGGTTCCGCTGTTGGCGCTATTTGCGTGGTTGTTTGTGGTTATGCCCTGTGGGTTTTCCTGAAAAGACGTGAAAAGTAGGGAGAGCGTTCAGTTGAGCATGAAAGAGTATGGTCTTCTCTATTGGGTTGCTGTTGGAGTTATAGCCTTGCTTGTTGCTTCTCCGTTTCTCAGCAGGGTTCTTGTTTATCCTCGGACGGAGTTTTTCACCGAGCTTTGGATTTTAGACGCTGACCATAGGGCTGAGAATTATCCGTTTAATGTTACGCGAAACCAGAGCTATACTATTTATTTAAGTGTTGGAAACCGTTTGGGCTACTGCGCATACTACTTGGTTCAAGTAAAATTCCGAAACCAGACGCAGACGGCGCCTACAAGCTTCGGTCCGATAGAAAGTCGGCTTCCAAGCGGTTTACCGTCACTGTTTAATATGACGGTTTTTGTGGCGGACGAGCAGGTTTTAGAAATTCCCATCACGTTCTCCTTTAATTACACGTGGGATGAACAGTTTTCAAAGGTTAAGCTTTCCAGTTTGAGGCTGAACGGCGTAGAGCTAAACATGAGCAATTGCATACTCTCATGGGATGCCGATGAAAAGGCGTTTAGAGGATTCCTATTCTTCGAGTTATGGTTGTACAACTCCAGCGTAAACAGTTTTAATTATCATGGGCGGTTTGTAGGCTTATGGTTTAACATGACTGTTACTGTTTAATTGTCTCTTAACAGTGTTTTATTTGCCTATGTAGATGACGTTTTGCAGGTTTTTGAAGTGTGGGTCTCCGGTTATTATTTGCGCTTTTTTGATGATGGCGGTTGCGTAGACTAATGAGTCTAGTATGCTCCAATCTTTAACTTGTTTTTTGTGTTTAAAGTTTATTTCTCCAGCTTTTTCAGCGATGTCTGCGTCGATGTTGACGATTGTGCTTCTATTTTTGATGTAGTTTAGTATGGCGGATATTTTTTTGCGGGGAATATTGTGTTTGAGCATGGCCTCTTTTAGTTCGCCGATGACTGTGGCTGGTGTTAGGGCTTGTTGCGTCATGGAAAGCTTTTCAGCGACGAGGTCGGCGTTGGGGTCGTCTAGGGCGTATTCAACCCATGCATAAGCATCAAAAACAATGGTGTTTTTGACTTTTTTAGTGTTCTCTTGGTTTGGCAAAGGCTTTTTCAAGGTGTTCATCTCTGTCTACGTGTTCCCTTTCAAAGTGTAATATGGTTCCTTTAAGTATGCCCCTAATTTCTTTGACTGGTTTTTCGATTCTCGGGATAATTATGGTGTCGCCCTCTTTCACTTTTATTTCTTCCAGCTTTTCCTTAGGGATTATTATCCCTAAACTTGTGCCGATTCTTCGAACCTTAGCCTTCAAAGCCAAATATTACACCCTATTCAAATTATAATAAATTATAATTATAAAAGGCTTTTGGCCGAGAGGCTTTACGATAAGCTTTGTGTGATGTGTTGAAGTTGAGTGGAGATAAGCTTAAGATTGCGGTTGTTGGTTTTGGCAAGATGGGCATGTTGCATGCTGGTATTTTGAACATTTTGCCAAGGGTAAAGCTTGCCGCCATTTGTGAAAAAAGTGGTTTAATTCGAAGGTTTTTGAAAAAGGCAGTTAGAGATGTTGATGTTGTGGATTGTGTGGAAAAGCTTTCAGGGCTTGATTTGGATGCTGTTTATGTGACTACGCCTATTGGGGCGCATTTTCCCGTGGTGAAAGGTCTTTATGAAAAGGGAATTGTGCGGAACGTGTTTGTTGAGAAGACTTTGGCTTCGAATTTTGACGAGGCGAGACGGCTTTGCAGCCTAGCGGAGAAAGCGGATGGCGTTAACATGGTTGGGTATTTGAGGCGCTTCTGTGTCACGTTTATGAAGGCTAAGGAGCTTTTGGACAGGAGCGTTATAGGCGAGCCTGTCTCTTTTAGGGCTTATGCTTATTCCTCTGATTTTTTCGGAGTTAACGGCAACTCAAGGGTTAGAACGCCAGGGGTTGGGGTTGTTAGGGATTTGGGTTGTCATGCTTTGGATTTAGCTTTGTGGTTTTTTGGAGATTTATGGGTTGAAGATGCGAAGGTTGAGTCGGTTGTGAGTGGTGGCTCTATGGATTCTGCCCACTTTAGCGTTAAGGCTTCGGGAGGTGTTGTCGGCGAATTTGATGCTTCATGGTGTGTTGACGGTTATCGCATGCCTGAAGTTGGCTTTTTGATTGAGGGTTCCAAGGGCAGTTTAAGCGTCAACGATGACGAATTATCGGTAAGCTTGAAGGATGGAAAATGGCGAAAGTGGCTTAGGCATGATCTTGGCGACTGTGTTGGTTTTTGGCTTGGAATTCCAGAATGTTATCGTGAGGATGAACATTTCATAGAGGCTATCCTTAATGGTAAGCTTGTTGAGCCGAGTTTCGAATCAGCAGCAAGAGTTGACCGTTTGATAGACGAGGTTTTAGCTAGGGCTGGTAAAATTGAATAGCAAAGATAAGGTTTTGCTTGTTGGCGATAATCCTTTTCACGGCATCAGCCACCTTTCACAAGAGCGTAGTCGAGTTAGAGGAGATACCCCCACCAATCCAGAATACGCTGCAAAACTTATAGGACTGGCAGTTCAAAATGGCGCTGACGGCTTTATGTTTTCTGTCAGCGAGAAAACCCTCTCAATTTTGAACTGTCTACGGAAAAACGGCGAAGGCAATGGTTTAAGCTTGTATGCTATTATGCCTTACGCTTATGAGTATGTTAGGCTTGCAGGTGCAAATGGTGGGGTTCCAGGCTTAGCTAAAAAGCTGGTTAGGGAAATTGTTTTTTCTGGGAACTTGCGCGCCGCAGCTTCGGGTTTAAATGGAGCTTTAAGGTCTGATTTAGCTTCGCTTGTCAAGACCTATTTGCTTTATGAGGTTTCCAGGGTTAAGCGTTCAGCTGGCGGAAGGGCTAAGCTTGAGTCCGTTATACTTCATCAGCTTTTAACTGATTTGTGTCTTAGTTTAGGCTTGGACTGGGTTTTTAAGTTTTATACAGGGTTTTTGTTGAAGGCTGGTATTGTGCCTGGCTTTAACACTGGTAACTTCGCTTTTTTGGTGGAGAAGTTTAGGGAATGGAACATAAGCCTAGAAGATATTTTGGTTGCGGCGCCTTTTAACAAGGTTGGTTTCCAGATGGTTCCTTCAAAAGAAGAATGCGAAAAGGTTTTGGAGAGTTTGCCGAAACCTAATGTTTTGGCTATTAGTATTTTGGCGGCTGGCTACCTAAAGCCTGAAGAGGCTGTAGGCTACATAGCGTGTTTGCCAAACATAAAAGGCGTAGCTGTAGGGGTCTCAAAAGAAAGGCATGCCGCTGAAACTTTTAAGTTATTGAAAGAGAGGCTTTCATAAAATGTCCGTGATGTTATCGGAAAATAAAGAAGGTATTTAAATAGCCTTAACAAATTGAGGTTGATGGGGTGAAGCCTTTGGAGGTTAAACTTCCGAAAACGTTGGTTGAAGAGGTTGGTGAGGGAGAGTTAAAGCTTTACTTAGCTATGATGCTTTATAAGGAAAGAAAGCTGTCAATAAGTCAGGCAGCCAAAATTGCAGGGTTAACTCTTTCAGATTTCATATATGAATTGGGAAAGCATAAAATAGGTTTCACAAACATAAGCGAGGAAGAGCTTGAGGAAGAGTTAAGGCGGATAAAGTGATAGTTTCTAATGCAGGTCCATTAATAGTGCTTCTTAAAACTGGCAAAATATCAATTTTGAAAGATCTTTTCCAAAAAGTCTTGGTTACTATGGCTGTATGGGAAGAGATAACTGCAAAGGATTACGAAAAATCAATTTTTGTCAAAATGGAATGGATCGAAACTAGAAAGATCCGAAATACAGAGTTAGCTGTTCTTTTGGAGAAGTTAATTGGCAGGGGCGAGGCTGAAGCCATTGTTCTCGCTAAGGAATTGGAGGCTGTTTTGTTGATGGACGACGCCAAAGCGCGAAAGCATGCAAAATTACTGAACGTAGAAGTAATAGGTACGCTGGGGTTACTTAAATTGGCTAAAAATAATGGCTTGATCTCTTCCGCGAAAAAAGTTATTGATGATATGCTCTCTAAAGGCTACTACATTGAAGACAACCTTATTAAAAAGATCCTGAGAGAAGCTAACGAACTGTAACATGTAAACTTCCTTTTTAACGAAGTTCTCCAAGTTTGGCGCGCAACTTTGGTTATATACCTGAACCTAATGTTTTTGGCTGCTGGTTATTTGATGCTTGAAGAGGCTGTAGACTACATAGCGTGTTTGCCAAACATAAAAGACGTGGCGATAGGCTTTCGTGAAGTTCTAACTTATCTTGCGGTTGGAGAATCTAAATTTTTAAGGGAGAAAGTCAGAGTATTGTGGTAGTTAATGGAAGATCACGTTCAGGAACAGGGACTCAGCAAGGGAAAGTTTAACGCTATGAAGAGAGGGAAGACAATTAAGTTTACTCCCCATGCTAAAGAGAAGCTTAACATGCTTGTAAAAATGCAGGTCACTGAAGAAAAGGTTGTTGAAACCATAAAAAACCCTGAAAGCCTTGGGCCAGGCTATTTTGGACGAAAAATTGCTCAGTCAAGTCTTACGTCCGAGCTTGTGTTAAGAGTGGTTTATGAAGAAACAAATAATAGGGTCTTAGTGATAACATTTTATCCTGCTAAGAGGGAAAGATACGTATGAAAATAACTTATGATGGTGTCGGCGATACTTTAAGCATTCTTATTAGGGAGGAGCAGATAGCCTACGGGGAAGAACATGGGCCAGTAATCGTAAACTACAACGAGAAAGGGAAACCTGTTGAAATAGAAATACTGAACGCAAGCAAATTTCTGGGTGAATTTTTATCAACCATTCTTAAGGCAAAGGCCGGAGAAAAACAATTGGAAATTACCGCTTAAAATCCATATGAGTCATTGTGCGCTTAAACACCTTATTCATTAAACTTTTACAATGGTTGTTTTGATGTATGGTTGCTCGTAGGTTTGCGTTGTTTTGGAGCCTGCTGAAGAGGGAGGCTTCATAGTTAAGTGTCTTGAGTTGCCTGTCACCACTCAGGGGGAAACAAGGGAGGAAGCTTTAAAAAACATTAAGGAAGCTATAGAGGGTTACTTGGAGGTTAAGGCGAAGCTTTTATGCGGCAAAGCCAAGGGAGAAAGGGCTGAGGTGGTTGTCGAAGCTCCCTCTACTCTCATGGCGTAAAGTTGTCAAAGTTCTCGTAAAAGCTGGCTTTTAAGCTCATCAGACAAAAGGAAAGCCATCTAATCCTTGTCAAAAATGAATACATCGTACCGATTCCAAAACATAAAGAAATTAAAAGAGGTTTACTGCTGGAGATAATAGCCGAGGCGGGCATGACAAAAGAACAGTTTCTCAAACTTTTAGAAGAATTATAACTAGTGTAGTTCTTTAGAAATTATTTTTCTGGCTTGTCATATTACTCGATTACATGTAGGTTTGCGTATAAAAATGTTGCAAATCGTATTTTTGTGTTCTTTATCTATTTTCTTAGTAACTTATTTGGTGTACTTTCTCTACTTAAGGAAATTCGTCTATAAGCCTTGGAATATCCAGGCAGATGAAAAGTTTGAGCCTGAAATTTCGATTTTGATTCCTGTACATAATGAGGAGGCGAATATTGAATCTAAGTTGGAGAACGTTGAGAATGTTTTGTACCCTAAGGAGAAGATGGAGGTAATTGTTGTTGATGATGCTTCGGATGATGGTTCTGTGAGCAAGATTGAGGGCTTTATGGAGAGGCATCCTGGTTTAAACATTAAATTGGTGAGGCAGAATCCGCGGGCTGGGAAGTCTGCTGCCTTAAATAGGGCTTTACAGGCGTCGACTAAGCCTATTGTAATTGTTTCTGATGCGGATACTAGGTGGCCTCCAGATATTTTGCTGAAGGCAATGCCCTATTTGGCCGATCCCAGCGTGGGCGCTATCACCGGGAGAAGCGTAAACGTGAATGTCGGGGAGACTTGGGTGACTAAAGCTGAGGAATCTTACCTGCAGCTTGCCAATTTTGTTAGGCTTGGCGAATCGAAGATTCATTCAACCATTAGATTTGAAGGGGGCCTCTGCGCCTATAAGCGGGATGCCTTCGACCATTTTGACTGTGAGACTGGTTCTGACGATTCTGGAACGGCTTTTAACGTAGTTTCTAAGGGTTTTAGAACCGTATTAGCTCCTGAAGTAGTATTTTATACGAGTTTTCCGACAAGTTTCCTTGTAAGGTTTAAAGTTAAGGTTAGGCGGGCTAATCAGATGATTGGCTTGTGGGTTAAATGTTTAAAGCTTCTTTTTAAGGGAAGGCTTTCTCTTCCGAAAAGGATAGCCGTAGCTGAAATAGTCCTTTTCATTTTTAACCCCATAATCTTCTTAATATTGATGGCTAGTGGTATAGCCCTAATAGTTACGAGTCCGTTTTCTTCGCTTAGTTTGGCGATTATTTTTTCAGTTTTGGGTTTGCTGGTTTTTGCTAGGCGCATATTTATCGAACTCTTTATTAACAATGTTATTTTGGCGGGTGGCTTGTTGACTTTTCTTTTCGGGCGGCGTTACATTGCTTGGGGAAAGTGAATTGACAAAATTTTGGTGGTTTGAATGAGCTTGGTTGGATTGGTTGAATGTAAAACTCGGAATGTTGACTCAATTAAGAAGGCGATTAGGGAAGCTTTTAGGCTGATTGATTATTCGCTTCCAAAAGCGGAAAAAATTGTTATCAAGCCAAACATGTGTTATTATTGGGATTGGTCTACTGGCCAGACCACGGACCCCCTTTTTGTTGCTGCGCTGATAAGCTTATTTCGTGAGGAGATTTCTCCTAATGTTAAAATTTCTATTGTGGAATCTGATGCCTCTGCTATGAAGTGTAAGTATGCATTCAAATATTTGGGTTATGAGAAGCTTGCAAGAGATTGTAATGTGGATCTGGTTAATCTCTCCTCGGTTGAGGCGGAAAAAACTACGGTGAAGGTTGTGGATGAGGTTTTCGAGTTTTCAGTTCCCAAAATCATTAGGGATGCTGATTTGTGTGTGAATGTTCCGAAGATGAAGTATATGAGTTTCACGAAGATTTCTGCTGCTTTGAAAAACATATATGGATGTAATCCTTATCCGAAGAAGTTTGAATATCATTCTAAACTGGATAAGGTTATTGTTGCGTTGAATAAGGTTATGCCGTTTGATCTTCATGTGCTGGATGGCTTGACTGTCTGTGGTTCCAAAACATTAAGGTTAGGGCTTGTGATGGCGGGCCAAGACCCTGTGGCAATTGATTCGGTGGCTGCAAAAATTATGGGCGTCAACCCAAAATCAGTTGCGCATTTAAGGTTGGCTGAGAAAGAAGGCTTAGGTAAAACATCATTTGTTGTTAAAGGGGTTGATATTGACTATTTTAGGAGAAGGTTTCCTAGGCGAAGTTTTTCTGAAAAGGTAATAGCATTGGGGTATAGAGTTGCCTGTAAATTGGGTTTAGATAAACGCCTAGTCTAGTGTCTGTGGTGGAAATGGGAAAAATTAACTTGGGAGTAATCGGCCTTGGATTCATCGGTAAAGTTCACCTGATGAACTGTTTAAATTTGAAGTCTGTTAGGGTTGTGGCTGCTGCAGACACGTCGAAGAAGGCTTTAAACTATGCCAAGAGTTTTGGGGTTAAACAACTGTTTACCGACTATCATGAACTTTTGAAGCTTAAAGATTTGGATGCTGTAATAATTTCGCTTCCTACACCTCTTCATGCAGATTGCGCAATAAGCGCAATAGAAGAGGGTAAACATGTTTTTCTAGAAAAACCGCTTGCGAGAAATGTAAAAGAAGGTCGAGAAATAGTTTCGGCTGCTAGGAAAAGCGGTGTCAAATTTATGGTGGGTTATCCATTTAGGTTTGCCCCTGAATTTGTGGACTTAAAAGGTCAGGTGGAAAGTGGGATTTTAGGCGACGTACAAATTGCTCATGCTGTTGATATTGCTGCAGGTCCATTCTTCCATAGAGCAGAAAGCACTACGCCTCGTCCAGTGCCTGAATGGTGGCTAAACAAAGAGTTGACTGGCGGGGGCGCCCTTATTGATTTGGGCTGTCACATGATAAACTTGTTACGTTGGTATCTTGGAGAAGTTGCGAATGTAAAAACCCGTTTGGGCTATCGTTTTAATTTCGACTTTGAAGACCATGTAACCTGTATTATGGATTTTGGGTGTGGGGCATCGGCGGTTGTAAATGTTGGATGGTTTTCACAAAGCGCCGCGGTGGGCATTGAGCTTTTTGGAACAATGTCGCATGCTAGGGCTTATTTTTCCCCTTCAAGCAAAGTGGTTACGGCTATTAAGCTAATTTTGGGTAAAACACCAAAATTTTTCGTTCCTTATTTAAATGAGATTTCGCATTTCGTTAACCATGTAAAAAATGATGGTAGTGGCGAAAATCAACTTTCAGGCGAAGAGGCGTTAAAGGATTTAGAAGTGATTACTAAAGCATACAGAAATCAGATCAAGTAGAAAAGAAAAGGCGAGTTATTGGTGTGAAAAATGTTAGTTTGCTGATTGAGGTTTAACCGATGCAAATTTGCATTTTAAGCTCTTTCGAAGACTCAGTGGTGGGTAATACTGGTTATTCTGTAAGGATATTTAATTTAGCCAGAGGACTTGCGAGACAAGGTAATAATAAAGTGCAAATTATATTACCTAGCTACAAGCCATGTAACAAGGATGTTGAAGGATTAAAAATCATTAGGATAAGGGGGATTTTGCCAAAAAAGTTACTAGAGCTGCTAAGCAGAATAATGGGAATTGAAAAGCCGACTTCTCTGTATTTTTTCGACCCAGTATTTATTTTTAAGACGTATAAGGTGGTTCAGCATTGTGATATTGTCCAGCTTGAGCAGCAGACTACTGGAGTTTTATTCGCTATAATGGTTAGCCTTATATGTAAGAAGTCTTTAGTTGTAGACTGCCACGATGTACTTCAATCGTTAAGGGTTAAAATTTCTAGTAGGATGAGAAGATTTTTGGAGACTTTTTGTGAGAGAATCACGTATAGATTTTCAAATTTAATATTAACCGTTTCAGAGGAAGAGAAAAAAATATTGATTAGTTACGGGATAAGCGCAGACAAAATTAGAGTTGTGCCAAATGGGGTTGATGTTGATTACTTTAATGTAAACATAGACGCGTCTATTGTCAAGAAGAAGTACGGTTTGCAGAACTATCGTGTTGTTGTTTTTGTCGGGAATATGGAATATGCTCCCAATAAAGAAGCAGCGCAACTAATAGTTTCCAGAATTGCTCCGCTAGTTAAAAGAAAAATCAAGGACATCAAATTCCTCATGGTTGGAAGAACACAAACAAAATTTAATTCATCTGACATTGTTTTTACTGGAGTTGTTAATAACGTTGCTGAAGTTCTTTGTGCTTCTGATGTTGCAATTGCTCCGCTACTACAAGGGTCTGGTACAAGATTAAAAATCCTTGAATACTTTTCATGCGGGTTGCCCGTTGTATCCACAACTATCGGAGTGAAAGGGTTACCAGTTAAAAATGGTCTCCATCTTTTAATTGAAGATAATCTGACATGTTTTGCCTCCAAAATAGTCGAATTGCTAAAAGATAAGGAACTGTCAGTAAAATTGGGCGAACAAGCGAAAGCTTTAGTGGTTAATAACTACGATTGGACAAAGATTACCAGATATCTGCATTCTTTATACCAAAGATTGTTGGCTGAGGGATATGTATCCTAAGGTAACTATTGGAGCGTGTGTAAGAAATAGCGCCGCTACTCTCCGAGACGCTATTGAGAGTATTATTGCCCAAGATTATCCCCATGAACTTATGGAAGTTATATTCGTTGATGATGGAAGTGAAGACGAAACTCTTTCTGTCATCAATAGCTACATTCCAAGAATGCATATGAAAGTGAAAGTTTTTCATCACGAATGGAAAGGATTAGGCGCTTCCAGAAATGTTGTAGTTAATAATGCCGAAGGCAAATACATTGTGTGGATTGACGGTGACATGGTTTTGTCGAGGGATTACATTTGGAAACTGGTGGATTTTATGGAACAACACCCAAAAGTTGGTATTGCCAAGGGGAAACAAGCCCTTATACCTGGAAAGAATATGCTAGCAACTTTAGAATCTTATTCGCGTTCTGCTGGAAGAATGGTGGACTATGCTTCAGATAAAGGTCATTTTAAGGCGCTTGGAACCGGAGGTGCCATTTACAGGCGGCAAATTTTTGAGCAAGTAGGAAGTTTTTACGAAAAGTTAAGGGGGTATAACGAAGATTGGGATCTTGAGATTAGAGTAAGAGCGTATGGGTGGCAATTATCCACAGTTGATGCTTACTTTCTTGATTACGAGAGAATGGGGTTAACTTGGAAAGGCTTGTGGATTAGATATTGGATTAGGGGATATCATACTCATTATTTTCTTCATAAAAATGGTACACTGGTAAAGCATTACCGTATGTTTCCGCTCGCCGCAGTATTGTCTGGTCTTATCTATGCATTAAAACTTTACAAGTTGACACGTCAGAAAATCGTTTTTGCTTTGCCGTTGCAGTTCTTCTTTAAAATGACCGCATGGTATGTTGGTTTTGTTAGAAGTCATTTAGATTCATATTCTCCAATTTTAAAGTAATGAGAAGGGACCTTAGATGAATGTTGGGCTAATAGGATGCGGAAGAGTCGCTCATATTCACATGAAAGCGTACCAAGCAATAAAAAAGGCTGGAGTTGTTGCTGTCGCCGACGCTGACATTAACAAAGCAAAGGCCTTCGCAGAAACTTATAAAATTGAAAAAGTCTTTTCGGATTATAAAGAACTTTTTGAACTAAAAGACATTGGTTTTGTTGACATATGTACGCCGACTTCAACGCATGAGACTATTGTTTGTGAAGCTGCAAGAGCGGGAATAAATGTTCTTGTGGAAAAACCTTTAGGAAGGAATAGCCAAGAATGTGAAAAAATGATTAAAGCGTCAAGGAAGCATGGAACCAAAATCTGTGTCTGTCATAATCAAATTTTCTATCCACATGTGAGACAATTAAAGTCAATAGCTGATTCCGAAGATTTTAATCTAATAAGTTTCAGAACATATCACCGAGAAAATTTTGAATGGCTTAAAGCTCATGGTTTAGCGCAACCCTGGAACGTCAGCCCAGAACATGGAGGAATACTATGGGAAGTAGGCACACACTTAGCCTATCTACAATTACATTTCCTAAAAGACGTAAAGGAAGTTTGCGCTTTAGGCGTTAAGGCAAAATACGCGGTTTGGGACGACTTTGCGGTTTTATTGCGGACAGCGTCTGAACGGTGGGGAATAATGGAAATCTCATGGGTTGCAAAAGAATCCGAAATAATGTACGAAATAGCGAGTTCGGATGGCAAAAGAGTGCAGACCTTTCTGCCTCACGGCTACATAATAGAAAGAGTGCAAGAACCGCCAGCAAACGCTGCTGAAGTAGCCCACAACTTCTTAACGGATTTGAGGAGGCTTTATAGGAAATGGGCAAAATTCACGGTAGACCAAATCAAAAAGCCGAACTTCGGTCATCCCGACTTAATAAGCGCTTACATAAAAAGTCTAGAAGAAAATGCTCCTCCGCCTGTCACGGGTGAAGATGGCCGAAACAGTATTAAACTCCTCGAATGCATAGAAGAATCATTAAACAAGCAGAAACCAGTAAAATACGTTCCTTGGTAAGAATGCAATTTTGACGGGTTTATCCAAGCGTTAAAGGATGCGGATAAGGATAAGGTGTGTAAGTGAAACCGTCTTGTTGTTGGTTTGGAGCACGTAAGAAATAATTAACGTTTTCTTTATAATAGCCGTCATAGTTTACGAATTCTCCGTCGTTGTTCCATATCCAAAGTTTGTTAAGCGGTCTAAGAGGAGTGCCTTCGATATCTTTCATTACCCATATTGGAGATTCGCCTGTGTTGTTGAATATTACGCCTGAGCCTCCTCTGAACCCTATGCCTATAGGCGCAATAATGTAATTGTTGTAGACTTCGCCTCCTCGTCCTCCCGCTGCGGTTGGCGATGAACCGTGGACGTCAACTCCGCTGTTCCAATCTTGGTAAACCGTGTTATAGCGGAACACGTACCATCCAAGTTGGTTGCTTGCTACGGCATGCCTAGTTTTATAGAAGTAGCAATCTTCGATGTAAGCCACTGGAAACAGTCTTGGTATTGTCTCGTATTTTCCAAGAAAATGTGTTATGTCATCGTCCCAGTCCCGATAGTTGTCAGAGGAAACTATTACCCCGTAACCCCAACCGCCAAGGATTCCAAGCCTATCCTTATACGCACAGTTAAAATTACAGTGGTCTATTACTCCTCTGCATCCAGAGTTGCCTCCAACCCATATAGCGTAGTTTGGAAAGTCTATGAAGTCGCAGTGGTCTATCCTGTAATCTATCACGTTTTCTATGTCAATGCATGGTCCTAGAACATCATCGTCACCAACCACTTTTCCCTTAAAAGTTATGCTGCTGATTCTGACAGGCTTATTAGTTTGTCCACTTCCTGAAATCGAGAACATAACTGGAAACGGCGGTGTCATTGTCTGGTTCAATATTGTATTGTTTTGTCCAGCGCCTATCACGCTCACGCCTGCAGGAATGTTAACCGTCTCACCGTTCCAGTCGAAAGTGCCAGCTGGAACGTAAACGGTTCCGCCTCCAGCAGCCGCAACAGCGTCTACAGCCGCTTGTATATCTTCTGGATAACCACTTCTTGCTACAATGTATTTGGCGGATATTGCTCCAGTGCTTCTTATGATGACGGTGTTTGTTAATGAGGAAATTGCTGGAGCAATGATAATTATCCCTAGCAATAGCACGATAGTTATCATCTTCAAAACAAAATTTCGTTTGTTCAATCTTTCTCCTCTTAAGGTATTTGTTTGCGTTTCGCGAGTTAAAATGTTTCGGTTTTTCCTGTTACTGTTCATATGCTTGTCACATATACATATCCAGAAGTGAATAATAAGTCTTACTGAATAAGAAACACGCCTCAACACATTAAAAGAGTGAAAGCATGAATCAAAATAAGACAAAACGCAACTCAGCGAATTTCCTGATATTCGTGCTAATTTTGCAGTGCATAACATATCTTACAGCGTTCTTTGATATCCCTCTAGCTAGACAAGTTCTCTGCTTTATCTACTTCACTTTTGTTCCAGGCTTTGTTTTTGTCAAACTGTTAAGATTGGATGGATTTGAAACTTTTGAAACCATACTTTTCTCGGTTGGATTCAGCATCGCGTTTTTGATGTTCGCAGGGCTTCTTGTTAACGAAATATTTTTCTTATTTGGCAATTTACATCCACTTTCACTGTGGCCACTCATAATAGTGTTTAACACTCTTACCCTTATCGGCGGAGTTTTAGTTTACATAAGAGACAGAAGCAGTGAAGCAGTCAAAAATGAAAGTGAAGGCTTAGAGTTATCACCAGCGTGTTTGCTTTTTCTGGCTTTACTTATTCTCAGCATAGTGGGTGCGATTTGGGTTAACGTTTACGAAAGTAACATAATACTACTTTTTCTGCTGGTTTCAACGGTTTCGCTGTTTGCAGCCGTAGTTTTCTCAAAGAAAATTTTGCCTCTAAAGCTTTATTCTTTAGCTGTGTTTTTGATTGCTTTGGCGATTCTTTACCATTCTTCGCTCATATCTAAATACATAGTTGCTTTCGGTTCAGATGTTCCCGTCGAATATTTCGCATTTAAAGTTACGCAAAATAATGCGCATTGGAGTTCAGCGAATCCATTTCCAGCGGACATAGGCTATGGCAGAATCAATGCAATGCTAAGCGTCACAATCCTTCCTACGCTTTATTCAACTTTGCTAAACGTGGACGCTATATGGGTATTCAAAGTGATAATTCCGTTTATCTTCTCTTTTACACCTGTTTGCCTGTACTATGTATGGAAAGGGCACGTTGGCAAGAAATATGCTTTTATTTCAGTTTTCCTATTCATAGCGCAAGCAACATTTTACACTGAAATGTTAGCATTGACCCGCCAAATGATTGCCGAGTTATTTTTTGCTTTACTTTTACTCGTGATTTTAAATAAGAATTTGAATCCTAATAGCAAGGTCATATGCTTCATGATTTTCAGCTTTGCCTTAGTAGTATCTCATTACGCACTTGCAGAAATCTTCTTACTGTTTATTTCTGTTGCCCTAATTTCTTTTATTATCTTAAAGCGGCCAAACAGAAACATAACCGTAGGCATGGTTGTCTTATTCTTTGTTGTAATGTTTGCCTGGTATGTTTACACGTCGAACTCGGCTGTCTTTGATAGTTTTTTGTCGTATGGAGACTACGTTTCTAGGCAACTGAGCGACTTTTTGAACCCAGCATCGCGTGGAGAAACTGTATTAAGAGGATTAGGATTGGAAGAACCACCTTCAGTTTGGAACCTAATTAGCCGAATATTTGCTTACATTACTGAGGCCTTAATAGTCGTCGGATATATTAGCATGATTAAAAAGCGAGAATGGCGTCAACAGGGCAATAGAGAACACTTTGTGTTCTCATCGACAGCCATGGCTTTTTTGGCAGCATTGATTGTCGTGCCAGGGTTGGCTAACACGTTTAATATGACCAGATTTTATCACGTGCTTCTGTTTATCTTGGCGCCTTTATGTGCAATTGGCGGAAAAGAATTAGTTCAGTTCGTTTTTAGACGAGAAAAAGAGTTAGCTGCCTCTACTTTGCTAGTTATCGTTTTAAGCGCGTATTTTCTTTTCCAAACAGGGTTTGTATATGAAGTGACTAAAAGCGAAAGTTGGTCAGTTTCGTTGAGTAAAAACAGGATGAGCGCCCTGCATTTGTACAGCAATATTGGTTATGTTGATGAATTTAGCGTGTCTGGGGCGCAGTGGATGTCCAAGAATGTGGATTATGGAAGGTCGTTGACTTATGCTGATATTGTTTCGGCGACTAACGTGCTGCGCGTTTATGGTGGCGTGTTCTACATTGGTGTGCTAAGCAATGTTACAGAGGTTGCCAACTATGGTGTCGTTTATTTAGGTACTTTGAATGTTAAATCTGGCAAGATATATGGTGTTGTAGGCTTTTCATGGAATTATACAGATCTTTCTATCTTTAATGATTCCAATTTGGTTTATGCTAATGGTCAATGTGAAGTTTATTGGAAAAATGGATAATGCACAAAATAGGGTTGTAATCATATTATGCAGCGATACGTCACTGTGCTAATTCCTACTATTGGCAGGTATAATTTACTTGAATACGTGCTTAAAGGGCTAAAAGATCAAAGTTTTACGGATTTCGACATTTTGTTGATTGTGAGACCTAATGATGTTGAAACTGCCAAAATTGCAGAACGCTTCAACGGATCTCTTGATATAAAGGTTGTTTGTCAAAGAAAAAAAGGGCTTATCGAAGCATATAACGAGGGAATCAATAATGCTGAGGGGGAAATTCTCGTTTTTTTAGACGATGATGCTGTGCCGGACCCAAATTGTATTGTGGAACATGTTTTAACTTATGAACGACTTAATGTTTCGGGTGTTTCTGGAGATGTCATTCCTGCTCATATCAGTGATGGCGTTTTAAAGCCAGTTCACGGTTCTTCTGAAGTTGTGGGTTTTTATAAGGAGCCGAAAATTCTGCGGATGTTTGGAGACAAGTTTTGGAATTGCCCTTTGGGGGGTCAGGAGGGGTATTTGGCTTATATATCGAAGGCTGGCTACTCAAGAAAAAACATTCATTTAGCACATAGAGGAATTGTTAATTCGCTGTTGTGTATGGCAGCGAATATGTCTGTTCTCGCTTCTTCAGTTAAGGATTTTCAGATACCCTCCTCGTTTCTTAGACGTGGCATCGATTTCGAGCAGGTTTTAGGGTGGATGTTGTGGAAAAATGGCCATAAAATGGTTTTCAATCCTATGGCGAAAGTTTATCATGTTTTGCATGGTCAGAGTATGAGTAGGTTACACAGTATAGAAAATGTTTTTCGAGCAATAATGGAGGATGAGCTTGTGTTTTATTATTTATTTCTTGAAGGAGAAAACCTTTCTATAAAACATCGTGTGGTCTCTTCACTATTTAATACTTTAGTGCATTTAAAGAAAGTTAGCGAAAATTGGAGGTATGAGTTGGCTATTTTGAAGGGAATATTGTTTGGCAACCTAACAGGGCTTAAGTGGGTTGTTTCACGAAAATTTGGAGGATCATACATGCCAATACAAGACGCATTATTTAAGTGATATAATATTTTGTTTGGTTCGGTGAGTGTAAAGTAATGGTCGGCGAAATAAAAGTACTCTATTTTACTGATCCTGTTGCCTTTCAGCTTTTTGGAGGCGCCGAGGTACAAATGTTAAAAACGAAAGAACATCTGGAAAAAATGTATGATAATGTTTGTGTGAAATTTTTTGAATTTTTCAGAGATAAGTTGGATAATTATGACATTCTTCATATTTTTCAAATTCGTTATGAATGTTTGTCATTGTGTAAGTTAGCTAAAAGGAAGGGATTAAAAATTGTTTTATCGTCGATTTATTGGCCTACGGCTGAAACGTGGAAATACTCATCTCCTATCGAAAAAATGCTGAGTAAAGTGAGAATTTTTTACTTAAATTATAAAAACTATAATTATGCAACCTTTAAAGCGTTATATCCAACTAAAGATTTTTTAGATTTAGCTGACTTAGTTGTACCCACTTCAAGAAGCGAAGCGGGTTTTCTTTCAAGGGAATTTAAGATAAATCCGAGCAAATTCTTTCCAGTTCCGGTTGGTGTTGAAAAAATTTTTTTAAATGCTAGCCCCGATCTTTTTGTAAAGAAATATGGTTTAAAAGATTTTGTTTTATTTGTTGGAAGAATAGAACCAGTAAAAAATCTCTTAACACTTTTAAAGGCATATAATGATATAGAAATCCCGCTGGTTATAATTGGTAGTTTTAATCCTTGGGAACATGAATATTTTGTGAAATGTAAGAAATTAATCAAACAAAACCGAAATGTTCACTATCTAGGCTTTATGACGCCTTATTCAGAAGAGTTGCTTTCGGCGTATGCGGCAGCTAAGGTTTTTGTTTTACCGAGCTGGCATGAGGTAACCAGCTTAACTGCTTTGGAGGCTGGATTAGCTGGTTGCAATATAGTTGTGACTAAGAGAAGCTACATGTCGGAGTATTTCAGAGATTTGGCTTTTTATGTGAATCCTGCGTCTGCTGAGGACATAAAAAAGAAGATTTTAGATGCTTATGCAAAGCCGAGGACTGATGAACTTAAGCAGCATATATTGAATAATTACACGTGGGAAAAAGTGGCGGAAAAAACCATGGAAGCATATAAATTAGCACTAGAAAGGTAGAGAATTATGGCGATAGTTTCAAAGGAGTATTGGAGAAAGTTTTGGTCAAAATATAAGCCAGAAATTATAAAATCGGTTTTATTTGAAGATATTTTTGAAAGATATTTAAGTCATAATCCAAAACTGCGTTGCATTGAAATAGGGTGCGTTCCTGGAATTTTCCTCGTTTTTCTACATAAAAGATATGGCTATAAGATATATGGAATAGACTATTCTGATGAGATTGGTGCATTAAAGGAAAATATGAAGATCAATGACATAAAAGAATATAAGATTTTTCAAGAAGATTTTTTATCGTGGAATACTAAGTTAAAATTTGATATAGTGTGTTCTTTTGGGTTTATAGAACACTTTACAAACTACGAGGAAGTGATTGAAAAGCATATTAACCTTCTCAAACCAGGCGGATTATTGTTTTTATCTGTTCCAAATTTTAGATATGGTAGGGCCGTTTTGCATATACTTTTCAGAGACTTTGCAAAAGTGGTAAGGACTCATAATCTTAAGGTTATGCATCCAAAAACAATAAAAAGTGCATTAGAAAAAAAAGGTTTAAAGATTCTTTTCTTAAATTACTATCAAACCTTCGATTTTTGGTTTGTAGATCCGCATGAAAACAAAACTAATAACATAATTGAAAGACTTCTTTTATGGTTAATATGGCGTTTTAAAATATTTATTGCAAAGTACAACGTTAATGTTCCAAACAAGTATTTTTCTCCTTATATAATTTGTGTAGCGCAGAAACCAGCATCAAGCGACCAAAACTTTTCATGCCAAAATCCGAAATGAAAAATCAAAAGCCACATTTTCGAGGATTATGAAGAAGTTGATATCATCAAATAACTTCAAATAAAATAGAAAATTTGGCAACTTTTCTATAACTAAAATGCTGTAAGAAATATATGTCGAGCCGTAAATAACTTTGTTTGGGTTGTTGAGATGTTCCACCGGAAAAGATTGTTAAAGTGTATATTTCAGCTTGGTTTGGCGCTGTTAATCTTGAATGTTTTAGTATTTTCTCTCTTCAGCATAAAAATAGACAAGGTTGCAGCAAATTCAAGCGAGTGGATTCGGGGAGATTGGCAATATCGTAGGAGCCATGTTATTAATCCTTCCCCTGGAGCTGGTTCGAACTATCAAGTGCGCATTACAGTCTATTACTCTTCTCCTGTTACGCAACATTATTTAACAAATTGGAACAAGTATGCTGGTAATCCTTTGTTTACACCGGATGCTAATAGAGCTTGGCCTGCTTGCATTTATCATTATGGAATTTACTATATGTATATAGGTTATTATACGAGCGGAAGCGACATTCGCCTTTACACTTCAACGGATGGAATAAATTTTACAGAACATCCTAATTCTCCAGTCATTACTCGTGGACCTGCTGGAAGTTGGGAAGAAGTCGCCATAGAACCGCATTCAATAATTTATATTGATGGTCAGTGGCGTCTCTATTATTGTGGTCGGGATGCTAGTGACGTCTGGAGAATAGGCTATGCATACAGTTCAGATTTAATAACCTGGACGAAGTATTCGGGAAATCCAATAATGTCGCCTGTTTCGCCTGAAACAAGTGTTGCAGACCCTCAAGTTTTCTTGTGGAAAGGTAAAGTTTGGATGCAGTATTCAGTGAGAGGTTTTGGAGGTAGCAGTAGCTGGAGTTTGACGGTAGCATGGTCGGATGATGGCGTAAGTTTTACAAGGTCAAGTCTGAACCCAATTAGAGTGGACGCTGCTCCTGGCGGTGTTTACGTTCCAAATAACGATGAGATTTGCGGCTTAGTTAGGGTTTATGAAAACGGCGTATGGGAGGTTGAAGCGTTCCATTCTACTGATGGAGAACATTACACATATTACAATGACGGAGAGAATGTGATAAAGGTAGGCAGCAGTGGACAATGGGATGTGGCGGAAATTGGTCATTTAGACTTGGTAAAAGTCGGTGATGTGTACAAATGTTATTATGCAGGAAGAGATGCGTCTAATACTTTCAGAATTGGTTTAGCAACAACCACAACATTAACCGAAGTCAGTGATGAAGGAGAAACTGTACATCTAAATGGTCATTGCAGAACTGACTTTGGCGATGTAAGATTCACTGGTTCAGATGGAGTTGCTCTTTTAGACTATTGGATGGAAACAAAAGTTGATGGAGAATACGCGGTTTTCTGGGTTAAGATAGCAGATGATTTAAGCACTAATCCAGCGACAATTTACATTTACTATGGCAATCCAGATGCTACAACAACTAGCAACGGCGAAAACACCTTCTTATTCTTTGACGATTTCCTAGGCACATCGTATGATTCTAATAAGTGGCAAGTTGTAGGTTCGCCAACGATTACAGTAAGCAACGGGGCGCTACAGATTCAAAGAAGTTCTTATAGTGGCAGCTGGAGCGTTCACGGTCTAAGAAGCAAAACGTTTACCATGGATGAGAAGCGGCTGATTGCTAAAATTAAATGCAACGCTTTTTCAGGAGCTACTGCTGTTAGGGTAGACTCGGATTATTACTCTGTAGGGCAAACAAACAAGGCTCATTTCGAGATTGTGGGCACGAGCAATATTTACATTGAATGTGACAGAAGAAATGTAGGTGGAAGTTATTTATCTGCCGTTATGATTTCCGGCGCTTCTGCCGACACTTACTATACGTTTTACATAACAAGAATGGGCTCATCTTATCTTAAAGGTTGGTTAGATGGAAAATATAAAAGTCAAGTAACATCCAACGTTAACGATGGTTCAACTTACATTGGGCTCTTTATAGAGGAGTGGGGCACTCATGGAACGGCAATTGGCACTTACGATTATATTGCAGTGGCAAAATACGTTGATCCAGAGCCAAGCCACGGCGCATGGGGAAACGAAGAACAGGCAGGAGCGCCGCCAACTCCGTCAATAAGTGTTTCTGATATAAATGTAAACACCACAATAGCTGCAAAACCATGCAACTTCAGCGCTGTATTTACAGCCCAAAACAGCTATCTCAGCCATTACATTTTCGGCACAAACAACACAGGAGCATGGATAAACGACACAGCCGTATCCTTCGGCGAAGGAAAAACCCAAGCCCCAGCATCCATAATAAAAACCCTCAACAACACCATAGGAACAGTAATCCAATGGCAAATATGGGCAAACAACACAGCCGGAAACTGGACAACCACAGGAATACAATCATTTACAACATCAGGAAACCAGAGCACAATTGCAACATTAACAACTTATGGTTATGCAGCTGTTGAATACGCCTGTCAAAGAAAAACCTTCTACGCTAATGGAAGATTCTGGGTATTCTACTACGACGGCGCAAGCAGCGCAGGATACAGCACCTCAACCGATGGTTTCTCATGGACACCTTTTACACCATTCACATCCAGAGCCTGCGGCGCAGGATGGCGATTTGCAGTTGCCTATGATGGGACTCGCCTACATTACGTTTTTAGCACAGGAACAAACGGCGACCCCTTATATTATAGGTGTGGATTGCCAAACGCTGATGGAACAATAACATGGTTAGACAATGAGCAAAACATCACCATTGGCGAAAGTGATACAGGGCACCTGTGGCCTTCAATCGCAATTGACAGCGAAGGCCGACCCTGGGTGGCATATGCCCGAAAAAATGCCACTGAAAATAGCAGATACGCCTACGTAACAACTTCAACAACTTCCAACGGAACATGGATAACCAGAGCAGGATTCCCACATCGATTATCCTCAACCAACTATACTGGAATAAATGTTATGATTGTGCCATTAACAAACCAAAAAATGTTAGCCATAGTATCATGCGGCGGATGGCAAATTGAATCTTACCTATGGAATGGTTCTTCATGGAGCGAAAAACAAACCACAGCAAACGCAATCACAAGCGATGGAATTATTGAATGCGGATTATCCGCTGTAAACCAAGGCGATGACGTTCACCTAGTCTTTATAAAAGATTCCACTCACGACTTAGTATACACCAAATACAGTTATGCCTCAAATTCTTGGGGACCGGAAACAATAGTCCAGCCCGCAGTAACCAGCGAAACATCCCCAGTATTAAGCATTGATGTGATAACAAACAAGCTCTATTGCTTTTGGGCGGGCGCTCCAACCGCCAACTGTATTTATTACAAAGTTTACAATGGGTCAGCGTGGAATTTCGTAGAAGGTTCAAATCCATGGATAGTTGAAAGCAGTTTAGCTGGGTACTACCAATATGACGGATTATCAGGATTTTACCAAAGCTACAACAATCTCCTCGGTTTAGCATACACGAATGGGGCATATGGCATTTACCAGCTAAAATTTGCATTCTTAACCACATACACTGGTGAATATATCATAATAGATCAAGCGCTTGTAAGTGATGAAAGAGCCGATATAGGCAGCATCCAAACTGTCAGTTTTCATGCTAAATGGAGCAACAATGGTTCTGATGTAGTTGGAGGCAACATTTACGTTAACGGTACTAAATACGTTACAAATAGCACAGGATGGATAAGCATTGAGGCGATTGCAAGAACAGAGGCACCCGACAACTTCACAATTATAGTCTTGCCAGACACGCAATTTTACTCTGAAAGCTACCCAGAGATTTTTGACAACCAGACGCAATGGATTGTTAACAATGCACAAAGCCTGAACATAGTATTTGTCACACATGAAGGAGACATAGTTAATGATTACAATTCAATGAACCAGTGGAACAACGCCAACAATAGCATGAGCAAACTGGACGCTGGTAACGTGCCCTATGGAGTCTTGCCTGGAAACCATGACGGGGCACCTTCGTACTTGTCTAACTTCAACATATTTTTCAATTACAACAGATTCAATGGCAAAAGTTGGTATGGCGGAGCTTACCAAAACGAGAACACCAACAATTTTGAACTGTTCCACGGAGGACAGGATGATTATCTAATTTTCCACTTCCAATATGACCCAAGCGACGAAGTCCTTGCATGGGCCAACAGCACATTGCAGAATTATCCAAATAGAAGAGTAATAGTCACAACCCACAGCTACCTAAATGCTGATGGGACCAGAACAGATATTGGCAATAGAATATGGGAGAAGTTTGTGGCACCACATGCAGATCAAATCTTCTTAGTTCTTTGCGGCCACAACCACGCCGAAACACGAAGAACAGACATAGTGAATGGTCACACAGTGTACCAGATTATGGCAAACTATCAAGAGAGAACTAACGGCGGGAATGGATGGCTGAGAATACTTGAATTCCACCCTGCAGAAGACACAATCTATGTTAGAACGTACTCTCCATACCTAAACATTTACGAAACCGATGCAGACAGCCAATTTACGCTTGACTATGATATGACATGGACTGCCTTGCCCATAATAGAAAAAGCTGAGTGGATTATCACGGGGGTTGACTGTGGTGGAATAACAACGTATATACAAACAGCTCAAAACCCTGCTATCATCTGGGACAAACTTGTGATAACTTATTCAGCAGATTCCACAAATCCAACAGTGGGGCAGACAGTCAACTTCTCTGTTTCAGCAGTGTATGGCTATGATGGCGAAAGTGTTACATTCTCCTACATCAACACTTACAGAAACGATACCCACTACGCTTCTGGAAACAGCTTCACCGACACCCAATACAGCGAAGCCACATATCTTTACACGGCTGAAAACGCAAGCGACAACCTATACGGACTAACAGCCTTTACAAGCAACACTATAACTGTACAATGGGTAAGTGCCCCACCAAAAGAATACGTTATAATAGATGCGTCATCCGTAAGCGACAATAGAGCCGACGTAGGCAGTTTGCAAACAGTGGCATTTCACGCTAAATGGGGCATCAACGGTTCCGACATTGTTAATGGAAACATATACGTAAACGGAACAATGTTTACTACAAACAGCACCGGTTGGGTAAGCCTTAATGTAGCTTCATCTAGCATAGGAAGACAAGAATGGGCTGTCACAGCAGTTAATTGCGGAGGAGTAACTGACTATACACAAATAGTGTCAAATCCAAGCATAATCTGGGACCAAATACAAATAACCAGCGGAGGAACCACAAAAGAATCAATCATGCTAGGCGAAGACGCAACCATATGGTTCCAAGCAAAATATCAATACGATGACACAATCTTCGATAACACAAAAGGAATACTGTACGTCAACAGTTTACAAATGTCATGGTCAACAACAAACAACAGATGGGAATACCAATACACACCAACAACCCAGGGAACAAAAACCTTCACCATTTCCTCAATCCAAGATAACTTATATGGATTAACAATCATAAACGATATGGCAGGCGCTCAAACAATAATCGTTTGGTCAACACCATTCCTAATAATTTCCAGCTCAAACATAACAGAACTAGCCTTCAACTCCACAACCAAAACAATAACATTCACAGTAAGCGGACCCGACGGAACTACGGGCTACACAAACATAACAATAGCAAAAACCCTAATCGAAAACATAACCGGCTTAACAATGTATCTTGACGACCATGAAATAGAATATCTTGCTACCTCAACTGAGTATACTTGGCTTATCCACTTCACTTACACACATAGCACCCACAAAGTCACCATACAACTCAGCCAGCCTAACGTCATCAAATCATCAAATCCACAACAGGAAACAACAACACTTTTAGGCGGAATCATCATAGGAATATTAACAGCAACGCCACTAATTCGCAAAAAAGTTCGCAGAAAAACACGTTAACCCAATTTTTATTCAACAAGTCTTATTCGTGAAGGAAGCATAAACCTTGAAAATAGCGGTAATCCTAGGGACAAGACCAGAAATAATTAAAATGTCACCGATAATCAGAGAACTAGAAAAACAACAATTGAACTATTTCATACTGCACACGGGACAGCATTACACCTATAACATGGACCAAGTCTTTTTCGAACAATTAAAACTCCCAGAACCAAAATACAACTTAAAAGTGTGTTCAGGAACACACGCAGAAGAAACCGGAAAAATGCTAATGGGAATAGAAAAAATACTCCAAAAAGAAAAACCAGACATCATTTTAGTCGAAGGAGACACAAACACAGTCCTAGCTGGAGCACTCGCAGCAACAAAACTACTAATAAAAGTAGGACATGTCGAAGCTGGACTGAGAAGCTACGACAGAGAAATGCCAGAAGAAATAAACAGGATACTAACAGACCACATATCAGACTACCTATTCGCTCCAACCCAAAAAGCAAAGGAAAACCTGATGAAAGAGGGAATAGACGAAAACAAAATTTTCGTTACCGGAAACACCATAGTTGACGCAGTACAACAAAACATAAAACTAGCAGAAGGGCACGCGGACCCACCATACAAAGAATACTTTCTCGCCACCTTGCATAGACAAGAAAACGTTGACAACCCAGAAAGACTTCAAAAAATAATAAAAGGCTTAGAGCTTGTAGCTGAACACTTTAAAATCCCAATAATTTGTCCAATACATCCCAGAACAAAAAAGAAACTAAAACAATTCAACATAAAAATCAACAAAATAAAACCCATCGAACCAACAGACTATCTAGCATTCCTAAAGCTTTTACACAACGCAAAACTCGTTTTCACAGACTCAGGAGGAGTACAAGAAGAAGCATGCATACTCAAAACACCATGCGTAACATTACGGTACAACACGGAAAGACCCGAAACACTCGAAGTGGGCGCTAATATACTGGCTGGCGTCGAACCAGAATCAATATTTGAAAAGGCAAAAGTTATGATTAGCAATAAAAAAGAATGGAAAAACCCATTTGGCGACGGAAAAGCGGCTGAAAAGATAGTAAAAGTGTTTGCTCAATAAGACCACAATCTGAACTGCTTATAAATGAAATATGGCCTGGCGAGTTCTGAATGAAAGTAATTGAGATAAACAATTACAGAGATTTTCTCTCTTTGGGAGAAGAATGGACCAACCATTTACGTAAATGTAAGCACACAGTTTTCTCAACTCGGGAATGGCTTTCGATCGGATGGAAACATTTCGGAAACAATAAAAAACTTATGCTATTATTGGCCAAGGAAAATGACGAAACAGTGGGCATAGCACCGCTTATGTACTCGGTTCACACAATTTTTGGTTTACGGATTGGAAAAATAGAGTTCATCGGAGCACCTTTCTCAGACTACAATGACTTCATAATAGCTAAAAACCACAACGAGTGCATGGAGTTATTCATTAAATATTTAACCGCTATTCCAGAAAAATGGAATTGCCTCGACCTATGCGATATTCCGGAGAAGGCTGAATACTTGCCATTTTTGGCACAGAAGGCAAAAACACTAAGACGGATACATAAATGTCCTTTTATACCTCTACCATCGTCTTACGAAGATTTTCTACACCGATTCAATTATGGTAAACGCAGATATTTTAAAAAGAATTTGAATCGCATAGAAAGAGCTTTTGATGTGGAGTTTGTTGATTATTCTTCTCCTGAACTTTGCGAAGAAGGTATGCGTTTGTTGTTTGATTTGCATCAGAAAAGGTGGCAGTCTAGGGGATTTTCTGGAGTGTTTGCCAATCCAGTTTCTCGCAATTTCAACATGGAAATAGCAAAAACTTTTGCGCAAAAAAATTGGCTGGGTTTGTATGCGCTTAAGCTTTCAGGAGAAGTTGCAGCGGTAGATTACGGTTTCAGGTACAACTCCAAATATTACGCATATTTGACGGGTTTTGATCCAAAATACTCTCGCTACGGTGTTGGGAACATGCTCAGATTATATGTCATAATAAAACTTATTCAAGAAGGACTGACCGAATTTGATTTCTTAAGAGGTGCTGAGGAGTATAAGGACAGATGGAATGCAATTCCAAGATGGAATTATCAAGCAGTTTTAACTCGGAAGGGCAGACTTGCAAATATCCAGCACTGGTTATGCGAACAGTATTGGCGCCAAGGAAACAGACTTAAGCATATTTTAAAAATGCAGTAGGACTGCAATTTAAGCGCTTGTTAATTTGTGATGGCAATCAAGGAATGTGAAAAAATGAATGCCGTGTTATACAACACCCTTTTTAGGGCAGTCAAAGATGTTATTCAAATGGCGGAGATAGTTGCTTCTCCGAAAATAGCTTCTGAGGTTAGTAAAAACTATTGGACAAAGCTTTTTGATGACTCAAACGAGACAACGTCTTGGGAAATTTTTGAATTTATTTATGCGCAGATAAAAAAGGTTATGAAACCAGCTAAAGAAGACGTTATATTAGAGGCAGGAAGTGGCGGCGGTGAACTAACATATCTATTCTACAGAGATGGTTTCAACGTTAAAGGCTTTGACTCATGTGGATCTGCTGTCAGAAAAGCCATAAAACGATTTGGAAACGATTTGTTCTATCTAGATGATCTGCTTAATATGAAAACGCGGGAAAAATTTTCGAAAATTTTTCTTAACGGAGTGTTTTTATGCATTCACCCAGCCTATTATGAAACTGCTTTTAAAAATCTTTACGGCATAACTGAAGAAAATGGTGCAGTCTATCTTTTTGACAATCCCGACTATTCTAAAAGGCGCATATTTTACAATCAGTTCCGAGCAAGAACACAAATTCTTAACGTCATAACCTTTTTTATCCCAGTTTACAAAAAGCATTTCGCAGGATTCTGGGTTAAAACATCAAAAGTTAAGAAGGCAGCATTAAAAGCCGGATTTTCCAAGATTGAAACGGTTAACAGCTGGTCTAACCATAGAACACATCACATACTCTATAAATGACTGCAAACAAAAGCTGACTAATAAGAAATCCATTTTTCAGCTCAACAGAAAATCAAGCTTAGAAGTATGTGCTCGTGGATTTAAAAAACGTAAATAAGCAGAAAAATTGGAAATGCAGAGGATAGGCGCAATTGAGAATAATAGCGGTAAGTACCTACAAAGATTTTCTTTCCTTGAAAAATGAATGGACAGAGATTTTAAGGAGATGCTCGCATACAATTTTTTCCACTTGGGAATGGTTATCAACTTGTTGGAAATATTTTGGAAATGCCAAGAGGCTTGTTGTGCTGTTAGCTGAGGAAAACAGCGAAATCATCGGTATAGCGCCACTCATGTATTCCGTTCACAAGATGTTCGGTTTAAGAAGAGGAAAAATCGAATTTATCGGATCGCACGTTTCAGATTATAACGACTTCATAATAGCCGAAAAACATGTTGAATGCTTGAAAGCGTTTAACGATTACCTTTACCATTTTCCAGAGAAATGGGACTGCATCGACTTACTAGATATTCCAAAGAATGCAGAATGCTTACCTTTTCTTAAAAAAATTTCAAAGGATTTAAAACCTGTACATAAATGTACTTTTATACGGTTGCCGTCTTCTTATGACGACTTTCTTAAGCAGTTTAATAAAAAAAGAAGATGGAAGCTGAAAAGAGCCATGCGTCGTTTATATGAGGATTTCTCTGTGGAGTTTGTTGATTATTCTTCTCCTGAACTTTGCGAAGAAGGTATGCGTTTGTTGTTTGATTTGCATCAGAAAAGGTGGCAGTCTAGGGGATTTTCTGGAGTGTTTGCCAATCCAGTTTCTCGCAATTTCAACATGGAAATAGCAAAAACTTTTGCGCAAAAAAATTGGCTGGGTTTGTATGCGCTTAAGCTTTCAGGAGAAGTTGCAGCAATAAGTTACGGTTTCAAGTATAACTCAAAATATTATGGATACTTATCAGGATTTGATCCTAAATATTCCGGTTATGGTGTTGGAAACATGTTGATGTTAAATATGATAATAAAGTTTATTCAAGAAGGACTTACTGAGCTTGATTTCTTAAGAGGTGCGGAGGAGTATAAGGAAAGATGGAATACAATTCCAAGATGGAATTATCAAGCAGTAATTATCAGAGGGGGCATTTTTAATAGCATCAAGCATTGGTTATACCGGGAATACTGGCGTCAAGGAAACAGACTTAAGCATATTTTAAAGATGAGCTGAAAAGTACATAAAAGTGGAATGATATGAGAGTCGGTTTTTTCAGTCCAACCATAAATCGAATAGGCGGGGGAGAATGGGTAACCTTAAACATGATTTATGCCTTAAAAAATAAAAAACATAAAGTAATCGTTTACTCTGCTGAAAAAATTAATCATGGTCACATCAAGGAATTTTTTGGTCACAACTTAAAATTAGACGGGGAAGTCAGAATTTCTCCAAACATTTTCGATCCTTATAGCCTCGAAAACATATATCCAAACCTTCTCAAATCTTATATGTTTAGGATTAAGTGCGATTTTTTGATAGACACTTTTTCGAACACTCTTTTTCCATGGGTTGATGCGGCATATTTTCATGGTAGGCCAAAAGTTACACGATTACCGAAGGGTGTTAAGGGCGCTGTGTTTGTCCCGTATAAAGCTTTTTTAATTAGCAGCACTAAACGTTTTAAAGCCAAAGAAAAGGTTTTGATGGCTTGCAGCCGTCATGTAGCGAAAACCGTTGAAGCTGTAACGGGGTTAAATGTTAATGTTTTGTATCCTCCAATTTCAGACTTCTTTAAAATAGACGGCAAAGCCGTGCAAAAAAGCAATACCGTGGTGTCGGTCACACGGATTTCAGACGATAAACAACCAGAAACAATCCTTAAAATAGCCAAATTGACAAGGAATAATGTAAAATTTATAATAATAGGGAGTTGCCGAACTTCATTTGAACTGCGCGTCTTAAAAAACCTTCAAAGACTTGTGCACGATTTAAACCTTGATGAAAAAGTGAAGCTGCTGATAAACGTGTCGAGAATAAAACAGCGTGAAATATTCCAAAAAGCAAAGGCTTACCTACATCCTTTTGTTTCATACGAAGCTTTCGGCATATCAGTTGTTGAAGCTATGTCTGCAGGATGTGTGCCAATAGTTCCAGATGTTGGGGGGTTGAAAGAAATCGTGCCAAAACATTTACGGTATAAGTCCATTGAAGAAGCAGCAGCATTGTTAGAAGAAGCATTAAACGCGTGGTCGCCATCAGAAGCATGTGACATTGTTGAAGCGTCAAACAAATTTAGCCAAACAAGTTTTTGCCAAGAATTCCTTAGAATTATAGGACTTTAGGATGGTCATCATTTTTGGTTGTTAGGTTCATACGCGACTTTTTTGATAGAATTAAGCGTGAGAGACTTCGGAGATGCCTTATAAACCAGGATATACTGCCGGAATTTTATGATTCGGATGTTATAGTTAGCGAGCGAAGCGGATTTTATAAGTTGCAAATGACTGACAAAAATTGGCAAAATTTATTTAAACTTCAAGCAAGATTCTGCAAAGGTTATGAGAGAGTGCTTGATGTTGGATGTGGGCCTTATGAGCTTATAGCTGTTCGAAACGATGAAAATGCCGTAGGAGTTGATATCTCAAAGGCTGCCTTAAAAAAGCTTAAAAGTTTCGGTTTTAAAGGACAAGTTGTTCAAGCGGACTGTGCATATTTACCTTTTCGCGATTTAAGTTTTGATTGCGTTTTATCAAACCAGGTTATTGAACATATGCTTACTGAAGAAGCTTTGCGGAACTCAATTAAGGAGATGGAACGCCTTTCAAAGCGTATTATGATAATAACTCCTAACGCAGCCTACTCTAGAAAGATTTACGACCCTACACACTTTTTCTTTTTCACTACACGAAGTTTAAGACGAATCATGCCAAATTTTGAAGTATATGCTGCAAATCCCCCATATTCCCAGACACTCAATTATTATCTTCAATACGATAGCCCTAGACTAAAGCAAATCCCGATCATGGGCAAAATGATTTTTTCTATGTGCTCCAAGATTGATTCTTCAAAATTCTTAAAATGGCTAAACAGAAAATTGTGGACTGGCAGTAATTTAGTAGCCATAAAAACTGAAAAATAGCATGAGTGTCTCTCATGCTTTATTCCCGATGCTCTAGAGTGAGTTAAATGTCGCGTAAACTTTTTCTAACATTTGACGTTGAAGACTTCATAAGTAAAGGCTCTATTTCTGCATTGCGAACGGTTTTAGAGGCGCTTAAAAAATATTACTTGAATGCTCTGTTTTTTATTACCGGGCATATGGCTGAAAAACTGCGCGATTTTCCACAAGTTTTGGAAATGCTTAGCGGGCATCAGATTGGTTATCATTCTTCTAGTCATTCGGTCCATCCGACTATTATTGAGTTTACAGATGTAGAAGATTACGAAAAGGCCTATGAGATTTCCTTGAAGAGAGAAACCTCCTACATTAACCCGTTAACAGGTGAAATTGAGAGAAGTGGTGGAATTAACGCGCTTAGGGACTTATTCCCAGATAAACGGATAGCCGCCTTTAGAGCTCCTGGAAACTGTTGGAGTCCCCCTCATTTAGAGGCACTAAAAACTTTAGGGATAACCTATGATTTTTCGGCGAATCTTTCTAGGAGTGCTGTTAATTTTAAGGGCATAACTTTTTACCCGTATCAAATAATTGGCCAATTAGAAGGAAAATTGTCTGATTACCGCATATTATTTTTATCGTTGAGGCACGAAGTCACAGTTATAAACATGCACCCAAGCCTTTTATTTTATCAAAATGAGTGGGACGCTATATACCACAAGTCTAATCCTCAAAAATTAATTGAGCCTCCAATGAGAAGTCAAGCTGAAATCGAGATGCTAATCAACAAGTTTGACGCATTTCTTAAAGAGATAAGCTACCTTCAAAAAATCGGGTTGTTAGAGGTTACACCTCAGCTAAAAAAGGCTGAGCGTACAGCAGTTGTGTCAAGAGGAAAAGTTGAAAAATGTTATCGTGAAAGTATCAAATGGGCTTTGAAACAAGAATATACACCCAAGTTTATCCGTAGCCATTTCTTTAGATTCTTTGAAATTAAAGAGCAGGTTTGAAATTGTTCGAAGATTCTGAAACTCTAGAGTCAGTTAGAGAAAAGTTTGAAAAACGATTGGCAGAGTACATGGGAACAAAATACGCGATTGCTTGCTCATCTGGGAGATCGGCTTTACGATTCTCGCTTTTAGCCCTAGATATAAAACAAGGAGACGAAATTGTAATTCCAGACTACACGTGTGAAATAATCCCAATAACTGTATTCTGCACTGGGACTGTACCAAAATTTTGCGATATAGACCCGAGCACACTTTCAATCTCACCTGAACAACTCAAAAAGGTAATAAGCCTGAAAACGAAAGCAGTTATCCTTGTACATTTGTATGGTTTACCCGTTGATCCTTCACCTATACTGGAAATATGCCAAGCTAAAGATGTTTTTCTTATCGATGACGCGGCACAAGCACTTGGAGCAAGCATAAATGGTAAGAAAGTAGGCTCATTTGGGAATACGGGAATAATTTCATTTAATAAATTTTTAAACGTGAAAGTTGGCGGAGCAATATTAACTAATGATGAGGAGATTGCAGAGAAAACAAAAGTCATTCGAGAAAAATGCGAAATTAAGCCAATTACAACGAGATTGGGTTACCGCCTTATTGAGATTTTTAAAATTAAATCTAGAAAGGCTATGACCGCAGTTTATCTAAGCGACCAATATGTTTCAAAATTTTTAGCTTCGCTATTTGTTAGAAGGCACTTTAAGGTGGCCGATGGATGGATAACTGCTGACTCTTATATGATTGACTTGTGGAGATCCAACGCGCTTACAGACAGAACGATAGATCAGATAATGGCGATGAATCGAAAGTACTGGCATAGGCGAAGGCTCGAAAAACTGGAAATATTGGAGTTGCAAAAAGTGTTAGAAAATATTGAAATGCATCTCGAAAAAAGAAGAAGAATAGCCAAAATCTATGAAGAAAAACTCGTTAAAAACGGTTTCGCTAGGATTACTCCCAAAAAAGGCTCAATGCCATCGTACATGAAATACCCCGTTATCTTTTATGACGAAAAACAACGCTCAGAGTACATTACCAAAATAACTCAACATGGTTTTAGGGTAGATTGTATCTATCGACCACTTCATGAACACCCTATCTTTAGCATTACAAATAATAACATATCCTTTGAAGGGTCAAAATATGTTACTAAGCGTTTGCTTCCATTACCTGTGGATCCGTACATAGATGATGAGCGAATCCATAATCTGATTGAAATTCTAAATTCAAAAACAAATGCATAGATTTAAACTCGACCAGATTAGACCTTGTGATGGCTAGCCAAGATAAAGATATCAGCAATCAGCATAAAAAGGGGCTTAGGCAAAATCTCTTACATACCAAGGGGCATTCCAATAAACTATTTTAAATCGAGATACCCGCGAAAAGGTTTAAACAAAAAGTTGATAAACAAAGCCTATGCTGCCCTACTCCTAACTGGATTAGGCAAAAAACTTGGGCTACAATAAATTAGATGACGGAGCATGAAAATGAAAAAGATAGGCCTTGGAATAATAGGCTTAGGCTATGTTGGGCAAATACATTTAAGACACGCCCAAAAACTCGCTAACGCTCATGTTATAGCAGTAGCCGACCTCTCCAAAAAAGCTTTGAAAAAAGCCAGAAACAACGGCATAAAAAACACTTTCACCAACTACGAAGAAATGTTAAAACTTCCAGAATTGGACGCAGTAATAATCGCCCTACCCACACACCTACACCTAAAATGCGTACGCGACGCAGCAGAAGCCAAAAAACACATATTCCTCGAAAAACCCATGGCCAGAAATACCCAAGAAGCAAAGGAAATCCTCTCAATAGTGCGGAAAAACAATATCAAACTAATGATGGGCTATCCCTTAAGATTCAACCAGCAATTCCAAACATTAAAAAAGAAAATCTATGACGGAACACTAGGCGACATAGAAATCGCCATCGCAAACTACATAAGCTCAGGACCATTCTTCCATAGGGCAGAAGCCCACGCACCCATGCCAGTCCCAGAATGGTGGTTTAACAAGGAACTAACAGGCGGAGGAGCCCTAATAGACCTAGGAAGCCACATAATAAACCTTCTACGCTGGTACTTCGGCGAAATAACAGACATAAAAAGCCATTTGGGTTATAGATTCAACATGCCCTTCGAAGATAAGGCCATATGCCTAACAAAATTCCAAAATGGAACAACAGCCACAATAAACATAGGATGGTTCCTACAAGGATATCAACTAAAAATTGAACTCATAGGAACAGTAAACCACATAACAGTCCAACATAAACCATCAAACCTCCTATCAACAGCAATACAAATGCTAACAACAGGAACATCCCGATTCTATCACGCCCACAAGGCCGAGCTCCAACACTTTGTGTACAGCTTAATTAAAGACAAACAGCCAACACCAACAGGCGAAGACGGCCTAAAAGACCTAGAAGCCATAGAAAGAGCATACAAAAACCAAATACACCTAGACTAAAAAAGGTCCCTCAAAAATTAGGAGTAAAATAGAGTAGAGATAGAGGATTGAAGATTTCTAAAAGCTTTTTAAATGGTGTTACTATTAAAAATTATGTGAAGTCTCTATGAGAATTGAAATTAGTAAATACATAGTTGTCGACGACGAAATCTGCCACGGAAAACCCACATTCAAAGGCACACGAATTTTAGTCAGTGACATAATTGAACTCCTCGCCGCCGGGCTCTCTGTTGAGGAAATCATTAGAGACTATTATCCCAGCTTGAACGAGGACATGGTCAAAGAAGCATTAATTTGGGCTGCAAAAATCATAAGAGGCGAACACCACGTCAAATACACCAAGTTCCAGCTTGACGAAATACCAAGAACTGCTAAAATAATAGAATCTGATTATACGGTCAAATATCCAAATTAATAACAACTCACTAGAAAACAAACTTATTTATATCATAATTGTATATTCACATTTACTTGGGTGTGATAGGTTCAGCATGGTTGAAGCTTCAGTTTTCCTTGAACGGGTATCCAAAGCAACTGGCGAAGTGAAAGAGAAAATAATGGCTAAGGGCATAACGGAATATCTTAAATCTAGTCTAAGAGAAGTTAATGCGAAGATAATTGAACTCTGCAACAAGTATGGGGTAACTTCAGCCAAGGAGATGGAAGAGAAGTATAAACGAGGAGAACTTGAAGAGGAAAACACGTGGCGTGACTTTTTCAGGCTAAGCCACCTAGAGGAGCGTAAGGAAATCCTAGAGAAACTTCTTGAGGAAATCTCTGTTGAGTAGAAGAGAAGCGTATAAACTCATCTGTAGAATGGCCGAAAGAGAATACGCTGATATCGTGCAAAAAGCCAATTTTGACGAGGAAAGCGTGAGAATATACCTAACCGACGGAAGCTTCCTTGAAATATGGCTCTACAAACACGAAAACTTAATGGAAAAGTACGCATTCCACTGGGAAAGGAGACACATCAACGGAAAAATATTCAGACACGACAACGCCCCGCATGCTAAATGGAGGAGAGTAAAAACCTTCCCTAGACACTTCCACAACGAAACCGAATCAAACGTCACAGAAAGCCAAATACCTGATGACCCTATACTTGCCACGAAGTATTTCTTAAATTTTATAAGAAACCTTCTTAAGAAAACAACCAAAAATAGCCCATAATAAAAGCTTTTTCCAGAGTTACCTTCCAGTGGCCAGACGGCGCCAACGCAAAAAACTATTTAGAATAAAACCAAAGGAAAATAGAAAAATTAGCGCGCGCGGAGCTGAAAGAATCTGGAGAAACATAGTCTGCTTAAAACGAAAGCTTAAATTATTAAACATCTCATTCATAGTAGGCGTGTTCGATGAATGTAAAAGTTAGGGTTACAAGGGAAGGCATCCTTATTCCAGAGGAGCTTTTCAGAGAAATGATGAGTGCGTATATAAGAATAGAGCAGGTTTTAGCCACCTTAGAGACGCTTGCAGACGAAGAAGCATTAAAAACAATAGAAAAAAGCAGAGAAGAAATAGCTAAAGGCGAATATGTAGAATGCTCAATAGACGAATTAGAAAGAGTTTTGAAGTGAAATGCCATATAAAGCTCGGTTTTCAAGAATCTTCCTTAAAAAGTATGAGAAACTACCAAAAGACACAAAACCAAGAATTATCGAAGCGATAAAAGAAATACTTATGAACCCACACGTTGGAGTTCCTCTCATTGGGGCTCTTAAGGGTTTATGGAGAACTAGAATTGGAAAATATAGAATAATCTATGAGATTGACGAAAAAGAGAAAATAATCGTTTTCCACGATGTCGACTTAAGAAAAAGAGTCTACTAAACATAAACGCAAAACCCAGTTTAGAATGAAATAAAAGGAAAATGAAAAAATTAGATTAGGCCTAATCAGCGACGAAACGCCAACACCTACAGGCGAAGACGGCCTAAAAGACTTAGAGGCAATAGAAAAAGCATCCAAAAACCAGATACGCCTAGATTAAATCATCCAATAGCTTTATGTTTATCATAGTTAGTTCTTAAAGTTTGGTGATCGGTTCTTAAAGTTTAAGCGTGTTTGATTATTGCAAGATAACTTTATATTCTAGATAACCCCAAATAGTTTGGTGATCGGTTGGCGACGATTCTCATAAAAAACATACCTGAAGACCTTCTTAAAGAACTTAAAAGGCTTAAGGTTGAACTTGGATGTCGAACATGGACAGACCTTTTAGCCAAACTTGCCAGATCGGAGAAAACAATTCTGCTAACAAAAGAAAACCTTGATGAAATGAAAACTGGAGTGCAGGAATTCCTTAAGCTTAAAAGCACGGTTTCCAGTAAGTGGGCAAGTCCTCCAACGGCGCTTGAAGAGTTAAGAAGGTCTAGAAATCATGAAGCCGCCTAGCCGACTAATGACTCTTGATTCCAACGTTCTAATAGCAGCCCTAAAAGAGGATGAAACGCATAGTGAAAAGTGCCTAAGAATACTCAGCAAGGTTCCAGACACGTTTATTCTAACAGAACCCAGCATTCTATATCAAGAAGTCTGCGGCACATTGGCGAGAAAAGTTGGAACAAAAGTAGCCGAGCATGCAAGAAAACAACTCGACCTTATGATACATCCAGCACTTCTAATAAACTGCGACAAAACCTTTTGCACAACTGCATATCCTCTCTGCACTGAATATGACATATACGCTATAGACGCCATATACCTCAAAGTGGCAATAGACAACCATGCAATTTTAGCGTCGCTGGACAAAGAAGACTTCATAGAAAAACTGAAAACCAAAAAGTTACCCATCGAAGCCTACCACGTAAGCGATTTCCCTTACTGACAAAGCCGCTTTCCAAAACTGCAAACCTTTGCGCGATCCAATAACCTTGGCTGGATAAGCAAAGTGGCTTTAAAAGAACATTGCGCGCGCAAAAACCAAATAACTATGCCATAGCTTCTAGTGTCACTGAATTAAATCGTCTCCACGTTTGGTAAGCCTTTAAAATGTTGGTCGCCTGTGATTAAGGTTAGACCTTTATGTTGAGAAGTAGCATAAATTATCGCGTCAATTGTGTGAAGCTTGTATTTCTGCTTGATTTCTGCAGCTAAAAGGGCTATTTCTCTGTCTAATGCAACAATAAAGCTTCTTTCAACAACTAATCCTACACGGGTTGTTGGATCTTTTCCCTCCCTTAGATATCTCGATTTAATCTCCGTTAGGCAGATGGAAGGCGTGTATAGGGGTTCTCCGCCTTCCACATAACCTCTCACTTTAGCACCCCTTTCCGAACCCATGAAATATTCGATCCATGCAAAAGAGTCAAGAAGTTTCATGGGGTTCTTCTTCATCTCTAAGACCCTCTGTTGTGAGCCAAGGATCAACACCAAACAAACTCTTGACAGGTTTGAAGAGCTCCTTCATGAGCGCCTGATTCACCGCCTCTGAAATTTTTCGCCTCCCAAACTTTTTAATCAAATATTCGTAGATTTCATCTTTCAGCGTTACAGTTGTTTTCACGGGCAAAGCTTTCGCCGTAGATGCATTACATATATGTAATATTTATACCTTTCTAAGTTAAACGCTTACAAAAACTGGGGGCGAGCATAACCTTTAATATTCCTTACGCCGTTTCTTAAAGCCCACTATCTGTTTCTTTTGCAACTTCCCTTTCTTTCTTAACAGTTTCCAAATAAACTTCTTATTTTAGCCTAAAGCCATGCTTTACAAGCTCACTTAAAGTAATGTCTCACATTTTTCAAGCTTCCACTTTGCAAATTATCCAAAATAGCATCTTCAAAATCCTCAGCCAAAACTGATCTGCAGTGTGGCTGACAATAAAACCTGCACAGCCAGTAACTAAAACCTTCAAGCAACCAAAAGCCTTAAACTCTCATATTAAATGCAATAACAACCGTAGATATTAATCTTTAACACATCACTAACTAGAAACTAAAAACTAAATAAGGCCGAACAAGAGGGAAAGTATGAAGAAAGCCCTTGAAATAGGAAAAACATCCGCAGCCGGAAGCTTCCAACTATTTGTAGGGGTAGCTGTTTCAACGATAACCATGGCTATTGGCACAATTATAATGGCCAGACTTATGACGCCTGAAGAATATGGGTTATACTCGATAGCCTTGATTCCATCCTACATGGTAATTCTCTTCAGAGATTGGGGAGTTAACTCAGCTATAACTAGATACACAGCCAGCCTAAGAGCTGAGAACAAAGAGGAAAATTTGCGCGAAATCGTTGCTGCAGGCTTATTCTTCGAAGTTGCAATGGGCTTTATCTTATCTTTAGTCTTATTTTCTCTTTCAGGGTATATTGCTTCGGCAGTCTTTCAAAGGCCAGAATCATCTTCGCTTATAGCCATAGCCTCCCTAACAATATTCGCAGGAGCCGTTCTCACAGCTTCACAGTCAAGCTTTGTAGGCTTGGAAAGAATGGAACTAAACAGCTTAACAACTATCTTTCAAGCCGTCGCCAAAACCATTGTATCGCCTATACTTGTGTTCATTGGGTTCGGCGCGTTAGGCGCAGTTTTAGGCTACACCCTTTCATATATAGCTGCAAGCATAATCGGTCTAGTATTTCTTTTCATAATCGTTTTTAAGAAGTTAAAAGCGAAAAACCCTCAAAAATCAAGAATGTCTAAAACCTTGGATAAAATGCTGCGCTATGGAGTTCCAGTTTCAATATCCTCGGTTCTAACAGGCTTTTTGGCACAGTTTTACGCTTTTCTGATGGCCATATACTGTGCTGATGCAATGATAGGCAACTTTCAAGTCGCGTCGCAGTTTGCAACAATACTGACTTTCTTCACATTTCCCATATCAACGGTTTTGTTTCCAGCCTTCTCTAAGATAAACCCGCAAACTGAAAAAGAACTTCTTCAAACAGTGTTCACATCCTCAGTTAAATATACGAGTTTGGTGCTCGTTCCCGCCACTATGGCTATGATGGTTTTATCAAAGCCGATGGTAAGCACACTCTTCAGCGAAAAATGGACTTATGCTCCATTCTTTTTAAGTCTACACGTTATAGGCAATCTTTTTACAATCTTTGGAAGCCTAAGCTTGGGAAGCCTACTATCAGGTTTAGGAGAAACAAAGCTGCTTATGAAATTAAGCATTATAACTTTGATGTTCGGGATCCCACTGGCCTTAATTCTGATACCTGCAATTGGAATAGTAGGCCTAATAATAACAAACACTGTGGCCGGAATACCAAGCATGGTTATTGGGCTTTATTGGATATGGAGGCATTACAAAGCTAAGGCAGACTTGAAAACCTCCGCAAAAATTCTTATCGCCTCAGCAGTTGCGGCATTAACTGCGTTCTTAATTACAACATTTGTTGCTTCCGCATACTGGTTAGAACTGGCAACCGGTGGAGCGGTCTTTCTTTTAACTTATTTAATTTTAGCCCCCCTTATTGGTGCGATAAACCTAAGCGATATTCAAAACCTTAAAGTCATGTTTTCCGGTCTCAGAGCAATATCAAAACTGTTGAACATCCCTCTAACCGCGATGGAAAAAATCGTCATAAGCAAAGTAGGAAACTAGATCAGTTAAGTATTTAGGTTCCCATACGCAATACAATGATGGTATAATAAATTGAAATTTACGTTAAGCTCATTATTTCAATTTTTACAGCGCTCAAAGAAGACTATACTATTAATCATAATTGTATCCCTGTTAACTCTTACCATCAGCACGTTAGCCTCAATTTGGCTAAACAGCTTTCATAACATGCGTTTTCCAAGCCTAGGCACAATCAAAGTGATAGGCGTAGAAGCCTATGGAGAAAACATAACTATTGCTCAAGATGGAAAACAGTACATTGACTGGGGCACGGTTTACCCAGGATCCGCCGTGAACTGTTCATTTTACATTAAAAGCAAAAGCAACATGCTTATAACCCTGAACCTTTCAATTTCAAATATAACGTTCAAAAATTCTAAGGGAGAAAACGTTAGCGAAATTCTGTCAGTAAAGAATTCCTTAAACCTTGCATGGAACTATAACGATACGCTGCTTAAACCTAATGAGGAAATTTACGTAACCCTAACCCTGAAAGCATCTTCCGAGCCCATCTTCATAGACTACTTAGTTGCTAATGATGTGAAGGAATTCACCTTTGACATAGTTATAATGGCTGTACCACAGCATTAAACCATGGCTAGTTGAAATCTTCTATATCATTTTTAAAATTTTCTATATGCTTTTTCCATAACCCTTTATTTTCAACTTTTAATCAATTATATGGTGGAGAAAGGAGAATTAGATGCAAAATTCTGTTATATCCGTAGTGATTCCGGCATACAACGAAGAGAAAACAATAGGTGATGTTATAGAAGAGACTATTCGGGTTATGGAAAACCTCGGGCTGCCCTACGAAATCATAGTTGTCGACGACGGTTCAACAGACCGTACAAGGGAAATAGCCAGCAAATACAAGGCAACAGTATTATCCAATGGAATAAACCGTGGAAAAGGATATGCACTTAGAAAGGGGTTTAGGCATACTCAAGGCGACATAGTAGTAACATTAGACGCTGACGGCTCCCACAACCCCAAAGAAATACCTGACCTTATTAACCCGTTGTTTAACGGAGTGGATATAACAGCAGGCTCAAGATTCCTAGGTCAAACAAGAGATCACACATCAAAGCTTCACATATTCGGCAACCACCTTATTAACGTACTCATGATGATTATGACGCGAAAGATGATCACAGACAGCCAAACAGGCCTAAGAGCCTTCAAAAAAGATTTTCTCAAACAAATTACCTTGGAATCATACGGCTATGAAATTGAAACAGAAATAACTGTGAAAAGCCTGAAAAACGGTTTCAAGTTAAAAGAAGTACCCGTAAGCTGCAAGAAAAGAAGACATAATGTTTCAAAACTGAAAACATTGCCAGACGGTTTCAGAATTCTTAAAACGATTCTGAAATCAGCAGCAAAAAATAATCACTGTTGACTCTTTTTCGAGCATTGTTGTAAATAAAATTAGCGGCAAATACGTTTTTATGTAGATAGACAATTCGATAGAACTTTGTCAAGGTTTTTCTAGTTTTGCTTTCCATATACGTTTTTATAGTTTGCCAAACATTAAATGGGCGTGGTGTAAAATATGACTATAAATTATTTTCGCAAATGCAAATTAGTAGTCTTGGCGTTCTCATGCGTGATGATGCTTACTATTCCTTTAGTTATGGCTGATGCCTCAACAGAATCCTTCAAAGTATATACCGACAAGACAGAATACATGGCTGGGGAAGTTGTACGCATCTACGTCAAAGCCGACGCGATTGATCCTAATCAAACCATCACGGTTACCGATGTCATTGTTTACGACCCTGAAAACAAAACCGTCGCAGAATGGCACGATCTTTCAATAGTGTTAACCGATACAACAACATCAGTTTACGTAGACTCCATCATGGCCGAAGCGGAAGGAACTTACATGGTGTACGCAGAAGCTACAGGATGTCCATGGATACTGCGATTTATATGGTGGTTCTTCTGTCGTCGACATTATAAACCCAACGTAGTTCCTGAAGTTCCCTTTGGAACAATAATTTCATCATTAGCGTTATTGGGCGCAACAGGATTGTATATGCAACGAAAGAAACATCTGAAAAAATAGAATAACGTGAAATCTCCGTTTTATTTTTGTTCCGTCTATATTTTTATGTCTTATTATTTATACTATGTTAAAAGTAAAACATCTAACGTGCTATGACAATATCTATTTACTATATGATGTTTCATCATAATTCCCAATATTTGAAGTTCTGAATATTCTCCATATAACAATAATAATCTCGCATGCATGTTAACAAGAATTAATGTTATTCCAGATGTGCCCTTTGGGAACAGCAACCGCAGTGGCCGCCTGTTTCGCAGCATTTATAGTAAAAGCTAAAATTAATGCATAACAAACATTAACACATAGCTCATATTTTATAGACAAATCCAAAAATTTTTCTATAATTTTTGTCCATACACCCTTATAAACCAGATCCCATCACAATAACAGTGAAAGGATAGGATTGAAATATTGAAGTCTCGTTTAGCTCTGGCTTTTCTGCTTCTCGGTATACTTTGTATAGTGGGAGCAAGCACAGTCTGCGCAGACGAAGATCAAGGATACCAAGGTTGGTCGCCTATCAAGAACACAGGCTATGCCGTAATCTCAAACTATCAAGGAATGATTGTCCCTCCAGGAACAACAGTTAATGTCACAGCTGGAACCACGAACTTGACCATAACAAAAGTAGTCTTTATTTGGCGTGATCCTGATGGAATTCCTCGTTATGAAGACGATGTTCCCGTTAAAGGTCCGCTTACAACCCCGCAAATACTGCCAGGACCGCTAGATAATCTTCATCCAGAATTAATACAATGGGCTGAGGATAGCTCAAATGTTAATGTTGAATATCTCTATGCGCACAGTGCGCATGAACCTGATAAACCAGGCGATTGGGGTGTCCAAGCGTTATTTATTGGGGAAGGTGGTCACCGTGTGGGCAGTGTTGGAAATGTGATAAAAATTAGGTCAACATCCTTCAATGTGATACCTGACCTCCCAGTGGTTGGTACTGCTGGTGCACTTGTGACAATGCTTTTTGGCTTAGGCCTGTTTCTACGTAATAAAAGGCAGTGAAACCTATTTTTAATCCCTTTTCTGCTAAGAGAATTACCTGAATCAATGGGCACTCTCGGTTAACAAAGCATAAGAAAATATGTTCGGATGCCGCTTTATGGAAAAGCTGAAAGAAACATTTGAAAAAACAAAATTTTACTCTCAACACATCTTAGCAGCCTCACTGATAATATCACTGATCTTAGTGATTTATTGGCGCGACCTTGAAATCCTGGCAAACGAAGCCCTAACCACAGAAGCCCTCTCTCACGTCATTCTAATCCCCTTCTTCCTAGGTTTCCTCTTATACCATAAAAAAGACATGTTCACCGCTTTACTTGTCCTAGATAAACTGCACAAAAAACCAAAAATCAAGTTTGTAGATGAACTTGTCGGACTAAGCCTCTGCCTAATCGCTTTGCTCCTATACTGGTATGGATCATACACCTTCCACCCATTAACCTATCACCTGCTTTCACTAACCATATTCGCAGCAGGCGTAATACTAATACTCTTTAACCTAAAAACACTAAAAACCATAATCTTCCCCCTCCTACTCCTTCTATTCCTAGTACCCATTCCAAACGAGATCATGTACACAGCAGGCGGAAACCTAGCAAATGTTAACACTCAAACTTCCTACGTTGTACTTAAAACCTTGGGGCTACCAGTAACCCTGTCAACGGCTTACGGAGCCCCCACATTAACCCTCACAACATCCGCTGGACAACCCGCATCCTTCACGGTAGATCTCCCATGCTCAGGCATCTACACCTTAATCGCTTTCACCATGTTCGCCTTCTTCTTAGCTCTAACAGTGTCAACCTCCACGATCAAGAAGCTTCTAACGTTCACATTCGGCTTCGCCATATTCGAATTTTTAAGCATAATACGCATAGCAACAATAGTATCTGCCGCATACTTTTTCGGAGAAGAAACCGCCATGCTAATCTTCCACACATTCGCTGGTTTAATCCTCACATTAACCGGCATGCTGTTAACCCTATTCATAGCTGAAAAACTCCTAAAAGTCAAATTTTCACCAAAAACCGAAACCCCCCCATGTCCAAAATGCAAAACCGCACAGAAAAACCTTGAAATCTTCTGTTCAAACTGTGGAAGACTCCTTAATTCTTTGAAAGGAAAGCCTTCTCAAAAATTTTGGGCAAAACTGCTTATCATTCTGATTGTCTTTCCCGCCATAGCTTTAAGCGTTAACGCACCTACATTGGCAGTCGCCAAAGAACAAATAGAAGTCACATCAACATGGGAAAACGCAACAGCCGTACTCCCCCAAATCCCCCAATACAGACTAAAATTTCTATACAGAGACATAAGCTATGAACGGGTAGCAAGACAAGACGTTTCGCTGGTATACGCCTATATCCCCACAAACATTTCAAAGCAAGTGGTCTACGTTCTAGTTGGCGTCGCAGACAGCCTCTCAAACCTTCATAACTGGGAAGTATGCCTAATCTCCTATCAAACAGCCCAAGGAAAATATCCAATAGTTTCGGTAATCGATTCCAGGGATATACAGCTGCTTGAAGAAAGTTTCCCCCTAATAGCGCGATACCTAGTTTTCAACACTCCTGAAAACTACACGCAAGTAACCCTTTACTGGTATGAAAAAGCCACATTCAAAACAGGAATAACCGTGCAACAAAAGTACGTGCGAATAAGCCTAGTAATCCTAACTTACAACGCAACAGAATACCCCCAACATGAAGACACCCTTCAAAACTTTGGAAAAACCATAGCCTCATACTGGCAGCCAATCAAAAACCAGGCATTAATCTCCCTTGGAATCCCAGCACAGCAAACCCTCTTGATTCTCTCCATAGCCCTAATAACCTTCACAAAAACCTCAGAATATGGAGAAGAATGGCGAAAAAGAACCAACAACTTAAAAATCTTCAACAACTTCGCAACACCCGAAGATAAAATAGTTTTTCAAGCCATATCAGAACTAAGCAAAGAAAAAAGAACCTTCGCAACCGCAGATGTTAGCACAGCCATAAAAAACAAATTTGGAAAAACCATGAAATTAGAAAATCTTATAGAAAGGTTAAACCGCCTACAAGAATATGGCTTCATAAAACAGGACATCGTCTCCAGCGAAAACAAACCCACGCTTGTTTGGAAAAGTCTAATAAGCCTCTAAAAACTTAAGAAGGACAAAGCAGTTTTTTATTTGAAGGAAAAGATGGATCCAAAGGAAAAACAGCAAACCTCATCCGAAATAAACACCTACCATCTAATCGAGACAATAAAACAACTTCAAAATGAAAATGAAAATCTGAAAAGCGAACTTAAGAAGGCAAAAAGTTTGCCATCAACAAAAATAGGTCTAGCCTTCATAATTCCAGGCGTACTGGCACTAGCCCTTTCCATAATAAACAATTCTAACACCCTAGCTTTTATAGGCTTAAGCCTAACTTTTTGGGCTGCCCTCTTCCTCTTTGTAAGACCCTTAAAATATGTTTCAAGCAGCTTACTAGAATCCACAGCAATCTCAACATACACGACAATCGACAGAATAATCAAAGACCTAAAATTTAAGGGAAAAAGCTACTACATACCGCCATACCCAAAGGAAGTTTATCTCCCGCAACACCTAAAGGGCCTTAAAGAACCGGTAGTCTTCATTTCCGATGACACAGGCGGCATGCCCTCCATAGAAGAACTCGCCAAAAGCAAATTTCTACTTGAAAATCCGAATGGAATATGTGTAGCCCCACCAGGCTTAGGGGTGCTGAATCAATTTGAAAAAGAACTCAGAAACGAAATCACGAAACTGCAACTCAGCGAATTATGCGAAATCTTTCCGCCATTAATCACTGAAAACCTCCAGCTAGCAAAAGAAATAGAAATGAAGCAAGAAAACGGTCAAGTCTACCTGAAAATGATTGACTCCACATATAAAAACCTCTATACCGCAGAAGATCTGAAAAGCATCCATTTTCTAGGCTGCCCCCTCGCAAGCGCCATAGCATGCGCCATTGCAAAAGCCACGGGAAAAATGATCACAATCCAAAAAGACAACATAACGCCTGACGACCAAACCATCGAAGTCTGGTATAGCATGGTAGAAGGTTGATATATGAATTTCCCAATGTCTTTGTCAGACATAAGCCTGTGGCTGGCGGTTATGGCGATAATCCTGCTGATAACCTCCGAGCTTATATCCTCTGCAACTAAATTATCAGGAAATATGGTTATTGAAAAGAAACGCCTCAGACTTGTAGCTTTGGCTTTGGGCGCAGGCTTTATGGTTACAGTGATCATGCGAATTTTTCAACCTTTTTAAATATAACATTGCTGCGTTTGCTTTGTTCCATTTAAATCTAAAACTAACTCGCAACCCCCGTAGTGCAAACGCTCTAAAAAGTTAAGTGTTGGTAGCTATTCTGTCCAGCAAAAGTCCGGCGGCTACCAAACACCTAATCAAACTATCAGCCTTGCTAGCACCTTCACACTTTTAAAAACATGAGCAAATGACAAAATTAAAGCGTTTACACTCTCCGGGTTTAACAAAAGAATACATATTCTCACCCAATGCTTATCACGGTGTCAAAGTTAAAGTTAGTTATGCCTTGTATCTCTTGGGAAATCAACAACTTCAAAGTAACTTTAACGCTCTTATATGGCTCAAGAACATGCCCCCCATAATCCCATGTAAGCGTCATATAACTTGAAGCAATCGACGGGCTCCAGTTTACAGCACTTAACGAAAGACACCCAGGCATATTCCCCTCATTCCGCACATAAAAAGTAAAATTCTTCTGAGCACCAGGCTCCACAACCCCCCAATCCAAAGAAGAAACCGGACGGCTGCAAGCCTCATCCCAATAAACCCCAACCCCTAAACTCTTCACAACACCCCTACTCTGTATAGACACCGAAAAAAAGTAAACGTTAGCATAAGCATAAATAACAGCGCCAAAAACAAAAACCACCAAAACAAAAACAAAAAACGTAACCTTCCTTCCACCCCTTAAAGAAAACAACCTAACAAAATCGAACCCCCTAAACCCAATAACCCCTACCATCCCCAATCAAACTAAGCAAACAACTAAGACACATATCTAATTTATCAACACAAAAATGCAAATTTACAAAAACCATCCCAAAACCCTCAACAATAACACTGTTAACTTCCAAACGACACCCCTAAAAACAATCACCAACAACATCAAAAGATAAAACACGCACACACGACCCACAAGATAAATGAAAAAGAGTCTACTAAACATAAACGCAAATTGTAACGACTAAAAGACCTATAAGCCATAGAAAAAGCCTACAAAACCAAATACGCCTAGATTAGGCTAATGAATATAAAATCCCTCAACATTAAACCTATTTAGAGGCCGACAACATGAACGATGAAGTAACCCTTAAAATGATTTATAATGAAATTAAAAAGGTAAATGAAAAACTAATGCTAATTGAAGATATCATCGAAGAAGTAATCATAAAAAGCATTCCAGAGGCAAAGCTAACAAGAAAACAAATTGAAAGAATAAAAAACTCCATTCAAGAAATGAAAAAGGGAAACTACGTAACACTAGAGGAAATAAAGGGTGCCCAAATATAAAGTAATAATCCATCGAAGAGTTCACAAGTTTATAAAAAATCTTGAAGACAAAACAATTAAAAACACAATCATAAACACGCTAACAAAACTCGAAAACTATCCATTAACACTCAGAGAAATGGACATTGAAAAAATCAAAGGAATGGAAAGAACCTTCAGAATAAGAATAGGCATGTACAGAATAATATTTCACGTAGATAAAAATGAAAAAACGATTTATGTTGCACATGCAGAGACAAG
>Ga0209102_1000115_pt1 | contig 54243 bp, 48 predicted proteins | sample ConPoolayeHmetaG_FD_185483 | JGI IMG/M metagenome (GOLD analysis project Ga0209102, IMG submission 185483) | Hot spring microbial mat communities from California, USA to study Microbial Dark Matter (Phase II) - Cone Pool mat layer H metaG... ...
GCTGGGCATGGGAGCCAATCGAGCGAAGCTCGCCGCAAGCACGCCTGGGTCCAAGCTCGTCTGCGTCTGTGACCTGGTTGAGGAGAAGGCCAAGGCCATAGCAGCCCAATACGGATGCGACTACACTACCGACATGGAGAAAGTGTTCGAGAGGGACGACGTGGACGTCGTTGGGGTGATGACCCCAAGCGGCACACATGCCGATATTGCGATCAGGGCGGTGAAGGCCGGCAAGAACGTCTTCACCACGAAGCCCATGGACATCAAGGTCGAGAAGTGCGATGCACTGATCGCGGCGGCCAAGAAGGCCGGCGTGATCCTCGCCGTCGATTTCGACTGCAGATACCTAGAGCCCTACAGGAGGCTCGCCAAGTTCATCTCCGAGGGCGGCCTTGGGAAGCTGATACTTGCGGATCTGCAGATGAAGTGGTACAGGGACCAAGCCTACTACGATGGTGGCTTCCCGCCCGGATGGCGGAAGGACCTCCGCTACGAGGGCGGCTCACTCGCGAACCAGGGCGTGCACTCCCTCGACCTTCTCCTGTGGTGGGTCGGGCCCGTGAAGGAGGTCTACGGCCGCTCCGGAACCCTTGGCCACAACATCAAGACCGAAGACATCAGCGTCGCAATACTCACATTCAAGAACGGGGCATGGGGGGTCATCGAAACCACCACCTGCAGCTACCCGGACCTTGGCACGGTGCTGGAGATCACCGGCCAGAATGGGACCGCAATCTGCAGAGGCGGCGTGGAAATGCTGAAGGTAAAGGACAAGCCGGATCTCACGTTCGACTCGTTGCCCCCGCAGCCAGGCCCCAGTAACATAATAGAGGATATGGTTTCAGCCGTCACGAAGGGAACCCCGGTCGCCGTCGACGGCAAGGAAGGCCGAAAGTCGGTACAGCTCTTCAATGCCGTCTACGAGTCATCACGGACGGGGAAGCCGGTCCGGATAAGATAATTACATGCCTACCGTGGAGCATCGACGGCCTAGGAGGCCGTCGGGCGATGCGTCAAGAGCCGGAGGGTCGGTCTCGTCAAGGACGAACTTCGAGAACCTGGGCGTGCCCGTGAAGAGGGCAGGTTTCCGCGGATGCATCGTCGCCCCGGATAGGACGGGCAAGAAAGACCTGCTCTACTTCAACTTCAACCAAATCGGCGGCAGGCTTTTCCTTGTGGCGGTTGACCCCGACACGGGGGAGACCCAACAGTGGAACGCCCCAGAGGGACCCGGAGCATGGGGATTCCTCTACGGACCGGATGGGAAGATCTACCTGGGAACCTGGGACGGAGGCCTGATCCTGCGCTTCGATCCCCGAAACCCGGAGCAGGGAATCAAGGTTCTGGGAAGGCCGTCGGAGACCGAGACCTACATCTGGATGTTCGCCGTGGGCGGCGACGGCAAGCTGTACGGCGGGACCTATGGCAATGCGAAGCTCGTCAGCTACGATCCCAAGACTGGGGAGATGAAGGATCTGGGACGCATGCATGAGACCCAGATGTACTCCCGCACGGTTGCGGCCGGAAGGGACGGAAGGATCTACATCGGGATAGGGACGGCGGAAGCCGACATCGTGGTCTATGACCCCTTCACCGGCCAGCACAGATCGATAGCTCCGCCCGATCTAAAGGCAGCTGCCAAGAGCGCCTCAACCCAGGTAGGCAGCGACGGCCACGCCTACGCGCTGATCGCCGACCGGTGGTTCCGCTGCGAGGACTCAAAGCTCGTTCCCGTGCCGCGCTTCCCAGGTCCTCCCGACCAGCGCCTCAGGGACGGAAGAATCCTGCAGGAGGCAGGCGACGGGTATTACGTCTTGAGGTACCCCAACGGCGAGACAAGGAGGGTCGAGTTCCGCTACGCTGGAACCGGTTCCCAGATCTTCCACGTCGGGAATGGTCCGTTGGGGCGCGTCTACGGTAGCTCCGTCATGCCGCTTGAGCTATTCGAGTACGATCCGCAGACCAACGCGCTCAAGGATTTGGGAAACCCGACGCCGGTGAACGGCGAGATCTATTCCACGGCAGTCCTTGACGAGAAGCTCTACCTCTGCGCCTATCCGGGGTCCTGGCTTTCGGTTTACGACCCCTCAAAGCCATGGAACTACGGCACGTCCAAGGACTCCAACCCCAGGGGCATAGGCTATGCAGGCGACGGCCACCTCAGGCCGCGGGCGATGATCGTTGGGCCAGGGAAGCGCCTTTTCATAGGCAGCCACCCGCCCTACGGCGAGCACGGGGGAGCTATGGCCGTCTACGACCCAATTTCGGAAAGCTTCGTTGAGAACTACCGAAACATCATCCCCAATCAGAGCATCGCCTCACTGGCGCACGACGAAACCAGGCAACTCGTCTTCGGAGGGAGCTCCACGGTCGGCGGCGGGGGGACGATCCCAATTGAGAAGGAGGCCCGCCTTTTTGCCTGGGACCCGGTGGCCAAGACGAAGGTGATCGAAACGGTCCCCATCGCCGGCGACACCTCGATAAGGGCCATCGTCGCCGTGGACGGCTCGATCTTTGCAGCCTCCAGCCCATCGAACAGCCTCTACAGGTACGACCCCGACGACGGGCGCGTGGAAGTCCTCGCAACGCTGCCCGATGCAGTTGTGGATCTCTCGCTTGGGCACAGGCTTGGCATGATCTTCGGCCTCTGTGGCAGGTGGGTGTTCCAGGTCGATCCCGCGGCCGCTAAGGTGCGGATGCTGGACCAGTACTGGGAATCCATCTCGGCTGGCTTTGCCTTGAACGAGACTGGCATCTACTTTGGTAGCGGGGTCCAACTGGTGAGATACCGTCCAAGCTGGTGGAAGGCGGGGATGCCGCGAACTCGAGAAAAGCGGCGAGCCCGCAACGCCGAATGACCGGGACCGGGGAGGCCGAAAAGAGAAAAGGAGAGGGGGCCTACTCCGCCTCCGAAGCTGCGACCGCGGAACACACCCCTCTCAGAACCAATTTGTACGTCTTCCCATCCAGTCTGAGCTCGCCGATGAAGACCCTGCTCTCGCCAACGCGCCTGCCTTTGAACACTCCGACCCTCATGCCGTCCAGGGTCAGCGCTCCAGTCCATGAGCCGTCAGCCTTCTTGCGAGCCACCATCGCATAGGTGGTCTCCCCGATCGTCATAGTTCCCCTGGCTCTGTTGCAGCAAACGAATGCCTCCCCCGAAACCTTCAGAGTTCGACACTTGGACTCATCCGTTCCGCAGTTTTCCCTGAGAATCGCTTTGCCCACGAAGCGGATCCGGATCCCCTTCACCGCCTCCGCGGTCGGCCGTGCGTCGTCCGTCTCCTGCCCCAAGGCGAGGGCCGCGGCGCTCAACACCGCCAAGGCCACCACAGACAAGGCAACGAGCTTCCTCTTCAAGGTCACACCTCCTGCACAAATTGTGTGGAACGCTAGTTGTGTGTTGCTCGGGAATGTCGGAACGATTTGGAACGCACCAGCATCCTATAACATTCCTCAAGTCTGCAGGGTTGGACAAAATGCCGTCCAGAGGCCCTGCATCCGCCGATCACAACGTTGAGTGCCGAATCGTCCACTGCTCAGCAGATGCTCGCACAGAGCAGCATATCTACCTCGCCTGCAATATGCTCGCGGTCGTGGCGGCAATGTCAGATCGGGCGTGCGCGATGGCCTGAAAGGAGAGACACCCAAGGACATGAACTGGAGCGAGGCCTCCCAGGGCGTCGCTTGGAGACGCCGTCAAAGCGGGCGAGCTGCTCGCCGTGGTTGAGATTGCCCACCGGCCAATTGCGGCTCCTTTGGCCGAACCCGCCTCAACAGATGAAAGTCGGTATCGGAAACCGAGGGTCGAAGCGCTGTCCCACCGAACTCCCCTGACGGCAGCATGCTGGTCCCGACGGGGATGGAGCGCTCGATTGGCAGCAGTTTGCGGCGAGCGGCCTCTCCCGCACGGAGCTGAGGGCTAGGAGAGCCACCCACAGTATTTCTTCAACAGCGAGATGAATTGGCAATAGTTCTGGTAGCTAACATCCGGGGGAATCCCGTGGTCGCAGCACGGGATGTAGCCGCCGTCCTCAATAAGCTGGGGAACCTTCGACTCGAACTCCTTCTCCAATGCCCTTCCCCCCTTGGCGATCTTGGTCTTGTCTATGCCGCCAAGAAACGACATCTCATGGCCAAGCTCCTCCCTCAATCTGAGTATGTCGTTTCCCGCCATGACCTCGATTGGCGTGGTAGAGTTGATCCCGGCCTCGACCCAAACTGGGGCGATGTCGTGGATGTAACCGTCGCAGTCCATCATGATGATGGGAACCCCGTGGCTCCTAAAGTGCCTCACCAGCCGCTTATACCCGGGCAGCATGAACTCCCTCATCATCTTCGGGCCGATCATCGACCGCCCCTTGTAGGCCATGTCCTCGTTAAGGATTACGTAGTCGACGTCGACATCGGTCAGGGCCCTCTCCGTCGTTGAGATGACAAACTCGGTCAGAAAGTCCATCATATCGTGCACCAGGTCGGGATCGCGGTAGAACATTATCGACAGGTTCTTGAGCCCCGTCCAGTCACGGACACCCCAGAAGAGGGAGGGCACCGTCATGTGAATCGGATACTCCCTGTTGCGGTAGGACCTTGCCTTGTCGTCCCAGAAGTCGGGATAGCGCGCGGGGCTTTTTGGATTGTACCTCCACTTCATCTCCTCGAAGTCTTCCCTGTTCTTCACAGGGAACTCATGCCACTTTCTCGTGACGAAGCCCGGCGTCGCGGGACTCTTCTCGTACTCGACAATCGCGCCCATCCTGTCCCGGATTATCTTGTGGTCGCCCAGCTCCCTCAACACCTCTTCCTTGTAGGCTGGCAGAGGCCCGCAGTTGATCTGCAGCCCCTCGGTGTGCTCCAGCCCGTGGATTCGGATGTATGAGTCATCCTCGGGCAGCCCCTCCCGGTGCCACCTATCGATCGTAGATTGGCGGGGCCCGAAGTGTGTGGTCACGGTGACCCTGTCGGGCTTTCCGAAGAGCAAACATGCGAGCAGCCTCTGGCGGCCATTCATGCCCCCGGCAGGACTTGACAGGGCTTTTTACTTTGTCCGCCGGTGAAGTCCGGCAAAGTCTTCAGCGTGCCAGGTTACTTCCGCCACCGAGGTTGATTGTCTTGAAGTGCCGGGGCCAACCCGGGAAGCGTTAAATATCCTGTCTTCCCTTTCGCGCGACACGGGCGATGTCGCAGAAGGAGGGAGATGGATGCAGAAGATCAAGGTAGCGGCAGTGTCCACCCGCAACTGGATCGGCCAACAGGATAGGGCGATCAAGAACATGACCGCGTGGGCCGAGAAGGCTGCCTCCCAAGGGGCGGAGTTCATTCTATTCCCCGAGCTGGGCGTGAGCGGGTATTTCCACTCATCCCACGCGTGGGACGTAGCGGAGTCCGTGCCGGGTCCCTCCGTTGAGCGCCTGACGAGGGTTGCCGGCGAGCTGAACACCATCCTGTGCTTCGGCATCTTGGAGAAGGAGGCGGACATCGTCTACAACACGCAGGTCGTGGTGAACGGCGAGGGGATGCTTGGCAAGCAGAGGAAGATCCACATGCCCGGCATAGAATACCTGTACTGGCGAGGCGGCTACGAGATAGAGCCCATCGACATTGGGAAGGCGAGGATCGGCATAACGATATGCTACGACTCCCTCTTCAGCGAGATGGCGCGGACCCTATTCTTCAAAGGGGCCGAGATCTTCGTAATGCCCTTTGCCTACGAAACCGGCCCGCGCGCAACCTTTCCGGAGGAGGATCCGACGGGGCTCACCTACAGGGTCCACTGTTACATCCACGGGGCCTACGGGATCGTAGCGAACAATGCGGGAAGGCGTAGGAAGACCAAGCAGGAAGGCAGCAAGATCAAGTTCCCGGGGTGGGCCGGGGTTTTCGGCCCCGACGGAAAGGTGGTCGCGTTTACCCGGGAGCCCGGCAACGGGGAGGCCATGGTGGTCGCCGAGCTGGACCCCGCTAAGATCGCGGAGAGGCGGCGCAACCCCTACTTCGTGCCAAGATGCCTGAGGCCGGAGCTATACGTGATGCGAAGCCAGAAGCCGCCAATCATGGCCCCTGCCCCGTGACGCTGGGCCTGCGAGGTGCATTAGAATTTGCTGGTTGGACCGGGACCTTTGGTGGTGGCTCATCGCGGGGCCTCGGGAGTTGCCCCGGAGAACACCATATCCTCGATTCAGGCGGCGCTGGAAATAGGGGCTAGGATGGTCGAGGTCGACGTCCACACCAGCTCCGACGGCGAGATCGTTGTCATCCACGATCCGGATGTGTCGAGGACCACGAATGGGAAGGGCCTCATCTCCGAAATGTCCCTCGCCCAGATCCGCACGCTCGACGCGGGATCATGGTTCGGGCCTAGGTTCCGAGGCGAGCCGGTTCCCACCCTTGATGAGGCGTTGGAGCTGGTCAGGGGAAAGGCCGATCTCTGCATCGAGCTGAAGAGCGCAAGCCCGCGGCAGGTCATCGACAAGGTGCTGGAACACGGTTACCTTGATCACGTGATCATATTCGACTTCAACCATGCCCGGCTAGGCGAGGCAAGAAAGATCCAGCCGAGTGTAAGGACCTTGGCGCTGGGCATCTCCCAAGATAACATAGCATCCCTTGACCCGGGCGTCTGCGGCGCGGTCGGATGCCCCTTGTCCAGGGCCAATGGTCAACTTGTCGAGAAGGCCCATCGCTTCGGCCTGGCCGTCTTCGTCTACACCGTCAACGAGGTCGATGGCATGAAGAAGCTGGCCGAGCTAGGGGTTTACGCAATTATCACGGACTTCCCCGAGCTTGCGCTGGAGATCCTCAGCAAGCGTCTGGCGCGACCCCCCGATGACCTGGCCCAGTCCTTGTGGACGGCCGGGCCATTCGCGTCGCGGAAGAACATGATCTTGCAACGCAAGTCTCCTTGACCCACCGGCCCATTGCCTCCGGTGGGCCGCCTGCCTTGTTCAAGCCCGCGGACCGCCGCGGTCATCGTCAGGCCAACGCGTCCATTTGCCCATGCAAGCCGGACATTCCGCCTGCACTCTCTCCGGCCGAAAACATGAGTGCGCCCAGGCCGATAACCCAGGCCGATTATGGGCCTCAGCCCACCTGCCATTCATGCCCATCTTTGGATCCTAGCCTTGGCCGCCCGGGCCTCCATCTTTCCGCACAAGGTAAAGGACCCCGACCGCCGTCGCGGCCATTCCAAGCGCCGTGGCGACATAGAAGATAAACCCCGTCTGGATCCCGTAGGTGTTGGCTACCGCGGCCATGGCGAACGGCGATACGAAGGAGCCGACCCCTCCTGCGGTGGACACGATCCCTATGGCCATGCCCTGGGCACCCTCAAAGTGCTGCCCGGTCAAAGACATGACCACCGGGTATATGGCGGAGAACAATAGCCCGCATGTAAGAAAACCCAGACCCGCCGGCAACGGCGATCCAATCGACAGGGACCCCGCGAGTGATAGGACCGAAAGCGCACACACGGAGAGCAGAAGCTCGGCCTGCCGCGAGCTTCTGTAGGCCATGGAGACCAGAAGGCGCCCGACCAAGATTCCCGCCCAGAAAACCGATACCATGTATGCCCCGGTGGACGCCGAAGTGCCGAGGACCTTGACGTAGTACTCGCCGATCCAGGCCGACACGCCGATCTCTGAACCCACGTAGAGGAATATGGTCAGCGCGAGGAACACGAGCAGTGGGCTTTGCAGGAGGCTTGGCATCCGGGCGGACCCCCGCTCCTGCCCGGTCGCGTTCATGCCCCCGAATGATAAGACCGCGAATCCCCCGGCCATCGCCAGACATGCAACCGACATTCCCCTGAACACCCACTGCCAACTCCGGCCCGCCGCGATGAGCCCGCCGATCATGATGGGCCCCGCTATTGCGCCGACCGGGAACGCAGCGTGCATCAAGTTCATCAACCTGCTCTGCCCCGGTGTCTCCATCCGCACGACGCAGAAGTTCGTCACAACCTCGGTGCCGCCTTGCCCCAGGCCCATCATCAGGGCCGCTGCCAGATTGACGACCACGCTTGGGGAGGCACCGAAGCAGGCGAGGCCGCACGCCTGCAAGAAAAGCCCAAGAAGCAGAACCCTCTTGGCCCCAAGCCTGTGGATCAGGAGGCCCGAGATGAACGAGGATGCGAAGTATCCCACGGACGAAGCCGAGACGACCATCCCCGTGGACAGATAGCTCCATTCAAACTGGCTTATCACCTTCGGAACGGCTGCGCCTATGATCGCCACGGTGGTGCCGAAAATACCGAAGTTGAAAAGAAGAGCGAGGAACAGCTTCCGGTCGCGCGCAAGGATCGTCAATTTCTCCCTGACGAAGCCCTCGGCTCAGACGCGGCGAATAAAACTGATGCGGGTCGCCGGACGGGGCCCGGTCTTTGCACGCAACTTGCACGGACGGAAAAAGCGTTAAACTCCCGCCCACCGTTTGGTGTTGTGGCACGTCAATGAGGACGGCATCGCGAATGGCCATCCGCCTGCCCTTTCTGCTGGTTGGGCTTAAGGCATACCTCGAGGGCACGGGCAGAAACGCGCTGAGGCTTGCCGTTCTGGCCAAGAGAGCCAGTGCGAAGACCGGAATCAGCATAGTTCTCATCCCACAGTTCACCGATATCGCGGCCATATCAAAGGAGGTCGGCATACCGGTGTTCGCCCAACACATCGACCCCATCAAACCCGGAAGCCACACGGGACATGTCCTGCCGGAGGCGGTGAAGGAGGCAGGGGCTGTGGGGACGCTCATCAACCACGCCGAGAAGAGGCTACAAGCCGGCCAGATAGAGGCGGCCGTGCGCAGGGCTAAGGAGGTCGGGCTACTTTCGTGCGTATGCACGGACAGCCCAGAGTTGTGTGCCACGGTCTCGCGATTCAATCCCGACATGATCTTGGTCGAACATCCCGACCTCATCGGCAGCGGACGCGCAATATCCAACGCTAGGCCGGAGATCATAACAGCCTCGCTGCAGGCCGCGAAAGCCGTGAACCCCGAGATCCGTGTGGCATGCGGGGCGGGCATAGCAACGGCCAAAGATGTTTCTGCTGCGCTGCGGCTTGGAATGGAGTGTGTTGGCGCGGCGAGCGCGATCATCAGGGCCTCGGACCCCTATCGCGTGATGGTGGAGTTGGCCCAAGCGTTAAAGTCGAACTGGGTCGGCAGACGTCCCATAGTCTCCGCTCTCGGAAAAGGCCATAGACCCACGAAAGCAGCGACCCGCCAACCAGCGTGAACGATCGCGGTCCAACTGAAGGAGGCGGCGACGGCCGAGCAGCGCTTCGGCATCGCTTGCGGACAGGCTGCCGGCCGAACCACAGCATTCGAGGCGGGCTGGAGGCTCGGGTGGTTGCCTTGGTTGTTGCGGGCGGCCTTCCGGATGCCGGTGGCCTCCCGTGAAAGCGTTTCTGACGACGATCCCGCTCGGGCTAAGCCTCGGGGAAAATATTTAACTGACTCGCCGGGTTAGGCTGGATCGCGTGGTGCCGCCGTAGCTCAGTTGGTAGAGGGGTTCCGGTTCGGAGCCCGCCTGGAGCGCATGGCTGTTACTTGGTGTCCGGTTCGGCCATCAAGCGGAAACCATGTGGTCACGCAAACAGGGCTGCCTGTTTGCGCCACAAGCAGGTTCGAGCCCTACCGCACGAGCATTGTCTCGGCGGGGCTAGGCCGGCGGCGCCATCTAAAGGAGGGCCCGTAGCTTAGCTGGTAGAGCGCCAGGCTCATAACCTGGACGACGCACTTGCGTCGGGGGACTGGTCCAGGGTCCGAATCCCTGCGGGCCCACCACCTACAGCGAGTGTGTTCAACCTAGATGGCCGGAGTCAACTTCTTTGGTTCTCTACAGTTTATCGTGGGTAGGTCTTCTGTGCTCCCGGTAGTACCCTTCTTCCAAGCCTTCTCTTCTGTGAAGTCCATAGCTCTATTTCCAAGCTCCTACCATGAATTTCCTATCTCGGGATCTCTACCTTCTTCCGCGGCCTCCGCAGCTGCCACGAACTTGTGCGAAGCTTGGTGAGGAACCTGCAGATGAGCCAGCGGGGCCTCCGCCACCTGTAGGGAGCTGGCCGTGGGGATATGGACTGGGTGATGGTTGCACTATCGTCGGGCCTTGCCTTCCAGACCCCCTACGCCCCAGCTGGACGTATGCTTGTCCTTGTCGTTGCCGACCCCTGCCAAGATCTCCTTGATCTCCCCAGCCCATTCGGATGTCTCGTTCTCCTGGTCCCTCCCTGAGCAGGCAGCACATCCAACGTAAAGCACCGATCCTTCCATCCTCCAGCCCACAGGCCAAGGGACAACTCAGGGCCAAAGACAAGTAGAAGATCCACCCAGGGATACGCCCCCTGCCTGAAAATTAATATCCCAGGTCAGAGGTTCCCATCGATGGATGAACGCGTGTCTCGCCGTGTAACTATTGCGGTCATGGTGCTTTGCCTTGCCTCCGCGGTTTGCGTGGCCGTAGGCAGCCTCTATTTGCACGCCTCGTGGGCAAGGCATGAGGAGCTCGCCCAACTAAGGAACGCGACGGCCCAGATCGCCGAAAGGCTGGATTCGCTTGAGTCAGCTTTGAGCAGTTTCGCTCAAGAGCTGAAGGTTGCCAACGAATCCGCGTCGGGTAGCACCGCTCAGATCACGAAGGCGCTGGAAACGCTGGCATCGGATCTCGTAAGACTGGCCGCCAACGTCTCCAATCTTCGGGCAGGGCTGGCATACGATGGTTTGCCGATGGAAGAATTCGAGAGGCTTGTCAATGCGACCCTCAAGCTAGAAGGCAACCTCGCCATGCTTGAGGCTGGCGTAAGGAATTTGACCATCAGGCTTGATGCGGTTCAGGGGTCGGCAGAAACCGTTCAGATCAGGCGCGACATAGAGGCGCTTAACTCCGCCGTCACGGTGCTTGCTCTGGATGTGGCAGAAGTAAGGCAGGCCTACGAGCAGCTGCTGAACCAGACCCCTGCCAGGGTCTATGAATACGCGCATCGATCCGTTGTCATGATCAGGACCTCGTTGGGGCAGGGATCCGGATTCCTGTACGACTCCAACCTCATCCTCACCAACTGGCACGTGGTGGCCGGCGCGACCGAGATCCAAGTGCAGTTCTACGATAGGTCCAGGGCTGCTGCTATGCTTGTGGGGGTTGATCCTTACTCGGACGTGGCCGTGATAAGGGTTCCAGCCGTCCCGCCCGAGGCGGGGTCCCTTCGGCTTGGCAACTCCTCGGGACTTTGGGTTGGCCAACAGGTGGTCGCTATTGGAAACCCACTCGGGCTCGCCACAAGCCTCTCCTCGGGCTACATAAGCCAGGTGAAGAAGCGCCTGGACCTTCCGCCCATCATCGTCCCCGTCTTGCAGCTCGACATAGCGATTGCACCTGGGAGTTCGGGAGGGCCCTTGTTGGATCTTGCAGGCAAAGTCGTGGGTATAACCAATGCAGGTACCGCTTACGGGATAAACTTCGCAGTGCCCTCCAACATCGTGAAGCGGGTGGCGACATCGCTGGTGGAGAAGGGCGAGTACCTTCACCCATACATCGGCGTCTCCCTGATCGAACTTTCTCCTGAGACGATAAGATCGTACAACATCATTAACATCGATCCCTTCCAGACCGGCCTTCTTGTCATAGATGTGGTCCCTGACTCGCCTGCAGCGCAGGCCGGACTGCGCGCAGCCACCCGTGGTCGATCCCCCGATGGTTCAACGACCTACACGGCGGAGGACATCATACTGGCCGTTGATGGCTACGCGACGCTAGCCTTCGAGGACTGGGCCGCGTATGTGGAGGAATACGTCTCCTGCGGTCAACGCGTGAACCTGACCGTGTGGAGATCCGGAGAGATCGTGTCGATTGCGGTGACTATGGCAGCAAGGCCTCCCTACGAGGGGTAGCGCCTTTCCCCAATGCGAGGGTGTGGTGCTTGCGTCCAGTTCCCTGACGATTGCACTGTAACGATAAGAGACCACCACGTGGACACACTGCCATAAGCCAACCTGACCGCATTATCCCATCTTTGTTAAGGGGGGCAGGGTCTAGCAAGTGCAATATCCCCTCTTTGGAGATGCTTATTCGCCTCTCCTTTCTCGCAATGGGTATCTCTCTGCTCAGAACAAGGCTATAAACTGGTTTTCCCAGCACTACTCGTAGTTTGGAACTCCGTCCCTTGATTTGATTGTAGTAGTACCGGCACTTGCTTTCATCAAGCCACGGTTCCAACTCTCCCAGTCCATGTTGGAGGTTGTTCAGACAAAGCGGAGATGGTGGCGACGCCGAGCCAGCACCGTACACAGCTTGTTCATGTTGATGCTTTCGGTGACGATATGCCGTTCCGGGGTCGGGAGGTACCCGCTCTTATGTTGTGATGAGGACATAGTCTGGGGATAGGCCGCCCCGCCAAACAGATAGGCGAATAGACGAAGATGACGATGACGTCTACTTCACGTTATTCGATTTGCCGTTGTCCCCCGGAATTACTCCCCGCAGATCCTAACCTCCAGATTGCTACCAAGCCAGCTCCTAAGAGAGCCCCAAGCCGTCGAGGTTGAAGCCTTAGACTACACGCTGTGGCCCTTCGGGGAGAAGATCCCTGACAAGATTGGCGTGTATTCGGGACGATGGAACCGGGGAAGTCGCCCTGAAGATTAATATCCGTTCATGTTCTATTCATTTCGTAAAAATGCAGGGGTCGAAGTTCCCAAGCATCTTGGTTTGCTTAAGTGCGTTTCTGTTGGCGTTGGGCACCTATCTTGCTACAATGGAAGTGCCTGTTCGGATAACCTACGACCCCGATGCCGCCGAGCAGTATGATCTTATGCGTGCCTACCTACCCTTCGGCCTCGCTCTCTGGATTCTATCTCTTGTGTTTCTCGTTCGTGGAATCCTCTCGGGAGTGGGAAAGCGTTTGGCAGTGGCCGAGTTGAGGAAACCGTTCTCAATGGTTACCGTAGTCGTCGGGGTCGCAACGGGCGTTCTGGCTCTTGTTTCGACCTTCTTGCCTTGGGTAATTGCTGAAAGGGTTGAACCCCTTATGGAAACTCGCGGGGGCTCATTTGATGTCGGGCAGTATCATGCGTTGACGGGGGTCGGCCTTATGATGGGTACAAACAGTATGGCTGGCGATGTAATACTCCTTGTGTTTGTAGGAGCCATAACCGGAACTCTGCACATTCCTCTCCTCACCCTCCTCAAGAGTGAAAGAACGAATGTCATGACAGCATTCCTGTTCTTGTTAGGCGGTATGTGTATTATCGGTCCGCTCGCATCAGTATATGCACACAGAACTTGGTGGATCAGTTTGCGCGTTAATGGAGCATTAGGTTTTGCGGCGACGTTCGAAAGCCCAGGGATGGGCTTCCTGATCGCCACCTCATGTGCGATTGGGCTAGTCGGCTCCGGCGTGGTCACCGCCGTGAAGCTAGCTCGATAGAACATGCATGCGCGCGTGGTGTAGGCTGATTATGCGGATGCACCCTTCAACTCCTCTGGGCGTGAAGTGTTAGACGCGAAAATCGTATCGTAGGCACGCCAGGTATCAATTCGCTCCCTGTAGGGACCGGGCCCCTGCGGGCCCATTCACGACGTCACGAGAACACGACACGATACTCGACCATCCTCACTGAGATGAACTGCGATCCGATGATCGGCTTCGTTCGGCGAAGCCAGCAAACGAGGTTCCGATGCGATGGTTGCATCGGGCGCTTCGACTGACGTAGATCGTTCTCCGTTTGCCAGGAGACTCGATCAGCAGCCCCAGGTTCAGTCTGGTAGTCAGCAGCCCAGCCTGACCCGGCGGTGTCGTTGCCCGGGGTTGGTACCGGATGGTTGGTTGGTAAACAAAAGGTTTTTTTGACGCAACGCATGGGACTAATGGCATGAGGCGACTTGGCTCGGCTCTCCTGATACTATCTCTCGCCCTGCAGCTTGGGACGGTCTCGTCCGAGCCAAGGGTCGACCCTGAGACGAAAGTCATACGCCTATTACACATAGGCAAGGCATGGTACCAGGCGAACGCGCCCGGTCCTGTCTTCGTCCAAGATCCGAAGATCAACTGGATCCCGGTCCCGGCGCACGCATGGTCCATGGGCGCCGAGGCGTTCAGAGCACTTAGGCTCTACCTTCCCAGGTCGAAGGAGCGGTTCTTCGCCAACTACGACGTGGTACTCATCGACGGCATGGATGCCTCCCACCTGAGGACTGACTTCCAGTACTGGCTAGTGGAGGGGGTGACGACGAAGGGCATGAGCTTCGTCATGGCTGATGACTCATCATCGTTCGCAACGAGCGGCAGCCACACCTCTTGGTACCTGTATCCGGTTGGGGAGATACTGCCGGTTGACGACAAGCCGGTGGGAGGCTCCCCCTACGGTTCACAACACGCCTTTCACATAATCCCCGAGATACCCAACCACGAGTTCACCAACAACATCCCTTGGAACGAGGTCTGGATCGAAGCTGCAAATCGGCCCTGGCCAAGGCTGGGCTCGACCGTCGTCACGAGGATGTCGGAAGAGGTCTACATAAACAGGGGCAAGAAGCAGATGGTATACTGGGACTACCCCGCGGGGAACGGTCGGTCGGTCGCCTGGATCCACAGGTGGGTCGGAAACCCCGAATTCTGGAGATGGAGATACTGCACCGATGTGACGGCCCACGTCATCTACTTCACGGCCAGGGTCCCGATTCCGGCCGATCTCAATCTGGTCCACCGGATCCGGGGGATGATCGGCGACTACTACTACGGCCGGCTCTATGCGACCTCTACGATCGAGTTTGCAGACAAGTTCGGCGCGAACATAAGGCCGGTGGAGATGAAGCTACTGGAGTTGGCCGAGCAGAGGGCGCGTGCCGACAGGCTTTTCATCGAACAGGACTATGAGGGGGCGGCCCTAGAGATGGAAACGGCCGTAGCCGAGCTGGACAAGGTCGTCCAAGAGGCCATACGGGCCAAGGACAGGGCGCTCGCATGGATCTTCCTGATAGAGTGGTTCGTCGTCTCGGGCACCAGCATGCTTGCGGGAGCCCTCGTCTGGACGCTGATGGTGAAGAGGAGGCTGTACAAGGAGGTAGGAGAGACGAGGCTCAGAGCCATGGGAGATGCTACGAGGTGATTGCATGGATAGGGAACTGATCGGAGTGATTCTTGTCTGCCTGGTCGGATCATCCGTACCGGTCATGCTCTTTTTGGGCGAGAAGGCCAGATCGCGCATCACGGTCCTCAAGGTGGAGTACCCTGAAAGGTTTTCGGCGGGCGTGCCGAACAGATTCGCGCTCAACATCCTGGCCAGAAAGAATGTGGAAGACCTCGTCGTGCAGTACTGCTATCTCTACAGGGTGACTGGCCCCAAGATGGGACAGCTCTACGTCACGGAAGGTTTCAATGAGTCGGTGCTCTCCGACAGCGATCCGTACAGGTTCCTGACCGTTTCCAGTGGCATGTGGTCTCTGGCGAACGGGCTGCCCGCCAACGTCGGGTACGAAACACTGAAAGCCAAGGTGCCCTACACCTACACAAAGGAGTTTGAGGCGGAGAAGGTCAATCTATTCGTCCGCTTCTATGACTTCTCGGACATGCTGGCATGGGTTCCAAGCTCGGCCCACCCAGAGGTATACGGTGCCTGCAGCGCATTTGCCCTGGTCTGGCTACCTGAGCACGGGAATATCTCCGTCTTCCAAGGTGCCGCTGATTTCTACCTGAACCGCGATGATTCGGTGTCCGACATAGAGTTCGGCAAGGATGGGACCTCAAGCCTGTATCTGAACCCGAAGATCCGTGAAATCGTGGGCGAGTTCGTCCACGTCAACGACGGCCCTCCCTTCGGGACGGTTCGCTTCGGGAGCCTCAGGAAAGGGCAGATGGCTTATCTGTCATTCACTACCAGGGACATCACCCTTCCCGCCATCCAGGTCGTTCGATTCTGGGTGAACGGCGAGCTATCAGAGGAGGACACTCAGTTCATCCTCATGGGTAAACCCATCTAACCGCCGAGCCTCCGGCATTTGCGGGCGGAACGAACTCCGCCGTTCTCCAGACGGCCAACAGGGGGAACATAAGCATCGCAATGTAGAACTGACTTCCGGGGCCAGGCCCACGCATGCCACGAGCAACAGCTTGCCCTTGGGATTTGAAACAGGGGAAATCGAAGGAGAACAATTGAGTTCCGCATGACCAATGCCAAAGAGCATCCCTTCATGCTGGTCCCGAGAGTCTCCTCAGGGGAGGGAGCGACCAGCGGGTCGAATATCCCAATCCGCCCTACCTGAGCCTTCGGCCAACGACATCCAGCCCTATCCCCCGGTTATGCTTTCCGTTTCCCGAGCCCGGTAGAATCACCCTGACGTACCCAAGGTCGAGCTGACATACCGATTGATGCCCGAGTTCGCCAAAAAGGGCATAAGCCACGAATCGTTAGGTGTTCCTGAGGCTGAGGGCGGCACCATGCAGCATGCAGCACTGGGAGCGAATCTGATTCCATCCTAGCTGACCATGGTGCCTGCAGGGCTTCTCCTGCACACATCCGCCGCGAAAGTTCTCTCGCAGGCTCGCAGCCATGACAGCCGAACAGAGCAAAGATACTTATACTTTGTGAAGCTCACTTTACCGTGTGCAGAGGAAGCTCTCTCTGGTGGAGATAACGCCTGAGGGCACGATAGTGTCGTCTTTGCTGGACGGCCCCAAGACTTACGGAGAACTGAAATCCGCCACCCAGCTTAGCCATCGCTGGCTCTCGAAGAAACTCGAGGAACTCTGCCAATCCCAGATCACTGAGCGTCGGGGCGATCGATACGCATTGGTTCGACCCTCTGAGACGGCGGAGGCCGATCCGCTGTTCATGCCCATCGTACGGAACCGCTCCCTTCCCGAGACCAAAGCCAGGCTCATAGCCGAGGAGTTGAGTCGGGATGATCGCGTAATGGCCGTGATACTCTTCGGTAGCCTAGCGAAAGGACAGACCACCCCCGAAAGCGACATCGACCTATTGGTGGTGTCCGAGGTGGAGATCGAAGAGGAACTGAACGACCTGGTGTATCATCTGATGTTCAAGTACGACGTGCCAGTGGAAACGGTCTTCATGACGTTTGATGGCCTCCTTGCTAATCTCCAAGCTGAGACGGCGTTCTCGTTCGGCCTGCTGGAAGGCTACAGGATATTGTACGACCGGGACGGCCTGGAAGGATTGCTCTCAATCAAGAGGAGGCAGATGTTCAGAGATTGGGCTCGCGACGAGGAGACGGGAGCATGGATTCGAAAGAAGCTGACGCTTACCTAGCAACGGCAGAGAGCCAGCTGGAAGATGCTGAGATGGCTTTCGCGACGGGCAGACATTCCCTGTGCGCTTTTCTGAGCGCCTCCTGCGCCGAGAATGCCGCTGCCGCCATGCTGATATCCCTAGGCGCCAAGCCGAGCAGGAAACATCGGAACTCCCTCGTGATACACAAAATCGGCCAGAAGGCAGGTGCGGAGATCCGACCAACGATGGCCGACCTTGTCGAACAGCTGAGGAAACTCGAACCTCACATGACCAAGGCCCGGTACCCGGTCCTGAGCGGCTCCGATCTGCTTCCCCCAAGCAAGTTCTATACGCGCGAGATGGCGGAAGGGCTCCTAGCCCGGGCCCGAACAGCGTTGACGAAGGCCAAGGCGGTCATGGACCTGCTACCCCGGTGCCACGTGGTGAACGGCATGCGCGGGCGTGCGTGAATCGGATGCAGACGACAGGTGAACCTCCCCGGGGTTCCCAGATACGTCGACCTGTCCACGCTAAGATTGGTTAAGCGCCGCACACCCTGCGGAGTTGCGACGCACCAGCGTCCGCACCGCCGCCCGCTCCACTTCCGTTCTCCGTCGTGCCGACCGGGGCAACGCTGGGTCAGGGAAATCGCACGGGTAGGCAGTCGGCCCCACAAGCTTTCTCCTTCCTGACATAAATGGGCATCAATGACCATTAAGGTACATAAGAGTTAATAATCGGACATCCAGGCCTGCCGACGTGGGTTCAGTCCAGCAGCTTACCACCAACATCTCCCGCCTCCCTAGGGACCTTAATCCCTTGGAGATCTTCTGCAGCATCAGGGAGCAGTTCGAGGGCGACAAGTTCCTCCTGGAATCCGTGGAGGGGACGACCAAGACGGCTCGGTATTCCTTCGTTGGCTTCGACCCCATACTTCGCTTCAGATCAAAGGGGAACAGAATCGAGATATCGACCGAAGGGCAGGTCGAAAGGACTGAGGGGAACCCCGTGTCAGCTCTCAGGAACATCCTCGGGGCCTACCGGGTGGGGTCCGTGGGCATAACACCCTTCTCGGGTGGCCTTGTGGGCTATCTATCCTACGATCTTGTCCGGCAGTTCGAGGATCTACCGGCTCTGAAGCCGGACAGCCTCGGGCTTCCGGAGACCTGTCTGGTCATGCCAAGACACCTAGTATGTCTCGACCACGTGGCGAACGAGTGTCTGCTCATATCGCATGGGACGGACAGGGCGGATGCGATCGAGCTTGGGAGCAGCAGTGGCCCATCACCGGCAAGGGTTGGTCGCTTCACTTCTTGGATGGGCAAAGAGGACTATGAAGAAGCTGTGGAGAAGGCCAGACAGTACATAGTCGATGGCGAAATCTTCCAGGTCGTCCTATCCCTGAGGTATGACGCTAACTTCAAGGGGGATCCGCTCTCGCTGTACGAGCTTCTTCGCCGCGTCAATCCCTCCCCGTACCAATACTACCTCGATTTCCCGGACACAAAAATAGTGGGATCCTCGCCCGAGATGCTGGTCAGGCTGGAGAAAGGGAGGCTCGTGAGTCGCCCTCTGGCAGGCACAAGGCCCAGGGGCAAGGACATCGAGGAGGATGAGAGACTCAGGATGGAGATGCTCCTAGACGAGAAGGAGCGCGCAGAACACCTGATGCTTGTGGATCTTGCCAGGAATGATCTGGGCCGCGTCTCAACCTACGGATCCGTTGTCGTCGACGAGCTGATGTCCACTGAGAAGTACAGCCATGTCCAACACATAGTGTCCAACGTCACATCCCAGCTGAGACCGGACAAGGATGCCCTGGATACCCTTGGCGCGGTTTTCCCGGCGGGAACCGTGACTGGAGCGCCCAAGGTCCGAGCGATGGAGATCATAGAAGAACTTGAGCCTTATAGGAGGGGCCCCTACGCCGGTGCAGTCGGTTACTTCGACTTCAGGGGCAACATGGATCTGGCGATAGCCATCAGGACGATGTTCACAAGCCCGGGCAAGCTGCACCTCCAAGCGGGCTCGGGAATCGTGTACGACTCCGACCCCGAAAGAGAGTTCACCGAGTGTCGGAACAAGCTCAAGGCGCTCTATGCAGCAATTGGGGGCCACGCCGAATGACCGCCAGGATTCTTGTAATCGACAACTACGATTCCTTCGTCTACAACATAGTCCAATGTCTGGGGGCCCTGGGCGCGGAGGTCATCACGCGGAGGAACAACATCTCGATCTCCGATGCGGAGAACATCGATCCGGATGCCGTGATCATCTCCCCGGGACCAGGGCGCCCCGAGTATGCGGGCATATGCGGGCGCTTGGTCGAGCACTTCTCCGGCGTTCCCGTGCTCGGCATCTGCTTGGGCCATCAGGTGATCGGGTGGGTCTTCGGGGCCCGCATCGTGCACGCCCCCCAGCCCGTCCATGGGAAATGCTCGCTGATCCGCCATGACGGGAGAGGCATATACAGCGGCCTTCAGAATCCCTTCTCGGCCGTAAGGTACCATTCCCTGCTTGTTTCAGAGGAAGGCCTGCCACAGGAACTTGAGGTCACCTCTAGGACGGAGGACGGGTTGATCATGGGCATAAGGCACCGGGAGATGCCCATCGAGGGCGTCCAGTTCCACCCCGAATCCGTGCTCACGATGGAGGGCAAAACCATGTTTCGCAATTTCCTGGGTGGTCTGGCGTGATCAAGGAAGCGATAGCTTTGGTACTGGATGGCCGAAATCTGACACCTGATCTGGCCCGCCAAGCCATGAAGGAGATCATGGAAGGCCAGGCCACGCCCGCCCAGATCGCGGCGCTGCTGGCGGGGATGAGGATGAAGGGGGAGACCGTCGATGAGATAGCGGCCTTGGCCCAAGAGATGAGGGAGAACTCGGTGAGGATCCGACCAACGGTCGAGGGCAGGGTAGTGGACACATGTGGCACAGGCGGCGACGGACTGTGCACCTTCAACATATCAACAGTCTCCATGTTCGTGGCAGGCGGGGCAGGGGTCCGGGTGGCGAAGCATGGTAACAGGTCGGTCTCCAGCAAGTGTGGTTCGGCGGACGTACTCGAGTTTCTCGGCGCCCGGATGGACCTGAGGCCCGACGAGGTGGCCAGGGTCATGGAGAAAACAGGGGTCTGTTTCATGTTCGCCCCGGTCTTCCACCCGGGCATGAAGCACGCACTGGCACCAAGGCGCGAGATAGGGGTCAGGACGGTGTTCAACGTCCTCGGACCCCTGACGAACCCGTGTGACGCCAAGAGGCACGTCTTGGGCGTCTATGACGGATCGCTGACGGGGAAGCTGGCACAGGTCGCAGCAAAGCTGGGTCTAGAGCGCGTCTTCGTCGTTCATGGGGAGGACGGACAAGACGAGATATCCACCACGTGTGCCACAAAGGTCTCGGAGCTGCGTGATGGATCGGTCAAGAACTACCTGCTGACCCCAGAGGACCTCGGCATCAAGCGTGCAACGCTCGGCGATCTGAAGGGCGGGGATGTGGGGACTAATGCAAGGATAATGGTGAATATCTTAGCTGGCAGGTGCGAAGGACCTAAGGAGGACGCAGTTGCCGTGAATGCGGCGGCAGCGATCGTGGCTTCGGGACAAGCATGCGATCTTCGGGAAGGGCTGAGCAGAGCCTATGAGTCAATAGAGAGTGGGAGTGCCCTCCGGACCCTGGTGGAGTTCCTTAGGGCAAATGGGAACGAGGGCAGGGTACACGGATTGTTGGAGGGAGCCTGATTGCCTGAACCGGCTCTCCATGGGCAAGACCTGATAGCCAGAGTGCTGGAGGAAAAGAGGAAGACGCCGAAGGCACCGGTCCGCCATACGCACACAAGAGCACCCCGAAGCCTCCCAGAGAGCATAAGGAGCGTCAACGCCCAGGCCATTACCCCGATAATCGGCGAAATAAAGCCCCGATCCCCGACGCAGGGATTTCTCAGGCGGGTCACCGACCCACGTGAGATCGTTCGGGAGATGGTAGCGGCCGACGTCGCGGGGATATCAGTTCTGACCGAGGGGCATTTCTTTGGCGGCAGCAAGGCCTTGCTGGCGAAGGCCGCCGCCTGCAGCGAGGTCCCTATCCTGATGAAGGACTTCCTGACCACCGAGGAAGAGATCCAAGAGGCTAGGAGATTGGGTGCTGACGCCGTTCTTCTCATCGTCCGCCTGCTCGGGAAGCGCATGCATAACATGTACGACAAGGCCATGGAAGAGGGTCTGACCCCCCTTGTGGAGGTGCACACCCGCTCCGAGATGCAGGCGGCGGCCAGCTTGGAACCGGAGCTCGTCGCGATAAACAACAGGGACCTATCGAGTCTCAAGGTCGACCTCCAGACGACCAGAAAGCTGTCCAAGTATGCACCAAAGCGATGCCTTGTGGTAAGTGAAAGCGGGTACCGCTCCAGGGAGGATGTCGAAAAGATGGAGAGCTACTGCGACGCTTTCCTAGTTGGATCCGCCTTGATGACCGCGGACGTCCGCGGAAAGCTGCTCGAGCTTCAGGGAAGGGTGACCAAGTGGTTTGGGTGAAAATCTGTGGCCTGACGACGGAAAGGGACGTCAAGATGACCATGGACTGCGGAGCCGATGCTGCTGGGGTGGTAGTCGGAGCCCCTTCCCCCCGCGCGGTGAAGCCGGAGACTGCCCGAGAGCTCCTCAGAAGGGTGGACGGCTTGGAAAGAGTAGCGGTTACCGTTTGGGAGGGGGTCGAGAAGACCGTCGAGCTTGCCAGGGTCGTCTGTCCGACGGCAATGCAGCTCCACGGAATCGGGACACCAAGCGACCTGACAAGACTCAGAGAGATGCTAGAGGAAGAGGGACTCAGAGAAATCAGGGTGATCACATCGATCGCGATTGGGCAATGCCCGAACCGGCATGATTTGTTGACCATGTGCCGGTCCTACGCGGGAGTGTCGGACCGGATTCTTCTCGACACGAGAACGCCGGGCTTATGGGGCGGAACAGGAATGACCCATGACTGGGAGATCTCACGATGGCTTCGGAAGAAGCTTGGCCGGACCGAGGTGATACTCGCGGGGGGCCTTAGCCAGGGCAACATCCAACGAGCCATCGCAAAGGTGAGGCCGTTTGGAGTGGATGTCTCCAGCGGAGTCGAGGCAAGGCCCGGAATCAAGGACCCCGATCTGGTGAGAAGGTTCGTGTCCTCAGCAAAGGAGGCATGATGATGAGACAATTCGGAATCTACGGCGGCCAGTTCGTGTCGGAGATGATCATGCCTGCTCTGATCGAGCTTGAAGAGGCATACGAGGGGGCGATGAAGGATCCGGGCTTCAGGAGACAGTTGGCCGAGCTTCTGAGCAGCTACGCCGGGAGGCCGACCCCGCTGACCCATGTTCCGAACCTGAGCAAGCAATGGGGCACGAGGATATACCTGAAGCGGGAGGACCTTTTGCATGGCGGAGCTCACAAGCTGAACAACACATTGGGACAGGCGCTTCTCGCCAAGAGGATGGGCAAGAACCGCATCATAGCGGAGACGGGGGCGGGTCAGCACGGCATAGCGACGGCCATGGCCGCCGCCAGAATCGGCCTTGACTGCGTCATCTACATGGGTTCGAAGGACATGGAACGCCAGAGGATGAACGTATTCCGCATGAGGCTGTGCGGCGCTGATGTGATAGAGGTAAGGGGCGGGTCAGGAACCCTGAAGGACGCGATCAACGAGGCGATGAGGGACTGGGCCGCGAACGTGCAGGACAGCTTCTATGTGCTGGGTTCGGTTGTGGGACCCCACCCGTATCCAACGATGGTGCGTGATTTCCAGAGGGTGATCGGCAAGGAAACGCGAGAACAGATCCTCTCTTCGGAAGGGCGTCTGCCGGACAGGATCGTTGCTTGCGTAGGAGGTGGAAGCAACGCGGCGGGGATCTTCTACGACTTCATCCCGGACGAAGTTGAGCTTTACGGAGTACAAGCTGGCGGCCTGGGCCTGAGCTCCAAGCACTGTGCAGCTCTCTGCGTGGGAACGAGAGGGGTTCTGCACGGCGCGATGTCCTATCTGCTCCAAGACAAGTTCGGCCAAATTCTGGAAACTCACAGCATATCGGCGGGCTTGGACTACCCGGGGGCGGGACCGGAACATGCCGATTGGAAGGATAAGAAAAGGGTGAGGTACGTCAGCGTCAACGACGATGAAGCCGTTGAGGCCGCTTGTACGCTTAGCAGGTTAGAGGGAATCATACCCGCCTTGGAGTCGGCACACGCGCTGGCATACGCCGAGATTCTAGCCCGCGATATGGACCCGCACCAGATCCTAGTGGTCAACCTCTCAGGCAGGGGTGACAAGGATCTCGATGTGATATTTCGACATCTGGGACGCAAGGGGCAGGCGTGGCTGATTTGAACAGGATCCAGAAAGCCTTCGCCCAATCAGCATCAGAGGACAGGCTGGTCTTGGGCACATACTTGGTTGCGGGTTACCCCACCTACGAGTCCAGTCTTGATGCTGCTCTCAAAGTTGTGGAAGCCGGATCGGATATGATAGAACTTGGGATCCCCTTCTCCGATCCGGTGGCGGACGGAAAGGTTCTCGCGAGCGCACACAAGACCGCCCTGGAGCGTGGAATGAACCCACCCAAGGCACTTTGCCTTGCAGAAGAGATCAGGGCGTCGGTGCAGACACCCATCTTGTTCATGACCTACTACAACCCGGTCCTGCAGTACGGACAGGAGCGCTTCGTCTCGGAATGCCAAGCCGCCGGGATCGACGGTCTACTGGTGCCCGACCTGCCGATCGAGGAATCCGAGGAACTTCGCATCCTTGTCAAGAGCTCCGGCATGAACCTGATCTATTTTCTCTCTCCAAACTCCCCTACGATCAGGATCAGGGCAACGGCGACTGTTGCGAACGGCTTCGTATACCTTTTCTCCTCACTGGGGGTCACAGGCGAAAGGGACCGGCTGGGTCCCAGCCTCCGAGAGGCCGTGCAGCGAATCAGGGAAATGGTCACCACCCCAATATGCGTGGGGTTCGGCATCTCCGGCCCGGATCAGGTTCTCTTTCTGAAACGCCTAGGCATAGACGGGATAGTCGTGGGCAGCGGGATCGTCCGCAGACAAGATGAGGGGCTGGACTCGGTTAAATCCTTTGTAACATCCCTGAGGCAGGCTTGTCACAGGGCGAGGACGTAGTGAGCCGAGATCCAGATCGAAGCCAATCGGTCAACGCCTTGTTGGCAGAGCCTGCCCGAGGGGAGGGAGAACTTGGCAGGAGGATCGCTGAGAGAAAGGAACGACTGGAATCCCTAAAGCAAATGGAGGACTATACCAAAAGGAACATCCACAATCGAGTAGCAAGCAGTCGATCGCTCCAGGTGCGACCCGGAAATAAAGGAGATGATGGTAGGGTGAAGGACTCAAGACAGGCATCCCTCTTGGTCCCCCACGTTCTCTTACTTATCGCTGCACCCTTCAACCAGACCTGCCGGCGTTCGCTTCACCGGGTTGGGTCTATTTCGCGCGAGGACCGAATGTGGAAACGCTGCCGGAGAGATCCCGGGCGCAATCCCGGGTCGAATCCCCCAGGGTTTCTAGGCAGGCGTAGGAGCGGGGTTGAGCAGTGCACAGAAAAACATCCCTCGTGGAGATGACGCGGAGGGTACGATAGTGTCGTGTTTGCTGGACAGCCCCAAGACCTACGGGGAGCTAAGATCCGCCACCCAGCTTAGCCATCGCTCGCTCCCGAACAAACTTTAGGAGCTCCGCCAGTCCCAGGTCACCGAGCGTCGGGGGCGATCGATACGTACTAATCAGGCTGTCCGAGGCGGTGGATTCGGATCCGCTATTCTTGCCGATTGTAAGGAACCGCTTGCTTACCGAAACCAAGCCCAGGCTGATAGGGGAGGAGCCGGGTGGGATGATCGAGTAACGGCTGTCATACTCTTCGGCAGCTTGGCGAAAGGACGGACGACGCCCGAAGGTGACATCGACCTCCTGATAGTCTCCGAGGAAGAGACGGAGGAGGATCTGAAGACCTTGTGTACCATCTCATGTTCAAGTACGACGTGCCGGTGGAAGCCGTCTTCATGACTTGACGGACTGGCCGCCAACCTCTAAGCCAGGGCGGCGTTCTCATTCGGGCTCCTGGAAGGCTAAAAAGTGCTCTACGATCGCGAGGGCCTGCAAGGGTTGCTCTCCATCAGGAACAGTCAGTTGTTCAAGGATTGGGCTCGGGACGAGGAGACGGGGGCATGGATTCAAAGGAAGCGAATGCCACCTAGAGACGGCGCAGAGCCAGCTGGAAGACGCTGAGATGGCCCCCGCGGCAGGAAGGTGTTCCCTCTGCGCTTTCCTGAGTGCCCTTGGGCCGAGAATGCCTTGTGCGGCCATACCGGTATCCTTGAGCGCCAAGCCGAGCAGGAAGCACCGGAACTCCCTGTTGCTACACAGGCTTGCCCAGGCGGCCGCTCCAGAGATCTGGTCAGCGATGATGTAGCCGGTGACAAGATGAAGGCTCTTGAGTCACACGACCAAGACAGCCATGGATTCGCTGCCTCGATAGAACGCGTTGAAATATGTCGGTTCGGGCTCACCAGTTCCTGCACTGGGCTCTGATCAACGCTCAAGGCACCTGAATCCTTTCATAGCCCGCACAAACGATTCCCTTCAAGGCGGGAGCCCTCTCTCAGGCGGGCAAACACAAGGACTGCATCCAAGGAAAGATCATGCGCAGACCTTGCGCAAGACCGCCAGCGGGCTTCCAGACCAACACACCGGAAACGTGAGAGGCAATCGCCGGTAGCATGACCCCTCAAACGATTGTGGAACGAACCGTTCCATCGGGTCCCGGTCAACCCACATAAGATGTTCCGCACTCTGTCATTTGGCGTTGACACAGCAGGACACCGATGAGGTTCGGATTGCCTGCGTGCAAATTCCGCCACGACGCGAAGAAACCTACCAGGAGGTGAGAAACCATGAGAAGCCATGTCAGCGGAAAGGCCATGATCTCAGCTCTGGTGCTAGTCTTCATCACCTCCACGATCGGCATTCCAATCGCATGCGCCGAAGACGCCTCCAACGAAACCGCAGGCACGGAGTTCAACGAGACAGCGGCCGCGTCCGTACAAGTAACGCCGCAGAGCGGTTTTGCAACAACCACGATAGTCGGCGAGGGTTTTACGCCCTATTCAACTGTGACAATTACGTGGGAAGGGATCGTTGAGCCGATACCAGGTGTTCCAGCGCCCGTGGAGACCAACTGGGAGGGTAGCTTCGCAGCAATGATCAGCATCCCAACGAGCACCCCGGGTACGTACGCCATCACGGCCACGGATGCCGCAGGAGTCTCGGCATCTGCAAGTTTCACAGTCGAGGACATGACGGGTCCGCAAGGGCCTCAGGGCGAACAGGGACCCCAGGGCGAACAGGGACCCCAGGGCGAACAGGGACCCCAGGGAGAGAAGGGAGACACCGGACCGCAGGGACCTCAGGGAGAGAAGGGAGACCCAGCACCCACGGGAGCAGTCTGGGGATCGATAGTCATAGCAGTCATTGCATTGCTCGTGGCCATATACGCAGCAGCAGGAAAGCGCTAGGCACAGGAAGGTGTGTCCTCTTCTTCTCACCTTCCTGTCAATCTTTTTTTTCGTCTTTGAGGTAATGTCCAGCCTTGGGCCGGATTGCCCGCCCATCATGCTGCTACGGACGCGACCTGTCAACCTCGATAAGCCCGGAAACGACGATGGTGATCAGCCCATCTGGAACCATGGTGCGGGACCCACACCCGCCGAATCACGCGTGGCCGGCCCTGCCGCCTTGTTCCCCGCCCGGTCGGAACCAGCTCACCGGGAACGGACCCAGTGCGCTGCCCCTGTCGCAAGCGCAAGGCCCGCCAAGACGGCCCGCCCCTCCGCTATGGCAAGCGAAAGAGCCCCTCTCAGAAGATACAGGGCATCCTGCCCCTCGACAAAGGAAACCCAGGCCAACGCATAGAGCAGGTCACCACCCGGGTCCCGCGCGAGCCCGACAATCCGGCCATCACAGACAATCTCAAGCACTTTTGCACCGAGAGACCCGTCCGGATTGTAACTGCAAATCGATGCGTTCGAACTCGGAGAGGTGGTGAAACTGAGCACTTCGTTCGACAAACTGACATAGCCGTCGCACAAGGCCCATGGGCAACGCCCTAAATCGTAGGATACCATGGCGCTCCCATTCCAACACGCGAGCCCCGCCCGATCCGGCCGCCAGGTACCGGGGATTGCGGCGATCCAGAGAAGGCCATCACGCAACTCCGCATCGGCGGGCCAGTCAAAGGTGCTGACGCTCTCAGAGTCTGTCCACGAGACGCCATCGTTTGAGTATATGACGTTCACGGGATATGCATCGAGGACGACCATCTGGGTCTCGTTGAACATCGTGATCCTCAGCCCGTCATCCGATCCCCAAACGCTCCCCGTCCAGATGACCGTGACGAGCCCTTCTGAAAGGTTGGCAATCCTCGTCCGGGTACCCTGCCCGTCGCTCCAGCAGCCGGCGAGTTTGAACGTCCCGTCGGCATACTTCCCAATGCTCTGCGGCACCATGTCGTCCGTGGAGGCGTTCAACGTCCAGCTGACTAGGTCCGCGGAAGACCATACCGAGCCGCGATAGACCGGGTATGACGCGTAGCCGGTCACCACGTACAGCATCCCGTCGATGACCTGGAAATCGCATATCGTCCAGTCTGTCGCGAAACACTCCAGCAGCATGCCGGTGGACGGATCGTAGGAAAAGAGAGCCTCACGGTCATCCTGCGCTCCGCGAAAGACGATCTTCCCGTCAAACATGGTCAGGGACCGCAACACCGACCGCCACCCGAAAAGGCGCTCAAGCACAGTCCAATTCCAGCCCGCGTAGCCTAGGAACTCCGGAGGGTTCCCCGGGCTGTCGCAAGGCAGATCCCATGAAAACACGACTCCGTTGCCTGCGAAGAAAATGGATGCGAAAAGACATACCAGAACGAGTTTCGACGAAACCACAGCGAACTCACCCTCTAGGCACTGGGGCACCCTGCCGGAGGACATGGAGCCTTGAGGCTCCCGCCAATCCTCCGGGGACCCAGCTGTGCTTTCCCGAGGGGGTGGAACCCTTCATCTGTGGTGACCGGATCCGTCTGGAACGCATCGTTCCACCGATGAAGTGTGGGCCTGGCCGTTCACCACGAAAGGTTTCCACGTAGGCCTTCGGCGAAGGGCCCATCCACCGAGCGGGGATCGTTGGGTCGAGCCAGCGATTCAGATTACGCCCGCGGACCCGCAGCTATTGCAAAGAAGACGCCTCAGGGCGGCGCACTACCCAATCGGACTGGGCATTCGCGCCGCTTACAAGGGCCGCGAACCCGGGTTGCCTCACCCAAGACCCGACGGCCTACTCGATCCTCGACAGATTCCATTTGCCAGCTGTCAGAAATGCAAGCCCAGCCGACCAGCACATCGCCGTCTCCGAGGCTTGGATGTGCAGAGTTCCCCGCAGGGGATCCATGCCCTCCAAAGGTTCGATCAGGAACGCCATCGAGACGACGAAGAAGACGATGGAAAGGGAGATCACGACGAGCATATCGACATAGAACCTGCCTGACCTCTCGGAGAAGGCCGGGTTGATGAGGAAGAGGCCCAGGACCATGGGAACGTTCCCGGCGGCAAACAGCATGGCCATCCCCATGTTGGGTAGGACGGAGCGAACGCTGATCTGCGGGTTCGTTGCGGCGGTAATGACCACCACAAGCGCCGCGAGGGGCATGACGACCAACCACCCCTGGACCAATCTTGCCTTCACGAACCTTCCCACCCCGTCGGGCGACTTCCGGAATATGAAGAGGGCCTCCTTCCCCTTCAAGGTCACCTCACCGACGACCAAGACGGCCACGATGGGAAGGAGGAACTGTATCATCATCAACGGCACCACGCTTCCGAAATTGTCGGGGCGGCCAGATCGGACCATGAAGATGCTCATGATGACGATCATGCCCAAGATGTAGGCGAGGTGAGAAAGGTTCTCCAACCTACGCGCGTATTCCTTCATGGTCGAGGCAAGAAGGGTCCCGAAGTTCCCACCTCCCCCGATCATCCGCAATGCCCTGTAGAAGGCTCCGTCGACGCCGGCCTTTGGCGAGGTGAAGCTGGCAGACTCGAGTGCGTAGAGCCTGTCCGCAACCCGGGAACCAACGTAAAAGGATCCAAGGAAGAAGGCGACGAGGCCGCCCAGCCTCCCGATGGCCGGCAGTCCCAGGGATCCTAGACCGCCGGGCTCAGACGCGAACCCAACGATCACCTTCGCTCCCCAGGAGCTGGGAAGCAGGCCCAATACCGTCCTGACCGCTCCGCTTGCCGAAGGATCGGACAGAGCTTGGATCAGGCCGCCGAACTGGATCGCGTAGATCAGCGCGACGAGCGGCAGCGCTATCACGAAGGACAGCGCCTTGCCGATGTCCCGCCCTCGAGCCGTCTCTCCAAGCCTTGTCCTCAGAACCGCGGCAATCACAGTGCCTATCCAAGACGCAGAGGCGGAAACCAGAATGAAGATGGCTACGACAACGACCATCTGGACCACGCCCAGCCCCAAGGGACTGAGGGCGGCCGTGAACAGGCCTGCGATAACCGTCATGAAGATGAGGTAGAAGCTCATCTCGCCCACGAAGTCTCCTAGGAGAAGATCGCTCGGCCTCACGGGGGCCGAGAGCAGTATCTCCAGCTCGCCGGCCCGGACGTCCCGCAGCGTCTCCGTTATGGGTATTATCATGAAGTAGATGAAGACGAAGAACAGAACGATCTGGACCATCGCCAACGCGGCCTGGGAGAGCATCAGGGCGACGAACTCATCGACGAACAAGCTCACGAGCGCGGGAGCAAGATAGACTGCGTAGGCCGCCAAGAGGCCGGCCACGAGGAAAGGGAAATAGGGCCTTATGGCCCTGACCCTGCCCGTGTGGATGCGGTACTCGTTCTTTGCGATGACATACCACTTTGGGGGAGGCATCTTGGACGAACCCTGACCTTTGGCACCCATCTTGGGGCATGAACGTGTCTCGTTACGAGCAAGCTTCAAGGGCTGAGGTCCACCCGTCCCCATGGCTAGGCTGACTAGCTCCTCTCTATCGTCGACTTGGCGTAGCTGGGCAGATAGGCTGGCAGAAGGTCCTGGAGGATCGGATACTGGCACGTGAAGCAACCCGTACAGACGTCATCAATCCCGAGCGAGTCCAGCATGTCCTCAACGGTCGTGTAGTAAACCCTGTCCGCCCCGAGCTTCCTGGCGACGAACTTCGCCGTCTCCTCGACGGGCTCGCCGTATCTGCCGAAAGCGGCCGTGGTGCTCTCCGGGTAGAAGTCCTTCATGCACGGCCCTGTCAGGGGCGCGCATGACACCATCATGTCGACCCTCCTCGCCCCGCATGCCCTGATCTTACCTATCATGCCCTTGCTGCCAACCGTCCCCCTCACTATGCTATCGTCCTCCACGATGACCCACTTGCCCTTGACGACGGGGCCGTTTATGAGGAACTTCACCTCGGCCGCCCATTCCCTCAGCTTCTTGTCGGTGATCTGGAAGGTCCTCCTTGCGTTCCTAGAGGCAATCTCCTCGGAGAACTTCCCGCTGCTCTGGCTGACGCCCACCCCGAACGCCCGGCCCGAGTCGGGAGAAGCACCTATCACGTCGCTTGCCTGGATCACATCTCGATACCTAGTCCCCATCTTGATTCCCTGCCTCTTTCTGAACTCGTAAACGTGCGTCCCTTCCAGCACGGACTGTATCCGGGCGAAGTATATCCATTCGAACAAGCAGTGCGCATGGGGGCGATCCACAAGCTTCTCAGAGCTGTAGTTCCCCCCGCTGAATATGCAGAGCTCGCCGGGTTCGACGTACTTTACAAACGTGGCCGCGCATTCGTCCAGGGCAACGGACTCGGAGGCCACGACGTAGGCATTATCGGCTCTGCCCAGGCACAACGGCCTGACGCCGGTGGGATCCCTGAAGGCTGCCATCACGGGCTCATCGTCCTTCCTCTTGAGGAGCATGGTGACGCAGTAGTAGGCTCTTCCGTAGAAAGACTCCATGAGCTTCTTCACGGCACCCTGGAGATTCCCATCTTCCTGTCTCAGGAAGCGAAGCAGCTCATTCCCAAGGTATTTCTCGTCGAGGAGACGATCCTTGCCGACAACGGTGCCGTCCATGGCTATCGCCATCTGGACGTCTTCGCCGTTGATCCGGGTTGGCTGGATGTTCCCCGCCTTCTCGAAGAGGGTATGACCTATGATGCTTCGCGGCCTCGTCGCGTCGATCTTCTCCAGCCTCGGGTAAAGGAACTCGAATACCTTGCTGCTCTCCCTGCCCTCCCCCGAGATCCCCTGCTCGGGATCGTCCGAATAGGGCGACAGCCAATACAGAAGCTTCCCTGACGATGCCGTGCAAACGCCGCACCCGGCCTCTCCCCGGTTCTGCAATGCGACGAGCGCCCTGAAAGCGATCGCCGTCGTGTTCTCGCTTCCCTCGGAGTCGACGCCGATCACTCCCGACATGCCAAACACCCTGCCTTACTACAGGCCCAGCCAAGTGGCGGCTTATATAAAGGAAACCTTCGTCTTTGAGGCGCTTAGTTTGGATGGCACGTCTGGACCGCAGATGAATCCCCTCGGCTGCGTGCGCCGGGTGCCCCGGGCAGAGGATCGACGCAGACGGTCTCTTTCCCGCCCCTCCAACGCGGTCTGCGCAAGCTTTATCATCGGCAGCATCTTGCCCTCAGCGGTCGAAACCAACCATGAAGAGGGAGGAGCCATTTGACCTTGTCATCGTGGGCGGAGGTCCCGTCGGGCTGTACGCCGGGTTCAGGGCCGCCCTGTTGAACGTGCGGGTACACGTGGTCGACAAGGGGAAGAAGTGGAGCCGGGCCTTCCATGTCCCAAGCTTTCACAATTTCCCGACATACCCGGAGGGGATAAGCGGCAAAGAGGTCATCTCCCGGCTCCGCACCCAGCTGGCCGCGCGTGCCGAGTTCGCGACGATCGAGGACTTTGTCACCGTCGAGGAAATCCGGAGAACGCGGGATGGCTTCAGGCTGAAAGGCACCCACAATCCCACCGGCTCCAGCAGGCAGTATGCATCTAGGGCGGTCGTGTTGGCAACCGGCGTTTCCGACAGACAGCCAGTCATAGGCGGAAAGATCGAGGCCGTATTCCCCTACGCCAACAAGGGCCTAATCTGCTACTGTGAGATATGCGACGGGCACCTGGTCAAGGGCAAGGAAGTAGCTGTGATCGGTAGCGGCGAGAGGGCAGCCCTGACCGCTCTCGATCTCTTCGGCTTCCAGGCCAGATCGGCCTCGATCCTAACTCATGGCGAGCGTTTCCTTGATGGGGAGAAGCTCTCATCGAGTAGAAAACGTGATCTGGTGGCCAAACTTGCCTCGAACAACGTCACAATTTATGAAGAGGAGATAGAGTCCCTTTTCGGGGTCGACGAGGGCTTCCTGGGGGTGAGGCTGCGCGGGGGAAAGCAGCTGAGGTTCGACATCTCCTTCTCAGCCCTCGGTATCTATAAGATAAACAATGAGCTGGCCGTCATGCTGGGCGGTGCCACGGACGAGGAGGGCTATGTCCGGGTCGATGAAGACTGCAGAGTCCTCGACCACGAGGGAAAGCCCATCCCCGGATTCTACGCCGTCGGCGATGTGAACCAGAACTGGAACCAGGTGATGGCCGGCTTTGGGGATGCTGACAGGGCCGTCATCCATGCGTGGAGCGAGTATCTCTGAATCTGCCCAGCTTGGCTTTGGCGCCTGCAGGGGTGGGTTGATCCGGTTTCGCAACGATGCCGACGTTTGCATGATCCCCTCGCGCTCTACGGCAGGAAATCTCCAGCGGCTATCTTTCCCGGCAGGTACTCGTCGGCAACGAACGACAGCGATCTGTATGCCAGCGCCTGCTGTTCGATCCTGACCTTCTTCTTGAGCATCAGGTTGAGCTCCGCCTGCCACTCTTTGCTGCTGAACCACGGGTAGGAAAGCTCCTCCTGAACCCTCTTCTCGTCCTGCGGCTTGAGCTTCTCAGTGACCTTCTCGAGCCCGTACTTGTCGATATCCGTCATCCGCATCCCGATGAACTTGCAATCAGGCGTCGCGAGCCTCTCCGAAAGATAAGCCAAATTGATCGAGCCACACTTAATGACGTTGTAGATGTAGTAGCCGAACGGGTCCCCATCGGTGAAGACGTAGATGGGAAGGCTGAACTCGCTAGAGAGCCTGTGGATCAGCCTTCGGGCGCCCCTGCTCGCCTGGCCGCTGGTCGATATGAGCAGGGCGTTGTTTTTCTTGTCGAACTTCTCCTCCTTCAAACGGTCGCACATACCGTCGGTCTCGATGACCAGGGCGTAGTCCGCATCGACCTCCTTGATCTTGATCCTTTCTATGTTGCTCGGGATCGCGTAGCCGCCGCTTCCCATCGCGGAGCAGTCTATGATGTCGCCGACATCCTCTATCACGATCCTGCCGTGCATGAAGCCTCGCCTGTCCGCGTTCAGGTGCAGCTGCTCCCTGAGAACATCCAGCATCCGCTCGAGATCCTCGACGCAGTCGTCGGACTCCGTCTGATCCTCAAAGGTATTCTCCTCCTTGGGGCCAGGAAGGCTGTGCTTCAGTTGGTAGTAGAGCTCCCTGATGCTTGCGGTTTTAGACTCATCCAGGAGATCCTGGCACCGAGCGGCGATCATGAGCGTCTGCATGAACTTTCGGGTGTGCGCGAGGTTCAGAAACGACCTTGAACTTGACTTCCCGCCCTGCCTCACCAACCGGCTTGCTTCCTCGTAAAAGACGTTGCTCAGCCCTTTGGAGGGATATGCGAAACTGGGAGCTTTGAGCTTCTCCACCCTTTCGTAGATGCTCATTCCGAAGTCGTGCAGCTTCTGAGTGACGTCGACGGCTTCCTCGACCACTTGACCACCACGAGCCTAAGGTGAACCATATTTAAGCCCATTTTCTTTAATGCTACGTTGCCCCGGGATGTGGGTCACCAGACCTGAACGATTGGAGGGGCTCGAGTGTCAATGTACAAGGCGATCGAAAAGGCTTGGGACAAGCCCGACGAGTCCTACGTCGGAGAGTTGATGAGGCGGCGGCTCATCAAGTGGCGCAGGGAGCCCGCTGTGGTGAGGATCGATAGGCCGACGAGGTTGGACCGGGCACGCAAGCTCGGCTACAAGGCCAAGCCCGGGTTCGTGATTGCGCGCGTCAGGGTCAGGAGGGGTGGCAGGCGCAAGAGCCGACCCCGGATGGGAAGGCGGCCGAGGAGGATGTTGGTCCACCACTTCTCCGCGAAGAAGTCGCTTCAGCGCATTGCCGAGGAAAGGGCGAACAGGAAGTTCCCCAACCTCGAGGTCATCAACTCCTACTGGGTCGGCAGCGATGGGGCCAGCAAGTACTTCGAGATCCTTTTCGCCGACGTAAACCACCCCGCCATCAGGTCCGATCCGGACATCAACTGGATATGCGATAAACACCAGCGTAGACGCGTCTTCAGAGGGCTGACCTCCGCCGCACGGAAGGGAAGGGCGCTCAGGAGGAAGGGCAAGGGCGTCGAGAAGGCTAGGTAGCTTGCTTCGGCCCATGGGGCTGGATGTGGATGGGGTGGCGAGGTCGTACATCGATCTTCTGACCTTCCCGCTTGGCGCGGGTGGGAGGGATACACCTTCCCGCCTGGTGTGGGTTGCGGCCCATCTGGGTTACTCGGTGGTCGGAATCCTGCGGAGAGGAAGGGACGCGATGCCCATTCCCGAGACGTGGATTCGCGAAGTGCAGGTCGTCACGGTCGCGGAGGAAGGTTGGTCGCGAGACCGGGGGGCGGACCTTAGGGTTGCATTCGGCAAGCGTGCGGCCCGCGCCGCTGCCACCGGGGCGGCTGACTTCATCGTTCCCGCGCCCAACGACACGGCAGCCCTAAGGTCGGCGGCAGAAAACGAGGTTCCAGTTGCGTACCCATACTCACAGCTGCTCAAGGAACGGGCAGCTAGAAGATCGAGCCTGATAAGGTCATGGTGCAACATACACGGGTATTGTGAGAAGCACGCATGTCCCGAGGTCCTAGTCTCGGGCGCAGAGGACAGCTACCTCATGCGCGACCCAAGGGATCTCGCCTGTGCCTTGCACGCTTGCCTGGGCGTTCCGCGCAAGGACGCCTTGGACTGGCTCACATCAACGCCGCGAGCCATCTTGGACAGGGCCCGGGAGCGCGGGGATGGATGAAGTGAGACCAAAGAGACGGTATGTGGCGTTCGAAGTCCTAGGAAGAACCAGGATTCGGCGGGACGCGGTCATAGGGCACTTGACGAACTCTCTCCTACGGTTCGCGGGGGAGAAGGGTTTCTTTAAGTCATCGCCATGGCTCGTCTTCTTCGACGAGCAGAAACAGGTCGGAATGCTCAGATCCGACCTAGATGGCCTGGATGACCTAAGGACATCGATGCTCCTGACCACCGAGATGGAAGGCGAGCCCGTGATCGTGCGGAGTCTGGGCGTCTCCGGGACGATGCGGGCTTGCAAGGATAAATTTATTAGAAAATCGTCGGCCACTGTGCTTGAAAGAGTGGAAAAGAGGCTAGGAGAGGAAGATCCGGGAAGGCTTAGGAGAATGGCCGAAATCAAGGCTTTCGTCCCGGGGTCCGACGTGAAGATTGCTCGCGGGGAATTCAAGCTCAAACAGGTTTTCGATGATGGCAGGGTCGACCTGACCAGCGATCAAGGATCCTTTGGGTTCACGATCCTAGATTTCTTGGATCTAACCTCGGCAACGAGGGATGGGAGTGCCAAGCACACCCCCGACGGGGTTTGACCGGGAAAGCAACAGGGTAGGCAAAGTCTGGCGTGTGTCTGAATCTTCCCTAAGGCAGTCGTCGGCCAGATGGCGAATGGGACCGGAATGCCAGGCCTCCCTCGAACGACCTCTTCGAGCCACTCAAGGCGGACGGGACGTTGGCGGAGGCACAGGCGATGGTGAAGGTTGATGAGGCCGTCGTGGCGAGGCTGACCTCGCATGGCTCGACCTTTGAGATACTCGTTGACTCGAACCTGGCGCCCAAGGTCAGGCGGGGCGAGCCCGTTGACCTCGACGACCTCCTCGCGGTGCATGGAGTTTTCAAGGATGCCAGAAAGGGCGAGAGGGTTTCAGACGAGCGCATAGCCGAGGTCTTCGGCACGCTCGATCTTGAGGCTATCGCAAGGAAGATAATACGCGAGGGTGAAATCCAGCTGACGACGGACCAGAGAAGACAGATGATCGAGGAGAAGAGGAAGGCGATCGTGGCGTTCATTTCGCGGAACGCCGTTGACCCCAGAACAGGCTACCCGCACCCCCCTTCGAGGGTGGATAACGCGCTCACCGAGGCCAAGATAAGGATCGACCCCTTCGATTCCGTGGAGGCCCAGGTCAAGAACATCGTGAAGGACCTCAGAACCATTCTTCCTCTCAGATTCGAGGTCAGGACGATAGCGGTGAAGATCCCGGCCGAGTTCACCGGCAGGGCCTACGGGCAGGTGAAGTCCTTCGGCGACCTGAAGAAGGAGGAGTGGCAGAAAGACGGCTCGTGGATCGGGCTGCTGGAGATACCCGTCGGCGCGGAACAGGACTTCTACTCGCTTCTGGGAAAGCTAACCCAAGGTCAAGCTGAAACGAAGTTGATAGAAAGGAGATAGAGGGAATGAGCGACACCGTCGAGACTGCCAACAGAGCCCTCGTGACGCCCGGCACGCTGGTTGCGAGAGGCCGGTACAAGCTCGAGGAGGGCGTCTTTAGGGAGGGCGATGAGATATACTCCTCCGTCATCGGGCTGGTAGATCTCCACGGCAACACGGTAAGGGTCATACCCCTGGAGGGCGCGTACATCCCCAAGCCGGGCGACAGGATCGTCGGCATGGTCACCGAGGTCCAGTTCCTTGGGTGGATGGTCTATATCCGTAGCCCTATGCCTGGAATCCTCAGGGTCTCCGAGGTCCCCTACAACTTCGACGTGGTCAAGGGGAACCTCGAGGATATCCTCAGGACGTCGGACCTCATTTATGCGCAGGTCCTCAGCGTGAACGAGCTCATGCAGGTCAAGCTCACGATGCAGGAACCGGAGCTCAGGAAGCTCGTCGGGGGCAGGATATTCACGATCAGCCCCGCGAAGGTGCCGCGGGTCATCGGAAGGAAGGGATCCATGATAAGCATGCTCAAGAGAAGCGTATGCCGAGAGATATTGGTTGGTCAGAACGGCATAATCTGGGCACGGTGCACCGATGCCCGACGGGAGGACCTGCTGAAGACGATCCTCCGCAAGATAGAGAGGGAAGCCCACACATCGGGCCTGACGAACCGCATAAAGAGTCTACTCCAGGAGGAGAGGAGATTTGGAGAAGCCGGAGCGACTGATAACGGAAGGCAAGAGGCTGGACGGTAGAGCCCTGAACGAACTCAGACCGATCAAGATGAAGGTCGGCCCGCTCAAGAGGGCGGATGGTTCGGGCTACGTCGAGTGGGGAAAGAACAAGGTGCTGGCCTCGGTCTACGGGCCGAGAGAGACCCACCCCAGACATCTACAGGAGTCCGACTCGGCCATTTTGCAGGTCAGATACAACATGGCATCGTTCTCGGTGGAGGAGAGAAAGCGGCCGGGGCCCGATCGCAGGTCGACCGAAATCTCCAAAGTCACGAGGGAGGCCCTGATGCCTGCGCTCTTCCTCGGCTACTACCCCAGGTCGAGCATCGATGTCAACATCGAGGTGCTTCAGGCGGACGCGGGCACGAGGTGCACGGGCATAAACGCGGCGTCGCTTGCCCTGGCAGACGCCGGGATACCGATGCGCGACCTGGTTGTGGCGGTAGCCGCGGGCAAGATCGACGGCCAGATCTGCCTAGACCTAGATAAGAACGAGGACAATTTCGGCGAGGCGGACATGCCCATCGCGGTGATGCCGCGCAGGAAGAACATCACCCTCCTCCAGATGGACGGGGACCTCACCCCCCAGGAGTTCATGCAGGCAATGGATCTGGCGATGGGTGTGGTGGACTATCTGTACGAGATGCAGCGAAATGCTCTGATGGAGAAATACAGGGGATGAGCGCATGCAGGAAGTTGTAGAGGAGGTCAAGAGGGAGAGCATTCGAAGCCTGGTTGCAGACGGGAAGAGGCCGGACGGCAGGGCTTTCGATCAGTTCCGGGAGATAACCTACGAAACCAACGTGATCTCGACGGCGGAGGGTTCCTGTCTGCTTCACCTCGGGGATACCCAGATCTTGGTCGCGGTCAAGACCGCAGCTGGGGAGCCCTACCCCGATTCCCCGGACGAGGGGGTCCTCATAACCTCGGCCGAGCTGGTTCCTCTGGCAGCCCCGGACGTGGAATCCGGTCCGCCTCTCTCGAGCGACAAGTACATCGAGATCGCAAGGGTGGTAGACAGGTCGATCCGGGAATCAAAGATGATCGACTTCAGCAAGCTCTGCCTGGAAAGGGGCAAGTACGTGGTCGTGGTGTTCGTAGACATACACACGCTCGATGACGGTGGCAATCTCATCGATGGTGCGACGCTTGCATCGGTGATCGCGCTCCTTACCTGTCGGATGAAAAAGTGGGAGCTGGTGGACGGAAAGCCGGTTGCCGCCGCAGGCCAAACACAGGCCCTGCCGATAAGAAGGATCCCGATCGCCTGTTCGGTTGCCAAGTTCGGCAAGGCCCTCCTTGTGGACACCACCCACGAGGAGGAGATCGGGATGGACAGCAAGATCGTATTCGGACTGGATGAAGAGGAACATATTAGAGCCATACAGAAGACGGGTTCCGGCCCCTGGTCCAGGGAAGAGATCGAAGCCGCGCTCGAACTGGCTAGGAAGACCGTTTCGGACCTAAGGAAGAAGCTCAAATTGGAGGTCGCCGCTTGAGGACGAAGAAGGTTGGATCGGCCGGACGCATGGGCTCAAGGTACGGGTGGAGGCTGCGTAGGCAGCTCAGGGAGGTCGACCTCAAGGCCAAGGCTAGCTACCAATGTAGCCGTTGCGGCAAGCTGGCCCTCAGAAGGGTTGGAACGGGCATATGGCGATGCTCCAAGTGCGGCAGCGTTTTCGCAGGAGGGGCCTACACCCCCGCCGCGGCGGAATCCGGGATAGTCGGGTAGTACTATGGAGGAACCCAGGCCACGGTACAAGTGTCGCAACTGCGGAAGGCTCGTGACCCTCAAGGAGGGTGAACCCGTTCGGTGCAACTACTGCGGATACCGCATCCTCTACAAGATTAGGCCGCCCGATACACCGAAGAGGATAAAGGCGAGGTAGAAGGTTGAGGTGCTCCTTGACTTTCGAGTTCGCAGATCCCGCAACGGCGTCCTGCGTCCTCGGCGCGGTCATGCCCGAACAGGCCACGGCACCCTCAAGGCGCGCCCGGGTCAGGCTGGCCAGGAGGGGCAGGAGCCTTTCGCTGCGGATCGAGGCGAGGGACATAACCAGCATGAGGGCTGCGATCAATTCCTACCTCAGATGGTTGATACTGGCCGAGAGGATCATACGGGCCGTTGGAGATGACTGATCATGGGAGAGGAGAAGATACCCCAACAGCTGCAACACCAGCTTGGGCAATACCAGCAGATAAGGCAACAGTACCAGGAGATCGCCCTCCAGAGAAGGAGGCTGGAAACCCAGCTGAGCGAGGCCAAATCGGCGATGGAGGAGCTCGACAAGCTCCAGAGCGGGGATATCGTCTACAAGAGCGTTGGCAACCTCATGATCCGCGTCGACAAGGAGGAGGCCAAGAAGGAGCTGGCCGAGAAGATCGAAACCCTCGACCTGAGGATCAAGGTGCACCAGAGGCAGGAGACGAAGATAGTCAACCGCATGAAGGAGATGGAGTCGAAGATCAGAAGCATGACAGGGCAGGAAGGCGGACCCGCCCCGGCCGGATGAAGATGGATTTCCAGCGACTCCTCTCGCTCATCCAGGAATCCGACGATATTCAGATCCGCACGCACGAGAACGCAGATGCCGACGCGGTCGGAGCTTCCCTCGCGCTCAAGCTTGCCATCAAGGCTCTCGGCAAAGCTCCCGTCGTCCTGACGCCGCGGCCACCGAGCAAGATTGGCAGGCTGCTGGCCCAGATCGCAGGGGAGGCCGTCGAAACGCGCGAGCCGGCGAAGACCCCCGATCTGACCATCTTCGTGGATGCAAGGCCGCCTTCGGATTATAAGGCGCAGGGAAGGCTGGCCGTCATCGACCACCACGAAGCCCAGGGGGAGATCCAAGCGGATTTCCTCTTCGTGGATTCGCACTTCTCATCGGCCTCGGAGATGGTGTTCGAATTCCTTGAGTACCTGGTGGACGTAGGATCTCTGGATGGCATCTCGAAGCCGATTGCCGTCCAGCTGCTCTCCGGCATAATCGCGGACACAGGGGATCTCAAGCTGGCGGTCGGGGAAACGCTGCAGAGGATCGTCCGGATCACGGCCGCGAGCGGCGTGGAACTCAAGAGCGTGTTCCCGCTTCTAAGGACGCCCTTGGACCCTTCGCTCAGGATGGCATGCCTGAAGGGGGCCTCCCGCCTCAGCGTCAAGTCCGCTGGGGGCCGCCTCATCGCAACGACCCGCGTCAGCAGCTTCCAGGGCGATGTTGCTTCCTGCCTGATCCATCTGGGCGCTGACGTGGCATTTGCCGCAGGAAAAAGGAAGGGGATCGTCAGCGTCAGCGGCAGGGCGAGGGGCGACCTCGTCGATGCAGGCCTGAGCCTTGCCCAAGTGATGGAAGCGGTCGCATCCAGGCTAAAGGGGGAGGGAGGCGGCCACGGAGGCGCTGCGGCGCTCAAGTGCGGAGGAGAGGTGGACGAAGTGCTGAAGATGTGCGTTGCTGAGACGATGAAGGCGATGGGGACCTCGCGGGACACGGGGCAGAGCGCTGATCAGCGCCGGCACTAGCAAAGCGGCCGGCCAAAGCCTTTTTAGGTGCATATCCCCCAGGAGATTGCGATCAGGTGAGGACGGGAGCATGCGCGGGCATTTGGCCATGCTGTTGGTCTTGCTCACCCTGTTGGCGGTGCCCCACGCCGTCGGCAAGGTCGACCCACAGACGAAGAAGATCAGAGTGGTCCTATTCGGCGAAGGCTGGTCCCTGGTGCCGCGCATCCTTATGACCGACCCCAAGATCACGGCGATCGTCATCCCGGCCGGTGATGAGACGCATGCCGCCTACATGGATAGGTTCATGAGGATCTACATGCCCCGGACCTACCAGCGCTGGGTGGAGGATCTGGACATCTTCATCCTCTCAGATCTCACGCCGTGGGGCTTCACGAACGAGCAGCTTGTCTGGATGAGACGCTCGATCGAGGAGGTGGGCACGGGGATGATACTCAGCGAGATGGGCTGGTACGGCATAACCGGCTGGACCGGAAATGCCTGCGAGGACTGGCTGAAGACGCCGGTTTACGACGCTTATCCCTGCGACATGATCCTGAACGCGCAGAACGAGGACTGCCCGTACCTGGACGTGGTGCAGGAGGGAGCATTCCTTGACCTCCCAGGGATCGAGCGGGTCGCCTTCGCCTATGAGCAGGGACTCCATGTGCCAAGGCCCGGGGCGACCACATGGGCGGTATACCGAAAGGGAAGGGAGGCCGCCATAATCACCCGCCCCTACGGCCAGGGCATGGCCGTGGCCAACTCGATGGGGATCGAGAGGTTCTACCAGCCGTACTATGAGTGGAAGTACTACAAGGACTACTTCGCCAACCACGCCTACATGGCTGCAAACGTCCCGGTTCCGGAGGACGTGGAACTTGTCCACAGAATCCGGGAGCAGCTGGAGTCGTTTAGGGATCACAGGGCCCTGATCATCGGAATGATCGACTTCATCGACAAGTTCAATGCGAACACCCGTCCGGTCGAGCAGATGTTGGCCGATGTGACCCCGATGAGGGAGGAGGCGGAGGACCTCTACATCGAGCAGAGATACGAGGAGAGCAGCTCCCTCCTTCTCGACGCCCTGAAACAGTTCGACGCCATCAACGCCGCGGCCGTCAGACTGAGGGATCAGGCGCTCCTCTGGATCTACGTGATCGAGTGGAGCGCGGTCTCAGCGACCTCTCTGATAACCGGCGTCATCGTGTGGGCGCTCATGGTCAGAAGAAAGCTGTACAGGGAGGTCGGGACCACGAGGCTGGTCTGACGGGGGAGTCCGATGAGACTTGACAGGAGCCTGCTTGGCACCATCCTCATTGCGCTCGTGATCTCTACGCTCATAACCATCTTCATCGTGGGAGAGAGGGGCGGGCCCTACCTTCTGGTGAAGAACGAGTACAGGGCCGCCGAGAAGGGAAGGTTCATCATCGGCCAGACGTTGCTTGCCAAGGAACCCATCGCTCACCTGAGGCTTTCCTATTTCTGCCTGGTGAATAGGACGGACCTCATAGCGGGCATCGATGCAAGTGGGAGTCCGGAGGATGTCTGCGCACGCATCCCCAGCCTGGGGTCGTATCTCGACATATCAAGGGCCGGATTTCGGGCGCCGAAGGTCAGCCACTTCCGGATCCAGTTGCCAAGATGGGTGGACGGAGACCGGCTCGTGAAGAAGGACTACGATGTCTACCTCTACGACTTCTCACAGTCCGTTTGGCAGGCGGTCCCCTCGGACCTGATGCACTCTTTGGAGCGCCCGCGCTTCGGGAGGGGGCACCTGTGGGACTTCTACAACGCCTTCGCATGCCTGTTCGACGAAGACGGCAACCTGACGTACTTCTACGAAGGAGTGGCTGACTTCTACACCGGCAGAGTCATAAGCGTCGAGGAACTGACCGTGCAGAAAAATGAAGAGAAGTCGGTCTACTACGGCACTGTGGAGGGCGAGGGCGCAGAAAACGTGCTCTCGGTGCTCAACGCCCCGGACCGGGGAATTGCAGACTTCGAGGGGCTGCGGCGCAACGACCGAATCACGGTACTGTTCTCGATCGACTCAAGCAAGCTTCCCAGCATCAACGGCAACTGGGCGGTTGCGATTCACCAGATCCTCCACATCGTCGCCATCAGCGTGGACGGGGTGGAGGCGGAGTTCTTGGCCAACGTGGTCGAGCCGCCGAAGCCAGTCCCGAAGACCTAGGGAAGCCGGTCCCGAAGACCTAGGGAAGCCGGTCCCGAAGACCTAGGGCAAAGAACGTCCCCGCAACACCTGCCGATGCACCGCCCATCTCCAAGCTCAGGCCGACTGGATGAGCGCCGATCCCGGCTCCCTGGCGAGGAGGACGACGCGGCTTGACGCCGACTCGCAAACCTTCAGGTATCCGGAGCTGGTCTGCAGGGCATCCGCAAAGCGCCTTATCTCGGCAAACGATGGCATGCACGCGATGGTCAGCCGATGCCTGGACCATCCAACGAACATGTATGCCTTCACCTCCACGAAGTGCGGCGAGGATTGCCTTATGAGGCGGGCATAGGCGTCGATTCCCTCCATGTTTAGGCCGCGCACGAGGGTGAGCCGCACCACCGTCCTGCAGCGGAAGGACGCGAGAAGGTCCAGGCTATTGAGAATCGACCGCCACGACCCGCTCACCACGGGCCGGTTAACTCTCAGGTGCACCGCCTCGGAGGGGGCTGAGAGCGAGATGTAGAGCTGGGTGGGCTCGGTGGACAGGCTCTCGAGAGCCTCCGGGTACGAGCCGTTCGTCACCAGGAAGGTCGTCATCCCTCTTCTCGAGTATTCATGGATGAGTTCCCCCAGACGGGGATAGATCGTGGGCTCCCCGCCAAGCGATATCGCCGCATGCCGGGGGTCCAAGGATTCCCTGAATCTATCAATCGGAACGAGATCGGGCACTCCACCGTAACCGCTCAAGAGCTTCCTCTGGGCTGCGATCGATCCGGAGGCTATCTCCTCGGGGGGATCGACATCCTGCCCCATTGAGACGCCTTGGGTGAACTCCACCGGCCTCCAGCAGTAGATGCATCTGAAGTCGCAGTGCGCCACGGCCGGCGACATCTGGAGGCACCGGTGCGACTGTATGCCATAGAATTCCTGCTTGTAGCAGTGGCCCTTTCCACGAAGGCTCTTCCGCAGCCAGTGACACAGCTTGACCGCCGAGTGACGGCCGACCAAGCCGTACCCCTGCTTGCGGAGAACGTCGTAGGGGGAATCCGCAAACCGGGCTGTCTCCTGGGCTGCCAAGCAACACAGGCTAAGCCTCCTGGCCATATATATCGTCTCCCGCCTTCGGATCTAGCTCGCTCAAGTACTCCTATAGCATGCGGAGTCCCGGACCTAGGCCTTCTGTGCTGCATGTTCCTTTGCCGGGTTGACGCCTCTCCTCCGGCTTCCCATTCCTTTGAAATGGGAGCTCTACACGTAGCTGCATCGTGGCTGCGCCCATGCCTGAAACAACGTTGCTGAACAGCCCATCAAGATGGAGGCCCAGGCCATGAGGTCGTCGAGAAACCGGCAACTTCAGCAGCATACGCCCCCTCGACTGGGATGGTGGCTGGCCAGAGCTATCAGGGACGCCCCCTGAGATCCTGGCCCTCCTGCCACATGCAACCATCAGGAGCCTTGACCTACCCCAGATATTACCCGAACCTTAGGCCAAAGCCGGAGGGGGGTGCGCGCTGACACGAAAAGGCGAAGCGACCCGAAGGCTCAACGCGTGCAATGTGACAATTTTCAGTTCCAAGCGCTTCTGGCCGACACGTGCGTGAAGGGTGGGTCAGCGGACTCTTGGCTTTCTCCATCCTGCAAGGGACCCTGTCCGCTGGCCTGGGCGTGCCCAAGATCGACCCCGAAACGGGGAAGATCCGGATGCTGATGATCGGGGAGGTCGACATTCACCATCAGGACGCCACTTACTTCCTCTTGTCGGATCCCAGAGTGGACCTCACCCTCATCCCCGCCGGCGACATTGCCGATCCGGATACCAGCAAGCGGTTCGTTCGGATCTACGTTCCGCGGACGAAGGAGAAGCTGGTTTCGAACTTCGACGTGATCGAGCTTTTCGACTTCGTGCCCTACGTCCTGAGGAATGAACACATCCAATGGATCCATGACGCCGTCAGAGACCATGGACTCGGCCTGGCCTTGGTGGAGATGGGCTGGTATGCAGTTTCGGACTGGACGGGAAACGACGCGGCGGCCTGGAGCGGCACCGTACTTTACCAGGCATACCCCGCGGACCTGGTTCTCGGAAAACAGAACCTCCGCACCGCCTACATGGACATAACCACGGAATCGCTTCTGACAGCCCTTCCCCTTTTCGATCGAATCCCCCTCACGACGGTCGAGCAACACGGAATCCAGGTGGCCCGGGCGGGCTCGGTTGTGTACACCGTGTGGCGTGCAGGGAAGGAAGATGCGATCATCGGCGGCACTTACGGAGCCGGAACCACCCTCATGATACCGATGGGGTGGGACAACGTCCCCGACGCCACGGAAAGGGGTTGGGAGTACTACGTCGACTTTGTTCTGAACCATGCATACTACGTCGCCAATCTCCCCCTGCCGGAGGATCCCGATCTGGCCCGAAGGCTGAGGAACTCCTTCAACGAGTACCTGACGAGAAGGTCGCTGGCGGCGGCTCTCTTGGATTTCGTGGGAAAGTTCGGGGCCAACACGGCCGGTATCGAGAAGTTGATTGGGGACCTTGAGGGCGATAGGAAACGTGCCGAGAGGCTTTACATCGAGGGCGATTATGAAGCGGCATGGCAGACCATGGACAACCTTCTAAGTGAGTTCGCCGAGTTGTCTGAAGAGTCGATGAAGCTCAGGCAGAGGGCCCTGCTCTGGGTCTATCTCATCGAATGGCTCGCCGTGACAGCCACCCTGCTTCTGTGCGGGGCGGCTCTGTGGACCCTGATGGTTAGGAGGCGGCTGTACAGAGAGGTAAAGACCACCCGCGCCTCCCTGTGACGAAAGCCGACGCCAAGGCCTCCAACAGATTGTCGGGCCCAACCGACCAGAAACCTTCAGTCTGGCTCATGCGGCTGAGTTCGAGGCCCCACGTAGCTTTCTTCCTCGAAGCTGGATACATACCTTCTCGCGGCTGAATCCCTGACCCAGATGCGCAACCCGAGCCAAGCGCGCGCCGTTCAAACCGAGCTGTGCAAGACCGGCCTACCGGACTCTTTTCAGCGCCATGCCCCGTACGTCGGTCGAAAAGACCGCATGACGAGTTGGGGGTTGGCCGGCGTCCGCGAGAACGCGCTCGTCCGTCAAGGAGCGAAATGCGGAAACAGCACGCGCCCAACGCCAACCGAAAAGAGTTAATTAGCGCTGCCCATAGCTACCCACGAGGACCTTGGCGGAAAGCGCGGAGCGCATCCATGAGATACTGCGGCAGAAGGACGCGGCGAGAGAGAGCTCGATCAGGAAGCTCCGCCTCCTCATAAGAACCTGCGGCGACGGCATAAAGGCGTTACACCGAGGAGAGCTGTCGTCGGCCGAGCAGAGGATCAAGGAGGCGGGACTGATCACGAACGAGGTGGCAAGGGAACTGGGAGATTATCCGGATCTCTACCATTCCTCCATGGTCATGTCCGGGCTGACCGAGTACGCCGAGTTGGTCATGGTCTTCAAGCTCTTTACGGAGAGGACGATCCCCGACATGGATGAGGTCCAGGTGCCCCCTGCCGCTTACCTGAATGGGATGGGCGACGCAATTGGGGAGATGAGGAGGCACATACTCGACCTGCTGCGGCGCCGGCAGACCAAGGAGGCAGAGGAATACCTAGACATCCTCGAGAACATGTACGACCTCCTCATGGGTTTCGACTACCCGAAGGCCATCGTGGGCGATCTTCGTAGAAGGCTGGACGTAGCAAGGAGCCTGCTTGAGAAGACACGGGCGGATGTGACGAACGCGGTCCTCCAGGAGGACCTTTCGCGCAAGCTCGAAATTTGCAGGGGCTGATCGACGTGTCCTGGAGCCCGGAGGCGATAAACAAACAGGCCGGCAAGGACTTCGAATCGGCCTGGCTGCAAACGGCGGACCTGATCAAGCGAGAGGGCAGGCTGCTGCGGCCCAAGCAAGGCCCCGGCAGGCCGCATCCGATCGAGGTCGCAAGGCAGAGGATACGCGCGGTCCTCCTGGACCTTGGATTCGACGAGGTGATCACGCCCTTGATCTGGGAGGACGAGCACGTCAGGAAACAGTACGGCCCCGAATCCGCCCTGATCCTCGAGAGATGCTACTATCTTGCCGGGCTTCCGCGCCCGGAAATCGGGCTATCGAAGGAGAGGTTGGACCAGATCCGCAGCATCGTGCCCGGCTTTTCCGCCGTGGACAAGCTCACCCAGCTTCTCAGAGAGTACAAGGCGGGCAAGATCGAGAGCGATGACTTCGTGGAGGAGATGGTGAAACGCCTCTCCCTCCCTGAGGGGAAAGCCACCGAGATAATCGACAAGGTCTTCGCGGAGCTGAAGAAGCTTGAGCCCATCCCGACCCACCTCACCATCCTTTCCCACTTCACCACCGCGTGGTTCCCGATCTTGGCGGAGGTCCTAAACAAGAAGGTGACGCCGATCCTCCTATTCACAACCGGCGTCAGGATGAGGCGCGAGCAGCGCGAGGATGCAACCCACCTCAGGAGCCACTACAACGCCTCGATAGTGATCATGGACAGGGAGCTGAGCCTCGAGGACGGGAGGCAGATGGCCCGAAGGATCATCGAAGGCCTGGGCTTCAGCGACATAAAGTTCGTGAAGAAACGGGCGACCTCCAAGTATTACACGCCAGGGACCGAGGAGGAGGTTTTCGCGGTCCATCCGTCCGTCGCCAGCAAAACGGGCAGCCTGGGGATCGAGATCGCGGACCTGGGCATGTACTCGCCGGTTGCCCTGTCGAAATACGGCATACCGTATCCCGTCTTCAACATGGGGCTGAGCATCGGCCGGCTGGCAATGATCACCGAGCGTGCCAAGGACATAAGGGAGCTGACCTATCCGGAGATCTACGTCAAACCCCGTTTCACCGATGAGGAGATGGAGAGGAGCCTCAGGCCGATACGCTCGCCCACAACCGAACAGGGCATTGCGATCTCGGCAGCGATCGTCACCGCAGCAAGAAAGGAAGCGGACGCGGCTGCTCCCTGCGCTTTCACGGTATGGGATGGCACGCTTGGAGGCCACAGAGTCACCGTGGAACTGGTCGAGGTGGAGGAGGGGGTAAAGCTGATGGGCCCGGCCGCTTTCAACGTGGTTAGGGTCGAGGACGGGAACATCATTGCATCCCCGCCCCGCGCAAATGAGGGGCGGGCCGGCCAGCTGTCGTACATCGGGTGCCTGGCGGACTTCTGTGCGTCCCAGATCGAGGTGGATGTGGAACAGGGAAAGCTGGGCACCAGGGAAATAAGGGTCGGGATGGTCAGGTCGGCATCAGACATCTACCTTGACATACCCATCGCGGTGAGAAGGTTCGTTGAGTCGAGGAACAAGAAGATAGACATCCGGGGGCCGATGTTCGCAACCGTGAGGTATTCCATCGCCAAGGCCTAGGGCTCCCTGGCGAAGTCGTCGACCCTCCTCTGGTAGATCGCATCCCTCAGGATCCTGCTGTTTCTGATCCAGGTCCCCAGGTCGATGTCGAGCCTCTTGGCGATGAAGCCCAACGCCTCGTGCAACGTTTCGAACCGCGTGCACGGTCCTCTCACCGCACGCCTGACGTTCTCCCTCACGTTCCACACGCCCACGGGCATTATGTAGCCTGGATGGCTCTCGCGCAGGATGACGACCGCTGCCTGCCTTCGCTCGCGGTCCAGCTGCTCACATGTTGCAAGCCTGGCTGCATAGTAGCAGCCGCCGATCTCAGCGTACGTGGTCCTTCCCCTGTAGCCCTCGGAGGAGGAGTAGATGGCCACGCTGGACCCGGACGGGTTCCAGGCCGTGTTCGGGAACCATGCCTCCACGAGCTCGTAGCTCCAAGCGGCGGGCATCATCAGGACCTCGAAGCGGTTATCCAAGGACCAGGACTCGTAGACCCTGAACTCGTTGATGAGCGGATGTCTCTTGACCTTGGACATCAGGTTCTCGGACAGCATGCTGTCGACCGCTGTGATGCTCCAGCGCGTCGGCACGAAACGCCTCGCATCCTCGATTCCGAATGCACCCACGGACAGAGCCCTCTGTATCTTGGAGACGTAGACGCCGTGCTGGTAGAGGTCCAGCACCGCCGGCATTGCCTTGAGGTCGGTATCGAAATACGCCCTCTCGATCCTGGGGTCAAGGCGGTAGCTTCCCAAGCTCATGCTCTTGATCGGGGCCGACGGGCCGAATGGCTGGATCTCATCGTCGAGGATTATCCTGCCAGACGGCTTCTTCGTGAACTCGGCCTCCACCTCGGCCGGATCGCGAGCCATGCCAAGCTCCCTCGTCATCTCGACGACCTTGCCCCCGCCGAGCACATCCCTCACGTCCACGCTCCTCTTCCCCCGCACCAGCCGGAACCTGAAGTCCACTATCTCGTCTATGGTCTTGCCCAGCCAAAGCTCGGGGGTATCCATCATGGAGGTATCCCCGAACTCCGGAGGGATGAGGGGCCCCACGAAAACCTTGGGGTAGCCGATCCTGCCCACGAAGACCCCGGGCGGGGATGCTCCCTCCATCTCGAGGACGTCGAGCTTCGGCGCGATCCTAGACTGCGCATAGAACTTGACCATGATCGGGCATCTGGACTTCCCGCACAACAGCTTGCTCCCCCGGCAAAGGATGCACCGCGCGTCGCTCTTCGAGCTGGGTACCCTTCCCGTCTCAAGGCGCGGGAGGGAGCCCGCCTTGATTGCCTTCAGTATCCTAGGCGCTTCGTCCATCGGCATTTTCTTCTGCCCGTCCGGGGATTTAAATCGGACGCGCCCCGGCTCCGGCTGCTACTGGCAAGCCTTCAACAGCTCGCGCCTGAGCTTGTTGTGGTCCCCGATGCGCTCGGCCCACTCGACGAACTCCTCCAGGGTCACGGTCCGCCGTTTCAGTTTTGAAAGGTAGGATGCGCCCACGATGGCCATGCTTTGGAGTCCGATGTCCTCGTTCGTGATCGATCGCTGCTTTCGGAGGATGCACTGGACGAAGTTGTTCAACTCGCCGAACGTTCCGCTCATGGCGGGGATCTTGATCCTCCTCTGGCCGTAGCCGTAGATGTCCATGACGATGTCACCGGCCTCCTCGTGCGCTGAACCCTTCTCGGCCTGGATGAACGACCTCAGGTAGGTCCAGCTCCAACTTGCCTCCACAAGTGCGAGCGAGGTATCGCCGGCCTGGTTCTCGTAGATTATCTTGACGTGGGCGTGGTCCTCGACCCTGACCTTCTGGTATATCCCGCCTATCATGCGCCAGGGATACTTGATGCCGAGCTTGACCGCCTTGACCCTGGCGGGCTTCCATTCATCGAAGCCCAAAAGATACCAGCTTCCGGTGATCGGGTGTATGCCGTTGTCAAGGAGCGTGCCGCCGCCTCCAAGGTCCGGGTCCCAGAACCACTCCTTGCCCTCGGGCCCGCCGTGGCCCTCCGAATGCATGCTGACGAGCGGGACGCCCAGGTCCTCCTTGAGCAGCTTCTGCAGGGTGTATCGATAACCATCATAGCACCAGTTCTCGTTATGCTGGTACAGGCTGCCCGTCTCCTTCGCTGCCTCCGCGATGGCCTTGGCCTCAAGGTAGTTCCGGCACATCGGCTTCTCCGCGCACACATGCTTGCCCGCCTTGAGGAGATCCACGATCATGTCCCGCGCCGACGGCGGCGTGCACACATCGACCATGCTGACGCTGTCGTCGTTTATGATCTCCTTGATGCTGTCGTAGACCTTGGGCAGCGGTAGGGATCCAGAGGCCTCGCCCATGGCCTCTGCCCTCAGGTCGCGGTATCTCTTCACGGCTGCGTCGGCCATGGACCTGTCAACGTCGTATACGCCCACGAAATCTACGGGGATTTTGAGGTACTGAGGTAGGTGCGCGCCCTGGAATATCCCTCCAGCTCCGATCGCGGCCAGACCTACGCGATTAGCCATGTCATCACCAAGCCCCGCCAGGCGGGTTCGCCCGCTGATCGGCAAGCGGTTTTAAAGTGTATCCTGGCGCTCCCGGCTCCCGGCAAAAGATATTTAATCAAAATTCCGGATTGATCGGCGCTACTGCTTCTGGGCCGGTGGCCTAGTTGGATAGGGCGGCGGCCTCCTACCTTTCCCCTGGAAGAAAGCCGCAAGCCGTGGGTTCAAATCCCGCCCGGCCCGCTCGAACCGATGCCTGGTGGAGTTCACAGCGGGCACAAGCGGCGGGCAAGCTTGACAACGTCGCCGGAGGCACCTGCCTAAGATAGCGGAAACAGATTAATAATTGAACCCTGAGTTGCAGTAGGTGGAACGCCTTTCCCAAGCCGTACTCAGGACGGTAGCCGAAGTCCTTGAGAAGGATCCTCGAGTTCAAGTTGCCTACCTATTCGGTTCGGGCTGCAGAGGTTCTCAGGGCCCCGAGAGTGACACCGACATAGGGGTAGTGCTCTCCGAGCTGCCCGAAGATATGCTGGACTACTACCTTGATCTCACGGATAGGCTCACGAGGCTCTTTGGCGACAGGGTCGACCTAGTCATTCTCAACGAGGCACCAAGCCTCCTCCAACACCAAGTGATCAAGACGGGGAAGGTGGTCTACTGCCGTAATGAAGTGGCAAGAGTCCAGTTTGAGGCGCGGGCCATGAGAGAGTACCTGGATCTTGCATGGCTCAGGGAGAGATATGACGAGGCCCTCGTCAAGGAGATCTCGAAGTGGAAGCGCTAATCAGGGAGAAACTTTCACGACTTAAGGAGTACTTGCGGTTCCTGAAGGAGCTGAAGGCCGCGTCCTTAGAGGCCTTCATGGCGGACTTCAGGTCAAGGGGGGCGGCCGAGAGGTACTTGCAGCTTGCCATAGAATCGGTCATAGACATTGGAAGCGAGATCATCTCGCTCCTTCAACTCGGAAGGCCTGAACGCTACAGGGATATTCCGCCGATGCTGGTGCAAGCCGGCGTCATCCCTAAGGACCTGTCCGACAGGATCACCAAGATGATCGGCTTCAGGAATTTGCTTGTCCATGATTACGCGGCTGTAGATACGTCCCTCGAGTACGAATTCCTGCAGACCAGGCTTTCGGATTTCGAGGCGTACATGGCCTACACGGCTGATTGGTTGAAGCGCCGATCAGCAAACGGCTCCCGAGGCGCGCGGAAGAGGGCGAGGCAGCCGAACTCGTAGCTTGAGGTCGATTCCAGTTCCCGCGACCCGCTCAAATCGAGGCCTTCGGGGTCCTATGATCTGCGAGGCGCCCCTCACGGCACGCCCGAACCATTGCCCTAGCGATCGCAGGCGCGTCCAGATGGAGTATGAGATTAATCAGGCAAGAAATGCCCGGCGCTTCCGTGCTTGTCTTGCGCTTCTCTGCAATCGCCATCCTGCTCCTCTGCTCGGCAGCCGGCGCTCAAGCCTGGCAACTCTCCACGCAGTCCTGCACCGTGACGGTGGAGGCTGGGAACATCATCGGGCTTGAGAACCATCTGACGGGGGAGAGGTTTGGTTCCCCGCCGGTCGCCAGAGCGGAGCTTGCCGGAATCCGCTTGCTCAAGTCAGCAGTCCGGACCGATGACATGACCCTCTCAGGCCTGAAGACCGCTGAGGGTTTCGTGGAAGCCACATACCAGACTCAGAAGGCCACCTACATCCTGACCGCCTGGGCCGACCCCAGCGGCGATGTAATCCTCACCCAGTGGGGCCTCAGCGAGGACCCCGGAGTTGCGGAAATATACTGGGGGATATGCGGGCTGAACGCATCCAAGACATCGCTGATAGTCCCCGGGGCCTCGGGCGTCGAGATAGACTCATCCTACAAGCTCGACGGATACGAGTTCCAGTGGCCGATGACCTGGGAGTCCCAAATGATGATCATCAAGACGCCCAAGGGCGGCTTCCTAGTATGGTCCAACGATACGGGCTTCCGCTTCAAGGACTTCCAGTACAGGAGGCGCGGGGGCCGCTGGGACCTGAGGTTCGGAACGCAGAACATCGCCCCATTCGACGTTCTCAGGGACGCGTCATCGGTTGCATGGAGGATAACCGCGTTCAGAGGCGATTGGACCGTCGGCGCGGAGATCTACAGGGAATGGATGGGCCAGAACCTCGAACTCTGCCCCCTCCTTGAGGAGGCGTCTTGGGCCAAGGACATCAGATTCGTCGTCATAATGAACCTTGAGAAGGACCTGCTGCTCCCGCTTTCGCAGCGGGTGAACTCCTCGGCCACCCTCCTTTACGTCCCGAACTGGAGGCTCTACGAGTACGACCGCAACTACCCCGACTACACGGCCTCGCCGCAGTTCCCCGAGTTCCTGTCCGAGGCCCACCGCCTAGGGTTCAGGGTGATGGTTCACACGAACTACTTCGGCGTCTCCCCCGATCATCCGCTCTACGCCCAGCTCAAGAAGCATCAGATGAGGGACCCCTTCTCGGGCGACCTCCTCTGGTGGGAATGGACAAGGGCCGACCCGCCCATCTACATCGCCTACATCAACCCGGCCTCGGCGGAGTGGCGGGCAATCTTCGTCCAGGCCCTGAAGGAGGTCAGGGAAAGGTACGGGGTGGACGCGTTTCACCTTGACTGCAGCTGGGCCGTGTGGAACGACGCAAACGGGCCGATCGACGGGCTCACGGCAACCCAGGGGAACCTGGAGCTACACCGCCAGCTGCACGAGGCCATGCCCGACGTTGCCTTCAGCGGCGAGGGGCTGAGCGAGCTCACGATAAGGTATGAGAGGTTCGCCCAGAGGCATGTGATCCTGGGCATCGACCATGTGGCCCAGACGTGGGATGCGAACCTCATAGACCGCCTTCACCCGATCTCGGCCTTCCTCTTCTGCCCGTACAACGTCATGTACGGCTACCTGGGCGTCTGCAACCCGGACTCCTACCCGGGGCTCTGGCACGCATGGGACACATCCTACGAGTCGTTGGGCGTGGTGCCCACCCTTTGGCTGTACAGCCGGGATAACCTGGAGCGCCCGGGCCCGGAGATGAAAGGGCTGCTGGCGAAAGCCCGGTACTTTAC
>Ga0209102_1000117_pt1 | contig 53931 bp, 49 predicted proteins | sample ConPoolayeHmetaG_FD_185483 | JGI IMG/M metagenome (GOLD analysis project Ga0209102, IMG submission 185483) | Hot spring microbial mat communities from California, USA to study Microbial Dark Matter (Phase II) - Cone Pool mat layer H metaG... ...
GAACCGGATGGTAAAGTCGGTTACCTATCCGCTAAACGAGTTCCCAAGAGTCCAATTTTGAAAAATTAGATAGCTGTAGACAGTCTAATTTTCAAAAATTCCTAACATAGTCCGAATTGACTCATAATTTTTGTTACCGAAGATGGTATAGTTGCCTCAAAAAAAAGTGTTACCGAGAGGAGGCAGTGTGACATAGAATTGACGCAGTACGGCACCCAAGTTGACTTTAAATACCCTAAGCTCTATAATAATACTAGCACTTGAAGCATGACTTTTAATGAAATACAAGCTCAGGCGCTCCCGGAACAGAAAGCCCCTAATCATAACGACAAATCTCATATCCTCATCGGAACTGCTGCTTGTGGTCAGGAGATTGGTGCCCTCGCGGTGCTTGTTGTGCCTCAGCTTATAGAAGGTTATCTCATCAAAGACAGCCCTCGTCCTGACCTTGGCAGCTTTGTCGCCCGCAACGGTAGGAGAGAGTTTCTTGGATGACATAGTCAGATTGACCATCGACGGCGAAGAGGTTGAGGCAAGGAAAGGAATGACGGTGCTAGAAGCGGCCGAGGAGGCTGGCTTTTTCATTCCTACCCTGTGCCATGACCCTGACCTGACACCAAGCGGGGCGTGCCGCGTCTGCATCGTTGAAATCGAGGGAATAAGCGGTTTCCCCACAGCCTGCAATACCCCGGTTACTGAAGGAATGGTGGTCAAGACCGACTCTCCTGAAGTGGAAAAGGAGCGCCGGCAGGTTGTACAAGCGATCAGGTCTAACCATCCAACTGATTGTGACGCTTGTCCTAGGAACCAGCAGTGTGACCTGCAAATGGTGGAAGCTCTTCTCGGTATTACCGAGGTACGTCTTCCCGCGAAACCCAGAGACCTGCCTATCGATAAAAGTAACCCCTTCTTCAATCTGGACCGGAATTACTGCATTCTTTGTGGCAAGTGTGTTCGAGCTTGTGAGGAAATCCGTGGGGTTGGGGCTCTCGCTCTGACTGACCGTGGTCCTGAGATGATGGTCGTTACCGTTGGTGGTAGCCAGCTAATAGACTCATATTGTGAATCCTGCGGGGAGTGTGTTGACCGGTGTCCTGTTTATGCCTTGAACCCCAAAGAGACCAGGAGGCCGGTCAGAGTTGTAGAAACTATATGCCCCTATTGCGGAGTCGGCTGTGGGATTGATTTGGGCATCCGCCATGGCGAGGTAGTCATCAGCCAGGGTAGGAGAGAGGGTACCGTCAATAAGGGCAGTCTCTGTGTGAAGGGACGTTTTGGCATTTCTGAATTCGTCCACCATCCTCAACGGCTAACTACCCCTCTGGTGAGGCGAAATGGGGAACTGAAGGAGGCAACCTGGGACGAGGCGTTGGAGCTAGTTGCCAAGAGGCTCAGAAGTTATCAGGGGAATGAGATAGCCGTAATTTCCTCAGCCAAGTGCACCAATGAAGAGAATTACCTGATTCAGAAGCTTGGCAGGGTGGCATTAGGCACCAATAACATTGACCACTGCGCTCGGTTATGTCATGCTCCCAGCGTAGCTGGTCTGACTCAGAGCTTCGGTAGCGGGGCTATGACCAATTCCATCGAAGAGATTGGTAATGCCGCCTGCATTCTGGCTATCGGTACCGATACGACGGTAAGCCACCCGATAATTGGCCTTAAGGTCAAAAAAGCGGTACGTAACGGGGCGAAGCTCATCGTGGTCAACCCGCGTAAGGTTGATTTGGTTCGCTTTGCTGACTTATGGCTGCGACTTAAGCCCGGGACAGATGTTGCCTTGCTGATGGGGATGATGCGGGTTATTGTGGACGAGGGGCTGCTCGACTCAGCCTTCATCGAGGCGCGCTGTGAGAACTTTGACGGTTTTAAGGAATCGTTGAAAGCCTTTGACCCAGATTTTGTGGAGCGGGTTACCGGGGTGCCTAAGGAGAAGGTGGGTGAGGCTGCCCGGATGTATGCCGGCAGCAAACCGGCGACTATTCTCTACGCAATGGGCGTTACCCAACACTCCCATGGCACTGATAATGTCATCGCTACAGCCAATTTGGCAATGCTCACCGGGAATGTCGGTAAGCCCTCGTCCGGGGTAAATCCTTTGAGGGGTCATAATAATGTGCAGGGTGCTTGTGACATGGGTGCTCTGCCCAATGTATATACCGGGTATCAGGCTATCGATGACCCTACCGTCAGAGAAAAATTTGAGGCCGCCTGGGGAGTCAGGCTCAACCCCTCCCCGGGGTTGACTCTTACCGAGATATTTAATGGCAGCGGTAAGCAGATAAAGGCGGTCTATCTTATGGGGGAGAACCCGGTGCTGAGTGAGCCAAATCTCAGGCACACCCGGGAGACCCTGGCTAACCTTGATTTTCTGGTGGTTCAGGATATTTTCTTGTCTGAAACGGCTCAGATGGCTCACGTTGTGCTGCCGGGGACAAGTTTCGCCGAGAAGGATGGCACCTTTACCAATACCGAGCGGAGGGTACAGCGGGTAAGAAAAGCCATAGACCCTGTTGGCAATTCCAAGCCTGATTGGTGGATTATCTGTCGGCTTGGGCAAAAGATAGGGGCTAAGGGCTTTGATTTTGATGACCCTGCTAAAATAATGGAGGAGATTGCCCGTCTTACCCCAATCTATGGAGGTATCTCCTACGAACGCCTGGAGAAGGGCGGTTTACAGTGGCCCTGCCCCACTTTGGAGCATCCGGGAACCCCCATACTCCACACCGAGACCTTCACCAGAGGCAAGGGACAGTTTATGCCCCTGAAGTATGAGCCACCCGCTGAACTTCCCGATGATGATTACCCCCTGCTCCTGACCACCGGACGGAGCCTGTATCACTTCCATACCGGAACCCTGACCCGGAAGGTGAACGGGCTTAACATATTGAGGAGTGAAGAGCTGGTGGAAATAAGCCCTGAGGATGCCCAGGCTCTGGGCATTACTGATGGTGAGACGGTAAAGGTCATCTCCCGGCGTGGAGAGGTGGTAGCTAAAGCGAAGGTGACCGGTTCTTCGCCGGCAGGCACCGTGTTTATGACCTTCCATTTTGCGGAGAGCCCGGCCAACCTGCTCACAAACCCGGCTCTTGACCCGGCATCTAAGATACCGGAGTACAAAGTCTGCGCTGTAAGAATTGAAAAGTACACGCCCTAGAAATCCAAGGGGGGATGCTAGATTGCTTAGCTTCCCCCCTTTGCTCTTCAAAATCTAGGCTTTTCTAGTTTACCCGCCCTGTCTTTTAGATAGACCTCCAGTCTCCCACCTGGCCTATTTTGGCTACGCTCTCGTAAATCACGCATTTAAGTCTACATTCACCCTTGTTCGTATCAATATCCTCTATTAGGGCATTATAGACCATCTCGTAGTGCAAGATGTTCAGTATTCTATCCAGTATCATATTGGCTATAGGGCACATATAGGGTGCCACCCCGCCTTCATTTTTGAAACCGTATTGGAGCTTGGCTTCCATCGGGAGATGAATGCAATTCTTGACTTTGAGGACAAGCAGAATGCCTTCTCCTGCTCTGGAGTAGGTGATGTCCTCCACAAGACCGCCGGCTTTGATTTCCTTAATACAGCTATCTACTACTTCCTCAACTGTATTCCCTTCGATTTTCTTTGACCTGAGGAAATCCGTACCGATATATTCTACCTTCGGGTGGGACATACCGGAGAGTTCATGGTAGAAGATCTCCTCAAACCGGACTAACAAATCATTGAAATAAGCTATTTTGTCGTTCATTTAGGTCTCTCCTTCCTGCCGAACTCCTCCCAGTAAACAATATCTTCGAAGTTCTTCTTCTCTCTGGCTTTGGGGCTTTCCGCAGGCCAACCCAAGGAGATGGTGGCTATCAACTTATACTGTCCCATCCCCGTCGGTACTTTCAGTAGCTCTTTCATCCTTTTTACCAGTGATGGATATACAGATGGTCCGTGAACCCAGCAGGCACCCAGACCGAGGGAATGTGCCTCTAAGAGCATATTCATTATGGCACAGGACAGGTCATAAGGAGTGTCAAACATATCTTTTAGTTCACCAATTACGACAATTACCACTGGCGCATTGCCGGCAAATTCTGAGGCTTGACCGGTGTATAATGTCCGTAAAAGCCTGGCTTTCTTTTCCGGGTCTTTGACGCCGGCATATTTTTTCTGCCAGTAATCTGAAAGACTGAATTCTGCAGTAACGCGCCCGCCGGTGCCTAACTTAGCTATCTCGGCAATCTTGGCCTTAGTTTCGGGATTTCTGACCACGATTAGCCTCCAGGGCTGCTCATTTTCACCGCTTGGTGCCCATCGGGCTGCCTCTATTACTTTATCGATCATCTCATCAGGCACGGGCTCGTCCTTAAATCTCCTGATGCTTCTCCTGCTTGAAATGAGGTCAATAATATCAGCCATATTTTTATCCTCTCAATCCTAATTTTTTGTCTCTTCTTTCAGACCGTCGATGTTTGTGAGCTTGGGATTGGTACGAAAATCATTTGGTATCAAAGACTGCCTCTGCGGACTTTCCCAGTATCCAGTCTAACTCCTCTTTAGTGAACTTCACGTCTGTTTTCGGCTCCTTGATTGCCTTCACCCACTCTTCTTCAGGAGTCAATACATTCGGATTGGGGAAACCACTGCCAAACATTATCTTCTCAGGACCGCAGGCATCTATAGCATCCCGCAGCCAGTGATAAAACTTATCAGGCTGCAGGCGCCAAAAGCCTTGGTACTCTGAAAAGTCCATGTAGACATTAGGTACTATACAAGCCTCTATGGCTTCCCTTCTATATATTCTGGTACCAGCGTGTCCGATCACTACCTTAAGCTCAGGGTACATGAGGGCTACATTGGCGATCCTGAACGGATGATTATAGTCCCAGTGAGCTATTTCTTTCCCAGAATGGATAATCACAGGCACTCCCCAGTCAACACATTTTTCATAGAGGGGGAAACAAACCGGATCATCCGGGCGAAATCCCGAAGGCGGCATGAGGTAGAACCCCTTCATTCCCCAATCTTCAATGGCTTCCTTGGCAAGGTCCATAGCATCCCCCCGCCTGGGATCAAGGGCACAAATCGGTATGAACCGACCCTTATGCTTCTTCGCCGCATAGGCATGGGCCCTATTCTGCTCTCTTACGGGAACCTTCGGCGCTCCGGTTACAGCTTCCCAATCTACAGGGAAAATAACGCCCTTGTCAACCCCTGCCTTGTCCATCATTTCAACCACATGATCGCCCTCAGGGTCAACCACTGGCGGCCACATAGCCAATAACATATTCTTAAAGTCCTCAGCAGTCTTGTTTGTGCGATGCACCCGATTATACTCGGTAATGTACATCGTCCATACAAAGCGTAAATACTTACCCCTTACCCAACCACTCCCACTAAGGTGCATATGGGCATCAATAATCATAGACTCTTTTCCCCCTTTCTTTTTTAATCTGTTTAAAAAATGCGGGTTCCTAGCGGGGGAACCTCTGACTTAGTATATCTGTCCGTTCAGGGTTTGTCAAACTGCCTACACCCGGAATTTGAGCTTGATTCCATCTTTAAAGATTGACAGGGAGCTAGTAGCTGTGTCAAAATAACTGGCGTTATAAGCTGAAATAGCGCATTTTTCTTTTTACAAGAGGAGGTTATGAGATGCCGTTTCAATTGTCACCGGCCGAAGAGCAGGTAAGGAAGATGGCACGGGAATATGCTGAGAGGGAGATAATTCCCCGCCGGAAAGAACTGATGACTGATGACCGGGCTATCTGGGATGAGCAGGCGGTAAAACAGCTCAAAGCTGGCTTCCATCTCCATATCATCCCTCGTGAGGAGGGTGGCACAGGCTTAGGGTTTGTTGCTAGCTGCGTGGCCATTGAGGAACTCTGCGCCGCCTGGCCAGACCTGCAGTTCGTGACCTACGGTGAGTTTGCCTACTATTTTGCCAAGGCTACCGGTGGGGAGGTATATAAGAAGTTTATGCCTGGTATCCTCAGTGGCGACATCAGAGCTACGGCTGTGGTTACTGAGCCTGTTGGTGGCTCGGATATGCTGGGGTTGCAAGCTACTGCCAAGAAAGTGGATGGCGGCTGGGTTCTGAACGGCAGAAAATGTTTTGTTAGCGAAGGAGAATATGCCGATTTCATAATGACCTTGGTCAAGACGGGTGACCCTAATGACCCGGCAACTCCGGGGACAAGGTCACTATCTGCCTTTATCGTGGAAAAGGGCATGCCCGGCTTCCGCATAACGAGGATGGAGAATACCCTGGGCAGGAAAGGTGACCTGACAGAATATGTATTTGATAATGTGTTCGTGCCTGATAGCCACCTTGTTGGTGGGGAAAAAGGGATAGGACGTGGGATACCGCCTGTTTTTACCGCCGTTGCTGACGTTGGTCGTATGACTATCTGTTCAATGTTGAACGGCATTACCCTGGGAAGTTACCGCTGCGCTGTCCAGTATGCTAAGGAAAGGAAGGCATACGGTAAACCCATTGCTGAACTGCAGGCTATCCAGCACCGCATCGCCGAGATGGCAGTAGACCTAGAGGCAACTCGTGCCTTGACTTACCGCGCTGCCTGGCTACGAACCCAGGGGATAAGGTGTGATGCCGAGCAGGCTATCGCCAAGTACTACGCTACCCAGGCTGCCTTGAGATGCTCGCTACACGCGGTCAATATTCATGGTGCGTATGGTGTGCTGGAAGACTACATGCCACACCACTACTACCGTCATGCACCTCTTAGAATTAGCGCTGGTGGCACCGATGAGTTAATGAAGAACTTAATAGCCATTTCAGCGATACAGAGGGACGGGAACCCGGACCTGAGCAGCAAACCAATGGAGGAAGCCGGCTGGTAGAGACAATTAAGGCAGATATAATATCGCTTATCAGTAGACTGATGATAAGTAAGGAGATTCAAGTTTATGCGACCATTAAACATAATTGTCTGCATTAAGCCTGTTCCGGATTCCCGATACTGGGATAGACTCAGCCTTGACCCCAAAACGAAGGTGCTTCGCCGTGAGGGTATCCCTATCATAATAAGTCCCCTTGACAAAAATGCTCTGGAGGAAGCGCTGCGACTGAAAGAGGCAAGGGGGGGCAAGGTGACGGTATTAAGTATGGGTCCGGCTAATACGGTGGAGATTCTAGCTTCGGCATTTGCTCTGGGTGCTGATGAGGCAGTGCTTCTTACTGATAGAGCCTTCGCCGGGGCCGATACACTGGCGACCGCTTATGCCTTAGCCAGCGGAATTAAGAAGATAGGAGAGTTTGACCTGATTCTTCTCGGCAATGAGAGCCTGGATGGAAGTACTGGTCAAGTAGGACCCCAGGTGGCTGAGTTTTTGAATATTCCAAGCGTCACAAATGTGGAGAAAATTGATTTTGTTGATGACAATACGCTGCGAGTTAGGAGCAAGATTGAATTCGGATACATGGTGCTTGAAACACGGCTACCCGTAGCCTTAGCAGTGACCAAGGAGATAAATGAACCGCGCATTCCTTCAGTATTTGGTGCCCTCTGGGCTACAGAGAAAGTGGCAAAGCAATGGTCGGCTGATGATGTGGAGGTGGACAGAGCCAGAATAGGACTTAGTGGTTCGCCCACCAACGTGTCTGAAGTATCCAGCATAAAGGTGGAGCGCCGTGGCGAGGTTCTGACGGGAAAAGCTGATGAGGTGGCTAGACAGCTTATCGAGAGATTACGGGCTAGCGGTGTACTCCCCGAGCTATAGATAGGGTATAAGGAGGAGTTGATTGGAGATAGAGGCATATAAGGGTGTCTGGGTTTTTGCTGAACAGAGAGACGGGAAATTACTTGATGTTGGGCTGGAACTATTAGGGGCAGGGCGGAAGTTAGCTGACAAGCTGGGTCAGGAATTGGCAGCGGTATTACTGGGACACAATGTGACTCCATTAGCTGACGAATTGGCTGCCTTTGGTGCCGACAAGGTCTATGTTGCTGATGCTCCTATCCTTGAGGTTTATCGCAACGATGCTTACTCACTGGTAATAGAAGCGCTGATCAATCAGCATAAGCCATCAATATTGTTAATCGGAGGCACCAGAATAGGCATGGATTTAGCCCCTAGAGTGGCGGCTAAGGTCAACACTGGCTTATCAGCCCATTGCGTGGGACTGGATGTTGACGAAAAGGGGTGCCTGAAAGCGCAGGTCCCTGCCTTCGGAGGTAGCATTATGGCTACAATCACCTGGGCCAACCATCGCCCTCAGATGGCTACCGTGCCACCCGGCTTTATGAAAAAACCAGAAAGAAAGGCATCTCACAAAGCAACGGTGGAAAGTATTAAAGTCGGCCTAACCGAAGAAAATGTCCGGACTAAGGTGCTGGAGGTCTTCCGAGAAGAGCCAAAATCCAAACCCATTGAGCTTGCCGAGACCATCGTTGCCGGAGGTTATGGAATAGGCAGTAAGGAAGGCTGGAAGATGCTTGAGGAGCTTGCCGCCGTTTTAGGCGGGAGCGTTGGAGCTACCAGGCCAGCCTGTGACGAAGGTTGGGCGGTACAGGAAGAGCAGATGATTGGTCAAAGCGGGAAAACGGTGCATCCCAACCTTTACATCGGGGTGGGCATCTCAGGGGTTATGCATCACCTGATTGGTATCCAGGACTCCAAGGTTATTGTAGGCATTAACAGAGACCCGAATGCGCCAATTATGAAGGCGGCTGATTACGCCGTAGTCGGCGATTTCCGTGAGATTGTACCGGCTCTCATCGAGGAGTTGAAAAAGCTCAGAAAGCGGTAAGGTGTCAGTCCGTGCTTTTTTCCACCAGTTCTATAAGCACGCCACTCATCGACTTGGGGTGGATAAAGGCAACCTTGCCTTCAATGCCCTGTCTTGGCTCGGTATCTATCAGTCTAACTCCCTTTTCGGATATCGATGCCAGCGCTTTTCTAATGTCATCCACTTCGATGGAGATATGGTGAATACCTTCGCCGCGGTTCTCAATGAACTTAGCGATTACCCCTCCGGTGCCGACAGGTTCGATTAGCTCCAGCCTATCGCCGCCCGCCGAGAGCATAGCGGCTCTCATCCCTGATTCTGGGGCTTCGTGGATTCCCTCCAGCTTGGCTCCGAGGGCTCCAGTATAGACCTTGATCGCCTCATCTAGGTTTCTTACGGCGATTCCTATGTGACTAACCCCTTTTAGCATTACTGGAATTCCTCCTACCAGGCTTTGCTCAGGATACAGACGCCGTTATTACCGGCATATCCGTAGCTCTGGGAGAGCCCTACTTTCGGGTTGTTTGTTGCTTGCCTGCCGCCGGCTTCACCTCTGAGTTGATATCCGATTTCAATAGTCTGCCAGAGGCCCTGGGCGACGGTGGCTTCACCAAAGGCACCGAAGCCGCCACTGGCGCAAACCGGCACTTTGCCATCTGGGACGTTAAAATAGCCTTCCCTCAGTAACTTATCTGACCCGCCGTAATCAAGCTGGAGTATCATATCCAGATAGGTAAGATAGTGCCATGAGCTATTGTCCGGCAGCTCAATGACATCAATATCTTTGGGGGTACGCCCGGCTTGCTGATAAGCTGCCGCCAGAGCATTACGGCTTTCGCTGCAGAAACCCACTCCCGGTCTCGGATAGGAGCTCAGGTAGGTTAGAGGTATCGTGGGGTCGCCGAATGAAGCCGAGCCAACGGCAAGACCTTCTATGCGAAGGGGCTTATCAGTATATTTTTCAGCCATGTCCATCGGTACCACAATGATTGCGGCAGCGCCGTCACTGGTGGCGCAAATTTCATAAAGGCGGAGCGGGTCACAGACCATCGGTGAGGCCAGCACCTCTTCCAGGGTGTATTCTTTGCGGTACCTGGCGTTGGGGTTGTGGGCGCCGCCCCGGCTGGTAATTACTTTGACCATTGCCATGTCCTCTTCAGTAGTGCCGCAGTCATACATTCTTCTCCGCATCTCCATTGCCCAGTAGCCGGGGTTAGTCTCACCGACCATAACGTAGCGAAGGTAGTCATTATCGAACTGTTTATCTCTTGATTGCGGTCTGAAGAAACCACCAGCGGATTTATCTGAACCTACGGCGATGGCAATATCGTGCTCGCCGCTGGCTACCGCCAGGCACGCCTCTCTCAGGATAGACTGGCCGGTGGCACAGGCATTAACGATATTGGCACAGGGTATACCCGTTCCTCCCATCATCGAGGCGATGGTCGTGCCCAGAAGTAGCGAAGGCACGCCACCCTGGTCGGCAATCCACATATAAGCACCGCAGGCCATAGCCTGTATATCTCGCCACTTCATGTGGGCGTCAGCCAGGGCTTGAGTGATAGCGTAACAACCCATTTCCGCCATGGACTTGTTCTTCCATACTCCCCATGGGTGGAGTCCCATTCCAACAATCGCCAGTTCTCTGTTTTTCATTTATGCCTATCTCCTCTTTTATTGCTTTACTCAACTGGTTTCCATGCCCAGGTTAGGTATTCGTTTTCTTCGTCTTCGTAGAGTTTCCTCGTGGTCATTTCCATCTCCATGCCGATTTTCACCTTGTCCGTGGTCAGCATGCCCAGTATCCTCAGACCTTCGGGCAAATCCAGCATACCCAGCGGGAACGGCTCGAAAGGCTCCATCTTAAACGGCTCCGGTAGCGGGTAAGCCTGTACGGCATAGGTGTAGAGTTTTGCCCGGTTGCTCAGCTCGATGATTTCGACATTTTCTGTCTTCTTTTCACAATCCGGGTTGGTGCAGTAAGGGGATTTGGGGAAAGCCGGTGTACCGCACTTCTTGCATCGGCTGGCTATCAGCCTTGGCTTCTCAGACGGCCAGGTGAATAGACCTTCAACCAGTGGTACCTTCTTCTTCGGCATTACGGATTCTCACTCCTTTCAAATTTATTTCTTATGTAGTTGGCTACATCTTTGACAGATGCTCCAGGCTCAAACACATGAGCTATTCCTTGTTCTAACAGGAAGGGGACGTCTTCTTTGGGAATGTTGCCCCCGCCAATAACAGGAATATCACTCATACCCCTGTTGCGTAGCTCCTTTACCACCGCAGGAAAGAGGTGGCGGTGAGCCCCGGAGAGACAGCTTAAAGCCACGATATCAGGTTTTTCCTTTAGCGTGGCTTGAGCGATCATTTCCGGAGTCTGCCTCAGTCCAGTATAGACTACCTCCATCCCCTCTTCCCTCAAGCCCATGGTCAGGACTTTAGCCCCACGGTCATGCCCGTCCAGACCTGGCTTGGCAATTAGCACTTTTATTCGTCTCTTCTTACTCATTTTACTCATTTCCACGGTCTGTCTCCTATCTCATTTTCCTGTGTTTTTGTGTCTCGTTCCTAAATCGTACCATAGCCTGAATACTCGCCGAAGACCTTTTTAAGCGTGCCACAGACCTCTCCGATAGTGGCGTAGGCTTTGACTGCCTCTATGATAAGTGGCATAAGGTTGGTTTTCTCGTCTCTGGCGGCTTCCTGCAATTGTGACAGGATTGTTTTCACCTGGTGGTTATCCCTTTGCTTTCTTATCTTCGCCAGCTTGGCGATTTGCCTTTCCTCAGCCTGAGCCCGCTTCGCCGGGTCATACGGATAGGGAACCATACGGTTGGGCAGGACCTCTATCTCATGTTCTCCTGTGAATGCGTTCACTCCGACAACGATTTCTTCCCCTGTCTCCAGTCTTTTCTGGTACTCGTAGGCGCTTTGAGCCACTGCCCGTTGCATATACCCATTCTCAATAGCTCCTACGGAACCGCCCATGTCATCAATCTTCTTGATTAAGTCCCAAGCTTCTTTCTCTATCTGGTCGGTAAGAGCTTCGATATAGTAGGAGCCAGCCAGAGGGTCAGTTACCTCGGTCAGTTTAGCTTCATACTGGATAATCCTGGCGGCGTCCTCGGCTAGCTGTTGTCCTTCGACACTCCACCCCAGCCCCAGAGGCTCGTCATAGGGAGGTTCCACTGATGGGATATACCCGGCGAGGGCACCAGCTACCCCGCCGATGACGGCACGGGTGAGATTGTTCAAAGGACGCTGGCTTGTTGCTGTCCAGGCACCCTGGAGGAATCCCCCTGCCTCTCTTAGAAGCCAGCTTCGAGGATTTTTGCTGCCGAATCTGTCCCTGACAATCTTAGCCCACATTCTTCGGCTGGCTCTGCGGACACAAATTTCTTTCAGAACTTCCATACTTCCGCTCAGGGTATTGAAGGTAAAACGGTGGATAAAGGAGTCTACATCCAGGCCAGCGTCCACCCCCAGTTGAACATAGGCGATAGCGTTGGAGAGGGTAAAAGCCAGAGTCTGTACGCTACTGGCACCAGCCTCCCTCATATGGTATCCCGATATGCTAATAGGGTTCAGTAACGGCATATGTTGTGAGCAATAGACGATAATATCCCTGGTCATTCTTAAGGACTGCCTGGGGGGGAAAATATAGGTGCCGCGGGCAACATATTCTTTTAGAATATCGTTTTGCAGGGTACCTCTCAGGGCACTGAGGGGGATGCCTCGTTGCTCGGCAAGAGCAATATATGCTGCCAGGATGACGCTCGCTGGCGCATTAATCGTCCAGTTAGAGGCTATCTTATCCAGATTGTTTTTACCTTGAAAAGGCTCATAAATCGTTTCAAAATCAGCCAGCGTATCAAAGGCGACACCCGTTTTCCCTACCTCCCCCTGAGCCAGGGGGTCATCTGAGTCCAGGCCTATTTGTGTGGGGAGGTCGAAGGCAATGTTTGGACCACCCGGTCTACCCCGAATAATCTCGCTTTGATAGTAGTCCCTGGTGTCCTCGGCTGTCCCGTATCCCAGATAGCGTCCAGCCCTTATCAGTCCACCGCCGCCCCCGATGTGATAGCCACCGGTTACCGGACCACTGCCGGGTACCTGACAGGGGTAGACACCAGCGGTGAAAGGGTATTCGCCAGGAAACCCTACTTTCTCCAGGAAGTCAAATTCCCTGATATCAAGCGGTGTGTAGAATTTGTTCGGGCTTTCCGTCACTCCAAACCTGTCCAGGGACCTCTTTAGTGTGCCTGTCTCCCATTCTTTACGCCGTTGCTCTATTCGCTTCAGGTATTTCTCATCAAACATCGCTGACATTCCACCCTCCGCACAAGCTCTATTCTGGGCTTTAGTGTATATTATACATCGGCATTAATCCTGTTTTCCAGCACCAGTCTGCCCGGGCAAGTGAGAGAAGGGGCGGAAGCCCTCTCTAAGGTCTCTTCTCCTTTACTTTGAGGTAGATGAGCAATTCCTAGCAACGTTTGATTCGGGTGTGAGCCAGATGCTACACTGATAGATAGTCATATGACCTACACTATTACCCAAGAAACTTTCGATACCCTTGCTTCCTTCTGGGCTGACCCAACTCACTGTTTGAACTGGAGCTCAATTTTCGTTTCGCCCTCCTGGTTGAAGGTCTGGTGGCAGGTCTTTGGGACTGAAGCTGAACTGTATTTGGGTAGCGTCCGAAAGAACGGGAAAATCATCGGCATTGCTCCGCTAATGATAGGGGATAGAACCGCTTCTCTCCTGGGCAGTGTGGATGTCTGTGATTATCTCGATTTTGTTGTTGTTCCCGGGATGGAGGGGGATTTCTTCAGTGTCTTACTTGATGATTTGAAGCAGAAGGGCATTACCCACCTGGACTTGAAGTCTTTGAGACCCGATTCTACAGTGCTTACCAGCCTTGTCGGTTTAGCACTGAACCTGGGGTATGAGGTTCTCTGCCAGCTAGTGGATGTTTCTCTGGAATTAGACCTGCCCTCTACCTGGGAGGAATATCTGGCGACATTGTCCGCCAAGCAACGCCATGAGGTAAGACGCAAAGTAAGGAGACTGCTGGAAGCAGGCAAAGTGGATTATCACTTCATTGAGGATAGAGCGGCAGTTGGTAACACCATGGATATTTTCCTGAGGATGTTTACCGAGAGCCGGTCGGATAAGGCGGTTTTCGTGACCAGCCAGAGGGAGTCCTTTTTCAGGTTTCTCGCTGGCGCCATGACCAGTGAGGGGCTGCTGAGGCTTGGCGTCCTTGAGCTGGATTCCACACCTACGGCTATGATTATGTGTTTTGATTACAATGACTGTATCTATCTTTACAATAGTGGCTACGACCCACGATATAACTCCTTGAGTGTCGGGCTGCTCAGTAAGGTCTTCTGCATCAAAGAGAGTATCAAGGAGGGTAAGAAAAGGTTTGACTTTCTCAAAGGAAATGAAATCTACAAACACCATCTGGGTGGTAGAGAAATCCCTCTATATAATTGCCAGATAACTATCAGGTGAGAGAATGGAGGAGATTAAAAGGGGGGGAAGCCCCTTTTAAAAAACTTTTCCCCTCCCCTGGATAAGAGAAGGGGGATAGAGGGTGAAGGATTGGAAAACAATTTTACCGAAAAGGAGCAGACCCTGAGGGCAGACAGCCCATTTAGACTAGCTATGCTCAGCGTACATAGCTGTCCCCTGGGTGCTTTAGGCACCAAAGATACTGGTGGCATGAGTGTCTACATCGTGGAGCTGGCTCGTGCCCTGGGAAAACAGGGACATCTGGTGGATGTCTATTCCCGCGTTCATGACCCTCAAGACCATCAGATTTATGAGCTGGGTCAGAATGCCCGGCTCATTCACCTCAGGGCCGGTGGGGATGGGCAAATAGATAAGTTAGCCGTGTACTCCTATCTCCCCGATTTTGCCTGTAATCTGGAAGATTTCCGGAAGCGTAAGAACCTGCGGTACGACCTGGTCTTTAGCCATTACTGGCTTTCAGGTTGGGTGGGGGAATATCTCCAATGGTGGTGGAGCGTTCCTCACATTGCTATGTTCCATACGCTGGGTGCAGTTAAGAATGCCATTGGTATTGGGGAGGACGAGCCGGAACTGCGTATTGAAACGGAAAGAGAGCTGGCTAGAAGCTGCTACCATATCGTCTCACCAACAGAGAAAGAAAAGGAGGAGCTCATTCAGCGCTATGGTGCTTCACCGGAGAGAATCAGCGTCGTTCCCTGCGGCGTGAATATGGAGCTATTCCAGCCTGTGGGCAAAGAGGCGGCAAGGCAGGAACTGGGCTTTGGTGACGATAGAATTATCCTGTTTGTCGGCAGGATTGAGCCAATAAAGGGCATAGAACAGCTACTGAAGGCTGTACCCCGTCTGCAAAACAGACGTAATACGAGGCTGGTCATCATTGGTGGCGGTGAACGTAACCAAAAGGAGATGGAGAGACTGAAGAGGCTTTCCTATGAACTCCATATCGAGGACTCAGTTAGTTTCATCGGCGCGGTAAAACACGAGAGGATGCCTTATTTCTATAGTGCGGCTGATGTTTGTGTCATCTCCTCCTACTATGAGAGCTTTGGGCTGGTAGCCCTGGAGTCCCTGGCTTGTGGCACTCCGGTGGTAGCTAATGATGTGGGAGATTTGAAAAGCGTTATTCGTCAGGGAGAGACGGGTTATGTGCTAACTGACAATGAGCCCCGTCATCTGGCTGAGAAAATAGATTTGCTGCTTTCCAGACCTGTCTCTGACAAAAATTCTGCTTTCTCAATACGGGCATCGGTAAGCCGATTTAGCTGGGAAAATATCGCCAAGGCGATTGTCAGAGAATTCCGGCGGTTGCTGGATAATTATTGTGTTCCCGCGACCTAGTCTATCACCTTATTGGTACCACAAACTGCTCGTCCAAGCCCACGCGGGTCTAGGCTCCCTTTATATACCCGTTTTCTTTAAACCAGTTAATGGCTTTCTCAATGGTTGTTCTGATGGGTGTTTGGGGCATACCCAACTCTTTAACCGCTTTAGAACAATCATAATACAGGTACTTACTGCCCATTCGCACCACTGACGGAGTGATGACCGGTGGCTTCCTGGTAACACTGGAAACAAGCTGGTAACCGTAGCCGAGCATAAGGGCCAATGATAGGGGTAGCTTCATTTTCGGTGGCTCAACCCCGGCGATTTCTGCGATTAATCCTAGATAATCTTTTACTGACAAGTTTTCATTGCCCAGGATATACCTCTCGCCGACTCTTCCTTTTTGGGCAGCCAAAATGTGCCCTCGAGCCACGTCTTCAACATCGACGAGATTTACACCCCCATCGATATATCCCGGCATCTTCTTGTTGACAACGTCGAGTATCATCTCGCCTGAGGGGGTCGGCTTAATGTCTCGTACACCAATGACTTCTGCCGGATTGACAATTACCACTGGCAGTCCCCTCTCACAGAACTTTTTCGCCTCAATTTCTCCCAGATACTTTGACCTGGAATAATGGTTCCCTGTGTCCCACAGATTGTATTCTGTCTCCTCATTAGCCAGTTTGTCAGGTCCAGAAGAACCTATTGCGACGATGCTGCTGGTATAAACTACCTTCTCTACCCCTTGCTCCAAAGCAGCACTCAAGGCGGCTTTTGTGCCCTCTACGTTTATATCGTAGAACACTTTGTTGTCTGGCACCCAGAAGGAATACAAGGCAGCAGTCTGATAGAAGGTGTCACATCCTTTTAGCGCTGACTTCACCGACTCCTTGTCTCGAATATCGCCGTAGGCTTTTTCTACGTCCAGACCGTTAATGTTTCTGGTATCACTGGTTTTTCTCACCAGAACCCTTACTTCTACACCGTCTTTCAGTAGCTCTCTAACCACACTCGAACCGATAAAACCCGTAGCCCCAGTGACTAACGCCTTCATTTTTACACCTCCTAGCCCGGTTTTTCGGTGTTATTTCAAATAGTGGAGCTTAAGTTTAGTCTGCGCTGGCAAGCTTGTCAACTGGACGGGCAATCTTATACAATTATAGCTTGGTATCTTAAATCAAGGGAGGTTCAGATGCTATGCCCGAACCGGCCCAGGTGATGGTATTTACGCCACATGCGGATGATGCTGAAGTAGGGTGCGGTGGAACTATAGCTCGCTGGACGCGCGAAGGGAAGAGCGTTGTCTATGTGGTATGCACCAATGGCGACAAAGGCACCAGCGACCCCAAAATAAAGCCGGAGGAACTGGCAAGAATCCGGGAACAAGAACAACTAGAGGCGGCTAAGGTGCTGGGAGTAAGGGAGGTTATCTTCTTGCGTTATCCAGACCAGGGCTTGGAGGATACACCTGGGTTCAGGAGAGAGATTGTCCGCTTGATACGGATGTATAAGCCGGATACGGCGGTAACCGTTGACCCATACCGGCGCTATATCTGGCATCGCGACCATCGGATTACCGGGCAGGTGGTACTGGATGCCGTTTTCCCCTATGCCAGAGATTTATATGCCTACCCCGATTTGATAGAAGAAGGGCTAGAGCCTCATAAGGTGAAAGAGGTGCTGCTCTGGGGCTCAGAAGAGCCTAATTACCGCTCCAATATTACCGATACCTTGGATATCAAGCTTGCTGCTCTGCGCTGCCACAAGAGCCAGATAGGCGATAATATATCCCCCGAGAGAACTGAATGGATAAAAGAGCGACATAGGCTGATGGCTGAGGGGGAGAGCTACGAACTGGCTGAAGCTTTCCACCGGGTAGAACTATTCAGGTAATTTGTTTTTTAACAACCTGACGGGAGGGTGGAGATGGAGTTTAAGGAACTGGGGAGGACTTCCGTAAAGGTACCGGTGATAGGCATGGGTACCTGGGAAATAGGTGGTGGTATCTCTAGAGACACCACTCATGACAATGAGGCTATTCGGGCCATCAGAAAAGCTATCGGATTAGGTATGACTCTTATTGATACGGCTGAGATGTACGCCGCGGGACACGCCGAAGAACTTGTTGGCGAGGCGATTAAACCCTTTCGCCGCAAGCAACTTTTCCTGGTTTCAAAAGTTGCGCCCTACAATCTGCATTACAATGACGTAATACGGGCGGCGGAAAAGAGTCTGGAAAGGCTCAAGACATACTGGCTGGACCTGTATCTAATCCATCATCCAAATCCCCGGGTGCCTTTGAAGGAGACGATAGCCGCAATGGAAAAATTGGTTGAGCGAGGGTTGGTGAGATTTATCGGCGTGAGCAATTTTGATATAGACCAGATGGAAGAAGCGAGAAGCTATCTTTCTAAAAATGAAATTGTGGTGAACCAAGTGGAATACAATCTACTGGCGAGAGGTATTGAGAGGGACGTACTTCCTTACTGTGTGCAGCATCAGATAACCGTAATGGCATACCGGCCCCTGGCAGGGGGTGAGCTATCTAGAAATAAATTCCTGAGAGAAATCGGGCAAAGATACCAGAAAACTGCCTCACAGGTGGCGCTCAACTGGCTTATTACCAGGGAGAATGTTATCGCCATACCAAAAGCTGTCAATCCAGAGCACCTGGAACAAAATGCCGGCGCCGCAGGGTGGGAATTATCCAAAGATGATATAGAGCGCTTATCGTCTCATTTCCACTAATAATGTGGTATTACAACAAAATATTGATAGTATTTTCAGCTTATTGTTGGTACCAGGGAAGGTCAGGGGGATACAATTTGGCCCGGTATATTCTACGTTTAGCCTCAGAGACCCCCTTTATTTTAAGGTTGAGGAAGTCCAGTTCGTATTCCTCAATCAGTCCCTGGCTGGCAAAGCTGAAGTATTTATTATTGCCGATGATAATATGGTCTAAGACCCTTATCCGCATGATACTTCCGGCATAGACCAAGTCTCGGGTCAGCTCTTTGTCACTCCGGCTGGGCTCCGGGTTGCCTGAGGGGTGGTTATGGACAAATATTAGCGAGGCGGCGTTATTTTTAATGGCACTTTCTACAACCTCGCGGGGGGAGACTGAGCTGGAATTTATTGTCCCTTCAAAGAGGTCCTGAGTTTCAACAATCTGGTTCTGGCTGTTTAGATAAATAACCTTGAATACCTCTTTTTTGAGGTCTCGCATTGAGTGGTAAAGGTAATCAAAAATCTCCTGTGCAGATTTATATATGGGTTTGTCAATAATTTTTTCTCTGAGGAATTCCCTGGCTACTTCCTGCACCAGCTTGATGCCAAAGACGCTATGAGGGCCAATGCCGTCTATTTGCTGTAGCTCTTGAGGAGAAGCTTCGAGGACTCCTCGAAGGGTCTTAAACCTCTTAATTGCCTCTTTTGCCTGTGGTTTACAGTCCTTACGGGGTATGCCCAGGCTCAGGAGCAACTCAACAATTTCATAATCGTGGAAACCCCTGAGCCCCGATTTTAAGAACTTTTCCCTGAGCCTTTTCCGGTGACCTAGTGATGTGTTTTCTGAAGGCATCTATATTTTCCTCTTTACCTATTCTACCACTTCAGGAGGAAACGCTCTCCACCTTCAGCCTCTCTTCCCCCACCAGCCCTACCAACCGCTGGTGGAGTTCGGGGCAGTAGCTGGTGTCAGAGAGTCTGAGACTATTAACTCTTTCACCATTTTCTACCCGCAGTATGACGGTATCTTGCCCGGGGAAGTCTTTGATAATCCTGTTCAATTCATGCAGACGAGATATGTCACTCTCCTTGTCACTGGTCTGAGCCAGGGTGATGACCAGTCGGTATTTCTGGGGCGGGGTAATTTCAGACGGAGTTTCTTTAGCAATTGGCGCTGGCTCCTCGGGCGTGGTGGCGGCTTCTTCAGCAGGGACGGCTTCTGGTTGGTAGCGGCGCACACTCTCACAGTTTAGCTGTACCCTGTCCTCCCGCAACCTCACCTTACCCTCAACGAGCAGTATATTCCCCTCCTCCCACAGCTCCCTGGAGCTGTCATAAACATTGGGCCAGACCATAACCTCGACACTGCCGTCAAGGTCTTCCAGTATAACGCTGGCAAAGTTACGTCGGTCCCTGGTAAAGAGGTGATTGACTGAAGCTACCATCCCAGCCACGACGACGGTTTGGCCAACGAGCTCCGCATTGATTTGACCACACAGGATGGTAGTTCCCGGAGCTGATTTGCCCGCAAAAGAGCTAAAAGGGTTATCAGAAAGGTAGACCCCCGTCAGTTCCTTCTCCCAGGCTAATTTCTCCCTGGCAGGGATATCTACTGTCTTCAGCTCGAGGCTGGGCATGGGTAGTGCTGTGGTCTGTCCCCATAAATCAAACATCGTGGATTGACCCGTCTCTCGTAAGCGTTGCTCCCGTTGTGCCAAAGCTAGGATGCTATTAATGTTGTGGAGCAGGGTGCCTCTGTCACCCAGAGAGTCAAAGGCTCCAGCCTTTATCAGGCTCTCCATCGCCCGCTTGTTGAGGCCGCGCAGGTCACAGCGGCGGCAAAAATCTTCAATAGATTTGAACTTACCTCCCTTATGTCGCTCGGCAATAATTGGCTCTACAGCGCCAAGTCCGACATTCTTGATGGCGGTCAGGCCAAAGCGAATGGCTGAAGTATGGTCACCACTTTGCTCAATGGAAAAGTTAGCCTGACTGTGCTGTATATCAGGCGGTAGGACCGTAATACCCAGGCGACGGCATTCGGCAACGGCACCGGCTACCTTCTCTGGTTGGCCAGCATTAGTAATGAGAAAAGCAGTGATATATTCTGCCGGGTAGTTTGCCTTGAGATAAGCAGTTTGATAAGCAATAAGGGCGTAGCTAAAAGCATGAGCCTTATTGAAGGCATAGCCGGCAAAGGGTTCAATAAGGGCAAAGACTGCTTCAGCTACTTCAGTAGAGAATCCTCTGCTCTTAGCTCCGGCGATAAAATTGCGCCTTTCCTTCTTCATAACTTCAGGGATTTTCTTACCCATCGCCTTGCGGAAGATGTCTGCCTGTCCCAGGCTGTAGCCAGCGAGGGCTTGCACGATGAAGAGCACCTGCTCCTGATAGACAATTACCCCGTAGGTTTCCTCAAGGATGCTGGACAGGGCTGGGTGGGGGTAACGGATAGGCTCTTTGCCGTGCTTGGCTTTAATAAAGGTGGGGATGTGCTCCATAGGTCCGGGGCGGTACAGTGCCACCATAGCCGCAATATCACTAAAGGTGGTTGGCTTAAGCTCCTTGATGTAACGGCGCATGCCGGCTCCCTCCAGTTGGAAGACACCGGTGGTTTCCCCTGAGGAGAGCAGGTCAAAGGTCTTGGCATCATCCATCGGGATACGGCTTAAGTCAATATCAATGCCACGATTTTGGGAAATAATTTCCTTTGCCTTGCCCAGAATGGTCAGGTTAGCCAGACCAAGCAAGTCCATCTTCAGGAGGCCAATCTGAGCGATGTCATCCATGCTAAACTGAGTCATGACGATAGCTTCACCATCGGTCTTGCTGGCCCGCTGTAGAGGAACATATCTGGTCAGAGGTTCCTTGGAGATGACGATACCAGCCGCGTGAGTACTGGCATGACGGGCAATGCCCTCTACCCTCTTGGCTGAGTCAATCAGGGTGCGGATGGTGGCATCCTGGGAGTAGATGTTCTTGAGTTCTCGATTTTCATCCATGGCTCGGGTCAGGGTCATACCCAGGGCAAAGGGGACTAGCCTGGCTACCCGGTCAACATCGCCATAGGACATACCCAGAGCTCGACCCACATCCCTGAGGGCGGCTCGGGCACCAAGTGTGCCGAAGGTAATAATCTGGGCGACATGGTCCGGTCCGTACTTCTGGGTTACGTAGGCGATAACCTCATCACGCCGGTCATCCTGAAAATCTAAATCGATGTCCGGCAGTTCCTGACGCTCCAGGTTGAGAAAACGCTCAAAGACCAGCTTATTTTCGATGGGGTCAACCGCGGTGATACCCAAGCAACGCAGGATGATGCTGGCAGCAGCACTACCCCTGACACCGAACAATATATTGCGTTTCTTGGCAAAGGAGATAATATCCCAGACAACAAGAAAGTAGTTGGCAAATTGGGTTCGCTTTACCACTTCTAGCTCGTAGTCAAGTCGCTCCCTTATCTCAGGAGACGGATTAGGATAATACTGAGGCAGGCTCTGATAACAGAGGTCAGCCAGGAATTGGTCGGCGGTTTTACCTTCAGGTAGTTCTATCTCAGGGAGATGGAGTCGTCCGAACTCAAGTTTGAGGTTACACATCGCAGCGATGCGCAGGGTATTTTCCACCGCCTGAGGAATATCTCGATAGAGTTCTACCATCTCCTGTGGACTCTTGAGATATAGGAAGTCGCCAGGCATCTTCACTCGTTTCTCGTCATAGATGGTAGTATTGGTACCAATGCAGAGCAACAGGTCATGGGCTGAGGCATCTTCCTGGTTAACATAGTGGACGTCGTTAGTTGCCACCAGCGGTATATCCAGCTCTTTGCTCATCGCGATAAGCTCCTGATTTACCCGCTCCAGTTCAGGGGTGGGGTGCCTCTGTATTTCCAGATAGAAGTCACCGAAGGTCTGCTTATACCACAGAGCTGCCTGTTTTGCCTCAACAAGTCGCCCGGCCAGAATGAGGGAGGGGACCTCACCACTGACACAGGCGGAGAGGGCAATGAGACCCTGATGATACTGGGTAAGAAGCTCCTTATCCAGGCGAGGCTTATAGTAGAAGCCCTCAAGGTGCGCTTTGGTGGTAAGCTGGATTAAATTGCGGTAGCCGGTCTGGTTTTTAGCCAGTAAAATAAGGTGGTAGTTTTGTTTATCGCCCGCAGTCCGGTTGAAGCGGCTATCCTGAGCAATATAGACCTCACATCCGATAATTGGTCTTATACCCGCCTCTTTGGCTGCCAGGTAGAACTGGATAGCACCATACATAACACCGTGGTCGGTGAGCGCCAAGCTGTCCATCCCCAGTGCCTTAGTCCGCGCCATCAGTTGAGGGATTCGGCACATACCATCAAGCAGGCTGTATTCGGTGTGGACATGAAGGTGAACGAACATCAGACCTTCCCGACCCGGCGTTTGACTAATTATAACACAGGGAGAACTTTAGGGGTATGCTTTTGCGGCTGGGTTTACTGGAGAAGTGAAGAATTTATTATTCTTTTTTAATTGAGGTTGATAAACAGTCTATCTCTTGACTATCGGCTCTGAAGGCATAAAAATGAATAATATTTCATTGCCGATACCCCAGTACTTCACCGGTGCCGAAGATGATTGGTGTCTACAGGATAATCTGCACCTTCTTCTCTCTAAGCTGGGGCAGGTAGACATCCCTTGACTCTGCGCTGAGGGGGTTCCCGCTAATGTTTAGCTTGGTGAGGTTAGGCAGGGACATCAGGGGTGAGAGATCGCTTATCTTATTCATACTGATGTCGAGTTCGGTAAGGCTGGTGAAGGCAGAGAGGGCTGAGATATTGCTAGTCTGAGTCTTGCTAAGGTCAAGGTGAGTGAGTCTAGTGAGGGAGGACAATGGTGCAATATCGCTTATCTGGTTGCCCTTAAGACTGAGCGAGGTCAGACTGGTCAAGGAGGCCAATGCCGAGATATCGGTTATTCCGTTTTCCCGGAGGTCAAGCATGGTCAGGTTAGGGAGTGAAGTCAGTGGCGAGACGTCGCTTATTTGATTACCACCAAGGTTCAGGGCAACAAGACTAGGTAGCGCCATCAGCTCCGAAACCAGAGGTGAGAGGTCAGCTATCCGGTTCCCGACCAAACTGAGCTCAGCAAGGTTGGGGAGGGAAGCCAGCAGGGAGGCTACTGATGAGATGTTGGCAGTCTGGCTTATTCCGGGGTAGGGCTCAGTCCCAAGATAGAGCTTGCGGAGGTTGGTCAGCGAAGTCAACGGGGAAAAGTCAACTACAGGATTAGCGGACAGACCAAGCACGGTTAGCTGGGTGAGGGAGGTGAGTGGCGAGATATCGCTTATCTTGTTCCCCTCGAGGTATAGCTCCGTCAAATTGCTGAGGGAGGAAATGGTGGACACGTCGCTTATCTGGTTCCCACTCAGGTCGAGGACTGTGAGGTTAGCGCAGTACTCCAGACCGGCGAGGTCAGTAATTCCTCTGCCCGTAGCAAAAAGGCTGGTAACGTTGCCTAACTCGGAGCCGTAGATGGGGCCCTGAGGCTTGCGGATAGCCGTCCTTATGGCTGGCTCTAACTTCTGGTCGGCGAGAAGCTGGAGTGAGTAGAGGTTAGTCAATTGATTCAATGGTGAAAGGTCGCCTATCGGGTTGTGGTGGAGATAGAGCCCGGTGAGATTAGTCAAGGAGGCTAGCGGTGAAACATCGGTTATCTCGTTTTCATGAAGGAAGAGCCACTTCAGGTTAGTGAGTGAGGCTAGCGGTGAGACATCGCTTATCTGGCTCTGTTTAAGGCTGAGCCAGTTCAGGTTGGTCAGGGATGCCAGTGGCGATATGTCGCTTATCTCGCCCCCCGAAAGCGACAGCTCGGTTAGGTTAACGAGAGAACGCAGTGGTGATAAATCGGTAATCGGGTTCTGCTCAAGTTTCAGCTTGGTTAGTTTAGTCAGGGAGGCTAATGGTGAGACATCACTTATTTGATTCTTGGTTAGGTCCAGCACAGTAAGGTCAGTGAGTGAGGCCAGAGGTTCAATGTTACTTATCCGGTTGCCGGGGAGGAACAAACACTTTAGTTTGGTGAGAGAGGTAAGCGGTGAGATGTCGCTTATCTGGTTCCCGCCCAGGTAAAGCCAGGTAAGATTGGGACAATACTCCAGACCGCCGAGGTCAGTAATCTGGTTAACTATTACTTCCCCCAACTGCGGGTCAGTGACTTTTATGAGCGAGTGAAAAAGTATGGTCAGTTCCTCAAGTTCCGAGGCGTAGATGGTGCCTTTGGGCTTGTTGATAGTGTTTCTAATCGTCGCCTCAAGATTCCGGTCAGGGAACACTACAGTTTCTCCCGGGCTGACCGTCGTCTTTTGGGCCGTCTCACAGGCGGGAAGACTGAGAGCCGTTACTACGATAGCTAAGAGAATCCACTTCTTGAGCACGGACATCCTATGCCTAGTTGCTTGCCGGTGAGCATTTTACCATAACGTCTCTCCTTTAACAAGATAGCCTAGTAAATAGTATAAAGATTAAGAGTGACAATCGGGGCTACATATAACTGTTATTTTATCTTCATCAAGTTCCTTTTCCGGTATATTCATCATCAAAACTGAATAGTTCTTCAACCGTAGCCCCCAGGGCCTTAGCCACTTTGCTGGCTAACCTCAGTGAAGGATTATACTTCCCCCGTTCGAGGAAGATAATTGTCTCTCGCCTGACACCAACAATCTGAGCCAGTTTTTCCTGTGTCAGGTTGAGTTTGGCACGGTATTCTTTCATCTTCGTCTTCATGGTTTCACCGAACTCTCAACCAGTCTTGGCTGTTATTTGTGACCAACCAACCCCTTAATAAAAACCACAAGACTGCCAATCAGTCCGACAACCAGTCCCAGCGGAGCAATTATTGTGGCGATGGTGAAAAAGACTGCCTCCTCTATATCAAACAAGCCGCTACTCATATTGTGGAGAAAAACGCTCAGAATGAATACTGCTACTGAGATGCCAGCCACCATCAAGAAGGTCTTCAGCATTCTTGACCTCCTTTCGTCGAGATTGGGCTCTGCCCGGTCATAGAAAACATAAGACAGCAGGTACACCAACCCGGTTGCCACGAATAGACCACCCAGAACATGCAACAATTCAAGTTCTACAGTCTGTCTTACGCTAAGAAAGAGCATCAGGAAGATGGAAACCGCCACGAAGAAGACAAAGCCATTCCGGATAGCCTTTCCGGTGTTTCCTTTTACCCGTTCATCAAGCGGCGGCAGGCTCCTGGTGGTTATCAAAGACCAGAGCTCGCGATAACCCAGTATCAGAAGCCCGGCAACCACAGCCACAAGCACATAGTAGGCTTTCAACGAGATGAGTACTAACGCACCGACCAGTGCGGCAATAGCCAGACCGATAAAAGCTTTAACAGTCCTCATATGATTGCGCCTTAAATAGTGAGTTCTTTTTAACGTTAATTAATTCTAACAACAGCCGGTTCGATAGTCAAGGTGGTTGGCGGTCGTTCTGAAGTTCTGACGATTGTCCGGCATTTTGGTGCGTCGTAGAAGTTAGAGGTTTCTACCTTATCTACTTCAAACGTCACTCAAGATTGACGCTGTCTGGCATCATGCAATATACTTCCTAAGTTGTGTCAATAATAATTGGAGTAACAAGGATACTTAATGTCGGATGAGCATGGGGCGACCTATAGATGGTATTTACTAGCGCTATTAGTCGTCACCGGGGCGTTTGTGGCGGCTATGCCCTTTTCCTGCATGCCAGCCCTCTTTAATGAGATATCAGAGGATTTGGGCTTAAGCCTGGTGCAGATAGGGAGTGTCTGGGGTATAACCAGTCTGGCTGGCGTCTTTGTGAGCTTAATTGCCGGAGTTCTGAGCGACCGCTTTGGGGTGAAGTTCGTCCTGAGTGTGTCTTGCTTGCTGGTGGGAATAACCGGTGCACTGAGAGGACTATCAGTTGACTTCCTTACCCTCATGGTCACCACCTTCATCAATGGTATCGTAAGGCTGACTGTACCAATCACAGTGAACAAAACAGTCGGTATCTGGTTCAAAGGTCGAAAACTCGGTACAGCCATGGGTATATCAGCTATGGGTATGGGTCTTGGACTTATGTTGGGGCCAATGATTAGTGCCACCATATTATCGCCATTACTCGGCGGCTGGAGAAATGTACTGTTTCTGTATGGCACTGTTTCGGTTTTCGTAGGCATACTCTGGTTTCTGTTTGGTAGAGAACCCCGTCGGGTTGATTCAACTACCGGGTATTCTGGCGCCGTGCCAGTTCGCCAGGCGCTTTCAAGGTTAATTCGCGTTAAGGCGCTGTGGCTCATAGGATTCACTTTGATGTTCCGTTCAAGTTGTATTATGGGAATGACCGGCTACCTGCCACTCTATCTGCGTGAACAAGGATGGGTAGCAGCCAGCGCTGACGGTACTTTGGCTGCTTTCTACGGAGTTAGTACCATGTGTGTTGTCCCGCTGTCCTTGTTGTCAGATAGACTTGGGTCAAGGAAAGCAATACTGTATCCCGCACTGCTGGTTACTATTGTATGTGTGAGTCTGTTATCGGTAGTTGAAGGCATCGCCGTATGGGTTTTGATGGTACTGGCTGGCGTTTTTATGGATGGTTTTATGGCGGTCACTACTGCCATGTTGCTGGAATCGGATGGAGTCGGGCCTTTATATTCGGGGACAGCCTTGGGTATTGTTTTCACCCTTGCCCAGCTTGGCAGCGTTGCTTCTCCTCCTCTGGGTAACAGCTTCGCCAGTGTCAATCCGGGATTGCCCTTTATCTTCTGGGCATCTCTTTCTATTCCAGCACTGGTTACTTTAACATTCACGAAAGAGAAGGGGTGGAGGAAGGCAAAAGCTATTGAAACCCCTGTGTAGACCCCGTCGGTGGTCAAAGTAGAACTGACCCGTTGGAGGCTATGACATCTTGATACCAGTAGGTCGAGTCCTTAAGAGTACGCTTGCCCGTAGCGTAGTCAACGTAAATGATGCCGAACCGTTGCTTGTAGCCCTGTGCCCACTCAAAATTATCCATTTAGCCCTCCTGATTTATGTCTCCAGAGGTCTTTTAAGTTGAGTCTCTCAGTCCTCCACATCCAGCCCCCACATTCTAAATAATCTTTTGTAGAACTCGGGTCGAGGGAAATCTGGCCTCATCTCCATGGTATGATGAGTATAACCGGCTTTCCTCTCTTCGAGTTGCCTGAGCCCAGATACCAGCCCTTCCAGTTTATCCTTTGGCACGGAGAAGATAATCTCATCTTCTCCCGCCATTGCCCGTTCGTAGTCGCCAGGGTCAGGCAGGGTAATGCGATATTGTCCATTTAATAGTACCGGCACCACGGAGTAGATACAGGAGTCGATGGGGTCAAATTCAGACTTCACCAGGGACTTCTCCTGATATTTCACCACCGTAAGTATGGTTCGCAGTTGAGCGGTGTTAGAATAGATAAGCACCAGGTCAGGCTCGAAATTAGCTGTCTTCAGGGGTGCAGTGACAATACCGATATACTTGCCGTATTCCAGGCAGGGGAAATAAGCGTGCGAATCAACGAAAGGGTCATGCGGGTTTTCCACCAGACCATAGCCCATCAAAGGAGCCCAGCACCAGTTATCTTCTTTCAACATGGCAACGGTGGCTCTCTGGCGGCGTGACATAGCAAAGGCCTGACACTGGGCAAGATGGTAACCGCGGTCTCTCTTTGGCCTGATGGCTCCCTCCGGAATATCTTCTTCTTTCTCCAGCATTTTTACGGCTATTGGAGAAGTCCTCAATAGTAGTAGCTTCTCGAGTTGCTCTCCATAGCTATTATATTCCTTCAAAGTCGGCATTAACGTGACCTCCTCCGCTGTCTATTCATTTTGCTGAATTGTATGGGGATTATTTCTTATAGACCCCGTATTCTCTTGCGGCTTCCATCATAGCTCGCAAGTTCTCCAGTTTCGGATTTTCGGCAATGGTACCTGCTGCTAGGATATATCCACCGCCTTTGCCACAGACTTCAATAAGCTTGCGACAGTACTCTTTGACAGCTTTGGGTGAGCCGGTAGTTATCAGCGAGGAGGGCACATTGCCTTGGATGCAACACTTATCACCGAGAATCCTTTTTGCTCGGGACATATCTGTCTGGTCAAAATACCAGCTGACCGTGCCTTTGGGGAATTCGTTCACCGTCTCAAGGCGGCTATCAAAAGTTCCCTCAGCAAATAGACTCTGAATAAGACCCTCTTGAATAAAGGCGTCCATAACTTTTTTCAGGGACGGCCAGTAGAAGGTCTCGAACTGCTTTTGTGACATCCAGCCATCGGCACCTTTATGCAGGGGGTAACTTACCATAACGGTTGTGGCGATGTTGGGAGAGTTCAGGACCGAACTGATGGTTATATCAGCTATTTTGTCCAGAGCTTCCAGCAGTTTATCCGGTCGGCGGAACATGTCCTGCATGATGCCTCGGGTCCCTCTGAGGGTGTCTCCGAGGGTATCAAACGGGGCTTTACAAAAGACGCCCATCATCATCGGGAACCCATGGGCAAGTCTCATACTGCCGAACTCTCCTACAATTTTCATCATTCTCTGGTATTCTTTACCGACTTTGAGCATTTTCTTGAGCATATCCTGTACCTGCGGCATGGCTAAAGGCATAAACTGCCCGATGCTAACAATTTCTATCATATTGGTCAGAGGCTGGAACATTCTGAAGGGTTCAAGAGCGCCGAATATACGGGGTAGGTGAGTCCTCAACCAGAAATCAGAAGGGTCGCGTATCAGAGCGTCGTATTCATCTGCCTTCATATATTCGCCTTCGACAAACTGGAAACCAGGCGCATCCTGAGGGAGTCCGTGCCCCGGCCAGATATAGAGCTTATAGTCGAGAATGTCTAGGACTCTGCCAGGTATGGCAGAGGGGCTGGCAAAATATTCCAGTTCAGCGGAGTATTGCTCGTTAAATTTCTGGCAAGCTTCGACCGCTTTATCATAATCATACATTGCGGTATGCGTGTCGATTCCGTAAGAAATGAGTGGCAGGTTGCCGACAGGCAAGTTGACCGGGACTCTATCCGGCTCCTGCACGTTATAGACATCCACCAGCCTCTTAGCCCTTACCTTATAGGCTTTCTCGGCTTCCGGGCTGACAAAATTGATACCCTCCGGATTGAGGAAAGCATTAAGTCTATACTGCCGTTTCTGCTCTGGAGTTAGTTGTGCCCAGTTATCGGGCAGGCTAACTCGCCTGTTCACCATACTTCGCATCATCATAGTTGTTTCACTCCTAATCTAGTTTGTATTTAGCATGTGTTTATTTAAAGGCAATGATACCACTAAAAGATGAACCATTCAATAAAGAGACCCTTCATTTCCCTCGTTCCTCAATAGGGTCGTTTAGTAACCTATCCCCCCGACCTCCTTCCCTTGATAAGGGAAGGAGGATTTATTTGAAGAGGGGCGTTAGCCCCTCTTAGACTCCCCAAGAAAGAAGCGAAATCTCTTTATCCATAGGGCGTCAAAGAGGGGCGAAGTCCGAGGTGCAATACACGGCATACCTGGTGAAGGTCCTCATTTGATAGGAGTAGACGCCATGTATTGCCGCGGTTTGCCAGGAATTATTCCGCTACTCCAAGTGTCCGCTGGTATTATATATGGCTCCAACATCTTCGGCAATGTTACCTGTCAAGGCTCTCGCATTTCGCTCGGGGATGAGTGATCCTGCGCTCGGCCGCTTTTCTGGCAATGAGGCACACTCTCAGGCAATTCAATATTCATACCTAGGTTGCGTTGCCCTGGTCACTTGCGGCTTAAAGAATCGTCTTCTTGCGTACTAATCCGGTGCTGCCTTTCTAGCTAGCTCTTGAGCAAAAAACGCTGCCCCAAGGGCTCCGATTATTAGTGGTTCAGGTGCAATATGTGCCTTTACGCCAAAATTGTTAGAGCGAGGCATAAAGGAATACCGCAGACGCACCAGACCTATGGACGGTTTTAAGTCTAGTGCTGGAGCAATTAACTTCTTGAGGACCTGGCTAGCTAAAGAAAATGCCAGAATGGCAAAAGAAGACTGGCTTAAGACTGTGGTAAACTAAACAGAAGAGGACTGGCAAACCTACACAAGGTAGATGAGTCCCTTAAAAGAAAAGCCTGAATAGATGAAACACTATCCGGTGCTAGGAGATATTGACAGTGACAGATGGTATAGGTACACTGGGGCTGATTTATCTTGATTTTCATCAATGTGCCGATGCATACGGGGATGGCACTTCCCGATTGACTTTTGAGAAGGAGTGATACTGATGGAGCTTACCTACGACAATATCCTGAAGTGGCTGAAAGAGTATTTCGAGACCTACAGCAAATACGGACAAAAACCGGAGACGGCAGACCGGATGAAAGACTTCTTTGCACCGGATTTGAGATTCATCCCCTACATTGCCGGGCTGGGAGGCCCGGAAGGAGGTTTCCGGAGCCGTGATGAGTTCATACAAACGGCGAAATCGCACCCCTCCTGGTACGAGAGGTTGATACCCGATGACATTACCATTGATGAGAGACGAAAGGTTGCTGTTGTCCTGTTCCGGATGGAGGTGGTGGATGCGAAACGGGGTGAAGTGGTGATTAAGAAAAGCGCCCTGGCGCATTATGAGTTGATGCTGGACGAGAACAAAACTATCAAGATTAAAACGATTCGGTTCTTCTGGGAAGTGATGCCACCGGGAGTAAAAGAGTTTTATGAAATCTTTGGACGGAATTAGCCCGAACATTCTATGTAGGCTAACGGGAAGGAAATGTGAATGACTCCCAATAAGAGATTCGAAAGACTTCTGGAACCCGGTTATATAGGTAAGGTAAGAACCAGGAACAGGATGATTAAATCAGGCGCGGCGATGCTTTACTGGCACGAGGACGCGCTTGATGTGGACTCAAAGATGATGGCTTTTTATGAAGCACTGGCTAAAGGTGGCGTAGGTCTGCTAATAGTGGAGTCCCCGACCGTCGACTATCCTTTTGGCCGGCGCTGGCATCAGAGGTACCGTATTGATGATGATAAATATATAAAAGGCATCAGCGAACTGGTCAAAGTTATTCACCAGCACGGGTGCCCGACCTTTATGCAGATGAACCATGACGGGCCATGGCAATCGATGTGGGGGCCACAACCTATCATACCCGGACCGCCGATAGGCGCCTCACCGGTTTCGTTGAATTCACCAACTGATTTTCACAATGAACCACCCCGAGAGCTGTCTGTCGGTGAGATTGAAGAGATCATAGACAAGTTCGCCAGTGCCGCGGTGCGGGGAGAGAAAGCCGGGTTTGATGGTGTAGATATAAACGCCGGCAGTAGCCATTTACTGCATAATTTTATTTCCCCTTTCTGGAACAGACGTCAGGACGAGTACGGGGGCAGCCCCGAAAACAGAGCGCGGTTCCCCGTTCAAATCATACGGGAGATAAAAAAGCGTCTGGGAGAGGACTTTCCCGTCTCTATTACCATAAATGGCATCGAAATTGGTCAGGTTATGGGCATTGATAATGAGCAGTGCATGACTTTCGACTACAGCCAGAAGATAGCCCGACTCCTCCAGGATGCCGGCGCTGATGCCATTCAGATAAGGTCTCACTGGCTGGGAAGGCACACCTCCTCGTTTCTTACTGAAGCAATTTTCTATCCGGAACCCCCCATCCCTCTGAAGGAATTCCCCAGGGAATACGACCGCAGCCGTCGGGGAGCAGGAGCCAACCTAATTCTGACCACAGGGATGAAAAAGATTCTGTCCATTCCCGTCATCGTTGTCGGCAGGATGGGTCCCGAACTCGGCGAAAAAGCCCTGAGAGAGGGCCGGGCGGACTTTATTGCCATGACCAGACGCCTGCTGGCAGACCCTGAGCTCCCCAACAAGGTTGCCTCGGGAAGGCTGGGCGATATCGCACCCTGTACCGCCTGTGATACGTGCATAGATGCCAGCGTGACCAAACGGTGCCGGATAAACGGCGCCCTGGGAACCGAAGACCTGTGGACACACCCGCCGGCAGAAAAGAAGAAAAGGGTACTGGTAGTCGGAGGCGGGCCGGCAGGAATGGAAGCCGCCAGAGTTGCCGCACTGAGAGGGCATGAGGTTACCCTTTATGAAAAAGCCCCCAGGCTGGGAGGGCTGATACCTATGGCAGCGCTGGTAAAAGGCGTGGAAATCGAACCACTGCCGAAACTTGTCCGCTACCTGAAAACCCAGATTACAAAACTCGGCGTAAAGATAAACCTCGGCAAAGAGGTTGATGCAGCGCTGGTAGAAAAGATTAAGCCAGATGCGGTTGTCCTGGCAACAGGGGGCACCCCTACCGTGCCGGAGATACCCGGGATTAACAATCGCAAAGTAATCAGCGTGACCGAACTGCACCGCAAGCTCAGATTTTACCTGAGATTCCTCGGACCGGTAGCCCTGAGGTGGCTGACAAGGTTCTGGCTGCCCATCGGGAAACGCGTTATCGTTATCGGCGGGGGAATACAGGGGTGCGAGCTTGCTGAGTTTCTGGTCAAGCGGGGCAGACAGGTCACCATCGTACACACGGACGAAGCTCTGGGAGAAGGAATGATAATGCATCTCAGACAACAGCTGATTATGTGGTTCGAACAAAAAGGCGTGAAAATGATGACCGGAGTCAAATACGTGGAAATTACGGATAGAGGTCTGACTCTCATTACCAGAGAAGGGGAAAGACAGACCTTAGAAGCCGATACCATAGTACCCGCCCTGCCGCTTAGCCCGAATACGGCGCTTCTTGAAAGCCTCAAGGGAAAAGTTCCTGAGATTTACGCCATCGGCGATTGCCACCAGCCACGGCTGATAGTAGATGCCATCCGTGACGGCTTACGAACCGGGCATAATATATAGAAGCGCGTTTCGTTCTAACAATGAAAATAATGGAGGATAGAAAAAATGATTGAAACAAAATACGGAAAATATCTGAAAGCCCATCCTATTGAGGACGCACCCTTTGGCCCCGTATTCCGCTTCTCTGGAGAGGAGGACTTTCAATCCGATTTCTCCATATTTGTCATCTATGTTACCAAAGCCAACCTGATGGAGGAGACGGCACACTCGCACGACTTTGACATGTATCTGGTCTTCTGCGGCAGCGACCCGGACAACATGAATGACCTGGGAGCGGAAATAGAACTATCGCTCGGTGAAGAAGAGGAAAAACATGTCATCACCGTACCTACCGTAGTCTATATTCCGAAGGGGCTAAAGCACTGTCCGCTTAATTTCAGGAGAGTGGATAGACCGGTTCTGTTTGTCCACGCCACGCTTGCCCCCAAATATGCGAAGTTGTAGCTTACCCCGGGATAATAGCCATATATCTAGCGGAGCACCCCTTCCCTTGACACAGGTTTCTGGGGGGATGTATTCTCTTAGTACCACCAATCTGAGCAACAACTGCTAATCAGGCTTAAAAACTCCGCCGTTCCGGGATTTTACCGGAGTTACTGAAGAGAGGGAAAAGAATGGAAAAGAAAAAGATAAGGAACAAACGGATTGATGAAGAGCTATTGATGAAAAGGAGGCGGGAAGAGCTAGCCCGTCTGCCGCATGGTGATGAAGTCGATTTCGATGAAGCGGTGGCATATCAGAAGAGCCTGCCTGATAGCAAAGTCTGGTGGAAAGTGATGAAGAAGCTCGAGGACGAGGGTAGAATGAGTGTTTTCCCCAGGGCAGGAACGCCTCTCCTCAAAGATATGATTGAACTCTGCCAGTCATTGAGGGAAGCCGGTGTGGTCCTGATTCCAGTAACGACCGACAGCTACACCCGGACCGGCCAGCATGAGAAGGTTGCGGAGATTATGAAAGAAGTGGAGAGGACCGGCAAGCCACTGCTCAATGGGTTTCCAATCTATTACTACGGAGTGAAGCAGTGCCGGAAGCTCGTTGAGAGCGTCGATGCCGCTTTCAGCCCCAGGGCTGCCGGTGGCGATATTGCCATCGCTGCAGGAATGACCACAGGCGGCGGAGGGATTGGATTCCTGCATTTCGGTAGTTATGCCAAAAATTTGTCTATAAGAGAGGTAGTTCAGCGGAGCCAGGAAAGTATGAGCCTGGTCGGATGGTATGCTGATAGAGGGGTTATCCTTTGCACTGACCTCCATGGGTGGCTTCCCAGTGCTCCTTTCCCGCCGAGTGTAAATATAGCCACCTTGATAATTGAAGCCGTTACCGCCGCAGAGCAGGGACAGAAAGCCCTCTATCCCCTGGTCATCTGTATGGGTAACATAGCCCAGGATATGGCTTCCATAAGGCTTGCTCCACGAATAATCAGGGAGTACTTGGACAGGTTCGGGTATGAAGACTGTATGATAACAGGGACCTGTCCGTCCCAGATTCCTCTTTTTCCGGTTGCCAGGCATCTGGGCGGAGCCTTTGCCTATCTTACTTACATATCAATGGTAGGGGCACTGGCTAAATGTAACGCGGTGGACCTGAGAAGCGTTGACGAAGGCGCCGGAATTCCCACCAAGGAAAGTCATGAGGCAAGCTACAGGGCGGCGAAATGGATATTCGACGTGGTAAGGGAACAGAAGCTCGAGATTGAGATTAAGGATGTTGATATCGAGGAGAAAGTAACCGAAGCCGAGGTAAGGGCAATCATCGAGAGAGTGCTGGACCTCGGTGACGGTGACATAGCCGACGGTACGATAAAGGCCATTGAATCGGGAGTGCTTGACTCACCGTGGAGTCCCAATGTAACCGTAAAAGATGAGGTGCTGGGGGTGCGGGATGCCAGGGGGGCTTGCCGTTACCTCGAATTTGGTAACCTGCCCATACCCGAAGATATTAAGGACTTCCACCGTGAGAAGATAGCGGAGAGGGAGAAGATTGAAGGAAAGAAAGTAGACTACTATACGGCGGTTAGGGACTTGTGGAGTCTGAGCAAGGGGAAGATGGTGGGCTTACCTCCTTATGACCAGTAGTCTTCTGATTTGCTAGAGTTCAATCAGTGCAGAAGGAGCAATGATGAAAAAAGCACCAACAGTAATAACAGGGACCGTGGGAAGTGACGTCCATGTGATTGGTACCAAAGTCTTATCCCGTGCCTTAAGAGACGCCGGATTCAATGTTGTAGCGCTGGGTATGCAGGTATCACCTGAGGAGTTTATCAAGGTAGCCCAGGAAACAAATGCCGATGCTATTTTAATGAGTTCGCTCTACGGCATGGCTGACCTTGACCTGCAAGGATTTAATGAAAAGCGTCTGGAAGCTGGACTTGGAGATGTGCTTCTTTACATCGGCGGTATTCTCGGATTGGGCAGACACGATTTCAAAGAGGACGAAGCCAAATTCAAAAAACTGGGATTTGACAGAGTCTATCCGCCTGATGTGGATTTGAACGTAGCAATTAATGACCTTAAGAACGACCTGAAGGCGAAAGGGAAGATGTAGCTAATACGGATTCCTCGGGAAAGGCTTTAGGAGGAATGGATAGTATAAGACTTTTCATTGACTTTGGGAGTACGTACACCAAAGTCGTTGCCATTGACCTTGATAAAGAGGAGATACTATCGACAGCTCGAGTCCCCTCGACAGTAGAAACTGATATCACCTTAGCCCTTGATGAAGCCTTAAGGCAGATTGCTGACAGCAGTGGCATAGGCAGCCTGGAGAAGAAGGAAGCATTAGCCTGCTCAAGTGCCGCCGGCGGTCTGCGGATGGTCTGTTCCGGTTTCGTGCCCGATTTTACTAGCAAGGCGGCAAAACACGCGGCTCTGGGAGCGGGAGCCAAGGTGATTGGTTGCTATTCATACAAGCTCACCGAGCAGGAGATAAAGGCGATAGAGGCTGCCGCCCCCGATATTGTCCTTATCGCCGGTGGGACAGATGGCGGAGACGAACAGGTCATTATTCATAATGCCAGGATGTTCTCCCGTGCCAGCCGTGCCATATCCAATATCATCGTTGCCGGCAACAAGGCAACCTATGATGAAATCAGGTCTCTCTTCAGAGACAATGGTAAGAATGTCATCTTTACCAGTAATGTAATGCCTGAGATAGGAGTGCTGGATGTAGCCCCGTGCAACAGGGAGATACGGGAGCTATTTATGAGGAACATCATTGAGGCAAAGGGAATTGCCCGGGCCAAATCAATCATCAAGGACGTCATCATGCCAACGCCCTCAGCCGTACTGGAAGCGGCTAAACTCGTCGCCGATGGATATGACGGCGTCGGTGGATTAGGTGAGCTTATCGTCATTGATCCCGGCGGGGCAACCACCGATGTTCACTCCATCGCTCACGGGCACCCGAGCCGTGGCGATACGCTCGCAGTCGGCTTGCCCGAGCCCTACCAGAAACGGACTGTGGAAGGCGACCTCGGCATGAAGTATAATACCGACACCCTGCTGGAGCTTATCAAGGGAAGAGAGACGCCACCCAACTTCACTTCCATAGTCGAGGGGTTCCATGAGGGTAAACTCCCCGAAACTGAAGAGGAATTTGCCTGTCACCAATTGTTATCCAGTATTATGGTACGTGTGGCTATGGACCGGCACGCTGGTAAGATAGAGGTAATCTACACCCCCACCGGAGAAAAGCTGGTACAGCATGGCAAGGATTTGACTGGCATCAGGACAGTTATCGGGACAGGAGGCCCCATTGTTTTTTCCAGTAACCCCCGGCAAGTTCTGGAAGCAGCCCTGTTCCGGGAGGAAGACGCCTTCTCTCTCAAACCCAGAAACCCCAGATTCTATTTAGATGAACACTACATTTTCTACGCCGTAGGGCTACTCAGTCAGGTCGAACCAAAAAAGGCATTAAACATAGCCAAAAAGTATCTCAAGCAAATATAGCTTACGTTAAAAAAATTAATCACCTGAGGTGGAGAGGGAGTATGCTGAGCCATTGCCGGGCATTAGATTTGACTGATGAGAAAGGTTTTCTCTGCGGGAAGATACTTGCTGACCTGGGTGCCGACGTAATCAAGGTCGAGAGACCGGGGGGCGACCATTCCCGCAACATAGGCAATTTCTGGCATGACATCCCGGACCCGGAGAAAAGCCTATACTGGTTTGCTTATAATTCAAACAAAAGGGGCATTACCCTGAACATTGAAACAGCTGACGGCCGGGAGATATTTAAGAAGCTCGCCAAGACCGCTGATTTCGTAATCGAGTCCTTCGCTCCAGGTTATATGGACAAACTGGGCATCGGCTACTCGACAATAAGCGACCTTAACAGGGGAATAATCTGGGCGTCCATTACACCATTCGGACAGGAAGGTCCCTACCGGGACTACAAGGACTCCGATATCGTGGTCATGGGCATGAGCGGGACAATGTACCAAACGGGTGAGCGTGATGAGGCACCGTTACACATAAGCATGCCGCAGGCATGCCTTCACGCCGGGGCAGATGCCGCGGTAGGCTCTATGATTGCCTACTACCACCGGGAGAAGACGGGAAAAGGGCAGCGTGTCGATGTATCACTACAGCACAGCGCCGCCTGGTTTCAGGCTAATGCCATACCAACATATGAGCTTAGCGGCGGGATATTAAGGCGGGCTGGGGCTTTTCGGGTCGGCATGAGTAAAGACGTTGGCCAGAGGCAGGTATGGCCCTGTAAGGACGGCTATGTGTTCTTTAACGTAATCGGCGGTAAGCAGGGTGCCAAGCTTCTCCGAGCCCTGACGGAGTGGATGGACAGCGAAGGTATGGCTACGGATTATCTGCGGAACAAGGACTGGGACAACTTTGATATGTTTACTATCGGCAGAGAGGAGATGGCTAGTATTCAGGAACCAATCGGCGAGTTCTTCAAGACCCATACGGCAAAGGAACTCTGGAATGGAGCAGTACCGAGACAGATATCACTCGGTCCTTTATCGAGCATGCAGGACCTGTTAGAAGATGAGTGCCTTAAAGCCAGAAATTTCTGGAAAGAAATAGAACACCCGGAGTTAGGCACTACCATTACTTATCCAAGGCAGTTCGTTCAGTCTTCCGAAGAAGACTGCTCTACCCGGTTTCGGGCGCCGTTAATCGGGGAGCATAATGAGGAAGTCTATAGCAGTATTGGGCTTACCAGAGAAGAACTCGTGATTTTGAAGCAGGCTGGAGTGATTTAAAAGAAGAGATAGCATTGGAGATAGAAAAAAACGAAGGCGTTTTCAGTGGCTTGACCATCCTGGCTTTTTGCTGGGCGGTGGTAGGTCCGCTGACGATGAAATTCTTTGCCGACCACGGAGCCACGGTAATCCGGGTGGAGACGAGCAAGCGTCCGTGCGTAATGAGGGTATCGAGTCCTTACAAGGGTAATGTGCCAAATTTGAACCGCGGTGGCTATTTCAATTTCTATAATTCAAACATATTGAGCCTCACTCTGAATATGGAACTCCCGGAAGCCCGTGCCATAGCCAAAAGACTCGCCTTAAAATGCGATGTTTTTATGGAGAACTATACCCCGGGCAACATGGAAAAATGGGGGTTGAGCTACGAGGAATTGAGAAAGGAAAGGCCTGACATCATAATGCTGCGGCAGAGCGGTTATGGTTCGTGGGGCCCTTATGCCAAACTACCGGCATTCGGCATGGTGCTGGTGCCCATTGCTGGCTTGCCCAATTACATCGGCTGGCCGGGCAGGGAACCATTGCCGGTGGGCGTTTCCGCCTATACCGATTGCATCAGCCCGCGTTTTGCCGCGGCGGCGTTAATCGCCGCTCTTGACTACCGCAATAAGACCGGGAAGGGACAACTGCTTGATTTATCGCAATTTGAAACGGCGCTCTATTTCATATTGCCGGGCATACTCGACTATGCTGCCAATGGCCGAGAGCCAACAAGAATTGGGAATTCTTCCCCTTATGCCGCCCCTCACGGTGTCTACCCGTGCAGGGGTGACGACCGCTGGTGTACCATAGCCGTATTCAACGACGACGAGTGGAAAACTTTGTGCCGGGAAATGGGCAAGCCCGAGTATGCCGAAGCCCCCCGGTTCAACACCCTGCTGAACCGGAAGAAGAATGAGGATGAACTTGACCGGCTGATAAGTGAATGGACAGCCGAGCGTACGCCTGAAGAAGTGATGGAGCAATTGCAGGCGGCGGGAGTGGCGGCTGGCGTCGTTAAGAACACGGCTGATATTTATGAAGACCCTCAGCTCAGACAACGGGGTATGTTCTGGAAGATGGACCATCCCGAGATGGGACCTTTTACCCACCTGGGACAGAGCTTCATACTATCGGAGACTCCGGCGAAGCCGCTAAGACCAAGCCCTCTCCTCGGAGAGCATACCGAGTATGTCTGTACCAAGCTCCTCGGTATGTCTGATGAAGAGTTTGTCGACCTGTTTCAGAAAGGGGTATTCGAGTAAGGGAGTGACATTATGGACGCTTCTTACGCATTCGCCAGAAGTTTTGTCAACACAAAATACGACGATATTCCTCAGGACGTCGTGGAGATAACCAAAAGAGAAGTGCTGGATATTCTGGGGGTCGCTCTGGGTGGCTCCGCCAAACCCGGAGTAAGAGAACTAAAGGAACTGATTATCGATTGGGGCGGCAAGAAGGAGAGCACCATACTCTGTTACGGGGACAAGGTCCCGGCACCGAATGCCGCCCAGGTGAATGCTACCATGGGCCATGCCCTTGACTACGACGATACTGGCTCCGGACCCACTCACCCCTCGGTGGCAATTGTACCGACCTGCCTGGCACTGGCAGAGCGTAAAGGTGGGCTCAATGGCAAAGAGCTCATCACCGCTGTTGCCCTTGGGGTGGATATGATGTGCCGCCTGGGGCTGGGCTTTAGATGGCTGATGCAAAACATGCCGCCTGAGATACGGAAGACTCTGCCGGGGCAGACCCAGCCCGGGGCTGGCTGGCACCTTACCCCCCTGTACGCTTTTATCGCCACGGCTGGCGTTGCCGGACGGCTACTGGGACTGGATGAAGAGGGAATTGTCAACGCCATGGGCATCGGCTATCATCAGAGCGCTGGTAACGGCCAGTGCGTGCTGGACGGTGCTTTAACCAAGAGGATGGGGCCCGGATTTGCCGCCAGGGGCGGCTTGACCGCCGCCCTGATGGCCGAGAAAGGCATTACCGGAGCGCCGAACATTTTCCAGGGAGAGGACGGGCTTTTTAACCTGTATCACCGGAGCATGATAGACCCTGACATTCTAACCGCCGACCTGGGGAAGCGTTTCGAAGGAGTAAGCGTCCAGATGAAGCCCTATCCCTGTTGTGCCGGTACTCACGGTTTTGTCAGCGCCGCGCTGACGCTGGTAAACAAGTATAATATAAAACCTGACGACGTGGAGGAAATTACCATCGTCTGCCGTGAAGGGGATGTCCTGTGTGTGCCTCTGGAGATAAGAAGCCACCCGCGGAATCCTGTGGATTCCCAGTTCAGCGTACCCTGGGCGGTGGCTGTTGTTTTCGCCAGAGGGCGGGCCGGCATCGGCGACTTTAATGAAGAAGCCATCAAAAGCCCTGACATCCTGGATGTAACCGGTAAAATACGCCTCGAGGAAATTTCAGACCCGATGAGACCGGATGGAACCAGCCCCCTGAAAGTCGAGGTGAAAATGAAGAATGGGCAGACCTACTCGGAGCCAACCGGTAATCCTCTGGCAAGCCGGGGCATAACGCCCTTCAGCGACAACGAGAGAAAATTCAGAGACTGCGCCTCATACGCCGCCAAGAAGATACCGGAAAGGAACCTTGACCGGGTGGCGGAACTGGTCAGTAAACTTGAACAGGTGGACGATGTCACCGAGATTGTCGAACTTCTCTCCTGAATACAAAAAGAAACAAATCTTTATGGAGGCACAATTATGGCTGCTCCGCTGGAAGGTATAAAAATTCTGGACTTCAGTATCGCTATAGCCGCACCGCTGGGAGGGGCGATGCTTGCCGATATGGGGGCCAGAGTAATAAAAGTGGAACGGATACAGGGAGAACCACAGAGGCTGGGGCTCCCGGCTGGTATGGATGACGTGCTTGCCGACAGGCTGATACAGGGGGCGGTTGATACCCCCTCGTGGATTGCGCTCAACCGGGGCAAAGAGGACCTGGCCATTGACATCAGGCAAGAGAAGGGTAAGGAAATCATCATGAAGCTGGTCAAGGATACCGATGTCATTCTGGAGAGTTTCCGTCCCGGTGTGATGGACAGGCTGGGGCTGGGGTATGAAACCGTATCGAAAATCAACCCCAGGATTATCTATTGTTCCTTCACCGGTTACGGCGAAACCGGTCCCCTGGCACACCGTGCCGGAGGGGATATGTGGAGCCAGGCAATGTCAGGTATGATAAGTGAGTCACCACACCCCGGCGGACGGCCGCAGATGCAAATCCTCGGTGTAGTCGACAATACCAGCGGGATAATGGTAGCCTATGCGATAATGACAGCCCTCTATGTCCGGGAAAGGACAGGGGAGGGGCAGTATGTGGCCCTCAACAACCTGAGTGCGGCGATGTACCTTCAGTTTTCCGCCCTGGCAGGATACCTTATGGAGCGTCACCATCGCGGAAAAGTGGAGAAGGGCGATATAGGAGGCATGGCGCCGCCGTTCGGACCCTACAAAGCCAAGGACGGCGATGTGCTGACCATCTATGGCTCCGACCCCTTATGGCCAGCTTTCTGCAAACTGCTGGGGATAGAGCACCTGGCGCACGACCCCAGGTTCGAGAACGACGCTGCCAGAAGGAAGCATAACGAGGAACTGGCGCCCATTCTTGATGAAGCCTTCAGCAAGAAGACAAGGGCGGAATGGGCACAGATATTCAGGGAAGCGAAGATGCGCTGTGACCCCTGCTTGACCTATGAAGAGCTCTGTGCTCATCCTCAGGTTGAAGCCAACGAAATAATTTACACCACCAATCACCCGGTGCGCGGGGAGATAAAAATGCTGGGGAACCCGATAAAACTGAAGAAGACCCCCGGTAACCCTCAGGGGCCATCCCCTCTTCTGGGGGAACATACCGAAAAGATTCTCCTCGGACTGGGATATACATCTGAAAATATTGCCGAGCTGGAAAAAGAAGGGGTGATTAAAACCCTGCGTAAAGAAATAATAAATCATTGAGGCGATAGAGATGGATGTGGTATTTGACCTTGTTAAGCACATTGTTAGAACAAAATATGAGGACATCCCCGATATAGCCGTGGAGGCGGCTAAGAGAGAAATCGTGGACAGTCTGGCTACCGCCCTTGGCGGCACGACAAAACCCGGTGTTGGCGAACTGGTAGATATGGTAAAGGAGTGGGGAGGGAGCCCACAGAGCACCATCATCGGCTATGGGATAAAATGTCCTGCCCCGAATGCGGCTCAGGTCAACGGCACAATGATACACGCTCTGGACTATGACGACGGGCACACCGTATCTCTCGTCCATGTCGGATGCGTTGCTGTATCAACGTGCTTTGCCGTAGCAGAACGGATGGGAGATGTCAGCGGCAAAGAGTTGCTTACGGCTATCGTCCTGGGACAGGACCTTGATTGCAGGCTGGGTCTGGCAAGCCGACCGGGAGGTGTCGCTCTTGGCGCCGGCTGGCACCCGACGACCCTCTTCGGTTTTATCGCTTCAGCAGCCATGGCAGCGAAAATAATGAGACTCGACGAAGAAAAGATGATTAACGCCATCGGTCTTGCCTATCACCAGTGTGGCGGTGCCGGTACCGGCGTGGGAGACGGCGCCTTAGCCAAGAGGATGGGGCCTGGATTTGCCGCCAAAGCCGGTGTCACTGCTGCCCTGATGGCGGAAAGGGGAATCACCGGCGAAAGAAACTCGCTGGAAGGCAGAGAGGGTAGAGGCGGGCTGTATAACACCTACATCCGGGGAGACTACGACCCCACGATACTGACTGATGAGCTGGGAAAGAGATTCGAGGGAGTAAATATCGGTGATAAACCATACCCCTGCTGTGGGTTCTCTCACCCTTTCATAGACGCCGCACTTTCTCTGAGAGCCAAGTATGGTATCAAGGTGGACCAGATACGAGAAATAATAGCTGTCGGCGGACAGTCCGGCTACGGATTATGTCAGCCTATTGAAATAAAGCGTGCCCCTCGAACGATAGTCGATGCCCAGTTCAGTCTACCATATACCATAGCTACCGCCCTTGTCAGAGGGAAAGTCACTCTAGAAGACTTTACCCCCGAGAGCATTAAGAGGGAGAACATCCTGGAGGTTGCCCGAAAGGTAACCGGACAGCTGGATGACAATCTGACCAGACACGGGGTGTCACCGGGCAGGGTGACCATAGTGATGAATGACGGCACGGAATATTCCGAGTTTGTGGAAGACTGGCTTGGTAGCATTGGCAATCCGATGACATTCGACGACTGCGCGAAGAAGTTCAGGGAATGCGCCCCATTCGCCTTAAAGCCGCTACCCCCTGATAGGGTCGAACAGATAATTGAGCTTATCAGGAACCTGGAAAAACTGGACGATGGCACAGAACCGATACGGTTGACCAGCTAACGGAACCGATTCTGAAAATTGCCCCGGATAGAAAAAGCCTCTTGCCAGCCGGCAAGAGGCTTTTTCTTTAGATGACTTCACCTGATTTAGCCAGAAGGTTTCTGCTCTGTTTCGCCCTGCTCTCTTTCCCTGAGCTTCTTCTCGAATTCATCTGCCCTCTTTATCCGTTCTTTATCCCGCCATTCCTGGTGGAGGGCTCTACGCCATACTGCCCTGTCATCCCTGGCTTTAGCCCTGGCCAGCGCCTCTTCTACCAGCTTGGGTACTTCCTTACCTTCTGATATCAGCTTCAGCTTGAGGTTGGCTAAAGCCCTGGGGGTGCGGGCCATCCCTCTTCCTTCAACCCTCTCTCCGTGTCTCTCTTCTCCTGGCGGGCGGCGGCCCGGCGCCGCAATGGTCCACGTGTCCTGGCATGCCATCGTAAAGCCCTGCAGGTCTCTGGTGTGGTAGACCGCCTGCTTGATATACTGCAAAGCAGTAAACGACAGGCGCTCATTCTCAACGACACGGTTGGCATAGGCAAGAGTCTCTCTTTCCAGCGTTTCATAGTCGGGAAAGATACGGTTGACCATATGCATCTCGTAGCATTCGCGGGCAGTCAGGAACCGGTGCTCGTATATAACCTCAAGCATTTTGCGCGGACCCCAGTCCCATGTCCCCGGATCGCACTGGCCGACCTCGGCAAGGAACAGGGCATCTTCTGAGGCAAAGATTATATCCATAACGCCAGCCAAGAAATACCCTCCCCAGATGCAATATCCGTGTACCATGGCTATAGTGGGCTTCGGAATGCGGTGTAGTTTATAGAGATGCATCTCATTCAAAAAGTAGTGGTGCTCTTTCCCGTACTGGCGCCACACCTCATCTTCGGAGCCATAGTCCTTGATTAGCTGCTCAGGCGTTCTGCGGTCCGCCAGCATAGGCGCTGACTCTGGTGTCAGCCCGATAACATCGTGTCCGGCTGAGAAACAGGGACCGGCTCCAGAAATGACCGCTACCTTGCACTCCGGGTCCTCAGCAAAGCGGTCGAAGGCGTCCTCTATTTCGGCATACATAGGGTGGCTGATGGCATTAAGGTACTTCGGTCTGTTCAGTATTATCCGCGTCACTTTCCCCGGCTGATAGATAATATCTTTATATTCCATCGTATTTCTCCTCCCTCGTGAATATATCTAATCTACATGAGACCTGATACCCGGATACACTGTCCGGTAATGTTCTTGGAGACATCTGAGACCAGAAAGGCGGCTACATTCCCTATCTCCTCAGGAGTGGTCGTCTTTCCTGCTGCCGCCATTTCCTTAACGAATTTATTAATATATTCAGGAGGGAAATTACTGGTTTTATGGAAGTTGGTTGCTCCTAAGCCTGGTGCTATACAGTTCACGTTAATTCCAACCTCCTCCAGTTCTTTAGCCAGGGCGGCAGTAAAGATGACAATGCCGGCTTTAGCCGCGCCGTAGACACCACCGGTGCTCATTCCCGACAGACCGGCGGTTGAGGACATGCTGACAATCTTGCCACTCTTGCGCTTTATCATGTGGGGAAGGACTGCCTTGGTGACATTCATCGTCCCCCTCAAATTAACATTTATATTCGTATCCCACTCTTCTTCGGTGGTGTCAACGAAGGGTTTTGGTTGGGTGCCGACTCCGGCATTATTTATCAGAATATCTATCTTACCAAATTCTTTAAGCGCTGCATCAACAGCTTTTTGAACTTCGGCGGTATTGGTAATATCCATTTTCAGGGCAATGGCTTTTCGCCCCAGAGCCCTGACATCAGCCGCCGTTTTTTTGGCTCCTTCAATATCCTTGTCGCAGGCAACTATATCACACCCTTCTTTAGCCAGAGCCATTACGATACCTCTACCGAAGCCCACCTGGCTACCAGCCCCGGTCACCAGTGCTACTTTATCTTTCAAACCCAGGTCCATTGTTTCCTCCCTCTATCTATTGCTACTCCGTTTCGGGTCGACTGGCAGGTCGGTTAAGCACCACTCGTCCCGGCTACTCTGAGGCACTGCCCCACAATACGCTTAGAAACATCCGATGCCAGAAACGCTACCGCGTTTCCGATATCTTCCGGTGTGGTAGTCTTACCGGCTGTCGCCGCTTTTTTAACAAAGTTGTCTCTGAACTCTTTAGGAAAATGGTCATAAAAAGCGGTATCACCCAAACCGGGAGCGATACAGTTTACCCTTATTCCTAATTCTGCCGTTTCCTGAGCCAGAGACTGGGTAAAATTAATCACGCCCGCTTTAGCCGCACCGTAGGCAGTACCACCATTGACACCAATAATGCCACCAAGCGATGATATATTGATGATGCTGCCGCTCCGGCGCTCAATCATTTGCGGCAGAACAGCCCGGGTGCAATATGACATTCCAAGAAGATTAAGGGCGATATCCTTAGCCCAATTCTCTTCACTGGTTTCAAGGAACTTCTGCGGCGGAGTGCTACCACCAGCATTGTTTACCAGTATATCTATCCTGCCGAATTCATCCAGTGCTTTTTTAACCATTTCTTTTACTTCAGCGCTATTGGTTATATCCGCTTTTATCGCAATAGCCTTATTCCCTAACTTTTTAACCTCGGCTGCTGTTTGTTCCGCTCCATTAAGGTTGATGTCACAGACGACTATATCACACCCTTCTTTAGCCAGAGCCATCACGATACCCTTACCAAACCCTCTCTGGCTACCAGCTCCAGTTACCAAGGCTACCTTTCCTTTCAATCCTAGGTCCATAATTTCCTCCTTTGATGGCACTAATATTAGTGCTGTAGGGTCTTTTTGTCAATCCAGTTTCTCACAATTCCTGCACCTATTTTGACACGACCGGTGCCGTGCCGTATTATTGGACAAAGCGGTAAGAAAGCAGGAAAACAGACAATGGCAAAGTCCGATTACGAAAAATACATTATCAGAAAGCCTATTTACGAGGAGAGTGCCCCTCGAATCAAAAATTGTCAGTCTCCACCAATGACCTTCATCAGCAACAGGCTGATACCGGGTGTCGACAATTATGTGCAACTGGGCTGGATATATGGTATACCGGAACCAAGTACCTATATTAATGAGCACGCTCATGATTTCGACCAGATTATCATCTACTGGGGTGGTAACGCAGAGACGCCTCAGGACCTCGGTGCGGAAATAGAGTTTTACATCGGCGGTCAGCCTATTACATTTAACACAACGGTGGGAATATTCATTCCAAAGGGAACGCCGCACGGACCGGTAACGTGGAATAAATTCAGGTTTCCCCATGTTCAGATGACTCTGACGCTCGGCGCCGGCGACGCTAGGGAGATATGGAGTAAGAGCATATCAAAATCCAGAAAGGAACTGCCTGTGAAAAAAGACAAGTTTGATTATGAGCAGTATGTTATCCGCAGTCCCCTGCGGGAAACGGGAGGCATATTCACCAGGGGGAGGCAGGCGCCTACCATGACCTACATGAGCCGAACCCAAATAAACGCCGCCAATTGCTATATCGAGTTCGGCTGGATATGGGGCGAGGTTGAACCCAGTATTGGCGAGATGAGGCATGAGAAGTATAATGAGATTGTCCTGCACATCGGGGGTGATTACGCAAATCCAGAAGACCTGGGGGCTAACATGGAGTTTGGTCTCGGTGGCACGCTATTTTCGTTCAATACCAGCTTTGCTGTCTTTATTCCCTGGGGCCTGCGTCACGGTCCATTAAACTTCAAGACCTGCCGAAAGCCCTACATAGAGATGGCAATAATGCTTGGCGCCGGGACTTATGCCGAGGGATGGGCTGACAGCTTCTTCGAAAGACCGGCCGGTCAGTAATTACTAGACATTAACCCTCACTTCTTAATATCCTGAAGGTAGATACCCCCGGTCCCCATAGCAGTATGGAATATGGGCCTGTCTACCCTTCTGATAATCAACGGGCAATGCTTCATTCCTTTTGGTATGAAAATGAGGCTGCTTCTGGTGAGTATCTGCGGTTCGTCCTCAAGCCATATTTCGATTTCCCCGCCCAGATTATACGGGTCTTCAACGTTGCTCCCGATAAATGTAACCACTTCATCGAATTCGTGCGTGTGCGGGTTAGGTTCAGCCACGCCGGGCAGTTTTTCCCCCGGTAGTATCCAGACACACTCCACATAGAAAGCATCTTTTATGATTTCATTATCAAGGTACAGTAGCTGTATGCGTCCGCCTTCACCCGGCTTGGGGATACGGTAAGGGTCAGGTCCCTGCCTGGGTGGGGACAGCTTCGAGGCAAGCTTCAACTCCGAGAGAACATACTTCCCGTATTTCGATTCAGCCATCTTTGCTTGCACCTCCCATAAGCAATTCATATTGACACGATAATTAGCGTGTAGCTTGTTTAACAGCCTCACCGGATAATTAATCCAAAACATAACATGGAACATCCGCCATATTCAACATATCATGCTTTTCCCTGCTTTCGATAGTTCAAGTGGTGCAGATTGACCTTGATTGACACGGCTCGATAAGTGTAGTAATTTTTAAGCCACACTCAAACAGCCAACTTTCCGAACCTATCCAATTGAAGGAAAAGGAGGTTAAGACCCATGAGACTGAAAGATAAGGTAGCCATTATTACCGGTGGGGGGACAGGTATCGGCAGGGCTATTGCCATTACTTTTGCCTCTGAGGGAGCTAAAGTGGTGGTAGCCGCCCGCACGCTCTCCCGACTAGAAGAGGTGGTTGAAGAAATCAAATCCAGAGCAGGGGAGGCAAAGGCGATTCAGACCGATGTCTCGGATGAAAAGCAGGTAGAGAGAATGGCTGATGAGACAATCAGAGAGTACGGAAAGATTGATGTAATGGTCTGTAACCACGCTGGGGGAGGCGGTGGAGGCAATGTGGTTGACTTGGACCTTGAAGGGTGGAGGGAGACATTAGCTATAAATCTGACCGGCACCCTGCTCTGCTGCCGGGCGGCACTCAAGGACATGATTCCCCGCCGGAGTGGTAGCATCGTCAATATCAGTAGTGTTGCCGGAATGTACGGAGTGCCCGGACTGAGCGCCTACTCCGCCAGCAAGTGGGGAATTATCGGTCTTACCCAGACGATGGCTATTGAGGTGGGACAATACAATATCCGCGTCAACTCCATCAGTCCCGCCGCTACCCGAACCGAGCGGTTTGAAAGCCCGCAGAGGGCGATAGCAAAAGCGATGAATATCCCCTACGAAGAAAGGGAAAGAGAGATGCTTACTCACTATGCCCTCAAGAGGATAGCCGAACCGTCTGAGATAGCCTCTGCTGCCCTGTTCCTGGCTTCAGACGAATCCAGCGCCATCACCGGTCATAACCTCGTCGTCAGTTGCGGTTTTCACGCCATTCATCCCTAGCCGGGTTCATTCACCACTCATCCGAACAAACAGATGTACACATTAGCCACAGGCCCCGGTGCGGCATATATCATGTCATCGTATGCCCTGCCCCAAAAGATGGAAGTGAAGATGGTAGCCTTGAAGCCATTGGGGTAGCCCGCATCCTTAAGCAGCTGCTTTGGAGTGCCCTGTAGACTCGTGTGTTATCCTGACTAGTCTCCAACCATCGGATAGTCAGGTTGATTTAGATAGACGATTAAATAGAACTCTTTCTCTTCCTTGAAGGGGCTGCTGTACCACATTGGGCCGTGCGTTACCCCCGCGGGGACATAAATCACGGTGGTCTCGTGGAATGTATGCTTTTCTCCCTCCTCACCCATCTGGAATGTAACAGTTGTTCCCAGTTCTGCATCCGGACCGGCAGCGACAAACATTATGATTTCGTCCGCATCGTCGTGTTTGTGAGCCAGAAGGAAAGGTTGTTCGGCGGGAGCCTCCGATGTCCTCTGGATACTCACGTACACCGGACACTCGGGGAAAGCATCCGCATTCAGGTATACTCCCGAACCAGGGCGTGGCGCCGGCTTCCCCTCTTTAGCCGCTTCAATAAGTCCGACATTAAAGCTGTCGCTGTGAAAAGCCAACTTCCCGCGTGGGGGCACGTTTACAGGCTTCGTTCTGATGTATTTCCCGTATTTCGTCCCGGCCATCCAATCTCCTTTCTTTTTCATTTGTTTAACCCTTATTCACGGTGAAACGATTTTTTAAATCATAGGCATACCGCATATAACGTGTAAGACAATCGCAGTTATATGCATCATACACTCTTTTAGGCTATCAGTAAACCTGGCAGAAGATGCAGTTTCCTTCACCAAATATGGTCACCTGTCTGTCTGTTCCCCCCTTCTCCTTTGAGACGGAGAAAATACTATGCTTTTTAGCATTAACAATGTAAAATCTTGATGAGGATGCAAATTGAGAATTTGCGGTATTATTGCTAAATGGATTTTTATGCTCTGCTTACCCGTCCTGCTGCTGACCGCCAGCATTGCTTGTACATTCAATAGCGCCTGGCTATATAGATACGGATTCAATAAATACAATGTTGGCTCTATCACCGGTCTGGCTGATTCGGAACTGGAGAAAGTAGCCGCCGGACTGGTTGGCTATTTTAATTCCCACGAGGAGTATATAGACCTCACAGTAATAAAAGACGGTAAGCCTTTTGTTCTATTCAATCGGGGAGAGATAGTCCACCTGAAAGACGTAAAAGGGCTTGTCTGGCTGGATTATAAGGTTCTATTTGGGACACTGGTTTATGTTCTGGGCTATGGTGGGGTCTGTTTCTTCTGGCGCCGGCGCCAATACTGGCGGCGGCTTGCCTGGGGAGTGGTGGGAGGAAGCGGTCTTACTTTAGTCCTGATGCTGGCTCTGGGACTGGGCATAATATTCAACTTCGACCAGTTATTTCTCCGCTTCCATCTTCTTAGCTTCACCAATGAGCTATGGCAACTCGACCCAACAAGCGACTATCTGATAATGCTGGTTCCCCAGCGTTTTCAGTATAATGTTGCTTCACTCTGGGCTCTGGGGACGGCAATTGCGGCAATAATCCTGGGCGGGGTGGCGGGGAGCTACCTACTGGCTACCAGAAAAAGTTGGCATTCCGGGCAATAGGTGTCATAATACAATTAAACAATCAAGAGTGTTTACCAGAAATTAGGGGGCTGATTATGAGAAAAGCTATTACTGCAGTAATATTGACGGCAGTGGTGGTAACGGTAGCCCTGCTTTCAGGGTGTACGCTTGCCGGTGCGGGAGATATAACTACCGCGCAAACGCAAGCTACCGATTTTACCCGGGTTGATGTAGCGGATACCTTTGAGGTAGAAATAAAACGTTCAGATTCGTTCAGCGTTACGATAAGTGCCGATAAGAACACCCGTGATTATGTTGCTGTCTCTAGGCAAGGAGAAACGCTAAAGATATATCTCAACCCCCGGAACATTTTTGCCGACTTCACCCTGAAATCAAGAACCTTGAAAGCGAAAATTACCATGCCCGCTCTTCACGAATTGCGCTTGTCCGGGGCAAGCAAAGGGATCATTAGCGGGTTCAAGTCATCAGATAATTTCAGCCTTGAGGTGTCGGGGGCAAGTTCCCTGGAGATGCGTGACATTGAAGTGGGAGATGCAGAATTCAAGATATCGGGAGCAAGTAAAGTTACCGGTGGTATTAAAGCCAACTCTATACAATTTGAAGTATCAGGAGCCAGTAAAGTTGAATTAGAGGGTGCAGCGAACAGTATTGTCCTCAACGCCTCCGGCGCCAGCAACGTAGACTTGACTTATTTTCCAGTTGGCGAAGCTGATGTTACGCTGAGTAGTGCCAGTGAAGCCACGGTAAATGTGAAAAAAACATTAGATATGGTGGTAAGTGGTGCGTCAAGGCTTTACTTTCTAGGGAATCCAGAAATCGGTATTGTCGATATCTCAGGGGCTTCAACGGTAAAGCATAAATAGGGTAGTTATTGATTTCTTTGTCGGAAGGCGGCGTACATAATCAGGGCGGCGGCGACCGAGGCATTCAGGGAGGTAATCCTCCCCTTCATCGGGATAAAGGCGATGGAATCGCATCTTTTTCTGACCAGAGAAGACAGTCCCTTTCCTTCACTCCCGATGACAATAGCCACGGGTAGTCTGAAATCTACGTTGTTGAAATCCACTCCACCAGCCATGTCTATACCAATAACCCAGATGTTATTCTTCTTCAGTGTCTCTATCGTCTGAGCGATATTGGCTACTCTAGCTACCGGCACAAACTCAATAGCCCCGGCGGAGGCTTTAGCTACCATAGCAGTAAGACCTACCGCTCTCCTTGAGCGCACGATAATACCATGGACACCAGTGGCCTCAGCCGTCCTAAGAATAGCTCCCAGATTCCTCGGGTCTTCGATACCATCCAGGACACAATAGAGTGCCGGTTCCCTCTTTTCCTCCGGGATAGCCAGCAACTCATCCAGAGTGACATACTCCCTGGCAGCGGCATAGGCAAGGACTCCCTGGCTGGCGCCGGTCAGGCTGTGTCGGTCAAGGACACGCCTGGGGATATACTCTACGGGAATCTTTCTGTTTCTGGCGTAGCTGAGTATCTCAGCGATGGCGGTATCGCGCTTGGCGTTTTTCGCCAGCAGTATTTTGTTGAGCGGGCGGCCAGCCTTAAGCGCTTCGAGGACAGAGTTCTTACCCTCAATAAACTCAGCCATTTCTATCTCAGCAGCCCCACCAGCCTGATTTCAGCATCCCTCTTCTCGCCAGGACTTATCTTGCTTCTGTTTATTGCTTTTCTCAATAGTTCGATTGACTGGTCGTAGGTCTGGCGGTGAACCGGGTAGGGGATGCCGTCCTTGCCGCCGTGAGCGAAGCTGTAGCGGGCGGGGTCACGGTAGCTGGGGGCAACCCCATGGACTAGCTCCGAAATCAGGCTCAGGGCGCGGAGGGTCTTTGCTCCCACCCCTGGCAAGCCCAGGAGCTGCTCAAAGTCCTCTGGTTGGCGCTCGTAGGTGCTCAAAATAATGCGCTTGAGGCTATCGGGGTGGAGGTCTGCGGTGCTCAGATAGTGGTGCGTGGGCAGATTCAGGGTCTTAATCTTCTTCAGGTCAAGTAAAGTATCCTCGGGCTTCTGACTGGTAGCTATCCCGGTGATGGTGTTTCTGGCGGGGTTGCTTTCACTGGCAACGAGGTTCAATGCCTGCCCTCTGGCTTCGGAGAGGACAGCGAAGTGGGGTTCATTGACAAAGTCAGTGACCGCCTCGCCCAGCCAGTGATAGCGTCGGGCGTAGCGGGTGGCTTCGTTCATCCCCTGCTGGACGACTGCCCATGAGCCGTTTTTCGTGAAGAGGAAGGTATGATGGTAAAGCTGGTAGCCGTCTTGAACAGCGGCGCTATCCACCTTGGCAGACATACGGCTGGCATACACCAGCGGTGCCGGGTTTATTGAGATTAGCTCTCCCCAGTTTTCCAGTTCAGAGGGAGTTTGCCGTGAAGTTCTGCCCTTGCCCCCGGCAACAAACAAGCCCAGGTCTCGTTCCAGACCCTTTATTCCTTCCTTGAGAGCGCCACACAGGGTAGTGGTAACGCCGCTTGAATGCCAGTCAAAGCCCAGAACGCAGCCGAAAGCCTGGAACCAGTAGGGGTGAGACAGACGCCTGAGCATCTCCTCAGCGCCAAAGTCGGCAACGATGGCAATGGTAATCTCTCGAGCCAGCTTGACCATGCGGTCGAAGAGCCAGCGTGGGGCTTTGCCGTGGTGAAGGGGCAGGTTGGCAATTCCGGTGCGTATGGGACCAATGGCGCCTGACATTTGCCCTAGACACCAATTACATAGCGCAGGTGTCGCAGCTGGTGGCACTGCAAGTGGCGCAGGAATTACCCCCTATGGCAGAGGTCATACCACTCTCGTCCATAGAGAAACTGGCAAAAGTGGACAATACCCGCTCAGCTTTTTGCTGGCATTTAGGGCAGGCGACTGCCTCAGTAGCCCGGCTCATCGGGCGTAATAGCTCAAACCTGGAATCACAACTATGGCAGACGTACTCATATATCGGCATCTTTCCCTCTCCCGTAATTAGTTTAACCGTTCCAGGTTAGCAAGTCAAGGGTCGTCTAGTAACGGGTAACTGTCAACTGTCGGTCGGTAAGAATCCCGGATGACTATCAAGTTAAGCCTCCAAAGCTCTCATGAGCTAATGCCCGAAGAATTTTAGCCCAGGGGCGATTTTGGTGCGGTCCATATAGAGCCG
>Ga0209102_1000118_pt1 | contig 53866 bp, 64 predicted proteins | sample ConPoolayeHmetaG_FD_185483 | JGI IMG/M metagenome (GOLD analysis project Ga0209102, IMG submission 185483) | Hot spring microbial mat communities from California, USA to study Microbial Dark Matter (Phase II) - Cone Pool mat layer H metaG... ...
CATAAAGCAGCAAAAGCCTTCCGCAAACTCCAAGATGTAAGAAAAGGAAACCCCGTTATAATGGGAAGAGACGCCATGCTGGTTAACCAGACAAGCATGTGGGACGACATAGAAAGGTGGACCAGAAAGACTGAAGAACTATGCAGTGAACTTGAGAAAAGAGTGCAGGAAAAGGCTTGGGCTTGCCCCCCTGACACTCCAAGGGTTATGATAACTGGCACGCCTATAATTTGGCCTGACAACTGGAAACTTCCCAACCTTATTGAAGAAGCTAATCCTCAAGGAGTAATAGTGGCTGATGAGCTCTGTTCAGGAGACCGCTTTCTCTACGACCCAGTAGGCGTAGACGAATGGACCATGGATGACATGTTTAACGCTGTAGCTGAAAGGTATTTGCTTCCCTCTACCTGTCCATGCTTCACATCTGAGGATGGAAACGAGGACAGAGTTAACTGGTTAATTACCAAGGTTAATGAGCGACGAGTTGACGGCGTAATCTACTATGTTGTTCGCGGATGCATGCTGTACGCCATGGAATATATGCGGATAAAGAAGGCCCTTGATAAATTGAATGTGCCTGTCTACTATTTGGACACGGACTACACAAGAGAAGATGCTGGGCAAATAAAAACGAGGGTTGAAGCCTTCTTGGAAATGTTGAAATCTAGGGTTGAAATTTGAAGGGATGGTTAGCACGTATGATAACTGCTGGAATAGACATGGGTGTACAAAACGTCAAAGTCGTCATTTTGAAAGACGGCGAAATCTTGGCCCGCAGTTTAGCTCCATCAAGTTTTGAACCGGGAAAAGCAGCGGAAAAAGCCTTCAAAGAAGCCTTGAAAAAGGCCAAGATAAGCGAGGATGAGGTTGAACATGTTACTGCAACGGGTGTTGGAGTGGAAATGGCTCCACGCGCTGAAAGCAAAATAAGCATGATAGCAGCTGATGCAAAGGCTGGAGTTTACCTATATTCTTCTGCTAGAACGGTTATAGATGTGGGTGCAGAAGAGGCGCGAGTTATAAAATGCGACGAGAAAGGAGGCGTCTTAGACTTTGCGGTGAACGAAAGATGCGCTGCAGGTTCAGGAGCTTTTATCGAAGCCATGGCAAGAGCTTTAGAGGTTAAAGTTGAAGATATGGGAGCGCTTTCCCTAAACGCTAATGGCACAGTTTCTATAAGCGCCACATGCGTAATCTTCGGAGAGTCTGATGTGGTAAGCCTAATCCACAAGCAGGAACCAAAAAATGAAATAGCAAGAGCCATATACGACGCGTTGGCTGAAAGAATAATTTCTATGATTCACAGGGTAGGCTTAAACTCCGATGTCGTGCTGGTTGGGGGTGTAGCCAAAGATGTGGGATTTGCCGCGGCCCTAAAAAGGAAGCTTGAAACAGAAGTTCTGATACCTGAAAATCCAGAGTTCGCTGGAGCCCTTGGAGCCGCCCTACACGCCTTGGAAAAAGCCGGAGAGATGAAGAAATGAAAGGCGAAAACATAGAATATTGGAGATGGCGTGAATACCATTTTATAGTGCCTAACAAAAAGCTTGGAAACGCGGAAGTAATCACCGCCGGCGTTGATGTAGGCTCAGTAAGCTCTAAGGCGGTGATAATGGCTGACGGCGAAGTCTATTCTGTAAGCATCATGCGAACAGGTTCAAACAGCCCAGACAGCGCCAAAAAAGTGTTGGACTGGGCTTTAGAGGATACTGGACTGAAACTAGGCGAAATAGACTACATAGTGGGAACAGGCTACGGAAGAGTTAACGTTCCCATGGCTAACAGCACCCTAACCGAGATAGCTTGCCATGCAAAGGGCGCAAACTACATTTGGGGTCCAACAGTTAGAACAATACTTGACGTGGGCGGCCAGGATATAAAAGCCATAAGATGCGACGAAAAAGGCAAGGTGGTAGCCTTCCTTATGAACGACAAATGTGCGGCGGGCACAGGCAGAGGCATGGAAGTACTCGCCGACTTATTAAAAATACCCATAGAAGAGATGGGAGCAGCCTCGCTGAAAGTTAACGAAGAACCTGACCCCGTAAGCTGCACATGTGTAGCCTTCGCAAAAACTGAAGCTATGGATCTGCTGCGTAGAGGATGGCCAAAAGAAAAGGTTTTAGCATCTTACATGCGGGCCATGGCCATAAGAATGTGCAACCTTCTTGAAAGGGTAGGCTGCGAAAAAGACCTTGTAATTACAGGCGGCCAATCAAAAAACATAGGGATAGTAGCGAGGATAGAAAACATACTTGGCGTCAAGCCTCTTCCAGCGCCAAAATGGGAGGAAAACGGACGAGACCCCATGGTTGCCGGCGCCATAGGCGCAGCGCTCTTCGCCAAAGCCTTATACGAGAAGGCAACAAAAAGCCTAACACATAGGAGTTGATGCCCAATAATTACTTATTATGGCTACATGGATGGATCCGGAGAATATTATATAGCTGTTGACTCTGAAAAGTGCAACGGCTGCGGCGAATGCGTCAAACAGTGCCCCCAAAAAGCGTTAGAAATAGTAGCCATGATGGTGGATATTGAAGAGCAGCAGTTGGCCGCTGTGAAAGAGGAACACCGTAAAAAAATTAAATACACTTGCTCACCGTGCAAACCAGAAGAAAAAACCCCGCCATGTGTTTTATTTTGTAAATCTAAAGCAATCATGTGCATATGGAAAAGCAGCAAAACTCCCAGGAGCTAACGTTCCTCTGGTTTCTCCCATAGTTCAAGCATGCTTTTTTTCAGTTCTCGACGTTTTCTATGGAGGAACTTGTAGACTGTTGCGTGTTGACTTCCCTGAATAAGCATTTGGATGGCTTCCCTTGCCACTTGAGCGTGCTCAATGTTTCCGATTATGCCTACAGTATGCCCGTAAACAGCTATGCTGGTGTCTGTCAGCTCCTCTATTATTCTGCGCGTTTTGCCTTCCATCCCAATTATGCGCCCTTTAACCCTTTTTATGTCTGATTCAGACCTTCCAAAGATGACCCGCAAATCTATAATATCTAAAACCGCATCCTCATCGCGAATAAGCCTAAAAGCGTGTTCTGGCGAAAAACCCCTTCCAATGGCTGTTACAACATCTTTAGCCCTCAAAAGGGCTGAGGGGTCTTCAGCATTTTCAGCCAGAGTGATTGTGACGCCGCCCGTGTCGCTTTCTATTTGAAGCTCAACCGAAAGCGCCTTCTCAATAGCCTTCTTAGTTTCTCCGCCTTGCCCGATTAATACGCCGACGCGTTCTTTTGGAATCCTCACAAAGGTGTTAGGCTGAGCCACTGCCAGTAACCCTCCTATAAACCTCTTCTGCAGGTAAAACTTCAACTCCTAAACGGCTAAAAAACCTATTGATGTTGGCGATGTCTCTGTTTAAGAGAAAACTTGCCATGGGATGGGATAGGGGCACAGCCTGCGACACATCAAAAATTATTGGGCGACCTTTCCAAATCATAATGTTGTACTCGCTTAGGTCTCCGTGGACAAGCTCCGCCCTTTGGTAAAGCCGCTTAAGGTAACTTATAAGGGTCTTGTAAACTTTTTCAGGGTTTTTCGGATATTGCTCCTTCAAGGATGGAGCGCTTACGCCGTTTTTCCCAATAAACTCCATTATAAGCACATTATTTTTTACGGCGATAGGCTTTGGCACTCTAACTTTTGCAGCTATGGCTTGCTCCAAGTTTTTAAATTCCTTTTGAGCCCATGCGAAAATCAGCGAGCGTGTGTCGCGTTTCACGCCTTTAAATCTAGGATCGCCTTCAATGTATTTGAGCATTCCTTTTCGAAATTCTGCTGAGACAGTCAAGTAGATTTTTATGGCTAACTCTTTTCCTTCCTTATTTTTACCCCAGTAAACCCTAGCTTCTTTTCCAGCCTTGACCACGCCGTAAATTCTGTCTATAACTCCACTGTTCAAAAAGTCGTAGATAACCATGAGAGTTGAGCGGTCGAAAACTTCTTCCAAGACTTCGTACTCTTCGCTGCGCTTCTCCTTCATCAACTGTTCAGTCTCATAGCTTTTTTCCGCTCTCTGAAGCTTTTTCTCAACATGTTTCCGAAAAGCCAAAGGGGCTTTCCTCATACGCCTTTAAATGGTTAAATAGCCTTTTTTACGGAGCAACTCCGCTTGCGCGTGGGTATACCGCCAAACCACATCGCCACGCGCATCGGATTGGAAATCCCACGGAGAAACCAGGACAACATCTCCTTCGCGGATCCAAACTCGCCTTTTCATTTTACCCCTTATGCGGCATAAACGCTCATGCCCGTCTTGACATTTAACCAGAACACGGTCAAAACCTAGAAGCTTTACAGCTACTCCTAAAACATCATTTTCCGTGGGAAGCACCATTTCGCTTAGTTCTTCTTCGCTTATGACCTTTTTCTTACCCAATTAAGCACCTCAAACCTTCCTTTCTAAAGAAACACGCCTCTTCCTTAAAAGCATGCTTATCCTTTAAGCCTATAATAGCCTATAATCGCCTAATATAACCCGCCATATGCACAGTTTCCTTTATAGGTTTTTCAACAGTCATGGAAACTCCAACAGTGCATTCAAGCCAGCATCCACGGCAAGAAGCAACCCTAAACCACCAATCGCCCTCAGCTTCACCTCTTAAAAGCTCAGCAGCTGAATGCTCTAGGACGTTGCCGAGCACAACATCGCCTCTGGCAGCACACGCCAAAAGCCTGCCAGAAGGATCAATGGCCACGTAAAGTTTCCCAGCGTGACAAATTTTAGGCGCTTTACTCTCAAAGTAAAGTCCAAAACCGCGAATAAAATCTTCTGGCACAGCCAAAAAGCTGGGGTCTTCACTTTTAAGCCTCAACAAGTATTCTTGAAGCCTTAAAATTTCTTTCGACGGCGGCTTGTTCTCTGGAAGAGGTGGGTAAGGGTGTATGGGCTGCACTTGAACGAAGTCCACAAAAGAGCGAAGCTCCTCTATGAACCGCGGTAAAGCCTTAATGTTCCAAGGGGAAACGACGCTGTTAACTCCAACCCTAACACCGTGGGCTTTAAGAAACTTTATGGTTTCAAATGCCTTCAGATGGGTTCCAGCTACGCCCCTAATCTTATCATGAATTTCTGGAGGCCCATCAAGGGAAACTACAACTACGTCGAAGGCGTCTGCAATTTTTGAGGCTTTAGCGCTTTTCAAGAGAGTCCCATTGGTGTTCATGCTTACAAGGCAGTTGTGGGATGAAGCCCTTTTTGCGAGAATAGCCAAGTCTCCGCGAAGCAGTGGTTCGCCGCCGCTAAAATCAAAGAAGGCTACGCCTGAACTGCAAACATTGTCTATAACTTTCAAAGCCTTCGCGGTAGATAATTCTGGAACGGTTTTTCTCCACCAATCACAGTAAGAGCATCGCATGTTACAGCGGCCTGTGACGCTAAAAGAGGCAAAAAGGGGTGCAGCCTTCCCAGCTTTAAATCTAAGAAAGTTCCTGAAGACTTTAAGGGCCAGCATCTCGGTTTTCATTTAATCCGCTTCGCTTTTAAGTGCTGTTTATTCCATGTTCTACTCTTAAAATTTACACTTTTACAGCCTTTACTATTTTGGACGGAATTGCAAGAGCTAGGGTTTATCCTGCAACTTCCTTCTTTTTCAAGCATACTTAAAATAAAAAGGGAATGCTGAGCGGCTTCTAGAATCCGAGTGCCAATATCCCAATTCCAATTATGGCAAGTATTGCAACTATTATTATGAAGATTATCACTGCAAGCACAGCTATGATGAAGGCTTTTATCCATCCACAGTCGAAGAAGTGCTTAATCAGCGCCAGCCAAACTATAAACAAGATCACTGCAGCAATTAAGCCGCTGACGAAAAAGTTAACAATCGCGCCTAAGACCACGCCTAAAACGACTATCCAGATGGCGTCTGTAAATTTTGCCTTATCTTTGCCTACAAGCGCTCTTCCAGAAAGCCAAAGTATTGGAGCAAGCACTATGACGTTTACCACAATCTGTATCAACAATGACATGAGATCCATACTGGTTTACTCCCCCTTCATATTTAGGTGCTGTTAATTTTTAAGCTTTTTACGTTATAAAACTTTGGGATTCATCTTTAACAAGATGGATGGATCTCCTAAAAACCCGAAAGGCAAGATGCAGAAATAATCGCTGAGACTGCCCTTAAAGCCTTTAAGTTAGGGTCTCCTTGGGTCGTTCAAATATTCTAGTATCAGTTTGAGATCTTTGCCGTACACAGTGTAATTTACACCATGCTTTATAACGTCCTCCTTAGGGTTGAATAGTATTCCGATGCCAGCGCTCTCCAACATGCAGAAGTCAGCGCTAGAATCGCCCACTGCAACAGTTTTAGATAAGTCTAATTTGTATCCCTTTGCGAGACGAAACAGATGGTAACGTTTACAAACCGATTGCTTGCAATAGCATCCGATTTTTTCCCAACCCATTGGCATTTCTAAAAAGCCTGTTATAACACCGTTCTTCACTTCCAGTATATTTGCTATTTGAAAATCCATTTTTAACCTAGATGCCACAATCTCCGTTGCCAGCGTATAGCTGTCGCTTATTATCCCCACCCTGTAGTTTTTGGCTTTCAGCTGTTTAACGGTTTTTACTGCACCTTTCATAAGGGGTATGGTGTTGACTATTTCAGTGAACTCATAAACAGTCAAGCCTCTAAGCAATCTTGCAATTCTTCGCGACCTCTCATATGGAATCTTTGAGGAATTGGTGATTTTTTCGATTTCAGATGTGAATCCAAGCTTGTAGCCTATGGTATAGATGACTCTCCCATCGAGGAGGGTTCCATCCATGTCAAAGGCTACAAGCCCTGAGATGATTTTCTAAACCTCCAACCACTATTTTAGCTCTATTAAAGTCTGGGAGTTTTTATGCACTTCAGCAGCAAATTTAGCGATATCCAACTCACATGGAGGCTTAATCTTTGCAGGATTTGGAATCTCTTCTCCTTTAACTTCGAAACCATGTCTTGTGCAGATGGAAACAATACTGTCCTTCAACTTTGGTGGGCAGATTTGGGAGTGATATATGGCGCCTATGGATGAGAGAAGCATTTCGTTGATGTGCCCTTCTCCCTTTTCTTCATGCAAATGGGGATTTCGACTCTCTATTTGAAAAACATCAACTCCTAATAATGCAGCTTGAGAGGCAGCTTGAGAAGGAGCAGGAATTACCCCTCCAAACTGTTCCATAAGATTGATTATCTCATATGGTTCAACAGCAAATCCCGACGCGTAATACAAGAGCTCAGCTAACTGCATGCTAATGGCATGCTCTCCTGAGTTAGCAGTCTTGATAATTTCTGTCCCGAAGCCAGTGTAACTTGACATCAATAGGTTAATGCAATCATTGGAAACCGCTGAAATCCTTCCGAATTTGGCGAAGAACGGCCCGTTTTCTGCAATTTTGGGTTTGTAAATCCATGAAACTCTAACCATAGAAAATGGGCTTTCGGCTTGGCTGAAACCAGCCGCATAAATTTCTACATACTCGTGAACCGCGCCTGGCACATAGTTATCAGCATCTATGAAACCAACATATTCCTTACCAAGCATCTTTGCAAGCAGCACGCCTATGAACATGGCCTCAGCCTTACCCTTTCTAACAGACCACGTTTCGTCAAGGATAGAATCAAAACCAGCGCTTCTGAAAGTTTCCGATAGGCCTGGATCATGCTGGTGTATTACTAGAATCTCGTCACCCACGAAATGATTAAACCGCTTCAGCAGTTGCACTTCCATCATAAACCTATCCACGGGATGCCTTCTACTGCCCGAAACCACGATTACATAGCAATCGTGGGGAATCCCGCTTAGAACACCCTCCAAAAGCCTCAGCCTTTCGTCTTTGATAGGAACCACTATCGCCATTTTCTGATTAATTTTTCCTATATCCTCACTTGATATAGTTGCCACCGCCTCTCTGGCCTTAGTTGGAAACTTCTTCATGCCAGAGTCTAACTCGTAAACCCTTTGAGTATCATGAAATCGAACGGCGCCGAAATGCTCAATACGCCTAGATAATTCCAGTATCATCGAGAATATTAAGTCAAAGTAATTAAAAGCATTTTGGGTTATACGACATGATACAGTTATGGATTCTTCAGAAACCAATGGGATTACCTCTCCGCATTTTACACATTTTTTGAACCTTGCCGACTGAGCAGAATCGAGTTTGTTTTTTCCAGAGAAAACGCACATTGTATTTAACAGCATCATAACGGGTAAAACATCAAAGCTGCAACTCTGCTGAAAAGCAAATTCCATAAATCAAGCAAAGTAATATACGATCGCGAAATTGCTTGAATCTGGATTTGAGTATGCGCTTCAAAAGACGATTTAGTTTTCCTGAGAAAGAGGAAGTAAACCTTGAAAAGTTTCACTATTTGTCCTAAAGTTTCACGATTTGGGCGTGGGGTATGCCTTCTATGTTTAAAATTGCTTCTGGATGAACGTAGCCTTTTTCCACGGCTTTTTGGACGACGTTTCTGCCAACCATGTTTACTATTGTGGAGTTTTCTATCATTTCAATAGCTTCTTCAAGCTCCACCTCTTCGCCTTTGTAGAATTCCTCTGTAACGTGGAAAACTATTTTTCCCTCGCGTAGTGTGCACCCCAAAATTTCGGCGTCACATATGGACAATAGCACGTTATTGCCGATTTTTCTTAGTTTCATGTAACACTTCAATGCGTATACGCTCTTACAAGTGTCTGACAGCGGATTTTGCGCCGCAGGCTTCGCATACAAGAAAGGATAGGCGTTTTTCCTTGACAATCTTGGTGTCTGGACGCTTACAAACGGGGCACACTACAAAAGTTTCCATATACCGTTGAAGAAGCTTTTCAAGGGTTTCTCTTGGAAATTTGCCTTGAAAGATGACTCTTGACTCTTGAGTTGTAGCGGCTGTTGCCAGCTCGCCGGTTAAAAACTTTAGGATGTGTTGGGGGTCGCGGTTTAGTACTTCAGCGATTTCCTTAAAGTTGTGGATTACCGTGCGCATGCCGATAACCGAGTAATGCAGTTTTGGAATTTCCAGTCGCTCCCGTTTAGAAGTGATCTCAGGCAGTTGGGAACGTGCCCTCTTAAGCAGCGCTTCATAATTGTACTTCATTGAGGATGCTCCAAAGAGGCATATTCAAATCATTGTATTTAAAACTTAACATGTGCGTTATGGGAAATTATTGAACTATTTTGATAGCTGAATAAATTGGCAGCCGCGAAAATGAGAGCCTCTGCTTATACAAGGGGATAAATCAGTGATTTCAACAAGGTTTTAATTCGTAATGATCCATAAAATTTTTAAGCTAGTTTTCGTCATCCCAAAACAGACATCGCAAATATTACTATACGCTAGAGTGGAAGTGGCGAAATGGCCCAGCCACAACACGCCACGGAAAGGCTCAGCGGCTTTCTCATCAATGTTGACAGGGAAGCAGATGAAAGGTTGACAATTAGCGAGAGCGCCCACCACATGGAAAGATTGCTGGATTCCATCCCAACAGGGATTGTAATCATAGATGAGAAAACACATGAGATTATTTATGCAAACGCTAATGCATTGGAAATGATCGGTGCCTCAAAAGATCACGTCTTAGGAAAAGTGTGCCACAAATTTATATGCCCCAATGACGAAGGAAAATGCCCAATAAGTGACCTGGGGCAAACTGTAGACAAATCGGAACGCGTGTTGCTGAGGGCTAATGGGGAAAAACTTCCAATTCTCAAAACCGTTAAGAAGACGGTGTGGAGAGGGCGCAACTGCCTCATAGAAAGCTTTACAGACATTGTTGAGCGCAAAGAGGTTGAAGAGAGAATTAAGAGGGTTGCAGAGGAGTGGAAGAAGACCTTTGACGCCATTTCTGATTTTGTGTTTATTTTAGACCCAGATTTTAGGTTTGTAAAGGTTAACAAGGCACTTTGCGATGTCCTAAAGAAAAAGCCAGAAGAGGTTGTGGGTAAACGATGTTTTGAAGTTTTGCATGGCACCCATGAACCTTGGCCTAATTGTCCCCATGAAAAAACGTTGATTACAAAAAAGGCGACAGTAGCAGAGATAAACGACCCTAATTTAGGTACTCTTTTGATCACTAACTCGCCAATTCTTAATGAGAGAGGCGAACTCATAGGCGCCGTGCATGTCGCAAAGGACATTAGCGAACTTAAAAGGATGAGGGGAGAATTACGGCGAGAAAGGGAAATTCTGGAGCTTGTTACAGAAAACATGCGCGTTGGACTTGTAATGGTTTCAAAAGATTTCCGTGTTTTGTGGGCAAATAAAGTTGAGGAAGAGAAAAAACATGCCAACGTAATAGGTGAACACTGCTATGAAGTCTTCAATAATCGCGACAGCATCTGCCCAGGATGCCCTGTTAAAGAAATATTTGAAACTGGAAAAGATGAAGCTGTAAGCGAGCAGTTCGTTGAGGATTGTGGAGGAAAAAGAGTTTGGGTGGAGCTTTTTGCAGGTGCACTTAGAGACGAAAATGGGAATGTTACGTCTGCCCTAGAGGTTGTTGTCCCCATAACTGAGCGAAAAGAGATGGAGGAGAAGCTTAAGCTATACTCGGAACACTTAGAGGAGATTGTTAAAAAAAGAACCCAAGAACTGTCGGAGTCTGAGAGAAGATACTCTGCCCTTGTGGAAGAAGCAAAAATCGGGGTTTGCATAATTCAAGATGGGAAAATAGTGTTTGTAAACAAGAGGCTCTTAGAAGTCGGCGGCTACTCTAAAGATGAGTTGATAGGGTTGCCCTATGAAAAGGTGGTGGATGAAAAATATCTTCAAGTTGCCAGAGAGCGGTATATGCGGAAACTGCTTGGGGCACCTTCATCAACTTTTGAGGTTGAGCTAAGAGCTAAAAATGGCGAACGCGTCCCAGTGGAGATGAGCGGTTCGCTTATAAATTATGAAGAGCGTCCTGCAATCCTCCTCGTCATGCGAGATATAAGAGAGAGAAAACAGCTGGAAGAGCAGCGTTTAAAGCTGGAAAAACTGGCAACCATAGCTGAACTTGCAACCATGGTTGGACACGACTTAATGAACCCCATGCAAGCAATAGAAAACGCATCATTTATTCTTTGCAATGAGCTGGCAAACATTCAAATCTCTAACAAAGCGATAAAAGCACTGCAAGTCATCCAAAATTCAATCAACTACGCCGACAAAATAGTAAACGACTTAAAAGAGTTCGCGGCAGCAGAGAAGCCCATACTTAAGAAAACCGACATTAACACCATAGTTGAAGAAGCCTTGTCACAAGTTCATCCTCCAGAAAATGTTAAAATAGTCACAGAGTTTGGGCGCATCCCAGAAATAAACGTGGACAAGGACATGCTAAAACGAGTTTTTGTAAACCTGGCTATAAATGGAATACAAGCAATGGAAAAGAACGGTGGAACCCTAAAAGTTTCAACTAAAAAAGTGAAAGACTCTGTTGTGATTTGCTTTAAAGATAATGGTATGGGTATGCCAAAAGAACATGTAAAAAAGCTTTTCAACTCCATCTTCACCACGAAAGCCAAGGGCATGGGTATAGGCCTAATAATCTGCAAGAAACTTGTTGAAAGCCACGGCGGCAGCATCCATGTTAAAAGTGAAGTTGGTAAAGGATCAGCTTTCACTGTTAAGTTACCTATTAACAAGAATATACGTAGGAGGTGAAAAAGCATGGCGAAAGCGTATGTCCTAGTAGTAGATGACGACGAGGGAATTAGAGAAACCTTAAAACTGATACTTGAAGAGAACGGCTACAAAGTTGACACGGCCAAAAGCGGAAAAGAAGCAATAGAAAAATCAAAGAAAAACTACTACGACCTAGCGTTACTGGATATAAAACTGCCAGATTTTGAAGGAACAAAACTCCTCATAAAAATGAGGGACACCACGCCAAAAATGGTTAAAATAATGGTTACTGGGCATGCGTCTCTCCAAAACGCCGTGGAAGCCCTCAACTATGGCGCAGACGCCTACATAATGAAGCCTGTAAGCCCCGAAGAACTGTTAAAAGTAATAGAGAAAAAACTTAGAGAGAAGAAAGAAGCTGAAAAAATTACGGAAGAAAAAATTGTAAAGTGGATTGAAACCCGCGCATCAAAAGTTGGAAGGGAAAAGAAAAATTATGAAAACAAAAAATAAATCCCCTATGGCGGTTCTCAAAACCAGCAGCGAAGATGAACTTGAGGGGGAATTTAATAAAATTCTAATGGAAGCCGTAGATGAAGCATTAGGCACACTGGGCGCAAGCATAAAAGAAGCCTTATACTACCACCTAGAAACAGCATTCGCCATAAAAAAAGAAACAGTGTGTGAAAATCCGGCGAAACTTTCAGATGGCCTTGAAAGAATATTCGGCTTAGGAGCAAAATTTATAGAAAAAATGATCATTGACGCCGTTTGCACTAAAACTAAGTGTACACTACCTCAAAACTGGCAAAAATGCAAGTTTGCAGAAAACATACAGAAAATCAAAAAGAGCTACATCCAAAACAATTTTAGATCAAACACGTAAAATTAGTTAAAATTAATTTTGCCTCCCTCTCTGCCACTGGCATGTTTACCCTTCTTTTGAAGAGTGGAAAAAGTAGTAAGCCTAAAGCGCTAATAAGCTAAAGTTTTAAAAGTTTTTTAACAAAAAGTGAAAGGGGGGCCTAAATTGGGTTACATCTATCTTTACACCGGGACTGGCGGTGGAAAAACCACTAACGCTTTGGGTTTAGCTTTGCGTTCTGTTGGGCATAAGCGCAAAGTTGTAATAATCCAGTTTCTGAAATGGTGGAAGAACACGGGTGAATATAAAATTAGGAAAGTTCTCGCGCCGTACTACGAGATTTACCAGTTCGGCCGAAAAGGATGGCATGGACTAGGCACTCTAGGCGAAGAAGATAAGAAACTGGCTGAAAAAGCGCTAAGATTTGCAGAAAAAATAGTGAGGGAGAAAAAGCCGCACCTCCTTGTTTTAGACGAGATTAACCTAGCTTTGTACTGTAATCTTTTAGAGGTGAAGGAAGTCCTAGAGTTTTTGAATAATATTCCAAAGAAAACTGATGTTGTTTTAACAGGGAGGTTTGCTCCTAAAGAGCTTATCGAAAGAGCAGAATTTGTAAACGAAGTAGTAGACATTAAGCATCCAGAGGAAACTGTTACAACAAAGGGCATCCAATACTAGCCGCAAAATGGGTACAAAATACAAGAAATAAGCCTAGGGCATATGCAATGCTTATATGAGAGGTTACCCTAGTTTTCCAAAACAGATGGGTGTGTATAAAGATTGACAGAGTTAGAGAATAAGGTGCGCGAGGCTGTTGGCAAGGTTGTTGACCCTGAAACTGGATTAACCTTCGCGGAGATGCACATGATTAAAAGCGTCAAAGAAGAGGAGCCTGGAACCGTAAAGGTTGAGTTCATCCCTTCAAGCCCCTTCTGTCCCATAGCCTTCAAACTGGCTGTGGACATCAAAAACGAAGCTTTGAGGGTTTCCGGCGTCAAAAAAGCCCTAGTTTACTGTCGCGGGCACTTAATGGAACAGCAAATAAACGAAATGACAAACAAAGAATAAGTCAAAGCGCCAAGCGCCCAGAACTTTCCAGTTTCTTTGCTGAGTGTTAAGGGCATGAGCGTTAATGGCGAGCATAAAATCTATTGCTGCGGCGCCCGCGTGCGAATTTCTGAAAAAGGCGTCGAAGTTTTAAGCGAGCCGCTGGTTGAATACTGCCCACTCCATGAGGCTTTATACGGCGCTAAACAGATTGATGTTGAAGCTGTTAAGAAAAGTGTGAAAATGAAAATTGCTGGTTTTGGATTCTGCTGTGGAAGCCGCATTTTCAACTCTGAACCAGTAGTGGCTTATGGAGCTTCTGAGATGATGCGCTTTTGGCTTGAAAAAAGGCTCATGGACTGCGCAGTTGTTGTCTGTGAAGGAGCAGGAACAGTTATAGCATCCAACGGTAAGCTTGTGCAAGCCATCGGCGCCCGTTTAACTGGAATCATAAAAACATCGCCTATAAAGGAAATTATTGAAAAAATTAGGAAAGAAGGTGGAGTTGTTTTAGATGAAAGCAGCGTTCTTATTGACCAGATTGAAGGCGTGAAAAAGGCTTTAGATTTAGGGTTTCGACGCGTCGCCGTCAGCGTCGCCGGCTTTCAGTCAAGAGGTATAAGTGACATCAGAAACCTCGAGGCAGCTATGCAAGCGGATGTTTTAATTTTCTCTGTTTGCAACACATGCGCTGGTAAAGCATATATGGAGCACATAGCCAACGCTGACATCGTGTGTGCAAGCGCTTCGAAAATACTTCGAGAAGAAATAGGTAAAAAGGCCCTGTTGCAGTTAGGCGTGACAATCTCCGTTTACGCTTTAACGGATAAGGGTAAAAAGCTTGCTTTGGACTACCTAAAAGAGTTTAATGACAGACTCGTCATCTTCAGAGCGAGCCAACTTCCGTATGAAGTTGAAGGCAAAGGGCCTAGGCTGAGAATTGGGCGGGTAACCAAAAGCCTTAAGTGAAGAGGCAGCGTATGTTTTGACAAATAATGTAAAGGTGTTGATTTAGGTTTGGCTGTTGAAGGTTTTTCGGGAAGTAGAAAACCCGTAGACGTGAAAGTAGGCGAGTTAACGCTTGCCTCAAGAGCCGTAAACGTAAAAGCGAAAGTGGTTTCAAAAAGCGAAGTTAGAAGCATAGCCTCAGGAAGAGATGGAGCACCCCACACGGTCTGCGACGCTTTAATAGGCGACGAAACGGGATGCATCTACCTAACCCTATGGGACGACAACATAGGCAAAGTCAAAGAAGGCGAAACTATAAACATAGGAAACGGCTACGTAACCCTATTCAAAGGAAGCATGCGCCTAAACATAGGAAGATACGGCACATTGGAAGTTGCAAAAGAAGCGCTTAGAGGCGAAGTGAACACCCAAAACAACCTTTCCACAAAAGTGTATGAACAACCGAGGCGCCCCTTCAGAGGAAGAAGAGATTTCGGTGGAAGGGAAAGAAGAGGCGGATACAGGCAAAGACGATACTAGCAAGCTTGGTTTTTCACCCTAAATATCTTAAATCCTTTTTATTAGAGAAACCTCTTCATATGATGAATTTCCACAGACAATTGCAAGGTAATTTTGGAACAGTCATTCTAAAAGTCTTAAAATTTTGTGACGACAATTTCAGTCTTTTACTTCAACCGCACTTTTTATATCATTTAAGTATCTTGCAAAAGTGTGATTTTTAACTTCTACATATTCTATTTCAAGCTTGCGGCATAGAACCTTAACAATGGACTTTTCAATAACTTGGGCGCCTAAGCCAAAAATTTTCCGCAAGCAGTCGATAAAAATTTCAGGGTTGTCTGGAATGCTCTCTTTTCTGAGTCCGTAAGAGTGTTGAAGATGGAAATAAACAACATCTCTTCCACTTTCTCCAAGCATAAGCAAGCCTTCGTCTACAGCCTCGATTAGGGCTTCCTTGAATGCGACTCTTTTTTTAGCCATTGGTTTGCCTCCTAAAACTCCTTTGCGTGGACGTAGAAGGCTAGTAAGAAGAATAGGTATGATAGGTCAAAGATTAGGTCAGCTACATGCCCGCTATAGTAGGTGCCTTGGGCTGTTGCATAGCCAAAAAGCATGTCAGCGCACACATCTAACAAAATAGCCACATTAATGAGAAGCCAGGACTTCCCGAGATTTCCCTTCCAAAAGATTAGGAGACCCAAAAACGCTACAGAAAACAAGGCGATATCTAGAAGGGGATAAGCGAAGTCCATAGCCATCGTAACCACGTCCTCTTCAACTCCTAGAATTGGAGTTATCAAAGCGGCGGAAACGAAAATAGCTAAGCCAAGTGTGGTTAGCATAGATGCCAAGAACATTTTCCACGATATTGCGGGACTAAAAATCTTAACATATAAAAGTAATGCGATTAAGAAGGGTATATAGCCGCTTACCCAGAAAATGTCAGCAACAGAGGGGTAAGGAAGTTCAACGCCTAAAATAAGCGTATAACCAGCCCATGTGGCTTCACCCATAAACCAGAGGAATAATCCGCAAGTGAAACAAAGCCACACTATTGAAAACTGTTCCCCCGCCCTGTGCCAATATTTTCCCAAAGAAAAGCCAGAAATTATAACAGTTGCGCCTGCAATAAGCGGCGGGAAAGCATTCGAGAAAAAAGAAATAAACTCAGGATAGTAGCCTTGAAACGCGTAAATTAGCATCAGTGCAACTATTATTAAAAGGCTGACTTTGTATATTTTTAGCAAACCAGGCACACCCTTATTAGCGAGGTTTAAAGGCAGTTAAATGTCTTGTGACTTACGACTCTATATTTATAAGTTTTGCGGAACATTTAAACCCTATACTTCAAACAACATCTTTCAAAAGGAGCAATTCTCTAATGCCCCAGTCTAAAAAAGAAGAGGGAAAGCCCAAAGTTGAAGAGTTGCTGGCTAAAGCGAAAAGACCAACACAACTAGCCTCACTGTTGCATAAGTTTTATGAAGGAAAAGTTCAAGTCATGCCGAAATGTGCCATAACAAGCCCAGAGGACTTTGCAGTTTGGTACACTCCTGGCGTTGCGGCTCCATGCAAGGAAATTCAAGCAGAGCCCGAAAAGTCTTTTGAGCTTACAAACCGCTGGAACTATGTGGCTGTGGTTTCAGACGGCACACGTGTTCTAGGCTTAGGCGACATAGGTCCAGAAGCAGCCATGCCCGTTATGGAAGGAAAAGCCCTCCTATTCAAATATCTTGGAGGCGTGGACGCTTTTCCCATATGCCTAAAAACCAAAGACCCCGAGGAAATAGTCAGAGCATGCGAGCTAATAGAGCCTTCATTTGGCGGGATAAACCTTGAAGACATTGAAAAGCCAAAGTGCTTCTATGTTTTGGAGAAAGCCAGAGAACGCCTAAAAATTCCTGTTTGGCATGATGACCAGCAGGGAACCGCCACAGTGATATTGGCTGGCTTGATAAACGCCTTCAAAATAGTGGGTAAAAACCCCAGAGAAAGCCTTATAACCCTAATTGGAGCGGGAGCAGCAAACATCCGAACAGCCTACGTCCTAATAAAGTGGGGCATAAAGCCTGGCAACATAATAATGGTGGATACGAAGGGCATACTTCACCATGCAAGAAAAGACATAACCAGCGAGGAAGACCAATGGAAATACAAACTAGCCCAAGTGACAAACGCTGAAGGCAGAACAGGCGGCATGCCAGAAGCCTTCAAAGGCGTAGACGCCGTAGTTGCAGCCTCCAAGCCCGGTCCAGGCACAATAAAGAAGGAGTGGGTAGCCGCTATGGCTGATGATGCAATAGTCTTCGCATGCGCAAATCCCATACCAGAAATATGGCCATGGGAAGCCAAGGAAGCTGGAGCCCGTATAGTGGCCACTGGAAGAAGCGACTTTCCAAACCAAGTTAACAACAGCTTAGGGTTTCCAGCCATATTCCGCGGTGTCTTAGACGTGAAAGCCAAAACGCTTACGGATGACATGTGCATAGCGGCTGCACAAGAGCTTGCAAAGTTCGCTGAGGAAAGGGGAATAAATGAGAACGATATTTTGCCAAGGATGGAGGAGTGGGAAGTCTACCCCCGCGAAGCAGTGGCATGCGCCCTAAAATCCATAGAACAGGGAGTGGCCAGAGTAAAGCTGAGCAGACAAGAATTATACGAAAGGGCTGTGACAATTATAAAAAACGCTAGAGAAAGTTTAAGGCTTCTGATGAAAGAAGGAATAATAAGGAAACTGCCAAAGGAAGAGGGAATACTTAAAGGAGCAAGGCTGAAATAAATTTTCTCACAATATTCTGGAAAATGTAGAAAATTATTTAAGCTGTTTTCATGAAAATAGATGGCTAGGAGAAAAGCAATATGCGTTCAGACTATGCGTTATATGCAGTGGCCATAATATTTTTCATATTGACTGGCATAACGCTTGCCTATCAAGTAGAAGCTCAAGAACTATGGATAATCTCAACATTTGTTTTAGGGCTCTTCTTCATTGGACTAGGGTATTCTCAGAGACCAAAAGCTCAAGCGAAAACTGTAACGGTGGAAGCGCCCCCGCCCCCAACCCCAGCCGTACAAGAACCAGTCGCCCAAGATATTCAAGAAATTGTTGAAAAGCCTGCTCCAACTGTGAAAGAGCTAACAGAAGTGAAAGGCATAGGTGAAAAGCGGGCGGATCAGCTTAAAAATATAGGCATAAGCAATGTTGAAGACTTGGCTAAAGCATCCGCAGACGACTTAGCCGCTAAACTTAAGGTTTCCCCAAAAATTACCAAAGTTTGGATAGAAAACGCAAAAAAACTTGTTGAAAAATCCTAAGGAACTTTAGAATAGGCTCGTTTACAAGTTCAAGATTCTTACTATGTTCCTTCTCTCCAACCTTTTTATGGCGTCTAAAAATTCGTTTTTCTTCTTGCCAGATAAATCGAAATTTTGAAGCATAATATTTATTGGTATTCCGGGTTTTCCAAGCTTGTCGGTCTCCTTGTGAAGGCGGGTTACTATCAGGCGCTCCAGTTTTCCGCAGCGCCAAGTGGTATTTCGGATAAGCACAACTATTGCCTTTCCAAACCTCTTTTTTACGCCTTTTTTCTTTTTTCTATCCAAACTGTTCACAATTAATATTTCCAATTTGAGACTTTTAGAGTTTACGTTAAAGGGAGCTACTCTTTAAGGACTTTTCAAAAAGTATCCCATGAGCGTCTTTATAGTAGTTTTTAAGGTTTCCGACTTTTTTGTAGCCAAGCTTTTGATAAAGGTTTAAGGCTGCAACATTGTCTTCCCTTGCTTCGAGGTAACACGTCTTCACCCCTTTGCCGATAAAAATTTTTTCAATTTGCTTTAGAAGAGTGCTTCCTATCCCCATTCTCCGGTGGCTTGGGTAAACATCTATTGTTAATATGTGGCCTGTCAGCTTTTCTCTTTCATGGAATATCACGCCTATGATGAAGCCTATTATGTTATGGTTATCCTTTGCAATGAGGCTTACGGAATTTGGGTGGGCGAGCAGGTTGGCTATTTGCTGCTTTGTGAAGGCTTCGCTTTTAAAACATTTCTGTTCAATCTCGTAAAGTCTATCTAGATGTTTAAGCGAAGCATCTTGAATTGATATTTTTGTTGGCTCCATCACGTTAACGGTATGGCAATGAGGGATTTAGGCTTTTTCAGCAGTGTTCGTGTTTAATGATATGGTTATTGCCTTTATTTCAAGCCACTGTTGAACGGCAAACCCGATAAAAAATCTAAGCCAAACGGTTAAAATTCTGGTCAGGATTGTTGCTGTTGCGCTTATCCCTAAGGGAACTCCTAACACATTGTAGAGGGTTGTCATGGTTATTTCTGGCAATCCGACTTCAAAGGGCACGCCGAGGGGGACGGATTTGATAGCTGAAACTATTGATTGCGTTACAAGGATTACGCTCCAAGAGATCGGAAAGCCTAGGGCTAAAAAGACTAGGTATGATAGGATTAAATAGGATAGCCATGAAAGGCTGGATATTAAAATAGACGCGGCGACAACTTTCGGGGCGTGTCCAAACTGTTTCATAGAGTTGTGGAACATTCCAGCAATTTTAACGGCTTCTTCCCTCAGCTTTGTTGGCTTCCACCTTCTCCTACTGACTACTTCAACAATTTTTATAACCCAATCGATAATTTTCAAAGTCCACTTCTCCTTAACACATAGGAGAATAAGCAAGGCTAGGAAAAATATGGTTACTGCGATGAGGAATAGGCTTAAGTTGAAAATTAAAGGGTCTACAAGCCTTTCTGCCAGAAGCATGCCTATACCTATTATAATGGTTGCAACGCCCACGCCCATGCTTATCAGCCTATGCGCCACAAGGGAGGCTACAACTTGACCACTTACACCATTGCCCTGCTCCCTCGTAACCAAATACACTCTTGAAATTTCTCCGCTTACAGACTCTGCGGGAATAATTATGTCCATAAAGGTGCCATACCAAACGTAGAGATAGGCTTTCCAAACTGAAAGCTTCACTTGGAGAAAATCGAGGAGGACACGCCAAGCCATTGCATACAGAAAAGTGTCAACAAGGATTAGTAGGGCGGCCAAAAAGTAGATGGGCGGGTTTGCACTTTGGATTGTTGCAATTATTTCCGGTATGTCCACTTGGAAGAGGTAGAGATATATGAGGAAGGCTGCTATGCCTATGGCTGGCAAGAGTATGGTTTTCCATGTGACTTTGGGCTTTACGGAAACCATTAGAGCCGCGTCCCGCAATGACTCCAAAAGATTCCAAACCCAAATTATATATTTTTGGGAAAAATACTTGTAAAATTAGGGGGCTGGAGAAAACTACTTAAGTAGTTTTCTCATAGGAGCGTGCAACCATTTTATAAAACTCTATGGTTGAACCCAAACTTACCTGTTACTTTGTACATGAGAAGAACATTCAACTTTTATATATTTATAGTGCATATGACTTTTTAAGTTTGTTCTACGAAGTTATTTTCGTAGGAAGGGTGATATGAAGTTAAGTTATCGATTGCTCATTATTTTCCTATTTAGCCTAATATCCATCATAATGGTCAATGCGGTACATGCACAATGGAGCGCTTTAAACTCTGGTTATGCTGTGACTACAGACTACCATGGGAAGGAAGTTATGCCGGGAATGCCAGTTACGGCAACTGCAGGCACAACAGACACAAATGTGAAAAGAGTCACGTTTTTGTGGAAAGATCCCGACAAAAGTATTGTGTATGTGGAAACCGTTGACGTTTGGCAAAATGGGTCTCAATGGGATGGTAAAATCATTTATTACGCACAAAGTTCATACGAACCTAATGTTCGCGGTGACTGGGGTGTACAAGCCCTCTTTATAGGAGAGGGAGGAACGAAAAAGGCTCAAGTTGAGGATACAATCATGATTAGGGGGACATCCTTCCTTGTTATCCCTGACTTCCCAGTAGTCGGAACAGTAGGCGCATTGATGGCAATGATTCTTGGCCTAAGCCTGTTTGCACATAAAAAGAGAAAATGAGATTCACGGCTATAAGCCCGTGGATTTCCATGAAATCTAAGTTCAAATCTTTATGGATTATGACAAATTCCACAATTCTCACCTCCAATTATATTTTATGTTACTTCATAGTCAGAGTTGAACTCCACCAACAAGTAAAGAAAACAGCGTTCATGCTAGCTTCACAGCAAGTGAAACTTACTTAAACTTGTGGACACCTTCTTATTAGACTTTGGTAATATAAATGAAAGAAAGTGAGTAGGCATAAAAATTTTTATTAACGTATACTTTTTATGGTCTCCGTATGGAAGAAGCAAACATAGTTGTTATAGGTGCTGGCGTAGTTGGTTTAGCTGTAGCTGCAAAACTTTCTGAAAGAAACGAAGGAGTCTATATTTTAGAGAAAAATGCAAGGTTTGGACAAGAAACAAGCACCCACAACAGTGGAGTGATCCATTCAGGCATTCATTATCCACCCGGCTCTCTTAAAGCTAAGTTATGTGTAAAGGGCAATTTGATGATTTACGAGATTTGCGAAAAATACAAGATTTCCTATAAGCGACTGGGAAAATTGACTGTAGCCATTGAAGAGGAAGAGATAGAAGAGATTGAAAAGCTGAGGCTTTGGGGAGAAGAGAACGGAGTGGAAGGTTTAAAAATTTTAGAGAAGGAAGATGTTAAAAGGTTTGAACCAAATGTTGATGTTGAAAAAGCGCTTTATTCGCCTTCAACTGGCATAATTGAACCCGACGAGCTTATGAATTATTTTTATGCGAAGGCTTCTAATAATGGTGCAGTGTTGGCTACAAAAACAAAAGTAACAAGTCTAAGGAAGGCAAACGACTATTACGAATTAAGTGGAACAAGTTTCGGTGAAAAATTTACTATCAAAGCAAAAAGCGTAATAAATTGTGCAGGTCTCTATTCAGACAAAATAGCCATGCTTATTGGATTGAATGTGGAAAAACTTGGTTACAAACTGTATTATTGCAAAGGCGATTACTTTAGGCTCGTTGGCAAACCTCCCGTTAAAATGCTTGTTTACCCTGTTCCAAAGGGACCGGGATTAGGAATACACTTAACTCCGGATTTGGCTGGTGTAGTGAAATTGGGACCAAACGCCTACTATGTGGATAATATAAGTTATGATGTGACTTCCAGCGAACATGAGTTTCGGGAAGATGTGAAAAGATTCTTGCCATGCATCACTAACTATCAGCTCATATCCGATTTCGCTGGAGTCAGACCTAAACTTCAAGGTCCAGGCGAAGGATTCAGGGATTTTGTCATAAGACATGAGGCTGATAGGGATTTGTTTGGTTTCATAAATCTAATAGGCATCGAGTCTCCAGGTTTGACGGCTGCACCAGCTATTGGCGAGTTTGTTTCCGAAATTTATGAAAACGAAATTAAAAAGTGAACGTTCCCGTACTGCAAAACAATGATTTTCCATAGTAGTTTAAGCATTTTTGTTCAATTGCTTATGTTGGATCAGGTTAATTAGTTTGAAGTTTATCTGTCCCAAAAGCACACGCATTTTAAAAAGACTGACAGAGAATTGTTTTGGTGGTTAAGAAATGAGCAGGGCTAACCGATTAGATGTCAAAAGAAAGGTAAAGTGAATTTTAGGATGTTTAACAAGTTTTAAATTGTTAAGCGCTTCAGAAAGGGTAGCTAGATGATGTCCTATGCTGATGCGGGAAGAAGCCTTTAACCTTGTTAAGAAGCACATTTCTAAAAGAAATATTCTATATCATGTGCTTGCTGTGGAGGCTATAATGCGAAGTGTAGCCCAGCATTTAGGAGAGGATGAGGAAAAGTGGGGCTTAGTGGGTTTGCTCCACGACATTGATTATGAGAAGACGGAGGCAACGCCTGAAAAACACAGTCTAATAGCCGAAGAACTTTTGAAAGGTGCAGTGCCAGAAGAGCTTATAAAAGCCATAAAAAGCCACAATTTTAAGCACACTGGAGTTAAGCCTGAAAACAGAATGGAAAAGGCTTTAATTGCTTGCGATGCCGTTTCAGGCCTATTAATTGCATGTGCCTTAGTCATGCCTTCCAAAAAGTTGGAGGACGTGAAAGTTGAAACCGTTGCGAAAAAGTTTAAGGATAAAGATTTCGCGAGAGGCGCAGATAGAGAAAGAATCCTGACGTGCGAAGAAATTGGAATACCCCGCGATAAGTTTTTTGAAATAGCCCTTAACGGGCTTAAGAAAATAGCTGCGGAAATAGGCTTATGACGCGCCTTAAAATTCGGGTTTAGCCTTGCCAAGCTTCTTATCCAAGCATGCTTTCACAAACCCATAATATTCTGGGTCTGGTCTTCCCGGACGACTTTTGAATTCTCCGTGAAACTGGGAAGCGAAAAAGAAGAAATGATTGGGCAACTCTAAAATTTCCATTCGCCGCTCATCGGGGCTTTTACCTGAAAAAACCAGCCCACCCTCCTCAAGCTTATCAGCATAGTCAAGGTTAACTTCAAATCTGTGGCGGTGGCGCTCGTAAATTTCCCCGCTCTTATAAAGCGTATAAGCGGTTGTGTTAGGCTTTACTAGGATTTTGTGGGCGCCTAAACGCATTGTCGCACCCTTATATTCTATTCCTCTCTGTTCAGGCATAAGGTCAATAACTGGATGAGGCGTGTTAGGGTTTATTTCGGTGCTGTTGGCGCCTTCTAAGCCGCAGACGTTTCTGGCAAACTCTATTACTGCAAGTTGAAAACCGTAGCATATTCCAAGAAACGGTATGGCATTTTCTCTTGCAAATTTTATGGCTAATATTTTTCCTTCAGTGCCCCTCGGGCCGAACCCGTAGGGGATGAATATTCCGTCAAAATCCTTTAGCGTTTGTACTTTGCTGGGGTTTTTCTCAAAAGTTTCAGCCTCAATGTAGTGTATGCGGAGTCTGGTTTTGCATGCTGCACCAGCGTGGCGCAGCGCCTCATTCATGCTTACATAGCTGTCAGTTAAGCCAGCATACTTGCCCACTAAAGCAATTTTAACCTCATGCTCTGGATTCAGTATAGCGTCCACGAATTTTCTCCACTCGTCAAAATTGGGTTTACGCCCCGAGAAACCCAGCCGCTTACAGACAAATTCGCCCATTCCCTGCTCGTTTAGAATAAGCGGAACCTGATAAATCGACTCGACATTGTAGGAGCAGAAAACCGCATTTTCAGGGATTGTGCCGAATAAGGCGATTTTCTTTAAGGTTTCAGAGTCTATCCTTTCCGAGCATCTTGCCACTATTATGTCTGGCTGAATACCGATACGCCTCAACTCGTTGACGCTGTGCTGCAAAGGCTTCGTTTTCATCTCTCGTGTAACATCTAAAATCGGAACCAAAGCCACATGCACATATAACGTGTTTTCATATCCCTCTTCTAAACGCATTTGGCGAATAGCCTCTAGAAACGGTAAACCTTCAATGTCGCCAACAGTGCCGCCGACCTCTGTTAAAACCACATCAACCTTCGAGTTTGAAGCCACACCCCGTATGCGATCCTTAATCTCGTTAGTCACATGGGGAACAATCTGAACACATCTTCCAAGAAAGTCTCCGCGGCGCTCCTTCTCGATGACAGCCTTATAAACCATGCCCGTCGTAACATTGTTCTCCTTCTTCAGGTTTAAGTCTAGAAAACGTTCATACCATCCCAAGTCCAAGTCGGTTTCGCCGCCGTCATCTGTCACATAAACTTCGCCATGCATGTACGGGTTCATGGTTCCAGCGTCAACATTCACATAAGGATCAATTTTCACGGCAGTGACTTTCAAGCCCCTTGCTTGAAGCATCTTCCCAATAGAAGAAGTTACAATACCCTTACCTACAGAGCTTAAAACGCCGCCCGTAACAAAAACATACTTAACCATGCAGTTTTCCCCTCACAATAGCAAAACCATAAACCTAAATTAACATTTAAAGTTATTCCAAACACTTGCCGAAACACTTCATTACCAAATTATTTATTATAAATCGGCAAATAGTTGTTATTAAATAAAATGGCGTAGGGCAGAGCTATGGATGAATTTGAATCTTTTCTGGCAGAGAACATGGATAGAAATTTTTATGTGGTAACGCCTGGGGGTAACCCAGGGGACATTTTAATTCACATGGGCTTAATTAAAAAGTTAAAAAAGATTGAAGCAAAATACCGTTGTTTGAACTTGGAAGAGGTTTACAGAAGGCGAATAAGTATAGGTATAAAGTATCTGTTGAACATAGCGGCATTTAAAGCGAGACTAGATTGCCAGTTTAAACTTTTTCATATTCCGGAAGACTCAGAAATTATTCTTTTTGAGGGTGGCGGTTACATGAACGATTTATATTATGGACTTGTCCTCTTGAAAGGAATATTAAAGGAGTATAAAAAACCAGTAGTGGTGGCTCCCCACAGCTTCTGGTTCCGCAGTACAGATTTTAGAAAGTTTTTCATTGACAAACGTCCTGTGGTGCTTTTCTGCCGAGAGAAATACAGCTTTAACATCCTCTCAGAGATGCGTCTTCCCAGAAATGTAGAAGTTCGCCTTTCAAAAGACACATCGCTATACTTGACACGGGAAGAACTAAGCGAATTTACCCATTTTAGCGCTAGAGAAGACACCATTGTATGTTTAAGAAATGACAGAGAATCAATGATTCCTAAGAAAGCCAAGAGAAAAATCATTGAAAAAGTGAAGGAAAAAGCTGGCCGCATGCTTGTTGCAGATATCTCTAAATGGAGGCCGCTAAACGCTTACATATCAGCCATAGCCAATTCTAGCAAGGTATACACAGACCGCCTTCACGTAGCCATACTTGCACACATATTTGGAAAAGATTTAACGTTTTTCAGTAACTGTTACCACAAGAATAAAGGAGTCTTTGAATATTCAATGATTGGAAATCCAAAAGTAAGCTTCAAAGATCCCAGTGATTTCTGCGAAGTTTAGTCCTAAAATGGATGCTTGCAGCTTAGGAAAACAAGCATATTATAAGTTTCAAAAGGGATTGCTGTTAAATTATAGTAGAATTCTATACATTGTAGGAGAAAATAATGGTTATTAAGGATTCAAGCGTTGTCTACTGGCTTGGAGACAACCTATACTTAAACATAACTAATCAGTGTCCTAACAACTGTTACTTTTGCCTGAGAAATTTTAAGGATGGAGTAGGCGGCTTCAAACTAAAACTGCAGAAGGATCCTTCAGTAAAGGAGATTTTAACAGAACTTCAGAATGTCATAAACAAGAAGTATTGGAGGGAAATTGTTTTCTGCGGTTTCGGAGAACCCCTCGCAAGACTAGACTGTGTCTTGGAGGTCAGCCGATGGGTCAGAAAAAATTATGGAAAAATAGTCAAATTAAGGATAGACACAAACGGTCAGGGATTCCTGCTAAACAAAGGACGCAATGTGATTGAAGAGCTCAAGGAGGCAGGAGTTGACAGGATAAGCGTAAGCCTAAACGCCCACGACGAGAAAGCCTATGAGGAAGTTTGCCGACCACGCTTTGAAAACGCCTTTGAAAGCATCCTCGAATTTATCGAAAAAGCTAAAGAAGCATTTGATGTTGAGATCACTGCAGTAGCCCTTCCAGAAGTAAACCTTCAGAAAATCGGGGAAACCGCTGAAAAAATGGGAGTAAAATTCAGAATAAGAGAATACATTCCCTGTTTTTGGTAGCTTTATACCAAGAGCTTAAAAAGACTGCGGGCAGTTATTGTAACTCCAATAGAGATAATGAAACCGCCAATAAAACCTAACCAGCCTATATTTGCATTAGCTAACATTTGCAAAAAGAAGCTTATAGTGAACCAGAAAGCTACGCCTGAAAAAGTTTCAGCCTTTCTTTTTAAAGAATCGCGGAAGACAAATCGGAGAACCAGTATAACCATTTGAAAAACCCCGAAGGTAAGGCAAAACTGCATGGCCGCTGTATAAACAACCGGGTGGTTATGCGCTGGTGCTGGAAGAATTATGTGCTCAGTCAAGTGCATAAGCTGAAAATCTTTGAAGAACTCAATAACCTCGTTTGTTAAGTTTGGAGTTCTAATCCATAATATCCCGACAAGTATTAGGAAAAACCCGAAAGAAACTAGACCTAGTAAATCCACTCTCTCCGGATGCCTTCTCTTCCTCTCCCCCATAATTTAAACCTCGCAACACAGTAGTATCTTCATTATTCCTTAAAATAATTGCGCAAAAAGGGAAGTTCTGCCAAGCTTTTTAAAGGGAAAGATAACCATTAGTATGGAGAAGCTTGATGAAGGTACTTTTTATAGAACCGCCAAAAGATGTATGGTTTGTTATGGGGGAGTATTTGCCGCCACCTTACGGCATCATTCAGTTGGCAGCATACCTTGAAAATAAAGTCAAGGATGTGGAGATCAAAGTTTTAGACTGCAATGCTCAAAAAATTGATTGGAAAGAGCTTGAAAAGCAGATTAAAGCTTTCAACCCTGACATTGTAGCCTCAAGCGCTTTAGCCACTTGCAACACTTACGTTGTTGCTAGAACTCTAGAAACTGCTAAAAAAGTAAACCCTGAGGTTTTAACGGTTACTGGCGGGCAACATTTCACAGCCATGGCTGAAGAAAGCCTAAAAGAGTTTCCGGAAATAGACGTTATCGTGCGGGGTGAAGGCGAAGAAACCCTTGTGGAACTAGTTAAAAACGCTAAAAAGCCTTCAGCCTTTCTACGTGTAAAGGGAATATCTTTTATGTATAAAGGGAAAATTTTCCATAATGCTCCGAGAGCACTTATAGACAATTTGGAGACGCTTCCATATCCGGGATATCACCTTGTTAAGGATTTAGTTAATAAGTATCATTTTGCCGCCATGGCTGGGCGCAAGGCGCCATACGCTTTGATTGAAGGGTCTAGGGGATGCTTTCATTCTTGTACTTTCTGCACTCAGTGGAAGCATTGGCAGGGCAGATGGCGCGCAAAATCGCCTGCGCGTATTGCCGAAGAGATGGCGTTCTGTTATGACAATTATGGCAGTCGGTTCATCTGGTTGACGGATGACAATTTGGGTTCAGGCAGTAGAATAGGCGAGATCGCTGATGAAATACTTAAGAGGTATTTGAAGGAGCTTATGTGGTTTGTGCAGGCAAGATGCGACGACATTGTTAGAAACGAAAAGTTTCTGCCGAGGCTGCGCCGGTCTGGGCTTCGATGGGTTCTCTTAGGCGTGGAAAACCCTGATCAAGCAATCCTTGACTGGTATGGGAAGAACATAACTGTGGAAGACGCTAAAAGAGCTGTGAAGCTTTTAAAAAAGAATGATATTGCGGCTCACACGATGTTTATTATAGGTGCTAGAAAAGACACTGCCAAGTCCATTTTAAAACTAAGAGAATTTGTAAACGAGTTAGACCCAGACTTTGCCATATTCTCCATCTTGACGCCGTTTCCAGGAACCAAAATTTATGAGGAAGCTAAACAGAACGGTTGGATTGAAGATTTCAACTTGGCAAACTATGATATGATTCACGCCATAATGCCCACGGAAACACTATCGCGGATGGAAGTACAGGAGGAGCTTTACATGTGTTATAAAAGCTTTTATGGTTCATGGAAAAGGCGCCTTGGGGGAATTTTTTCTACCAGCGAGTTGCGGAGGAGAGTTTACTGGTACATGGCTGGAAGGGGCATAGTGGAACAGCTTAAAGCACTTTTCTAGGCGATATACGTATGCTTCAAAACACTGGTTACGGTTTTCTCGTCTTTTTAGCCTTAAGCCTTTCTTTCATTGGAATGGCCTTAGTGTTGCCTCTTGCGATTTATGGGCCAACAGTTCAATGGAGTTTTTCTTGGCGAAAGTCGCTGATAGGCTCTATTTTAACATTGATTTGCCTTTCAGGAATATTTGCTGTTTTCTTTCCAGAGAAGTGCTCAAAAACCTTTAAAATGCACAAAAGAGAAAAAACGCCAGCTTATAAGGTTAAAAACGCCAATTCTCAGCGATTATTCATTCATTTTAAAGGGCACCATCCTGACTGTGGAAATTTTGGGGCTCACCTATTAAAATTGAATGGGCAGGTTTTGTGTGCAGCGTGTACGGGTTTGCTTATTGGAGGAATACTGGTTCTAGCTGGAACCGTTCTCTATTTTTTCGCTGAGTGGAACATTTTAGGACAGTTTGGATTAGGGGCTGTTTTAGCTGGCCAAGCTGGAGTTGCTTTAGGTTTTTTCCAATTTAGGTTTAGGAGATTCGCTCGCTCAGCCCTAAACACCTTTTTTGTGGTTGCTTGCTTCCTTATGCTTGTCGGGGTGGACAGCCTTACAGAAAACGTGCTTCTTGACTTATACTTAATTGGCTTGATCTTGTTTTGGCTTTTCACGCGGATACTTATTTCCCAGTGGGATCACCTGCAAATTTGCCACTCATGCAGCGCCTCTTGTGAATTAAAAAAGGAGAGCGAGGAAAGCTAATATTTACGGCTTAAACCGTAGGCGGCGCCTATGATTATTAGAATGCCAAAGAGGATTATGACAAAGGGCCACCAGGGTATGCTTACACCATAAAGTTCTTGAAAAAGAAGACTCAAACCTGCAAGGACAATTATTAAGCCTATGGCTAAACCTACAACCGCGCTGCCTTTAGGAATGCCAAAACACTCTTCTTCCACCCTTTCACGGGGTTCCACGCCCCTATGAGCCCCAAAACACTCCCTTTCCACGGGTTTCAGTTGCCCACTTTCACTTAACGAGTATAAGGGCGCGCCACATTGAAAACATGTCTTAGCATCATCGGGATTTTTGGCACCACATTTAACACAATAAACCATACGCCTTTTCTCTCCACACCGTATTTGTCGCAGAGTGTTCATAAGACTTTTGGCTAAAAGAATAAGCATCAACGCCAAGCATGGAAGGAAAGTTCTGAAATATTGAAGTGTTTAGAAGCGTGCTTTTGCGCGAGTTTGAGGCTTAAATTTTAATGGAGCATCATGGTAAAGACTAAAGTGAGGTCTTAGAGAGTTGCGGTTTACAAAGAGTCACCTAGCCTTAATAATCTCTAATGTGGGCTTCAGTTTCATACTAATATTTTCAACATTGCTGAAGGATTCTGGGGTTTCCAGCCTTCAACAAGTGCTTTTTAGAACGACCTTGGCGCTCATAATAATTCTATCGGTAAATGCGGGTAAAATTAGGCTGAAGATGAGAGATCTTGTCCATTTTATGGCTAGGGGGCTGGTTTTTTCCCTTTTTCTTTTTTCGGCGCTTTCCGCTATAGCCCTAGGTTGTCCAGTTCCAGTGACAACAGGCTTAATTCACACGCAACCCTTATTCACGGCTTTAATTGCACTCGTTTCTAAGAGGGAAAAAGTTTCAGCCAAAAAGTTCCTATTCATAATCATCGGCATTGTTGGAGCCTTTATAGTAAGCGGAATAGATATTCAACAAATTTCGTCAACAAATATAAATGCAGGCGTTTATCTTGCAGTTTTCACCGGCTTTCTATACGCCATATACCTGTTCTTAAAGAGAACTGAAAAGGAAGGATACAACCCAATACAAGCCCTATTCAACACGTTCATTTTCGCTGTTCCCTTCACCTTGCTTCTCGGGCTTTTACTGAAAGTTTTTGTGGAAAACTTGCTCATCGTAGGCCTTGTGCTTCCCAATGCATATCAGTTTACCTTGCTATTACTTTTCGCCGTTTTTAGCACAGTAATTCCATATAGCGTACTAAACTATGTTAAGACCACTGAAGTTTCACCAACAACAGAGGGAATAATGCTCCTCCTTGACCCCGCCCTCAACATATTTTGGGCTATGATGCTTTTAGGGCAATACGTCACTCCATTACAATATTTCGGGATAGCCCTTATCTTAATAAGCGCATTAATGATTCTCAAATCCTAATTTAGGGATTTATGGCTATCTTTATATGGGTTTTAGAGGTGGAAAGTATTTCAAAAGCTTCCTTTATTTCTTCCAGCTTCATTTTCGCTGTTATAAGGGGCTTAACATCAATGGTTTTTGACGCTATAAAATTGAGGGCTTTTCTGAAATGCAGCGGAGTTGCATGAAAAGCGCCCATAACTGTTACTTCTCCGTAATGGAGTTGCTCGGTGCTGAGTTTTATTTCTGTTCCTGGTGGACAACCGCCAAACTCTAGGACTGTTCCGCCTTTTCGTACAAGCTTTAAAGCTTGTTCCCATGTTGTCGGCAGTCCTATAGCCTCAATAACAACATCTGCACCGTAACCGTCAGTCAACTGCTTGATCCTTTCTAAAACATTTTCTCTGCCAGCATTTACCGTTTTATCCGCGCCGAGTTTTTTTGCAAAATCAAGCCTTTCTTCAACAAGGTCCACTATTATGGCTTTTTCAGCGCCCATTTTCTTAACCGTTAAGAGATGAAGCAATCCTATGGGTCCAGCGCCTATGATTGCCACAGAGTCGCCGAGTTTAACCTTTGCTTCTTCAATCCCGTGGAGCACGCACGCCAACGGTTCCGCAACTGCAGCCTCCTCGTAGGAAACGTGCTGGGGAATTTCCTGCATGTTCACAATGACCATGTGGGCTGGAACTTTTATGTATTCAGCGTATGCGCCCCAAAGCCAAATCATGTTTTCGCAAAGGTTGTATTTGCCCTTCTGACACATGCGGCATCGTAGACAAGGGGCACTGTTGCCGGCGCGAACCCGCATACCCTTCCTCGGCCATTCTAAGCCTTCGCCAACCTCAACAACATCGCCTGCCCACTCATGTCCAAAAACTGTTGGAAGCCTTATCACTTTCTCAACGTATCCTCTATGGAAAATTTTTAGGTCTGTGCCGCATGTTGTCGCTGCTCTAACCTTCACGAGAACCTCGCCAGCTCCAACTTTTGGAGTTTCAACATCTTCAACTCGTAAGTCTTTAATACCGTAAATCATGGCTGCCTTCATTTCCATCACCGATTAAGCACCACGACTTTTAGGCTTTCCCAATCTTCTAAAGCCGTTTTAAACGCTTTGGCAGTATCCTCAAGGGTGAAGCAGTGGGTTATTAACTCCTCCACTTTTATTTTTCCAGATTTTATCAGCTCTAAGGCTTCTCTTGTTTCAACATGCGAAGTTGAATAAGATGGAATTATCTGAAGTTCGCTGAAGAAAAGCTGTTTAGGGCTTATTTCTAAATGTTTTCCGGGGTCTGTGGGTGCGAAAACACAGAGTTTTCCGCCTTTACGACATATGTTTAACCCAGTTTTGTAGGCTTCCAGACTTGGAGCAGTAATAATGGCTAAATCTACGCCTCTCCCGCTAGTTTCAGCAAGAACAATCTTGGTTAAATCTGCTTTTCGCGGGTTGACAACAACGTCTGCACCGAACTTTTCAGCAACCTTCAAGCGGAAATCAATTAAGTCGCTTACAATGGTTTTTTCGGCGCCGAAAATTTTTGACAAGGCTGTGTGAATTATGCCCGTCGCTCCAGCGCCAACTATTGCCACCGTGTCACCCTTTTGAATTTTACATTTTTTTAAAGCTCTTAAGCAGCATCCCACAGGCTCGATTAAAGTGGCTTCCTCAAAGGATATGCCTTCAGGAATTTTAAGCGTGTCCAATTTGAGGTTTGGGGCTGGAACTTTGAAGTATTGGGAAAACCCGCCTGGCACAATGTTTGTTTTGTGAAACTGTTCGCATAGAGTGTAGTCTCCACGCAGGCAGTAGTGACATTTTAAGCAAGCCACATGATGGTGGACGAAAACCTTGTCGCCAACATTAAAAGCTTCAACCTCACTGCCTATTTCAGCAATTACCCCAGAAGGCTCATGTCCAAGAACTAAAGGCGCACGGTTTTCAAGGTACCAAGCCATCAAATCTGAACCGCAAACCCCGCAAGCCTTCATCTCCACTAGGGCTTCACTTTGGCTTATCTTTGGAACAGGCACATCTTCAACGCGTATATCCCTTTGACTGTAATATACAGCAGCTTTCATTTCGCCTCAATGCTTTCTCTGCAACAGAGCACTTAAGACTTTTCACACATCGAAACGCATGATTTTTATATAAGTTCGAAAAAGAGATGAACCTTAAAGCATGAGGGTGAAAACATGAAAATTGAAAAACCTGAGCTTGTAGCATACATTTTAATAGCAACAGGCCTCGTATTGCTAATCCTCACGTTCATTATTGCCGCTTTAATGCTCATGTCCGTCGTAGGCATCGCCACATCCCAAGACCTATCAAAAGCCCTAGGAGGAATACTTGGACCCATAGCCGAAGCAGTGATAAAAATCATGTTCCTTGGAATAATGGGCTGGACGGGTTCTATTGCAACCATGAGGGGAATACAGCTTTATAGGGAATCAAAACCACCTGCGCAGCCACAGCAAATTCGGCAACCAAAAACTGAAGAAAAGCCGCCTGAAAAAACCTAAAACCAAAATGTGCTAAACTGCCTAAAGCATTCGGGGAGTTAATTTGCGCCAAACCATTAGGGCCTTCGGATGGATAATTGCAATTCTATGGATTATCATACTGATATTGCCAGTTACCGTGGCATTCTCCCTTATGAAGATTGTTGAAGTAGAAGGCGTTGGCATCCAAGAGCCAAGGGGCTCCGTATCAAACGGAAACCTTTTCCTCTCCATACCCTTCTACATTGATAACACTGGTTTTTACGACCTTACAGACGTGGAAGTTAAACTACAGATTTTCATGAGAAACGAAACTTTGTCCACTTCGTCGACAGAGTTGCCAAATGTTCCGGCAGGCGAAATGGTGGATTCCAGTTGCAACTTTTCTCTAAGCCTAGAGGAACTGCTTTCCAAGAATATGGAACTCTTGACGAACGACACAGAGCTAAATTTGAACGCGTCTTTACGTTTTCGCGTAGCTTCAGCCATAGCCTTCCAAGTTTCCACGGGATCCACAATACCATGGGGTGCACCATTTCACAAACTAACCATCTATAACATTGCTTACGATGTTGTGAACCGCATTTTCTCAGCATCCCTAAGCTTTAACAATCATGCATTTTTCCAAGTTAACGGATCGCTTTTAATAAAGCTCTACAATTCTGCAGGGGAGCTTATTGGTTCATCTACACAGAATGTGAATGTCCCCTCACAAGAGTCCTTTGAAGGCTCTATCGGCATAACGGTAAACGACCCCTCAAAAATAACGCATGAAGGTGTGCTCCGCTTGTATTTCGCAGATATACAAGTATTAGAGGAGATGTGGAGACTTCCATGAGTGAAGCTGAAACTGCGGGGACTCGCAGAAAGCTTGTCTTTAGAATTGCTAAGGCAACTTTTATAACGGCTATTTTAGGAGTAGTCTGGCTTATCCTCTGGTTTTTCACTTCAATGTTTTCTACAATCTACCCACAATATTCCACGTCCTTTGCAATTTTAGCCTGGGCTACGCTGTTCTTCACGTTCACAACAACATTAAGCGAAGGAACCATTTACAAGTACCTCTTCATTGTCATGCGAGCTTTCTTTCTAATGGTGTATTTCGCATACGCCACAAACTTTGGTTTACTCTCCCTTAAAATTGAAGGTCTCAACTTAACAATTGAGTTTATGCCCCTTGTAGCTCTAATGGTTTTAGCAAATCTTATAGCCATGGCTAGAGGACTGCTTCAAGCCATAGAATTTGCCTCTTAAAGCCCAAAAGACTAGCACAAAATTCACGAAAGTCTAGGTTATAGTCTGTCTATTTTTTGTTTTTGTTTTAGCAGACATTCAGTTTCTTCCAACTCGTCGAGTTCTTATCACGGCATCAAGTACAATTCCAGTAACCAAGGCCACTGGGGCAATCCAATATAGTATTGCTGAAGTGTATGACAGCATAGCATCAATTACGCTTACTTCTTGTACAGCCGTTGACATTCTCAGCAGTCCAGTTGCCGAGCCGAAAAATACTGCAATCCATACAAGCACCCAAAGGCGAGATGTGTACTTCCAGTCCTTTTCAGCCATGGCTGCCTTCAAACGGTAGAACCAGTAAACTATCATAAGGATTGACGCTGCCAGCCCAGCAACGAATCCGGGAAGCAACCACCACATAAAGAGCCCAGCACACTAAAACAATGTTAAATATTAGGAGTGGATTAAAGTTTTTCTATGCTGGTTGCTGGTGTTGACGACGCTGGACGCGGTTCTGTTATAGGACCATTGGTTATTGCAGGGGTTCTAGTGGAAGAGAAGGATTTATCAAAACTTATTCAGCTAGGCGTAAAAGACTCGAAACTTTTGTCTCCAAGTAGGCGGGTAAACTTGGCTGTTGAAATTAAAAGGTTAGCCCTAAGGCATGTTGTTGTAAAGCTTTCACCAGCGGAAATAGACAAAGTTGTCGAGACAGGCAGAAAGCTTCATAGGCTTAACAGGTTGGAGGCGCAAGCCATGGCAAAAGTCATAGAACAGCTTAAGCCCGACATAGCCTACGTGGATGCTTCGGACGTTTTAGAGGAACGCTTTAAACAGCATATTCTTGAATATTTGCCTTTCAAGGTTGAAGTGGTTTCGGAGCATAAAGCGGATAGAAAATATCCCGTAGTGTCAGCCGCCTCGATAATAGCAAAAGTTGAGAGAGATAGGGAAATCGCAGAACTGAAAGCCAATTACGGCGACTTTGGATGTGGTTATCCTACAGACCCAAAAACTGTGAGGTTTCTGCAACAATGCCTAGAAAGTTTAGGAGAGTATCCTGAATTTGTGAGGAGATCATGGAAGCCCGCTAAAAAGCTTAAAAGGGAAAATGATTCTAGACAAAAAAGGCTTCTTTAATGTTTACAAAGGTCTTCTGGACGTTTTATTTTTGAGAGTTCTCCGCTTGGGATGCACGGGATATCTTTGTCTAATGGTTTTGGATTCTCTGTTACAAAAACTGGATGGGCTCTGACAACCTTGCTGAGGCTTAAAATTTCATCAACTCTCTGGCTTAACGCCGTTTCTATTCTGCCTTCAACTCCGCCAATTATTCGCATATTTTCCTCTGGAACTGTGATGACGAAGTCGAAGGGAGCCTTCTTAACAACAACTATGTTACAGCCAGCAAGCTTCCTGAAAATCCTTTGTAGAAGTTTGTTCCTTGTAATTAGTCCTCTAGCTCTTGCCATAAATGGTCTCCGCCTGTTTTTAGTTGTCTCAAAAATGTTTACAGTTTTAGCCACTGGAACCCCAAGAGTGCATAGGAGGTTGTAGGCTGCTGTCACTGAAGCTTTAGCCATTCCCCTTTCGTAACCGTAAAGAGTTCTTCGGGAAATGCCTACTTTTTCTGCAATTTCGCCAACGGACAAGCCTAACTCTTGTCTTCTTCGTTTAATGGCTTCGCCGTCTATCTCGACGTAATAGCCTCCTGGGCCAGCCTGAATTAAGGGGTAAATTTTCCTCAATACAATGTTTTCAAAGGTTTTAGATGTGACGGCCAGAACATGGTATCTTGAATAAACAGTGTCGTCTTCCAGTGGCTTTTCACGGGTTTTTTCACTGATAAAAAGAGATGCTGCTGAAACATTTTCTGAAATTATTCTTAACTCTAAAGAGTCGTATGGGGAGACGCATCCGATGTCCGGTTGAACTTTTATAAAAATAATAGAACTGTTTTTTCTGGCAGCGATATCGAAACAGCTTGGTCTAGAACGGCACCGTTGGGAGACGGTAAAGCCAGCCTCTTTCAATACAGCCTCTGCACTCTTTACTTTGCCCATCTCCCTAGAGGTCATTGAACTATCACAAAAACATCAATCGCACTCGGGGATATAAGGTTATACGCTATACGCGTTTTACTGTTTTTGCCACTATCATGGCGTGGGCTTTGTCGTAAGGTTCCAAGTGGACCACATCCTCTATTTGGAAGCCCCTATTTTCTAGGACTTTAACTTCGCGCTTGTAAATTTCTGAAGGCTCCTTTGTCACGTCTATGCTTTGGGCTTTTACAGCAAGCATTATCCAGCCTGGTTTTTTAAGAAACAAATCTGCGTTGTCTGCAAGGATTTTGGCTTGTTCCGGCTGGGCTATGTCACAGTAGATGCTTTCCACCTTGCCGCGGATAAAAGGGGCGTATTTCTCTGGGAAACGGGCGTCTTCAAGGATTGGCGACATGTTAAGCCTATAAGTGCATACGTTATTAATCAGTTCTCTTATGGCTCTTGAGGCAAATTCAACACAGTACACATGTCCTTTCTCGCCGACTATATCTGAAACGTGGCTTGCCGTGGTTCCAGAAGCCGCGCCTAAATAGAGAACTTGATGGTTTGGCTTTATAGGAACTATCTTAATGTTTTTGAGGATGGCTGCTGCTAGTTTGCTTCTATAGGGGTCCCATAGGCGATACTCCACACCTTCAAAACGTATTAGCCTCTCGCCGTAAACGTTTTTTCCAGGCGCCAGATTTTTTGTTGCAAGTCTTTGGCTTCCGTCTTCAAGGGTTACCTGAAATATTTGGGGGAACTGCTGATGGGGTTTAACGTGCATGCTTTTTCTTTCTCCACTTCTTTTCATGCCTAGGCGGTTGAGGCTTTTTCTCAGGCATTTTTGGAGGCTCAGCGTATTTCTGGCGGATTTCTTCAATTCGCTTTTCCAAGTCAGCCTTCAGATCTTCACCTATGTATCTGCCTCCGAAAACATCTGTTCTCACAGCTATGGCTAATTTTCCAGCTAAGGCGCGGGCAATTTTTCCCCTCTGCCACTTTTTTGCCTCATGCAAGAGCGTATGCTGAAAGATGATCCCATGTTTCGGCGGTCTGGTTCCAGTTTTCAACGAGCGAAACAAGGCTTTTTCAGCGCCTAAAACTTGAAGGGTGCTTGCAGGCATCTTAGCCAAGTTTGTTAGGCCTCCGGCTAAAGCAATGAGGCGTGCGCCTAATAGTGAGCCCGTTATAGCCTTTGTGTTCGGCGCCATCTCTTCCATGGCTGCATCTATGTAATTTTCCAAAGTTTGCCTAAGCTCGTAGAGGCTTAACACGTTTTTGCATAAAGCTTGAATTTGCTTTAGGTCTGTTTCGGCCAAATCGGCGCCCATAGAGGTTTGGGCTGCATTTGCCACTTGTTCAGCTTTTGATTTCGGCAAGCCTTCCTTTTCCAGCCTTTCAGAGGTGAAGTTTTCTTTGCTTCCAAGATTTAATACTAGCCTAGCGTATGTTTCATGTTTGTCCAATAGACGGTCAAGTTCTGGAAAGTGGACGCCGTACCATTCTCTCACCCGGCTCATGAAAAGGTTCAGAGTTTTATCCAAGTCGTCCAGCGTCTGTATAGCCTGCGCTATGATTAAGTCTTTTTTCTCCACAGCCCTTTTAACCTTAAACTTAGCAATTTCCATCGCAACGTTATGCGTCCAAAGGCGAAACTCTTCATAATCCTTAACAAAGCCTGTTTCTATGGCGAATCCTTCCATGCTGGAACGAAGAATTTCTCCAGCCTCGGAAACCTTAGAGACTTCAACAGCTAAACCAAACTTTTCTTTAACCTCCGCCGCCAAAGGAGCATTCTCAAAAACTAAATTGGTGTAGCCGCTGTTTTTTAGGTGGTTAACTAGATCGGCAACCTCTTTAACAGCCTTTCCCGATTCAATCTCCATTATAGTTTTGGCAGCCTCTTCTGGCTTTTTAGGAAAAAGCGCACTGGCGATAAGCGTGTTTGCCTCGTCAAAAGCTAGAAGCCCAAACAATGTGTGAACTATTGTTGCTTTCATCATCCTACTCCTCAGAGTTTCAGATACTATCTACTAGGCTTGTATAGATAAAGGATTCTGAAAAACCTATCTTGGCTGTGCCTATTTTTGGCGTGTCAAACTTGAAAGACGAGAGGGCTCCTCTGTTCTAGAATATAGATTTATACGAAGGAGCTTATTTCTATTTATTTGAGGCCCAAGATGGGAAGAGCGTTAAAATTTGAGTTTCTGGTTTTCATGCTTATTTCTCTCTTGTCCACATCCACCATAGTTTATGCAGATAGAGGCATGATCCCAATACAACCAGAGGTTTCTATATATGAGCCTGGACAAAAAGCAATCATCGTGTGGGATGGAAAAGAGGAAATACTAATTCTTTCAACAGACGTTCTCTCAGATGGTGAATCCCTTGTGGTCGAATTGCTCCCCTTGCCATCAAAACCAAACAAGGTTGAACTTGCAAGTTTCAAGTCGTTTGAAGAAATCAACGAAATAATTTGGAATGTAGGATTCAAAACTTACGGGGAAAGAGGCGGATTTCTCCAAGTGGAGAAGGGAGTAGAGCTAGTTTTCCACGAAAAAATTGGCGCCCACAACATAGCCATAGTTAAAGCTGACGATTCATCACAGCTGGCGAGCTGGATGACGAATTTTCTGCGAGAAAATGGTGTCGCTCAGGAGGCTTCTTTGCAAGGCTTTAAGCCTGTAGTTGAGGATTACATGGCTAGAGGATTTCGGTACTACGTTCTCGATCTTATCACAGTTTCTCCAGAGCAAAAGAGCGTTGAGCCTATACTCTACTGGTTCAACACTAGTTTTCTCTACTACCCGCTAGAGATCACCAGTCCGGTTAATGGAAACACGCGGATAACGCTGTTCCTCTTCACCAAGGGCACAATGGAAGAGGATCCTCAACCTTTCAGATTGGCTGGCTACCAAACTTCTGATGGATGGAAACCTATAAGGATTTGGCTGTCTAATGGAGAGCTTTCCAAAATAGATCTTAGAATAGGCGAACTCTTTAAGGACGGCGCTTGGATGTGCGTCCTAACCTATGAAGGTGAGCTTAACGCGTTGATGGACGACTTAATGATTACCGAGGAAACCTTTACCCATGTAAATTCAACAAGTATCCCATTAGAAATCATAATAGTCCTATCAGCAATTCTTGGAGCAGCGTGCACTTTAGCTGGAGTAGTCGTCGCCTACTTGTTGATAACACGTTCAAAAAAGAAAAGTGAAATGCAAAGAAAACCTTAACCTTGCAAAGCTAACCCTATAGAATTAAACTTATCAAGTTAAAGTGACAAACTAGACTGGAAAACTCTGTGGTGAAAGAACCGTTGAAACATAAGCGCCTAAACGTTAACTTGGCTGGCTTACGCCTTATTAATCCGACTATGCTGGCTTCTGGCATTCTTGGATATTCAACTGAGACTCTTGAAAGTATTGCTGAAAGTGGTGCTGGCGCGGTTGTTACAAAGTCTGTGGGATTAAAATCTCGAAGGGGCTATGCAAACCCAACAGTTGTGCAAGTAGGCTGCGGCTTAATAAACGCCATGGGGCTTCCCAACCCTGGAATAGACGAGTTTACGAAGGACATTCGCATGGCGAGGGCTGTTCTCAAAGTGCCCCTCATAGTAAGCGTTTACGGGTTTTCAGCCGAAGAATACGCATTAGTTGCTGGAAAAGCAGTTAAGGCTGGAGCAGACGCCGTGGAGCTTAATGTTTCATGCCCCCATGTTAAAGAAACAGGCAGTGAAATTGGGCAGAAACCAGAAGTTTTAGCTGAAGTCGTCAGAAAAGTTAAGGCGGTTGTGGAAAAGCCTGTTTTCATCAAGCTTTCTCCAAACGTTTCGGAAATAGCGGAAATCGCTGAAGCAGCTGTCAAAGCGGGCGCAGACGCATTAACGGCCATAAACACTGTAAAAGCCATGGCCATAGACGTGGAAACCGCAAAGCCCATTTTAAGTAATAGGAAAGGCGGATTGTCAGGTCCCGCGATAAAGCCTATCGCCATAAGATGTATCTACGAAATTTATGAACGCGTCAAAGTGCCCATAATAGGCTGCGGAGGCATAACAGACTGGCGGGACGCTGTGGAATTTATGCTTGCAGGCGCCACCGCAGTCCAAATTGGAACAGCCATAGCCCTAAAAGGCCCAACCATCTTTAAAGCTGTGACAAAGGGAATAGACACCTACTTGAAAAGAAGAGGGGTTAGGAGTGTGAACGAAATTGTCGGCTTGGCTCACCGCAGCTAACAGACTGAGAACCACCCGCATACTTGACGTTAAAATAGAAAGCCCAACAGTGAAAACATTCACGTTTAAAGATCGCCAATGCGCAAAGGCTAAACCTGGCCAATTCCTAATGTTGTGGATTCCAAGTGTAGATGAAATCCCCTTAAGCATTCTCGACGCAAAAGAAGACGGTACGGTTTCGGTTGCTGTTAAAAGAGTTGGCGAAGCAACAGAAGCCCTCCACAACAAAAAAGCTGGCGAAATAATAGGCGTACGTGGACCATTCGGAAACAGCTTCACACCAAAAAACGGCAGAATAATGATGATTGGCGGCGGAACAGGCGCCATTCCACTGCTTTTCCTAGCAAAAAGTCTAGCTAAAGAAAAGTCAAAAATCACATTTGTTACAGGTGCCAAAACAGGGGAAGAACTGCTCTTCTTAGATGAGTTAGGTACACAGTGTGGCGAAGAAGATGTTTTGGTCACAACAGAGGATGGAAGCTACGGCGTTAAAGGCTTAGCCACGAAGCCCTTAGACGCTCTTTTGGCAAGGGAAAAGTTTGACATGATTTACGCTTGTGGACCTGAAAAAATGGTGCAAGAAGTGCTTAGTTTAGCGGAAAAGCATGGCATAAACTTAGAAGTCAGCCTAGAACGCTTAATGCGTTGTGCCATAGGTATTTGCGGAAGCTGCGTTATCGGCAAATATCGTGTATGTAGAGACGGTCCAGTTTTCAACGCAAGCCAGCTAAGAGAAGTTAAGGGCGAGTTTGGATTTTGGAAACGCGACTTTGACGGGAAGAAAATTCCCATAGAATGAAAAAGGGCGATTTTTGAAATGCCGATTACTCCGCTTCACGGATTAGCCTTCATGTTTCTCTACTTTAAGCATAAGCATCGCGTTGATCCGTTGGCTTTGGCGATTTCCACCACATTTATAGACCTTGAACCGTTATACTATATCCTTTTAGGGGAACCACTAGACCATAGAATTTTTCACGGGTTAACCTTAGCCTTAACTGTTTACCCCATACTAGTCGTTTTAGTAGTCTACATTGTAGAACGCTTGTTCACGGATAAGCTATTTTCCCTTTACGAAAAAATTCGGCTTAACCCTGTCAAAGCAAAATACCCAATGCCTAACATATACTTGTTAAGCCTTTTCGGCGGTTTCAGCCACGTTTTCTTAGATATGTTTACTCATAATGAGATGTTCTGGGTGCTTTATCCCTTTGCATATGGCAACCCCTTCTATATAGGCCCGGCATCAATAATCGTGGAAATCTCCGTGATTATATTAACGCTTTATTCGTTGAAATGCTGGCTGAAAGACAAGCCTTTCCATTAAGCACAGAAAACTAGAGAGTAATTTATACGCGTTTACGTTTCAACCAATTCAACTTCAACCTCATCTCTAAAAATGTTTTTGAGATTTTCTACCAGCTTTTTGTAGTCATCCATGGTTTCCGTTTCAACAACAAGTTCCCTATTGTTGATTATTGCCAGTCTTCCATACATCCTAATGACTTCTACAACTTTGGCGGGATCTACGGTGACCCAGCCCTTCATTCTTAAGGTTAGTTCCTCACCAGTGAATGTTCGCTCCATAACCAAGTCAATTTTTCTCTTCTTAGCGTCCCATCCAATGAGGCATGGCTGAACAATTATTGGTGAAACTGGATCATGCATGGCTTCACACTTAAACCAAAGCTTTGCTCTAACCATTCCCCGTTCGCCTTAACCATGTTTCAAGCAATCACTATTATGGAATTTAAGTATTTTGCAATCATCACTTTAAGAGTTGAAACTCGTTTTAAAGTAGCCTCTAGACACGCATGGTTGCAAGCATTTGCGACTTCTTAGGGTAAAGGTATAGCATTGATATTAATGGCAAGATCAAGCCAATAGCCGCTGTGAATTGTATTGTTAATCCCCATATGTCGAAAGCTATGGTTGCAGCACTAACAAAGATTGTGCCCCAAAATCCCCATTTTCGCCTTGCTAAGAGGCCAAAAGCAGCGATGAAGCCTAACACTCCCAAGAGTAGAAACATTGTAAACAATACAAGCGAGGTGGTGCTTGAAATGGGTACGTCTAAAAATTGTCCCATTCCCGTAGGCGTGCCGAGCACTGCGAAAGAAAGTCTACCGAAAGATTGAATGATCCATAGAAAACCAACGAAAACTGTTCCCTTGGCTCTTTTTTCACCCGACATATTATCAACCCTTCTTAAGTTGAGTTGCAATATTCTTCCCAAATTCTTTGCACTTAGGAAGCTCGCCCTCCACAATAGGGCCCTTCATTCCCTGAACTTTTACGGATAAGCCAGCGGATATCTGCTTTAACCCTGGAACTTTTTCGTTCATTCGTTTCTCCATTTTCTTCACAGCTTTTCCGAAATCCTTTCCCATATATGTGTCAAAAACAGCAAACATTTTTCCTTCCAGCCGCAACTCTCCAAGCTTGTCGATGAAGCCCTTAATGCCCCTTGTGGGTCCACCCATATGGTTTGGAGAACCAACCAGAAATGCGTCATAATCAGGAATTGTTTTGAGATCTACTTCTTTGAGTTCTTTAAGGGAGACTTCCATCCCCTCAACCTCATTCAATCCTTCCATTATCTTCTCCGCGGCGCGTTTTGTGTTACCATAATTTGACTCAAAAACCACAAGTATCTTTATCATTAACAACCCATTCTTTATCTCTTCTGCTCAAGTTTTAAGATTTGCGGGCATGCTCACCTCATGGGTAAAGGTTATATTTTGCTGGAAGGGTATTGTGTGTATTTGCGGGTGCATGGGATGAAAGGTGACCGCCAAATTCGAAGCTGATTCTGGAAAACTGTTAAGCGAAGATTATCGCCCGCTTGAAATTGAAAGAGAAATCCGCGAGTTCTGGGAGAAAAACAACATACAAGAGAAGCTTATGGAGTTCCGCGAGAAAAACAACCTAGGCGTGGCAGGCTATGTTGAAGGCCCCCCGACGTTAAATGGTATACCCCATGTGGGCCACGCTAGAGGGCGCGTAATTAAGGATTTACGTTTTAGATGGAGAACCATGCAGGGTTATTTTGTGCCTTTCTGGGCTGGGTGGGATTGTCAAGGCTTACCTGTGGAGCTTGAAGTTGAAAAACTTCTAGGCGTGAAAAACAAGCGGGAACTCGTTGAAAGAGTAGGCGAAGAACGCTTCATAGAAGAGTGCAAAAAGACGATTATGAGGTATCACAGGGAATGGGTTGAAGCAGACAGAAAGCTTGGAATATTCATCGACCAAGAGAAGGCCTACTGGACATATTTGGACAACTATATTGAACGGGAATGGCAATATCTTAAACGTGCTTGGGAGCAAGGCCTACTGGAAGAGGGCTATTATGTGGTGGCTTACTGTCCCGGATGCCAAACAAGCTTAAGCAGCGCAGAAGTAGGCTATGAAGGCTCCTATAAAGAGGTCGAAGATCCATCGCTTTACTTTAAGTTTAGGCTGGCAGAAAGCCAAAACGAGTATTTCCTTGTTTGGACAACCATGCCCTTCACCATAATCACAGACATGATGCTTGCAGTTCACCCAGAAGCAGAATACGCGAAAGTCAAAGTGGGCGACGAGAAATGGCTAATCGCAAGGCAACGTGTAGAACCAGTAATGCAGGAGCTAGGCATAGAAAAATATGAAATAGCTGAAACAGTGACGGGCAAAAGCCTTGAAGGACTAAAATATGAGTATCCGCTTAAAGATTTGATTCCAAGACAAGCAGAGCTTGATAAACACCCGCTTGTGCACAGGGTTATATGCGAAGAATTTGTGGACGTGAACACCGCAACGGGAGTTGTACACCTTTCTCCTGGAAACGGTGAAGAAGACTTTTCCGCTGCACAGAAAAGAGGTGTTCCAGTTTTCGCTCCCTTCGATGACGAAGTGAAGTTCACAGAGGAAACTGGAATCTTTAGCGGAGTGTTTGCAAGGGACGCTGACGCCATGGTTGTTGAAGAACTGCGCAAGAGAGGTGCATTGGTGAAGGTTGAAACCATACGGCATGAGTATCCCACGTGCTGGCGTTCCCATCACAAAATTGTTTGGCTTGCAAGAAGGGAATATTTCCTAAGAACCGACAAGATAAACAGTAAAGTGGTGGAAGCTGCGGAAAAAGTCGAATATTTCTTCGAAGCTCCGAAGAACCGTTTCCTCTCGTTCTTGAAAGAGGGAAAGCCATGGTGCATTTCAAGGGAACGCGTCTGGGGCGCCCCTCTTCCCATATGGGTTTGCAAAAAATGCGGAGCAAAAACGTTTATAGCAAGCAAAAAAGAGCTTATCGAAAAAGCAGTAGAAAGTCCGCCGCCGAATTTTGAGCTTCACAAGCCTTGGATAGACCACATCCTCATAGAATGCGAAAAATGCGGAAACCTAATGCATAGAGAACCCTTCGTGTTGGACACTTGGCACAACAGCGGCGCTTCGCCTTACGCCAGATTCACCGATGAAGAGTTTCAGAAATATGTGCCCACAGAATTCCTCACAGAAGGGATAGACCAGACAAGGGGATGGGCAAACTCGCTGCTCTTGGAACACGTGATACTGACTGGGAAAGCAGAAGCCCCATACAAGGCTTTCCTTTTCCAAGGGTTAACCCAAGACGCTAAAGGCAGAAAAATGAGCAAAAGCCTCGGAAACATTATAGAAGTGAACAAACTTTTAGAGAAAGCCTCAGCGGATGTTTGCAGATTCTACCTAATGCGAAAATGCTCCCCAATAGAGTTCATGAACTTCGATTTGAATGAGCTTAGCCGCCGCCCATACCAAGTACTTTCAACCCTCTACCACCTGAACAGGTTCTTCGTGCAGAACGCGGAATACGACAACTTTAACCCTCAAAAGCATACGCTTGAATGGGCAAAGAAGCACGGACATCTGAAAAAGCCAGACCTCTGGCTTATTTCAAAACTCCAGAAAACCATAGAAGAGTGCACGGTTGGGCTTGAAAAATGTGAATTCAACACCGCGCTGGCGGAGCTTGAAGACTTTGTCGTTGAAATTGTAAGCCGCTTCTACGTGCCGATGATTAGAAAGGAACTGTGGACAGATGATCCTGAAACCCTTAACCGTAGACTAGCCATATACGCGTGTCTATGGCACGTTTTGAAGACGGTTACGCTTCTATCCAATCCTGCAACGCCGTTCTTAAGCGAAGCCCTATATCAGAAAATCTACAGAAGACTTGACCCAACACTTCATGAGTCGGTGAACTTTGAAAGCTGGCCGAAGCCAGATGAAAAACTGCGGGACAAAGCCTTGGAGGAAGACTTTGAAAATCTACTTCAATGCCTCTCCATAGTTTATTCTGCTAGGCAGGCGGCCAAGCTAAAGCGAAGATGGCCTCTAAGAATAGCAGTTATCGTTGCTTCTGAAAAAATCTGTGAATCCCTCAGAAACCTCCATGAAGTTTTCATTGAACTTGCAAATGTTAAAGCAGCTGAATATTTTCAACAACCCCCAGAAAACATTAAAGCTGAGGCGACAGCTGGAAAATGGTCTTACGTCACTGAAAAGGGCATAACCGTCTTCATTGACGTTTACCGTGACGAAAAGCTTCTCGGCGAGGGATTAATGCGCGACGTAGCCAGAAGAGTCCAATCCCTAAGAAAAGAGTTGGGCTATGTTCCAACAGACATTCTGGACAATGTTCACATAGCGGGGCTTGAAGAAGAAAACGTAAGGCTTCTAAGACCTTATTTAAGCGATATGGCGGAGCTGGTTCGCGCCAAAAAAGTCCACCTGCACAGCGGTTTACCAGAAGCCGAAGCAAAATGGCACGAATACCCCTTAGACGAAAAGAAAATTTACATCGCTATAGCCTAACCCCCCAAAAAGCCATTCAACCTTTTCATGCTTGTGAAAAGGATTTATTCAGGCAAACGAAATTTCAGTTTGGTGTCAAAATGCCAATAGTCCACGTGAACGTTTGGGAAGGATTCGGAGAGGAAAAAGCCAAAATCCTGATACAAAACATAACGAAAGTCTTCGAAGACTTGGGAATTCCAAAATACGCTGTAGAAGTAATAGTGCACCAAATTCCGAAAACCCACTGGGGAATCGGCGGAGAACCCGCCTCAGAAAAATTCAAAAATCCACAGCCAAAATAGCAAAACCATAAAAGCAAAAACAGAAAGCACTAAATCCTTTAGAAGAGGCTTTCTTACCCGAAAAAAGCTTTTCCATTGGGCCGGTAGTTCAGCTGGTATGAACGCCCGACTCGCACTCGGGAGGTCGCGGGTTCAAATCCCGCCCGGTCCACCACTTTGTGTTGAGCCTTTTCGCCCAACACTGGTGTAGAAAGTGGTTTTATGCTTAGGCCTTATTAGAACGGGAAGCTATAAGCTTGTAGTTTTATGGCAGCCATTTATGATTTTTTACAGCGTGAAGCTTTTTGAAAGGCGCGCTTTTTTGGGAAAGTTCTTCGGTTGTTGTTTTCTCGTTTAAGCCTGCATATGTGTAACTGCCAAGTTCGCTTGAGGCTTTGGCTCTTAAGCTTTCAACAGTCTTTATCACCTCTTTGAGCGCTGAAGTTTTGTCATTTACGCCTACAACTTTGAGACCTTCAGGAGTAAGTGCAACGTATACTGGTGGAAGCCCAAACTTTAACTCCTTTTTTAGGAAAGCAGTTATCGCTGGATATTTAGCGCCATCTCGGAATTTGAAGGAAACCTCCTCGCCAGAAGCCTCTGAGCATCCATCAGCCTCGATGGGCAGTATGACGCTTGCTAATCCTGAGAGGATTTCGCTGCGAAGTTTAATCTTTTCGGAGGAGAGGCTTTCAAGTTGCTCTTTTAGGGATTTAGCCTTCTCTTCAAGCTCAGTAGATTTATCTTCGTATGGGATGCCTGTGAGTTCGCTGAATCTTCTTTCAAGCTCGCTTTTCTGCCTAAAATCGGCAAGTTCCCTCTCGGTGCTGGAAAGCTTACTCTTGCATTCCTCGGCAAGCTTCTCAACTTCGATAAGATTAAAGGCGAGCTGTTCGAGATGTCCAAGAGAGGTTGCAGCCGCTTTACGTTGCTCCTCAACTAAAGTCACTTTTAATACCTCTTCACTCATGCTCAAACACCCTAAAATGGACTCAAGACAAGAGCTAACCTATAACCGTTATTAACATGCAGCTATATACCAGAAAATTATGAAAGCGTTAATTCAAAAGTAAGCTATTGCAAAAATCTTGGAAATCGTTTTATACATTGCCCAAAAGCAATTGACTGGCTGGTGTATCAGCAAAGCCGATTAAGTTTGGAAGGCTATTTTACAAAAGAGGGGTACAGCATGCTAAGATTTGCAAAAATCATCAAGCAAACCAGAATTCTAAGCCCCTTAAAAAACTTTGAAGAAGACACTTTAACTTTTGAGTATAGAACAGACCCCCTTAACAGGCCGCAACACCACTGTTATAAAGGGGATGATAGATTATGTGGGCAAATTCTTAACTTCAGATTGGGAACTCGTTAATGCGCTAATTGAGAAAACAAAAGCCACATGTCCTTTCTGACCAGAAAAAGTTAAAACAGAAACACCCATGTTTCCCAAAGACTTTATTCCGGAAGGGCGCATATTCTTCGGCGGCGCTGTTGTTGTCCCAAACTTGCTTGGTCATGCAGAGCAAAGCGTTTTAGTAATTCTGTCGAAAGAGCATTATTTGAGGCTTAGGGATTTCACGCCTAAAATGTTTTTTGACGGTTTCAAAGGCGGAGCAGAATACCTTAAACGATTATGCCAAAAGGCTCCATCAACACGTTTTCCAGTTTTCATTATCAATTATTTAACGCCTGCAAGCTCTTCCATTTTTCATCCTCACATGCAAGTCTTAGCCAGAGACAGACCCTTCTATTTAGTGAAGCTTCTCATGGAGAGAAGCGAAGCCTATTACGAAAACAACAGCGGTAGCTACTGGCAAAACTTACTAGCTGAAGAAAAAGATGGTGAAAGGTATCTTTTTGAAATTAACGGTGTAGAGTGGCTTGTTCCCTTCGCTCCCTTGAGAGGATTAAACGAAGTTCAAGCCATAGTCCAAGGAAAATCAAATCTTCTGGAATTAAACGATAAAGAATGGATTGGCTTGGCAGAGGGGTTAACAAAAATTCTGCAGTTCTACGACAAAGAGGGCTACGTAAGCTTCAACGTCATCATCACGTCAGGGCCTATAGACGAACGCTTGGATTATTTCGACGTAAACTTGAGAATTATCAGCAGACCCGGAATACAGCCTCTAAGCTTCACAGATTCTTGGGCGCTTCCATACATCCTTTGGGACGGCGAAGCTATTGAAGAGCCGGAGAAAATCGCGGAAAAACTCAAAGCCTTTTTAGAGAATAAATGAAAACTTTCTAGTGAATTGTGTTATTCCCGAAATTTTCTCGATAGGTTGTTCAAATAACTCCATATTTGTTGGTTCACGATAGTAGGGCTTTGATTATCTCTACAACGCCGTCCCCATTCTCTTGGTTAGCCACGTAATCGGCCTTCTCCTTCAAGGCTTGCTCAGCATTAGCCACGGCGGCCTTAAAATCAGCCATAGTGAAAAGCTCCGAATCTACTTCAGAGTCTCCAATGGCTATGAGGTAACCATCAACGTCCAATAATTTCAATGCTTCTTTTACTCCGAATGCTTTATCAATTCCTTCGGGAAGAAGCAACACAACCCCCTTATTATTTTTGAAAACAGCGTTTATTCCAAGCCTTAGAATTTCAGTTTTAACGACATTGATATACTCAAATCTAAAGGCCACAGTATTTTCTTTTTCTTCAACAAAGGGAAGAACTGCTAATTTTTTAGCCCTCATTACCCACTGATCATCAGCAAAACAACGGTATATTCCAGTGTTTGGAAAATATACCGAAAGCCCAGCCTCAGTGATCCACGCATCAAACATTCCCCTTAGATCAGTCCTTTGCATGAGATACTTTCTATCCCTACCTGTAGCGAGTATCAGCATCCAGCCACAGTTTTTTACGTATGCCAGTGATTCTTTGACGTGTGGTTTTAAAGGGTCTTCGCCGCCATTTGTAAGCGTTCCGTCTAAATCTACAACCAGAATATTATTCGATCTCAACTTCTATTCCCTTGGTGAAAAAACCTTTTGTAATCTTGGCTGTTAACCATCCAAGTTTTCTCACGTTCACTATCGGTATGCTTATAAACGCTTCAACTTTATCGCCTTTCTCGCTGACGGATAGAAGCTCAGGCTCTCCGAAAAGTTCAGGCTTTATCTCCATTAAACCTTCTTTAATTGCAGGCTCAATTTCCTCAATCTTTTTTCCGTGAAAGATTAGTTTAAGTTTAATATACCTCACAATTGATTGCGACTTGTTGATTATGGGGTACTTTAGAAAGTATGAGTTAGGCACTATTACAAGATCACCATCATAAGTTATTATTTCAGTATCCATCGCTCTGATAGATCTGACTGTCCCTTCTATGTCGCCAACTTTTATCTGGTCATCATTCTTAAAGGGCTTTCTTACAACAAGATAAAGCTCTGAAGCCAAGTTCAGAACTATATCCCTTACGCTCACAAGAAGCAATATTAGAATTAAAACCATAATCACTGAGAGAGCCGTCATGTCAAAGCTGAGAATGCTTATGGCTGCAACCGCACCTATAAAAAGAATAAAGTATCGAACAAGCTCGGCTATTCTTCTAGCGAAGCTTGGTCCAAACTTTGATAGCATCCGTTCTAAACTTAAACGTGCATACTTGCTAATGAAGTAGGCCAGAATTATAACTGCGGTGGCTATAAGTCCTCGCAAAAGAAGATCACTTATGGGTTGGAGTATTTGAAACACCTTTATCACCTTCTAGCTATCCTTAACACCTTTTCAACTGTTTTTTCAGATCCAATTATGTATGCTCTTCCTCCTAAACCGACTTCCTCAACAGAGCTGGTTATCTCACCTGACTTGGAGACAAAAATCGCGGATAGATCACGACTTTGAGCCATTTCTCTTCTAAGCTGGAGAAGAAACTGTTCATCAGATATTTTTATCGAGGCCATTGAAATTTCAGTTCCCTGGAACTTGTACAGAACATTTGTGCCAGCATCAAAAATCTCTGAAAGCTCCCTAGGTATTAGGTTATAAGGGTTAATTATGTAAGTTATTCCTTCATTTAGTAAAATTTCAGTGTTGAGTGGATTATTGATAACAGATATCGTTAATGGGATAGCATTTTCCTTAGCCACCTTGCAATATCGAAGATTCAGTGAATCACTCTCAGTCGCAGTTATAACCGCGTCAAGAATGCTGCCGTTGCCTTTAATATATTCTTCCACTTCATCGATCTCCAACTGAATTAACTCGGCGAAGGGAAACATTTTTGAAAGAACGTCAACCCTTTCGCTTGTAAACTCGATTATTATAAGCTTTCCATTGGGATCTATCTCTCTAATAGCGTTTGCAGCAAAGTATGCCGAATGGCCTCCCCCAATCAATAAGGTTCTCAAGCAAACCCCTCGCCAGATTCAATTCCCAGATCCAACGTTCTGACCTCTTTCAAGTATTTTTCAGCCCACTGAGTATCTATCTTACGATCTCTAACAGCTCTTCTAAGAATCGTTCCGGCAACTTCGTAGGCCATGTCTGTTAGTGCATGCAAGGGCTTCATGTCGTGATCCTTGTATCCAACATCTTTTTCAACTATTCTTGCTCTAAAATTATGGAAGTCGATTAGTAAGCCTACATCCACACCCCATCCTCTCTCAAAGTCTACTTTATAAAACAGTTTCCTTAAGCCAGCTATCTCACCACTTAAAGGCTGTTTGAATTTCGCCAGTTCCGGATAAAACATTCGTAAAAGAGGCTTAGCAACCAGTTCAGTAACCCTTCCAGCTGATCTCTCAAAACAACCTTTTACAAACTCTGCTTCTCCATTAATCAAAGGTTTAGCTAGTTTCTCGATAAATTCCGGTGTTATGTTTTTAATGTCTATGTCCAGATATACTAGAATGTCTCCCCTTGAAAGATATGCGCCGTCTCTCATAGCGATTCCTTTACCTGGATACGTCAAATCGCTTTGAACTATAACTTTCGCTCCGTGCTTCTTGGCTATTTCAATCGTTCTATCCTGGCTACCGCCATCCACAATTATTACTTCCATTACGCATTCTGCTTTAAAGGCTGTTTTTACAGCCCTTTTAACATAATCCTCCCTATTCTTCGATGGAAAAATTACTGAAATCTTCATAATTATTGAATTAGGAAAAGCGGTATATAAGAAATCGCCATAAAAAGGTGAACAACTAATTAATTGTGCTGTTCCAGAAGTAAACTTTAGCATATTTCTCTTCAAAATTGAATTTGGGATCATCGTAGATTATGTCTAGTTTTAAGCCGTATTTCTCGATAAGCTTGTTCATGTTGTTCCAGATCTGCAGGGCTTTACTGTCTGGAGGCCATAAGCCCCATATCTTGTCTTCTGGGCTTCTCATGCCCCAGCCGTAATCTTTAGGAAGCACAAATGCCGCTTCGCCTCTTACTTTCCAAAGCATTTTTCTCGGAGCGTGAATTAGGTTCCAAAATTTTTTCATGGCGTTGAAATGTTCCTCTGTTAGTATGCCATACTCGTTTATTTTTGGGTAGTTGAAGATTATTAGGTATTTTGCTCCTGCCTTGTATGCGGTAATCATGTCTTGAAGCAGTCGTGTCCCGTTTTCCAAGTAGGGAGGGTTTTCATAAGTCCATGTAATTATGACTCCCCAATCTTTGCCCTGCATGTTTGCTGCCCCTCTGCCTAGGGCTATGTGTTGGGTTCTACTGTGGTTCCAGCCGAACTCAACGAAGACGCAGTCGTATCCCGCCAAATAGTCAAACCAGTAAAGCGCATAGTCAGAAGTAAACATTGGAATTCCTCTTCTCTTCAAGTCTTTTGTGCTGTTAATTGAAGATATGGTGTTTACGAAGAGGGTTGCAGCCTCGCTGTAGTTTGAAGCGTTTTTGAAAATTTTTATCATTTCCTCGTTCCACCCGCCAGTGTCAATTTGTTTTCCGCCAGGCTCATCGAAGAGATAAGCCCCTAGGAATTTGTCTCCCCAACGCGCTTTTGCCGTGTCTAACCATGTTTGGTGCCATGGATATATTATGCGCGAGACGAAACTGAAGAACACGATAAACTTGAGGTTTGCTTCAGCGGCGTAATCGCAGATTTCGTTTAAGGCTGTTTCGTTTGTGCTTATGTCCCAAGAGTTTATAACGAAAAGGTTAGTGTAGCCTTTCACCTTGTCTATGAGGAGTTTAGCTTCCATTGTTGTGTTGAGGCCGAAGGAAACTCCGAAGAAGAAGTCTTCATTAGAGGGACTGTCGTCTGCCACGTAGTAGACGTAAACCAATGGTAAACCTATGGTGGAAACAACTAGCAAAGTAATGAGTAGAAGCAAATAGGCTTTCTTCATATGATCTCATAGACATGCTAATCTTTTACCCTAAATATATTTTTTGAAGCGGAAAAGCATTTATGCAATCTCACTTAAGGCTGAACCACACGTTACATTTTTATTTGACATGAGATTTAATAGTGGCTAAACTTTAGGGTTTGGGATGCAAGATGCTTTCTGAAATGCCTATAAAAATGGAGAAAGTTACCAAGGAAAAGTTGGATGTGGAGATTTTGAGGGCGGCGATAATTGCAGAGTTAGACGCCATAAACCTTTATGAACAGTTCGCCTCAACAACCGAAAACAATGATTTAAAAAAGGTTCTGCTTGAAGTCGCCAAAGAAGAAAAAACCCATGTAGGTGAATTTCAAGCTTTACTTCTCAAAATGGACAGGGAACAAGTGGAGGAAATGGAGAAAGGCGGAAAAGAAGTTGAAGAACTAACAAAATAGCCCAATTAAAATAATGCCCCCAAAAACAAATCTTCCATATTTTTCTGCTATTAGCGGCGTTAACTTTCGCCCCTAAATCAGCTGCAGTAGGTTCGGTTAAAGTGCAGGGGGTGGGATTTGAACCCACGAACGCCTACGCGACAGGCTCCTGAAGCCTGCGCCTTTGACCAGGCTCGGCAACCCCTGCCTTTCATGGAA
>Ga0209102_1000119_pt1 | contig 53863 bp, 51 predicted proteins | sample ConPoolayeHmetaG_FD_185483 | JGI IMG/M metagenome (GOLD analysis project Ga0209102, IMG submission 185483) | Hot spring microbial mat communities from California, USA to study Microbial Dark Matter (Phase II) - Cone Pool mat layer H metaG... ...
CCTTATAACCTATCTCAGAAATACATCAGCCGTTCCGGCAACCAATTTAAGGGGAATTTTAAGGACTACTGACCCTTATCTGACAATCTCTGATTCTACGGCTAATTATGGAAATGTTGGTGGTCAGGACAGCACCAATAACTTAACTGACCCCTATGTTTTGACCGCGAGTAGTTCCACACCACCTGGTTATACCGCAAACCTTTCCCTTTACTTAGTTTGCGATGAGACATCCTGGACCAAACCATTCTCCTTAACCATTGGTCAACCCCCACCGCAACCCGGGCAAAAAATCTGGGGACCAAGGCAGGTTTCCGGAACACCGAGCGGGGCTGGACTTTATGGGCTTGCCTATAATCCAACCAATGACCGGATATATGTCTGCCACTTCCGAGCCCGAACCATCTTTATTTATTCCTCTGATTCTTTGCTTACCTCCTTTGGCACTATCCCAACACCAAACAATGAGACCGCCTGCACTGATATAAAATACTGTGCCTATGACAATACCTTCTGGGTTGCCTCTAATCAGACGAAACGGGTTTATAAAATATCCGCTACGGGAACGGTTCTTCGGCAATTTGCCAATCCGGCAAACGACTATCCTACTGGACTTTGTTGGGACGAAAACGAAGGTCTTCTCTATCTGGCTGACCGAAGGGCAGTTGGTGTTCAGCCTGGTTATATCTATGTCGTTGATACCTTGGGCACTCAAATCCGGCGGATGACTATTCCTTTGAGCGCCAATGTTGGTCCGCGTGGTTTGGCATTAGAAGTGTCAACCGGCAATCCTGACCGACCAACCCTTTGTCACCTCTATACCTCTTTTAATGCCGCGGGTAATGCAGTTGATAGTGTTGGCGTCTATGAGTTAAAGCGGGATGATATCTCAATCTTGCAGCGCTTTCTTATCACTGAAAGGTATAATGCCCGAGGTGTTGAATATGACCCAAGGGATGCCAGCCTCTGGGTGACGATAATGGAAATGGCCGCGGGAGGTCCTAATAACTACATCATAAAATATACTGGCTTCCATGAGCAGACCGGTGTTGAAGAGCCGAAATTACCGCTCAGAGATATATCGGGTGTGCGTTGTTTTCCCAATCCCTTCAACAAATCCCTAACCATCTCCTATCAGTTAAAGAAGTCATCGGATGTTCGGGTATCAATCCACGATGTTACTGGGAGAATGCTTACCTGCCTCCAGAAAGGCAAACTGAATTCAGGAATCTATCATCACACCTGGAATGGGGAGAATGTCTCCGGTATCTACTTTGTGAATATCCGCACGAATCAGGAGAACCTCTGGTATAAGGTAATCAAATTCTAAAAAGAGGAGAAAAATAAGAAGGCGGGAGAGATTTCTCCCGCCTTTTCTTTTACTTGTGTAAGGCTAAGAAGGAGATTTAGAGGAGGACACAGAAAGAGGCACAGGGAGGGGAAGAAAGAACCTAACAGGGAGCCGGTCAGGAGGAGATAGAGAAGGGGGCTGAGAAAGGAGAAGAGAGGATAAGGAGATAGGGAAAAGGATTAGGGAAGGGATAGAGAAAGAGACAGGGTAAGAGACCGATAATAGCACTCCCAATAGGACGTTTTATAGGACCAAGAATAGCATCACCAATAGCATCCGGAATAGGACGGAGAATAGGAAAGGGAATAGAACACTCAGTAGGAAAGAGAATAGGATTCCCAATAGGTAAGAGAATAGAATCCTGAATAGAACCCCAAATAGGAAAGAGAATAGGGATTAGAATAGGACATTTAATACCATCCCGAATAGCACCCCCTATACGACCCCCTATCTTTAAGGGAAAATCCCCTAAGTTTTGGATATTCAATCACTTAATACAAAAAATCGGGCTTAAAAAATATTACTGTCAGTAATATTTTCCTGGTATTCCCTTATGAACTCTTTGGATAAAAAAACGCCCCACCAAAAAGATGGTGCGTCTCCTTTTCAGTCAGGTTATTTTATAACCACAAGTTTCTTATCTTCTTTATAGCCTTTGGTCTTAAACCGCAAGAGATAGATTCCCGCTGGTAGTCTTCTAATAGTAAATAGACCTTTATTCGTCTTTGCTGAATAGATAACTTCACCTAAGATATTGTAGATTTTTAAGGTCGCCATCTCATTCTTCGGCCAATTGTAATAAACAGTTGTGAAGCCTCTTGTTGGGTTGGAGTTAATCCGGATAGAAGTCGGGCGACTTAATTCCTGATGAGTTCCGGTATTGGGCAGTGAGGCAAGTAGAGTCGTCGTTCCGATATATTTATAGATAACATTGGTATTATTCCCCTTAATTGCGTAGATACTGCCGTCAAATGTGCAGAGCCCACCGCCACCTTTCACATATTTCCTCTCGCTTCCCTTGGGAATCGTATCCTTAGGAACCCAGGCATCATTTGCCGGGTCATACATCCAGAACTCTTTTGTATTATTGCCTTTGAAGGCATAGATTTTGCCATTCCAGAGGGTCATTGCAGCGCCTTCGCCGACCTTTTTACTTTTTCGGCAATAGGGATGGATAAAGGGCATACTCTCTTTTTTCGACCAGGAATCACCTTCTGGGCAGTATTGGTAGAATTCATTATATTTTCCCCGCAGGGCATAGATATAACTTCCATCCGAGACTAAACAACTGCCGTCACCGTAACCTCTATCGGTTCCGACAATTTCTCGCGCATCTTTTCTTTTTTCCCAACTGTCGCCGGCGATATTAAACCGATAGAATTCCTTGGTCTTTGAGCCTTTCAAGAGATAGACAAAACCGTTCTGATAAGCGATGCCGGTTCCACCCTTCAATCCCTTTATCCCTGGGACACTGTCTAACTCCTGCCAGACAGCCGTTGCCCGGTTATAGCGCCAGAATTCCTTGGTTCCAGTTCCTGGGACAATATAAATATTGGTTAAGCCGTCGTCGGTAATACCCGAGCCTTTCCTTAGGCCGAGTTTATTTTTAATCGGAATGCTGTCAATCCAGAGTGGTGTGGTTCCTGGGAGGTAGGAATAAAAACTCTTTGTATTGTTCCCTTTTATGATATAGATTTTGTCACCGGCGGTAATACACCCGCCACCTTTAATCTTCTTTCCATCACCAGTGGTTGGCACAGTATCGGAAAGTTTCTGCCAGTCGCTGACCGGTCGCGGGATATTTGCCACAGTCACCGAATCGGTCTTTTTATCATTATCCGGATTTTCATCTAAGTCAAGGCAGGTTGTGCATCGGGTAGTAAAGGTGCCGAGTGGTTGCGCTACCCACGGGTCAAAATAGACTGTTGTCTCCCAGTTTCGGTAGAGCGTCTTTTCTACGGTTTTTGTGCAGGAATAGGCATCACCAATCTTAAAGATGACATCAAACCAGGCTACCGGGTCGGTCCCGACATTTTTAATTCGGGCGCGGGGGATGATTGTATCACCAAGTGGGACAGTGCCGGTCGGGGCATAGATTCTTATCGTTGCCACATCAAACTCTTCCTGTGCCTCACTACTTGTCAGTAGTCCTAAAATAATAAGTAGGGCAATTACTCCGAGTTTCTTTTTCATAATTCCTCCTTTAGGATTTGTCCCTAACCAAAAGTCCTTCTTTTTTCTCTTCACCACTTTCTAAGCATAGCAGAAATTAGAAAAAAGTCAACGGTTAAAAAAATTCGGGAAGGCTAATTGGCGGTGGTGTGTTGGCAGTCTTGACTTTTGGGAAATAAGAGGGTATAATATTAAATAGATGAAAGGAAGGCAAACAGCCACTTATGGAGGATTGGCGGTCAATAGATTAATCTCAATCTCTTGGTGGCGGGCATTCATAATCGGGCAGTTTTTGGGTATGGTGTCGGGATTTCCAATGTATAATCTCTATTATGGTAATCTCCATTCCCACACATCTTATTCTGATGGTCGGGGCACCCCCCGTCAGGCCTTTGCCTATGCCCGAGATACCGCCCGGATTCATATCTTGGCAGTAACCGACCACGGTGAGATGCTTTCCTCCGCCGAATGGGAAGATATTAAGAAACAAGCCGATTCCGCCACGAAGCCTGGTCAATTTTTAGGGCTGGCCGGGTTTGAATGGACAAGTCGGGATGGACATATCAATATCTTTAATACCTCCGATTACACCTCAGCGCATCAAAACCCAACCGTTGGTTCAATTTATGAGTGGCTGGCAAATAGGAATAATGCAATAGGCCAATTCAACCATCCGGGCGGTCCTTATCTCTTCAATAACTTCCGGCACAGTTCTATTGGCGATATTTCTATGACTCTTTTTGAAATTCAGAACCGCCACCAAGCCGAGGTTTATTATGTTGCCTTGGATAGTGGCTGGCGGGTTGGGATTTCAGCAAATCAGGATAATCACTTTCCGGACTGGGGCAAAGGGCATCAACTGACCGGTATCTGGGCCGAGAGTTTAACGAAGAGTTCAATCATTTCGGCGATTCAAAATAGACGCACCTTTGGAACTCTGGACAGGGATTTTCAACTCTGGTTCAAGGCAAATGACCAATGGATGGGTTCAACCATCCCTAATGGTGAGGTTCAATTTGAGGTCTTTGCCTTTGACCCGAGCCTTGCCGATTTCATCCGCCGAATTGATATTATAACGAACAATAATGTTGTATTGGATTCCCTTATTTTAGGTAATACAAATTATGCTCGGTGGCAGACCCGAACCTACACCAATTCGACGGCGAGGAAATATTTCTTTGTCCGGGTAATTGAGAACGATAGTGATTATATCCTCTCTTCGCCGATATGGACAAAGGGCGGTGGTATCTTAGAAGATGGCGAATATAAAATTTTCCCCAACCCATTTATTTCATCCATTACCTTTAACTTCAATTCCATTCACCAGAGAAGTTTAGACGAGATAAAAATCTATTCAGTGAGTGGAAAGGAGATTAAATCCTTCTTACCAAAGTTACCAGTTCGTTGGGCGGGTGAGGATAAAGCCGGGAAAAAGGTTCCCGCCGGTGTATATTTTGTGGTTTTTAGGATAGGCAATAGCCAGTGGTGTGAAAAGATTATTCGGTTGAATAAACCAATAGTAAAATAGTTAGGAGAGATTTTAATTGCTTTCATCTTCCTCACTAATTTGTCAGGAGTAAGAGTCTTTTTATTCCTTTTTGGGTTAAACCGCAGGGCATTTGCTTCTTTAGGTAAAGTCGATAGCAATGGCGAAATACTGTTTTCGGCCGGGATGCCAGTTTAATTTTATCCAGGGAGAAAAAATGGGCGCTTGTTACCAATCGGTTTGGATTGCTGGTTCTTTACTTTTAAGATTTTTTCAGTATATATTATTTATGCTATTACTTACTCCCTTTTTCGTCTTTTTCTCGGATACGATGGTGGTTAAAAAGGTAGATACGGTTTGTTATAATGAGATTAAGGATAAGTGGATTGCGGAAGATAAGTTCTGGCACTTCGGGATGAGCGTCGCCTTAGTTGGCTCGTCCTATCATTTATTTAAGTGCCGGCTCAATGAAGAAAAAAATCGGTCAACTATTTTCTCTCTTGGTGGGACATTCTCACTCGGGATTATGAAAGAGTTCTGGGATAGAAGCCGACCCAAGGGGCACTTCAGTTATCGGGATATTGTTGTCAACCTATTAGGAATTGGTGTTGGCTATTTGATTTTTATCTATGATTGAAGCCGGCGAACTCGTCCTTTTGTATAATTCGGAGAACACCCAGTATTTATTCACTTTGCCCAAAGAAGGGCAGTTTTCTACGCATAAGGGGAATATCTCATTTGCCGAGGTGCGGGAGAAAGATTTTGGTGATAAGATTTTAAGTTCAACCCATACCCCTTTCTATATCCTCCGGCCGACCCTAAAAGATATTGAGATGAAGGTGAAGCGAAAGACAACAATCATTTATCCCAAGGATGCCGGCTTTATTATCTTAAACTCTCACATCTTTCCCGGGGCAAAGGTATTAGAAGTGGGAACTGGGTCTGGTGCCTTCACGATAATCTTAGCCAATTTTGTCCGACCCGATGGTAAGGTCTATTCTTATGAAGTTCGGGAAGAGTTCTTAGAACTGGCCAGAGAAAATCTGAAAAAGGCACACCTTTTAGAATATGTGGAACTAATCAAGAGAGATGTGGCAAAAGAAGGGTTAAATCTCCCTTCGGTCGGGCATAAAGGGGAATGGGGTGATTGTGTGTTCGTTGATGTTCCTTCTCCCTGGGAGTTAGTCAGGGAGTGCCACTCCGTCCTAAAAGGTGGGGCGACCTTTGCTTCGCTCTCCCCGAATATTGAACAGGTGCAAAAGACGGTAAGGGTCTTAGAACTTGAAGGGTTTGTTAGGATAAAGGTCTTTGAGATATTAGAAAGGGAGGTTATGGTCAGGCTCTCCGGAACAAGACCAAAGGAGAGGGGAATTGTCCATACCGCTTATTTGGTCTTTGCTCAGAAGGTGAAGAAAGATTGGGCAATTTAGTAATGGGGCAATTAAGTAAAAAGACTTTTCTATTTTGTTCTTTTATCGGTTTATTGCTCCTCCTTTTTTGCGCACGGGGGACAAAGAAGAAACTATCCTTACGGGTTGTTTCCCTTGTGCCTAGTATCACTGAGGTAATATTTGCCTTGGGAAAAGAATCGCTTTTGGTTGGCAATACGATATATTGCGATTATCCAGAAGGGGCAAAGAAAATCTATAAGGTGGGAGATTTTATCAATCCTTCCTTAGAAAAGATAGTTGCCTTAAGACCGGATATCGTCTTTTTAACCTTGCCCGCCCAGAAGATTATTCAAGAGAAATTGAACACCTTAAAGATAAAGACCTTTGTCTCCCAGCCAAAAGATTTTGAGACAATGCTTGACGAGATAAAAGAAATCGGAAGGCAATTAGGGGCAGAGAAGCGGGCTTGCTCTTTGAGCCATTTTTTGCAAGAAGCAAAGGAGAAGATAAGATTTCCCCCAATTAAGGTCTACATTGAAATCTCTCCCCAGCCAATAATTTCCATCGGAAAGAAATCTTTTCTCTCGGATATTTTGGAAAAACAAGGATTAAAAAATATATTCTCGGACATAGAAGAGGAATATCCGATAATAAGGATTGAGGATATTATAAAGAGAGACCCAGAGGTTGTCCTTATCCTCCATCCCTTGTCAAGAAAAGAGGAGGTGAAAAAAAGGCTCGGGTTGGAAAAGGTAAAGGCGGTGCAGAGTGGGCAGATAATTGATGAGATAAATCCTGACCTCTTATTAAGACCGGGACCGAGGATTATTGAAGGATTAAAGATGCTCCACTCAATTTTGAGTTCAAAACCGGGGCATGAGAAATAACCCCTCTTTACTCCTCTTTCCTTTAATCGCGATTATTTTTTTATCCCTCTCCTTAGGACCGGGGGGCGTGAGGGGGGAGATAATTTTTAAGATAAGACTGCCTCGGGTTCTTTTAGGGATTTTTGCCGGCGGGGTCTTATCATTTGTTGGCGGTGTCTTACAGGGTCTTTTAGAAAATCCGCTCTGCGACCCTTATATCCTGGGTATCGCCTCGGGCGCAACATTTGGCGTTAGTCTTTCCCTCCTCTTCGGTCACGTCTCCTATTTTTTCATTCCACCTTTTGCCTTTGCCTTTTCGCTTCTCTCCCTCTTTTTTGTTTATACCCTGGCGCAGGTTTCGGGTCGGATTCAGAAGTTATCCCTTATCCTTTCCGGAGTTCTCATCAGTTTCCTCTTTTCCTCCCTCTCCATTTTGGCGATGACTTTCAGTAAACAGCCCTTGGCACAAATTATCTATCTCATTATGGGAAATCTATCGGTTTTATTTTCTCCTTTAACCCTAATGAGTTTTTTGATTGTTTTTATCATTAGTCTCATCTTGCTTTATTTCCTTTTCTCCTATGCCCAGGAGCTTAATATTTTGTCTACGGGGGAAGAAGCGGCAATCAGTGTTGGTATTGATACCGAGCGACTGGTCCGAATGGTCTTTATTATCAGTTCCCTTTTGACTGGTTTTGTCGTCTCTTTTGTTGGCAGTATAAGTTTTGTTGGACTAGTGGTTCCCCATATTGCCCGGGCTCTTTATGGATACGACCATCGGAAAATTCTTCCGGCCTCCTTCCTTTTAGGTTCATCTCTCCTTTTAATTTCGGATATCTTTGCCCGCACGACCGCACCGGTGGAATTACCTTTAAGTGTCGTCACGGCACTTTTTGGTGTGCCATTTTTCTTTTATCGGTTAAGAAGGTTATAAGCCCAATGATATTCTTTGATTATGGACGCTATTCTTCTTAAAGAGCTAAGTTTCGGCTATACCAAAGAGAATCTATTTCAGAATTTTTCTCTGAGTATCCCGGAGGGTGATTTTTTGGGTATAATTGGACCAAATGGCTCAGGCAAGACGACTTTATTAAAGTTAATTGCTGGCCTATTAAAATCTACGAGCGGGCAGGTATTGGTTTTCGGAGAGGACCTTTTTCATCGGAAACCAAAAGAAAGAGGACGGTTGATTGGTTATATGCCCCAGGAGAGTCACTTCTTATGGAATTTTAAGGTAAAGGAGGTCGTTCTGATGGGTCGGTATCCCTATCATAGAAGATTTGAGCGGGAGAAGCGAGAGGATTTTGAGATTGCCGATTTAGCGATGAGATTGACCAATATTATTGATTTGAAAGACCGGGGAATAAATAATATCTCAACCGGTGAAAGACAGAGGGCGGTTTTGGCTAGGGTTTTATGCCAGAACCCTAAGATTTTACTCTTAGATGAGGTAACCTCTCATTTAGATATTGGTCAGGCGATTGAGATTTTGAGAATCTTACGACACCTCAATACCACTTATAAAATTACCTGTCTCTTTTCGTCCCACGATATAAATTTAGCGGCAATGGTTGCCAAACGGATTTTACTCCTCGCAAAAGGACAGGTGATTGCCTGTGACCGACCGGATAAGGTTATTCTACCGGAACTATTAGAGAAGGTTTATAGCATCCGGCCATTAATCACCACTCACCCTAAATTAAATATCCCTTGGGTTATCCTTAATCTCCGGGAATGAAGTATTTATCTGTCGTCTCATATTTTTATTATTCACCCAGGTTTTAAAACCTTGTCATTAAGAACACCCAGACTAAACCAATCAGTCCGACGAGGAGAACCGATGGGATAAGTTTTTTATACACGGCACGGGAATCGGCATTAAAATACTCTTTGGTCAAAAGGAGACAGAAGTGAACTGGTGATAAGAGGACCCCCATATACCCAGCGATATAAAAGATAAGTATGTAAAAAAGTTTATGGACGAGGGGAATGATACTCATTATTAATGGCAGGGAAAGTCCAACATAAGCCTGGTTTATCCCGGTGGCAAAACCAGTGAGGAAGGGGATAGTGGTCGCTATCAATATAATAAAGATTGTTTCTAATTTATCAATCTCAGGAAATGAGACACTTTTTATAAATATCTCCTTAAATAAAAATATTAGGAAGACAATTAGCAGGATTTTTGCCGAGAAGCCCTTTAGGGTAATTCGTCTCTTTTTATAGATGATGATGAATATTAAGATAAGGGTGGTCAACAAAAGGGCAATGAAGGCATCAATTCCAACAATTATCAAAATGGTAATCAAGGCGATGGGCAGAAATGAAAAGAGAAGTTGGAGGTGATTTATTCTTTCGGCGTTTGTGATATCGGTAATCATTCGGCTCTCGTCCCGGAGAAAAAAGAGTCCAATGAAAATTGAAATAATGGTGAGGGGAAATAGATAGACCATTAGGGTCTTTATCGGAATCCCGGATATTGCCGAAGTGAGTATTAGACCAGGATAAAGTGGCCAGAAGAATTCCCAGATATGTCGGAACCAGTAATTGATATAGGTCTTGGTTACCTCAGAGATATTTTCCTTCTTTAACTGTATCTCAACCAACGGTGCCGAGAGTAGTGCCCCACCGGGCATTGGCACAAGTCCGATTATTACCGGAGCTAAAAGGACAGCGTATCTACGCTTTTTAATCTTAACCAATTCTTTCTCCATCAGATTTAGTAAAGATGAACTCGCCATTAAGCAAGAGAAGATAAGAGAGAGGAATACAATACCAATGACCCGCCAGGTATCCCAACTGACGACGGTTTGATAGAAGATATTGAGGAATTCTCTAAGACTTACCCCAAAGAGAATAACCGAAATTAAATTTGCGACCAAGAGGACAATCGTCAGGTCTAATTTCCGAAGCATCAAGAGAAGAACCAAAGCAAAGAGGAGGGTTAGTCTCAAGAATACTAACTGCACAATTGGGTCTTATAATCTAAGACTTTGGAAATAGTCCCGCAAAATTTTCTTGTGGTCAAAGGCGATTTCTTTTGGGAGGGTGTCTTTGGTAAAGAGCCCCGTTGCCTGGGCATCGCTTTTTGCCTTTAACTTTCCTTTGCCTTTGCCTGTAAAGACAACCGAGACACAATGGCCTCTCGGGTCTCTTTTTGGTTCAGAATAGACATGGAACTGTCTCAAATTTCCAATAGTTAATCCGGTTTCCTCTTTTGCCTCTCTTCTGGCGGCCATTTCTACGGTCTCGCCATATTCAACAAATCCGCCCGGTAAGGCCCAGCCAAAGGGTGGATTCTTTCTCTTGATTAAAACGATTGCGCCTTTATATTCAATAATTATATCAACCGCCAATTTTGGCGAACGAAATTTATTATCTAACATATTTCAATAATTACTTAGGCACTCGGCCAATGCCTCGCGCCAGTGGCGCAGTTCTTTACCAAATATTTTTTTGTAGCGATTATTCGCCAGGACCGAAAATTTGGGGCGCGGGGCTGGTCTTTTTAATTCTTCGGTCGTAATTGGGTGAACCTCCTTTTTTATCCCTAGTATCTTAACTATCTCTTTGGCTAATTGGAACCAGGAAGCGGCGCCGGAGTTTATTAGATGATAAATACCAAAGTGCTCACTGGAAATTAAATTGCTTATTGGTTCGCATAAGTCCTTGGTGTAAGTTGGCGAACCAATCTGGTCATCCACCACCCTTAATTCTTCTCCCTTTTCTATCTTTTCCTTTAACTGATTGACAAAATTCTTTCCCTCCCGACTGTAAAGCCAAGCGGTCCGGACAATGAAATATCTTTTTAATTCTTGGGCAATTGCCCTCTCACCTAAATATTTTGTCCAGCCGTAGTAGTTGATTGGATTTGGCGCATCATCCTCGGAGTAAGGGCTTCCCTTTTTGCCATCAAAGACATAATCGGTACTTAAATAAAGAAATTTACAGCCGATTTCTTTTGCCCCGAAGACCAGATTAAGTGTTCCGCGAAAATTTATTTCATAAGTCTTTTCTTTTTTCATCTCACCTTGGTCAACATCGGTGAAGGCGGCGAGGTGAATAAGGCAATCCGGCCTTTCGCTTTTAATTCCTTGAAGGATAATTTTTCTTTTAGTGATATCCATTTCTGGGACGTCCCATTCAATTACTTCTAATTTCTTCGCCCTTAAATAAGGAGTGAGTTGGCGACCAAGCATTCCCCGGGCACCGGTGACAATTATCTTCATTATGGATTTTTTAGAAAAGTTTACCCGGGAAACCAGGCAGGCCCTTAAATTGTTTCAAATGCTTTGTCATCTCTTTGAGCATCTTCATCTCTTTCAGGAGGCGGTTGACTTCCTCAACCGTTGTGCCGCTGCCTTCGGCGATCCTTCTTCTTCTTGAGCCATCAATTAGTTCGGGATTTTCTCTCTCCTCTTTGGTCATAGAAAGAATAATTGCCTCCATCCGTTTTAACACTTTTTCATCCACATCCATCCCTTTCATTCCCGGCATCATTGCCATAAATTTAGAGAGAGAGCCCAGTTTTTTAATTGCCCTTAACTGGGTAAGGATGTCTTCAAGGTTAAATTTACCTTTAAGAAATTTTTCCGCCATCTTTTTCTGGTCTTCTACTTTCAATTCGGTCTCTACCTTTTCCGCCAGGGATTTTAGGTCGCCCATCCCTAAAATTCGGCTGGCAATCCGGTCGGGATGGAACTCCTCCAATTCTTCAATCTTTTCTCCGACTCCGACAAAATAGATGGGTACGCCCGTCACCATCCTCACCGAAAGGCAGGCACCACCCCGGGCATCACCGTCCAGTTTTGTTATTATACACCCATTGATGCCCAGCCGTTCATTAAATTCCTTTGCCTGATTCACCGCATCTTGTCCTACCATCGCATCCACGACCAATAGAATATAATGGGGTTTTATTTTATCTTTTAGCGCTTTTAATTCCGCCATCAATTCTTCATCAATATGGAGCCGACCGGCGGTATCCAAAATGATAAGATTATTCTTTCGTTCTTGGCTAAATTGCAGCGCCTCCTGAGCGGTTTTTATCGCTGTCTCACTGACCGGAAAGAAATCAACTTTGCTCCTTTGGGCAAGTAGCGCCAATTGCTCCGAGGCCGCCGGTCGCTTTGGGTCACAGGCGACAAGAAGGGGATTTTTGTTCTTAAAGCGGAAAGCTAATTTGGCAGCGGTGGTCGTTTTACCAGTTCCCTGTAAACCAACCAGGGCGATGATTAGCGGTTGTGCCTTAAATTCCAGTTTTGCTGGCCTCTCACCTAAAAGATGCACCATCTCCTTGTATAAGACGACCCTCAATAACTCGCCAGGTCTTATCGCCTCGGTTATCTTCTCTTTGGCTAAACTTCCTTCTAAACTCTTAATGAATTCACCAACCACCTTATGGTTAACATCAGCGTCTAAAAGCAGTAGCCTCATCTCCCGGAGAAAGGAACTTATCTCCCTGGGGGTTAACTTACCGTAGCCCAAAAGTTTCCTCTGGATCTTTAGTAATTTATCGGATATTATATCAAACATTTTAATCCGGCTATTGTTTTCTTATAATCCGAAGAAGAAAAGAGGAAGGTGCCAACGATTATCATATCAACCCCAACCGCGCGCAAAAGTGGAGTATTTTCATAATTGACACCACCGTCAACCGATATTATTAGTGGACGATTTACCTTCTGGATTATCGCCTTCAATTTCTTTATCTTGGGAATCACCTCCGGGAGGAATTTCTGACCACCAAAACCCGGATGAACGCTCATTACTAAAATGTCTTCAATCTCTTCCAAATAAGGCAGAACCTTCTTATAAGAGGTCTTGGGATTAAGCGCGATTCCGCAGCATTTCTTTTCTTTATGGACAAGATTGATGCAATGCCTTACCTTTTTGGTTGCCTCGAGATGAAAGATTATTCCTTCGGAATCGGGAAGGAAGTTCTTAATCATCTTCTCCGGCTCTTTGACCATCAGATGGGTAATGATTGGTTTGGTGGCTATCTTTTTCAGACATTTCAGGATTGGTATTCCAAAACTAAGATTCGGCACAAAATGTCCATCCATTACATCTAAGTGGAAGCAATCAATTCCCGCCGCTTCCGCTTTTTTAATCTCTTCGGCCAAATAGAGAAAATTACAGTTAAGAATTGATGCTGCGATCTTCATCGCCGCCGCCCCAAGATGACCATCACCTTTTCACCTTTTTTGATGTTTAGCCCTTCTTCGGGATACTGAAAGATGACCTTCCCGGCGGCCTCTTCGCTCTCTTGTTCCCTTACTTCATCTAACACTAAGGAGAGACTTTCCACCACCTTTTTAACCTCGGGAAGCGAAAGTCCAATAAGGGTCGGCATCGTGACGAAACCTTCTTTCTGAGTAAAGAGAATTCTGACCAACTTTCCTTTTTCAATTATCGTTCCCGGCGGCGGCAGGACGGAAAGGATTTCTCCTTCTTTTTCACCGTATACAGTCTCTATCCGGCCGGTTAATCCCGAGATGGTGAGGATTGACAAAAAATCTTCTATCGTCTTCCCTTGAAAACTGGGGACGATAGTTTTACCTCGTCCCTTACTTAATGTCAAGTCAACGATTTTTCCCTTTTTTACCGCAACTCCCGGCATCGGGCTTTGGGCGATTACTACCCCTTCCGAATATTGAGGGCTAAAGGCCAATTCTTTAATCCGCGCCGCTAAACCAACTTTTTTTAATTGGCTTTCAGCCATCAGTTGCGAAAGTCCAATTAGGTTGGGAACTAAAACTGTCCTTGGGATTTTTGTCAAGATTGGCATCAGGATAAAGTTTAAGAATAGAAGGGCCGTGATAAAACCAACAAAGCCGCCTAAGAAGAAGACAATAATCTTTCTCATTAGTCGATTGTAAATTTTTCTTTGGGTTTTGGTTTGTAGCCATTTAAGAAGTCTCTCCCAGAAATTGCCTTCTTACCCGCGATTTTTAATTCCTTAATTTTCAAAAGACCGTCTTTTGCCGAAACTAAAAGTTCGCCATCTTGTTCAACGATTTCGCCGGGGGTGCGGGGTGGATAGGATGTAAGTTCCGATTTTAATAAAAGGACCTTCTTCCCGCGGAAAAATGTGTAGGCTGTGGGTCGGGGAGAAAAGGCGCGAATTTTATTATGAACTACCACCTTCTTCTCTTGCCAGTTGACCGCGCGCTCGTCCTTTTTTATTGCCGGGGCGTAGGTAGCAAATTCGGGATTTTGAGGAATTGGTTTTACCTCACCCCGGGTAAGCAACCGTAAGGTTTCACTAAGGAGTTCAGCGCCGAAAAGAAAAAGTCGTTCTTTTAATTCTCCGTAGGTCTCATTTTCTGAAATCGCCGTCTCTTTTTGGAGAATTATTGGTCCAGCATCAATCTCTTCGGTCATAAAGAAGGTCGTAACACCAGTTAGTGTCTCTCCGGCAAGAAGTGCTCTTTGAATTGGCGCTGCCCCACGATATTTAGGCAAAAGCGAGGGGTGAAGATTAATAAATCCCTTAGGGAAGAGATGCAGGAGGAGAGGTTTAATGAAATGGCGGTAAGAGACCAAAACGGCACAATCAATATTCTCTCTTCTAATCTGGTCGCTTACTTCAAAAGAGTTGGGGTCTTTCGGGTCAAAGACTTTTATCCCCCTTTTCTGGGCAAAGACTTTAAGGGGTGAAGGCTCTAATTTTAAGCCTCTCCCTTTTGGTCGGTCGGGATTAGTGACCACGGCGGCTATCCTAAATTCGCCAGTGAGACGCTCAAGAATCGACACAGCCTGATTGTCACCGGAGAAGAATATAACCTTCACTTTGTCTTTTGTTTTATTTCTTCCAGTTTCTTTTCAATGAATTGGCGACGGACTTTACTTAAATAATCAATGAGCAGTTTTCCATCCAGATGGTCAATTTCATGCTTACAAGCCCGAGCCAAAAGTCCATTGAATTCAAACTCTTTCTTTTCTCCGTTCTCGTCCATTCCTTCAATTATTATCCTGGCCGGTCTTTTAATGACTTCACTTATCCCGGGTAGAGAAAGACAGCCCTCTTCTCTTTCTCTGATTCCTTCCTCTTTTATTATCCGGGGATTAAGGACGACAATAAATTTTTCCCCGGCGGTTTCTTTAAGCCGAAGGACAAAAAGCCGTTTTTCACTACCCACTTGGTTTCCCGCTAATCCTAAGGCATCATAATGTTCAACCGTTTCTTTCATATCGGAGATTAAGTTTCTAATTTCTTCATCAATCTCTCCGATTTCTTTGGTTGCCCGTAAAAGAATTGGGTCAGGAAAAAGTTTGATCTTTCGCACCCTTCCCATATAGGCTGGACGCTTTACGCTTGCCGGTCAGTCCTCTCGTGTCGATTACCCTTGTTTGCGGTAGGCGATAGCCCCTTTTTCTATTTCCATTTTGGTATTTTCATCTATTTTGATAATAAATGTCGTCTCCTTAACTTCCGAGATAACGCCGTGGATGCCCGTTGTTGTCACAACCCGGTCGCCTTTTTTGATTTGGGAAATCATCGCTTGGTGTCTCTTCTGTCTTCGTTGTTGGGGTAGGAACATCAGGAAATAGATGACCAGAATTATCAGGATAAGAGGTAGTAAAGAGCCGAGCGGATTTCTCGCCGGCGGTTCGGTCTGGGCATAACCGAAAGTAAAAATTACTAAGAGCGTCAATAGCAAAAATGTCTTCATATGTCCTCCAATAAAAGTTTAGACCTGATACAATCGATTTTTTAATATATACTGATAGACTTTTTCGGGCAAGAGATAGCGAACCGATATTCCACTTTTTATTCTTCGCCTTATCTCTTTGCCACTAATTTCAACCTGGGTGACATCCAAGACCAATGCCCGGGGAAATTTCCTCTGCCGGGCTTCATTAAATTTTACTCCAGCCCTACGCATCACGCATATCTTGGCTAACTTAAAAAGTTCGTCGGGTTTTTCCCAATTGCTCAGTTCCAAAAACTGGTCAGTGCCAATAATTAAAAAGAGGTTGTCCTTGGGATAGAATCTTTTCAATTCCCTTAGTGTATCAATGGTAAACGATTTACCACCTCGCTCTTTCTCAATTTCTGAAATCTCAAAATAAGGATTATCTTTTATACTCATCTTCACCATTAGCAAACGTTCCTGATAAGGGGCAAATCTCTTTTTATGGGGTGGATTGAACGTCGGTATAAAAAACACTTTATCCAGTTTCAGTTTCTGCCGGACCTCTTCGGCAACAATTAAATGACCAATATGAATTGGATTAAATGTCCCGCCAAAGATGCCAATCCGCATAAGGGCAATTCACATTAGCCGGAGGAGTCTTTTTATCTTTTCTTTAATCTTTTCATCAATCGGCTTCTGAAGTAAATCCTCAAAGATTTCTCGGGCTTCTTCTTTATTGCCATTTTTTAGGCAAATCTGGCCCAAAAGATAACTGGCCGCCATCGCCGTCGCCGTCTCAGGAAATTCTTTAGCGACATATTCAAAGTAGGTCTTGGCCGATACCAATTCTCCGGCCTGGTAGTACAAAAACCCGGCATCAAATTCTTTCTTGGCTAAGCGGTTATGAATTTCTATGAGGAGGCTATCCATTTTAGAAAGAAAAGGGGAGTCAGGGTAGCGGTCCTTAAAATTGAGAATGAATTCCTTAGCCGTTAGAATTTCATTTTGGTCAAAGGTTTTTTTAGGAATGGTGAAAATTACCGCGCAGACATATTTATAACTGGCTTCTTCCTGATATTTACTAACCGGGAAGTTTTTTAGGAAAAAGTCATACTCTTCCTTTGCCAAAAGATACTCTTTGCTTTTGAAATAACTCTCTGCCAAATAGAACTGGGCGTCTTCTACATAAATACTTCCCGGATGCTTGAAGATTATTTCATTGAAACTCCTTTTGGCTTCTTTATAATTTCCTTGATTTAGGTATTCTATCCCATTTTTTAGTAGCATCTCGGGTGGCATCGGTGGTTTCGTCAGCGGTCTTCGGGCACAGCTCAGAGAGATGATGGCTGCCGCATTTATTAGCCAAAGAAGAAGTCTAATAATAGAATACAATTTACTTAATGGACTATTCTGGGTCATTTGATAGCGGCAATTTCCCCAAGCAATCTTCACAGATTTCCGATTACTTCTCTAATGAGGGTGGTCAATTTTGGCTCGGTCTCCCGAGCAATCTGAAGGATTTCTTTTAGGTCTACTGGTTTCATAGCATCCGGTAATCCCATATCGGTGACGACCGAAAGACCTAATACCTTAATACCAACCTGCCGGGCGACAATCACCTCTGGGACAGTTGACATCCCTACTAAATCAGCCCCGAATAATCGGAAAAGACGATACTCAGCAGCGGTCTCCAAGTTCGGACCAGGCACGGCGATATATACTCCTTTACGGACAGGAATCTTTAGCTCCAAGGCGGTCTTTTCGGTAAGGGCGATAAGTTCTGGGGCATAGCATTGATACATATCAGGGAAGCGCGGACCAAAATCTGGATCGGTGAGACCACGCAGTGGATTATCCGGCTGAAAATTTATGTGGTCAGTGATAATGACAATATCTCCGGGTCGGAAGAGTGAATTTAGACCACCAGCGGCATTGGAGACAATCATAATCTTGACTCCTAATTTTTTCATCAGGCGCACCGGTAGGGTAATCTCGGCCATTGAGTATCCTTCATAATAATGGAAACGTCCCAGAAAGGCGACGACCGCTCGCTTTTTTATATAACCAAAAATGAGGCTCCCTTCGTGGCTGGCCACCGTTGGTTTTGGGAAGTGGGGGATTTCGCGGTAAGGGATAATTTTAACCTTCTCAATCTCTTTTACTAACTTTCCGAGGCCAGTGCCAAGGATTATTCCAATCTTAGGCTTAAAATCAGTCTTGGCTCTAATCTTTTCAAAACCTTCTTCAATCCAATTTTTCATCTTAAATTCTACTTAATATTTGACCGAAGTCAAGATATGTTAACGCGATGGGCAGTGCCTTGGATGCGTTTCTTCTCTTTTCATTTTTGACATCCAAGATTGATTATTAGTTATCTCGTTTAAGGAATGGACATCAAAGGATTGGGTCTTGGCAAACTTTATTGCCGAAATCTCTGCCCAGGCGGAATTCAAGACGGTAATAAAAGGTATATTCAATTCTACTGCTAAACGACGCATCAGATAGCCGTCGCGTTTGGCACTGTAGGTCATAGTTGGGGTATTGATAATGAGGTCAATCTTCTTCTGGCGCATTAAATCTAAGGCATTGGGTGATTTATGTTCGCTGATGCGATAGACCGTCTTAACCGGAATCCCATTCTCTCGCAGAAATTCAGCGGTCCCTCGGGTAGCAACAATCTTAAAATTGAGGGCAATGAGTTCTTGGGCAAGAGGCACTACCTTTTCCTTGTCTTCATCCCGCACCGTTAGGTAAACGGTTCCTTCTTTGGCAAATTTATTGTCGGAGAGACAGGCTTTGTAATAGGCGCCACCAAAACTCTTATCAATCGCCATCGCCTCACCAGTTGACTTCATCTCCGGTCCTAAGATTGGGTCCACCCCGGGCAATTTGGGAAAAGGAAAGACCGGTGCCTTAATTGAGAAAAAACGGTTATTGGTTGACCGGCGATAGTCACCCAAGATTTTGAATTCTCTCAGGGGGCGCCCTAAAATAACTTTTGTGGCAATCTTGGCTAAGGGGATGCCAATTGTCTTTGAGACATAAGGGATGGTTCTTGATGCTCGGGGATTTGCCTCCAGGACAAAAACCTCCCCGTCTTTGACGGCCAGTTGAATATTTATCAACCCCTTGGTATTTAAGGCCCGGGCAATCTTTTTCGTTAGGTTGTTGATTTTCTTAAGCACATCGCCCGAGAGAGAAAAGGGTGGTATGACACAGTAGGAATCCCCAGAGTGGACGCCAGCCTGTTCAATATGTTCCATTATCCCGGCAATAAATACATCTTGACCATCAGCCAGGGCATCAATATCAACCTCGGTGGCATTGGCGATATATTTATCAACTAAGACCGGGCATTCCTTAGAAACCCTTACCGCCTTTTGGATGTATTTCTCTAATTCTTCTTCTTCATAGACAATCTCCATTGCTCGACCGCCCAATACATAACTGGGACGCACCAAGACGGGATAACCAATCTCCTGGGCAATCTTCTTGACTTCTTCAAAATTAAATCCGGTGGCAAACAGCGGCTGCGGGATACCAAGTTCGCGCAAAAGACTGGAGAATAGTTTACGGTCCTCCGCCCGGTTGATGTCTTCGGGTTGGGTGCCAAGGATTTTGGTCTTTAATTTCTGCTCTTTGATAATCCGGGCGAGCGGCATGGCCAGATTAACCGAGGTCTGACCACCAAATTGGAGGATGATACCATAAGGATTTTCTTCGTTAATCACCGCTAAGACATCCTCCAGGGTGAGCGGTTCAAAATAGAGTCGGGTGGAGATGTCAAAATCGGTTGAGACTGTCTCCGGATTATTGTTCATCATTATCGCCTCCATCCCTTCCTCCTTTAAGGCGAGACTGGCATGGACGCAACAGTAGTCAAATTCTATTCCCTGACCGATGCAGATTGGTCCGGAGCCGATAACCAAGACCCGTTTCTTATTTTGTCTCCTGGGCGCTGATTTATTTCTCTGGGGTGAATTGGTTAAATAGGTTGAATAATAGTAAGGGGTAAAGGCCGCGAATTCACCAGCACAGGTGTCAACGATGTTGAATCCCGGATGAAGGTCAAGTGATTGTCGGCGGCTCCTTATCTCCTCCGGAGATTGCTTTGTGATTTGGGCTAAATAGTCATCACTGAATCCTAATTTTTTTGCTTTAACTAATAATTCCTCGGTTAGTCCCTCTTTTTTAATTCGCTTCTCAACCGCGACGATATTTTCAATCTTACTGATGAAGAATTTATCAACCCTTGATAATTGATTTATCTTGGTTTTTGCATAACCGCGCCGCAAAGCCTCGGCAATAGCGAAAATGAATTTGTCGGTCGGTTCTTCCAGTTCTTTAATCAGTTCATACTCTTTTAAGTTGACTTCTGGTTCCAGCCCGGTTTTGTCAATCTCTAACGACCGAATTGCCTTCAAGAGTGCCTCTTCAATGGTTGAGCCAATCGCCATCACCTCACCGGTTGATTTCATCTGGGTGCCGATTCTTCTATCAGCTGTTGGAAACTTGTCAAAGGGCCAGCGGGGAATTTTTACGACAACATAGTCCAGGGCCGGTTCAAAGGCCGCCGAAGTTTTTTTGGTTATGGCATTAGGTATTTCGTCTAAGGTTAGACCAACGGCAATCTTGGCGGAGACCCGGGCGATTGGATAACCGGTGGCCTTGGAGGCTAAAGCGGAAGAGCGGGATACCCTCGGATTAACCTCAATCACTCGGTATTCCCATTTTTTGGGATTCACCGCAAACTGGATATTGCAACCACCAGCGATGCCGAGGGCACGGATAATTTTGAGCGAGGCATCCCGCAGGGTTTGATTTTCTTTGTCGGTCAAGGTCTGAGCCGGAGCGACAACGATACTATCGCCGGTATGAACCCCCATTGGGTTAATATTCTCCATGGAACAAACAATGATACAATTATCCCGGTCATCCCGAATAACTTCGTATTCAAATTCTTTCCAACCGAGGACACTTTCTTCAATCAAGACCTGGTTGATTGGTGATTGGCTTAGACCCGAGTGGGCAATTTCGTGCAACTCATCCCAGTTGTTGGCGATACCCGAGCCGGTGCCACCTAAGGTGTAAGCCGGTCGGACTAAGACTGGGAAAGGTATATCCTTTAATGCCTGGCGAATCTCAGAGAGGTTGTGACAGGCAATACTCTTTGGAATCGGTTCGGAAATCTTCTGCATTAGCGAACGAAATAATGCGCGATTTTCTGCCATCTCAATTGACTGAAAGGTTGAGCCTAAAAGTTCAACCTGGAACTTTTCTAAGACCCCGGCCCGGCTTAATTGATAAGCAAGGTTAAGGGCGGTTTGACCGCCAAATCCAGCTAAAATCCCTTGTGGTCTTTCCTTCTCAATAATTTTTGTGATTGATTCAAGGGTGAGTGGTTCAATATATACAATATCGGCTGTTTCAAAATCGGTCTGAATGGTCGCGGGATTAGAATTGACGATAATCGTCTTATATCCTTCTTCTCTTAATGAACGACTGGCTTGGGAGCCAGAGAAGTCAAATTCGGCTGCTTGCCCAATAACAATCGGACCAGAACCGATGATCAGTAATTTTTTGAGGTCGGTCCGTTTAGGCATCTGATACGACTTTTTTATCAAGCATAATCATTAGGTCATTTCAATGAATCGTTGGAAAAGAAAAGTGGTATCATTAGGTCCGGGAGAACCTTCGGGATGAAATTGGACGGAGATTATTGGTAAAACCCGATGGACCATCCCTTCAACCGTTCCATCATTAACATTGACCCAATTAAATTCAATCTCTTTAATATTTGACGACCGGGTGAGGGCATAGCCATGATTCTGAGAGGTAATAAATACCTTATTATTCTCTAAACTTTTTACCGGATGATTTACCCCCCGGTGCCCAAACTTCAACTTATAAGTCCTGAGACCCAGGGCAAGACCAAGAATCTGATGACCGAGACAGATGCCGAATATTGGATAGAGACCCAATAATTTCTTTACCGTTTGAACAGTGGTTGAGAGAATCTCCGGGTGAGCGGGATTACCCGGACCATTAGAGATAACGATACCTGAGGGATTTATTTTTCTGATTGTTTCAAAGGTAATGTTGTAGGGGGCTTGAATGACCGAAGAGAATTTTAGCAGGTTGGTAATGATACTTTTTTTACACCCACAGTCGATCAAAAGAATTTTTTTCTTGTGGTGATTACGGTGGAAGATAATTTTTGGGCAGGAGACCTTCCTCACCAAATTTTCGGTATCGGGATAGGGTAGTTTTTTAATCCGCTCTAAGATTTCCCGCCGGTTAAGTGACTTTTTAGTATTGGCGAGGATTGCCTTCATTGTTCCGTAATATCTTATCTTTAAGGTCAATGCCCTTGTGTCAATACCGCCGATACCCGGGATGCCCGCGGTGGTTAGATATTTAATAAGATTCTTCCGCCGGTAGGAAGAAAATGCCGGCTCTTTAGTAACCAGCCCCTGAATCTGAATCTTTGGGGACTCGCCCGATTTGGGTGAGAAACCATAATTACCGATGAGGGGATAAGTCATTATCAGAATCTGACCGGCATAGGAGGGGTCGGTAAATGCCTCTTCATAGCCGGTCATTGCGGTATTGAAGACAATCTCACCAAAGACTTCTTTTTCAGCACCAAAGCCAATCCCTTCAATGAAGGTTCCATCTTCCAGAGCGAGGACCCCTTTTGAAACCATTGGAAATTTATTCTAACGGAAAAATTTTAATTGTCAAGAAAGGGCAATGCTCAATGACAAACCTTCTATCGGCAAACACTAATTAAGAGCCCCGACCGCCGAAGAAAACGTAGAGTTGGAAATAAGGTCCACTGGGGTTGAAATCAGGTCCGATATTTAAGTCTTCACCGCTTTCATATTTCCAAGAAGATTTGATGGGCAAGAGGATATATCCGCTTTTTAGACTGAGACCGACAGAAGATATTGGGAAGTCAAAAGATAGAGCCGGTGCTAAGGCTATTCCGCCGGTCGTAACTTTCGCTCCAAAGTTTGGATTTTTAAGTAGTGAATCAAAACTCGTTGGTGGTATCCGGTTTGGTTTTAGGTGAAAGGTAAACCCACCGCCACCAATCCCTAAGAGAATCCGGGGATTGAAGAATTTTGTAGAAATGGGAACGAATCCGGCTTCAAAGAATCCGACACCAAAGTTAGCATCAATTACTAAACTTTCACTGGCCACCGTTTGCAAACCCCCGAAGCCGAAACCACCAATACTCACCTTCCGTATCTGTCCCCAGCCACCACCGCTAAAGTTGAAGAAGTTTTTACTAAGTTGGGATTTGAAATTATAACGGGATAAGACGGTATTCACTTTATCAAAATTGAATATCATAAGTGTTGGACCAAAACCACCAAACCCCATGCCCTTAAACTTGGCTCTCATTCTATATGTATGTTTTCTTTCCGGTTCTAACTCAAATCTCTTTTCTTCACTGCCCCGTAAAACCTTAATCGTAACTCTTTCTTCCGTTTCTTTCCAACAGAGGATTTCTCTAATTGCCCTTGTATCCTTTACCGGTTTTCCGGCAATCTCTAATACCAAATCACCGGGGAGGATACCGGCCTTTTCCGCTGGGCTATTTTTGATTATTTCTTTAATTATGACACCGGTTTCATCTTCGCCAAAACGGATGCCGAGATAAGGAGTACCACAAGGAGAGTGCTTTCTTGAAGGGCACGTTGGACAAGATTTCTCTCCTTCATGCGCCCAAAGTAGTCCTGCTAAAAGAATTAAAGGTAAAAGTCTTTTCATATCTCCTCCATTACCCTTCATTATCAATGAATATCTGTGATTGTCAAGAAGGATGCAATGTATCGATTCTATTCCCAATGTTAGCGAAGGTTATATTTAGTATCCCTTTGGCAAAGAGGGTAATTTAGCGAAAGGAAATAACCGAGAAGAGGTATTTGTCGTCTTTTCAGCTTAAAGGATAATACTCTTTCACTTTTGAGTTTTCTTCATTCCCCTTTTATCTGAGGAGTAGCCCAGAAAGAGTGGCGATTGGGAAGTTGGCATAAAAGTTGCTATTTTAAGTTGGAACGATACCCCTTGACAATGGGTTAAAAATTTGGTATAATATCTTTTAGAGATATGGGGAGAGACCCAAAGTTGTTGAAGTTTTTGGACCTAATTTTAGATGGGGGATTTTCGGATATCCGACCGGTCTTTGACCCAAAAACCGAAAAACTGGTCCGTTATCCGGAGATTGAGCAGGCCTTAGAAAAGAATGCGGCTTTTGTCTCCCGACTCATTGAAGACCTAATTCGGCTCGGCTATTTAAAACGGTCATTCCTTTCTAAGATGGTAATCTGTCCGGTCTGCAATTCCCCAGATTTGAGGTATCAAACATTCTGTCATAAGTGTGACTCCCCTTATATTGTAAAAATAAAGATGTTAGAACACCTCTTCTGTAATTATGTAGGAAAAGAGGAAGAGTTCCAGAATGGCCAGCGGCTAATCTGTCCCAAATGTCAAAAGGAACTCTTTATTATTGGTGATGATTACAATAGCCCGGGATATAATTATCGGTGTTGTGAGTGTGGGGCAATCAGTCCAACCCCAAAAGAGAAATGGTTCTGTCCCAAGTGCGAAAATTTAATTGAGCGAGAAGAATTGAAAGATGTTATCCTGTTTTCCTATAAGGTAAACCGCCAGGAGATAGAAAGGCTCCGCAGGGAACGATTGCCGCGGGAAAGGATTATAAATATCTTAAAGAAAGATGGCTATGAAGTTGAGGAGAATACGAGGCAAGTCGGTCGCTCCGGCGCCGAACATGAGATAGATATCCTGGCAACCAAATATTCTGGGTCAACAACTCATCGGTTAGTGATTGGGTTTTCGATAAATGAGACCGAGATTGATTCCGAAGATGTGATAAAACTTTATGCCAAGGGTTATGATGTAAATGCCCAGGATGTAATCTTGGTGGCAATTCCGAAACTATCCCCGGATGCCGAGAATTTTGCCCGACACTATCGGATAAAGGTATTTGAAGAGAAGGACTTGGAAAGGTTGGAAGAGGAATTTGCTAGCGCCACCCAATAAAAAAATTTACCTCCCCTTAGTAATCATCTTTTTCTTCGCCGTTGACCAGTTAACGAAGTATCTGGCAAGGACAAATTTAGAAAGGGTTGGTGATGTGTCGGTGATTGGCAATCTTCTTCGGTTACACCTCGTCTACAATTATCACGGGGTATTCGGGTTCTCCTTTGGTGACGGTATCATCCTCCGCTATCTCTTGCCAATTGTCGGCATTGCTTTTATCATTCTGTTAAGTCTAAGGGCAAAATCCGGTTTTTCGTTATTCATTTATGGTTTAATCTTAGGTGGCGCCCTGGGTAATATTTTTGACCGGGTCGTCTTCGGCCGGGTCACTGATTTTATTGATATGGGGATTGGGCGATGGCGTTGGTGGACTTACAATTTAGCCGATGCCTTTATCGTCATCGGTATCTTTCTTTTACTCTTCTTTCCCGAAAGGAGAAAAGAATGAAAAGGGTCTATCTTGATTATAACTCCTCCACACCTCTGGATAAGAGGGTGAAGGAGGCAATGGAAGAATTTTTGGGTGAGAAATTTGGTAATCCGTCTAATCTCCATTCCTTTGGTCGGGAGACCCGGGAGGGGATTGAGCAGGCAAGGAAAAGAGTGGCGGAGTTCCTTTCGGCTTCACCGGATGAAATCTTCTTCACCTCCGGGGGAACCGAAGCCAATAATTGGGCAATTAAAGGACTGGCATTTCGGGCATTAGAGGAAGGGAAAAATAAGCGACACATTATTACGACCAGTATTGAACACCATTCAATTCTTCATACCACAGAATTCTTAGAGAAACTTGGTTTTCAGGTCACTTATCTACCACCGGACCGATACGGTATGATTTCACCCTCGGCGGTGAAAGAGGCAATAAGGGATGATACCTTATTAGTCTCCATAATGCACAGCAACAATGAGATTGGGACAATCCAACCAATCAAGGAGATTGCCCAGATAACTCGTTCGTTTGGTGTTTATCTTCATACCGATGCCGTGGCCTCGGCAGGGAAGGTAGATTTAAGTGTGAAGGAAATGGGGGTTGATTTACTAACAATCTCGGGGCATAAGATTCACGGTCCAAAAGGTGTTGGGGTATTGTATATCAAAAGGGGGCAAAAGATGGAAAATCTGATTCACGGCGGTAGCCATGAACAAGGTTTCCGTTCCGGGACTGAAAATCTCTACGGGATTGTTGGCTTAGGCAAAGCCTGTGAAATCGCGAAGAAGGAGATGAAAGAACAAGGGGAAAGGATAAAGGGATTAAGGGATTATCTGGAGTCTGAGATAAGAAAGAGGATTCCGGAGGTAATCTTTAATGGACACCCCGAGCAACGAATTGGTAATACAACCAGTGTCTCAATTGGCTATATTGAAGGCGAGGCGCTCTTAATGAATTTAGATATGGAGGGGATTGCTGTCTCTTCGGGTTCGGCTTGCTCGGCCGGTGAGGTCTCCCATGTGATCAAGGCGATTGGCTTGCCACCAGAGTTTATAAACTCAACAATAAGATTTAGTCTCGGAAGAGAGAATACAAAGGAGGAGATTGATTTTGTGGTTGCCGTCTTAGAAAGGGTGGTGAAGCGACTGCGCGCTATATCGCCACTCTGGAAGAAGCGAGGTAATTGATGGAAGAGATAAAAGAAGAATCAATATTAAGGGTTTTGGAAACCTTATCATCAATGCCAGTGGAAGAGGCCGGGGAGCTAATTCTGAAGATGGAAGAGGAACAACCAGGTATGGTAAACTACCTCCTCCAATCATCGGGCGAATTAAATTATGCGGAGCAAGAGATTCTTCTTTATTTGGGGATGGTTATCTGGCTGGTTATGGCCAAGGGTGAGAAGGAATTTCCCCAAATTACTCAGGAGGAATTAGAGCAAAGTTTGGAGGATAATTTTAAGGCGATTAGGAACATCCCTCTGGAGAAAGAAAAGATTGAAGACTGGACGATTAAGATGCTTGAGACCTATCCCCAGCCCGCGGTTTTAGCCTTCGTTTTAGATACCTTGGTTGGAGAGGAGCGGATAAGAGAAGAAAATAAAGGGCAGATTTTTGTTCACCTTAAGGCGTTGATTGACCGATTTGATAAGGAATAACCTTTATTGCCCCAAAGCGAACATTTCTTTTATTGTCTTAAAAGATTCCTTAACGAACCAAGGGAATTTCCCATAAGAGGCATACCAGGTTTTTAACCATTCTCTTGTCTCTTTATCACCGGGATTACCACTACCAATTGTCATTCCGGCAATCTGATATTTAGGATTTCTCTTTATTTCTTCAATTACCTTCTCTCGGAATCTTTTGGATACGATGGCGGCCGTCTTTACCTCCAGATATTTCTCATCAGCATTTTTTTCAATAATAACCTCGGTTCCTTTCTTTTTGAGTAAATCCAAGTCCCTTCGGAATAACGCACCGATTTGGTAATCATCAAGGACGAGGCGAAGATTTTCGATTCGGGTATTATTTTTTAGTAAGCGGTTGATAATCTTCTGATAACCGCGGTCAATTAGGCGATTGAGATTATATTTATCAATCTGGCGGGGTTGGAGTTCTTGGTTGATATAGATAAATCCCTTTTCTTTAAGTTTAATCAGTTTCTCAAAGATTCTATCCCAGTAGGCAAAACTCCGCTTCTTTTTCGTATCAGCTGGTCCGATGATTGAGTCAATACTTGGGAAAATCTCAGCCGGGAATAGGACCCCGGTCAGAATGGTTGGTCCGATAATCTCTCCCTTACCCGTTTCATCAAGTCCAAGAAGAAAGTCCTTTGTTGGTAAGATATATTTCGGACCAGCAATGGCCGCGATTTTTGACCAGATGGTAATGACCTTTGAGTCATTAGAGGGGGGGGAATAGAGGGTTCCTTTTTTATAATAGATTAAAGTCGCATCAAAGAATTTAACCCGCCACACTTCATAAGGGTTTTTTATTGCCTCTTCCCACCCTCCTTTTTTAAGGAGATAATTTTTAATCCTCTCGGCGATTGCCCCTTTAACTTTCTGCCAGGTTCTTCCGCTATGCATATTTTATTTTTCAATTATAGGGAGAGAATTGATAGCCGTCAACTATAATATACGATGCCTGGAGTTTCCCCAAAAATTAGAGGTAAATTTAAGTAAGTCTTTGGTATTTCGAAAGATAAGAAAATCATTCTCTTGTTTTTAGAGGGAAGCTCCTTCCCCAAAATTTATGCCAAAACCGTATTTCCGTCCCTTTTTGTATTAAAATTTAGTGAAACACTTTGAGCGGATTTTTACTCTATATTTAGATATGAGAAAAAGGCTAATTTTATTAAGTATTGTTAAATCAATAACTTATATTTTTTGGCAATTTATATCGGGAGGTAAAAATGAAAGGATTAAACTGACACCTAAGGCGTAAAGCGTAGAGCGTTAAACGTATAGCGTATTTTCTAATTCGCACCGCAGGGGATTTTTCTTTTTGGAAAGGGGGGAGTGCTACAGGGGGTGCTATTCGGGATGGTATTAAATGCCCTATTTTCTACCCTATTCTCTTGCCTATTCGGAATTCTATTCGGTAGCCTATTCTCTTGCCTATTGGTAATTCTATTCTTTATCCTATTGAGCGTTCTATTCCCTTTCCTATTAGGAGTTCTATTCTCGGTCCTATTGGGGATGCTATTGTGAGTTCTATTCTCTTTCCTATTCTATGTTCTATTCTTGGAGAAGTAGAGAATTTAATTCTGATTTATTTTATTATGGATAATTGAAGATTAAGGTAATTTATCGCCCGCCAGTTGCCCACAGCCGGCTAAAATATCAGTTCCCCGACTTTTTCTAACCGTTATGATGTAGGGGAATATCTGGTAAAGAAGACCAGCAAATCGTTCTATTTCTCTTTTGGTCGGCGCCTTAAAATCACATCCGGGAAAAGGATTAAAGGGAATGAGATTTATCTTGCTCGGGATTCCTTTTAAGGTCTTTGCCAAAAGCCGAGCATCGGCTTCACTATCGTTCAAACCTTTAATTAAGACATACTCAAATGTCACCCGCTTCTTTTTCTGTTTGACATAATAATGTAGGGACTTCATCAACTCCGCGATTGGGTATTTTTCATTTATCGGGATAAGAAAGCTACGGATTTCGTCTCTTGGTGAATTTAGTGAGACCGCTAACTTCACATTCTCTGGAGAATCGGCTAACTCGTAAATCTTGTCAATGATGCCTACCGTGGAGATAGTTATCTTTCGTTGACCAATCTTAAACCCGAAATTGGAACTTAAAATCTTAACCGCCTTTATCACTTCGTCTAAGTTTAGGAGTGGTTCGCCCATTCCCATAAAGACGATATTGGTCACCTTACCGACTATTTTTTTTATCATCAGTACCTGTTCGCTAATCTCATAAAATTTAAGGTTTCTTTTGAAACCAATTCTCGCGGTATAACATAATTTACAGCCCAAGGGACAGCCGACCTGGGAAGAGAGGCAGACGGTTTTTCGGTCCTCTTCGGGGATAAAGACCGATTCGATCTTATGACCGTCAGGAAGGGAAAAGAGAAATTTTTGGGTTTTGTCTTTTCCCTCAACTCTGCTCTCTAATCTTAAAACCGGGATAGCAAAGTTATCTTTCAGAAATCTTCGCTTATTTTGAGCGATGTCGGTCATCGCCGAAAAATCTTCGGCGCCCTTTTGCCAGAGCCAGAGAAATATCTGGTTAGCCAAATAGGGTTTATAACCCCAGTCTCTTACCGCGGCTCGGAGTTCTTCCAGGGTAAAGGATTTAATTAACTTCTTGGCCACTAAGAGTTTCTATTCCTCACGGGTGGCAAAGTTGAGCACTAACCCTAATAGGATAAAGTTGGCTAAGAGAGAAGAACCACCATAGGAGATAAAGGGTAAGGTGATACCGGTCACCGGCAGGATTCCTAAGACCATACTGATATTTACGGTGATATGATAGAGAAAGAGCCCTAAGGCACCGGCAATGATGAGAAGGGTTGTCTCATCTCGGATTAACCGGATGAGTTGCAAGAGATTGTGGATAAAGAAGAGAAATAAACTGATTAAGATGAGTGAACCGAAAAGCCCAAATTCTTCGCCGATGGTGGTAAAGATAAAATCGGTATGCCGATTGGGGATAAATTCCAAGCGCGCCATCTTTCCTTTAAGATAGCCCTTGCCGAATAAAAGACCGGAGCCAATTGCGACCTTTGATTGAAAGGTACTCCAACCAATTCCTTTGGTGTCAAAGGAAGGGGAGAGGAAGCCTAAAATCCGCGCCTTTTGATAGTCTTTTAAGCACTTAAAGAAAAGGGGGGTGAAAAGACCAAAGAGGGAGTTGATGCCTAAACTAATCAGAAATTGGGAGAGGTTGGCCTTTAAGTAGAGAATGAGGCAGAGAAAAGAGAAATAGATTATCCAACTGATAAAGGATAGCCCAAAAAGGAGAGAAAAGAGCGGGGAGAAGAGGAGGAAGATTTCAAAGGGACGAATCCCCTTAAAATAAAGGACAGCGGCAAAGATGGCAAAAAAGGAGAGGGAAGAACCCAGGTCCGGTTGGGTTAAGACTAAAGAAAAAGGCAAAAGGATAATTAAGGCCGGGGTGAAGAGTGAGGAAAAGGAGAAGGAAAACTTCTTTTTATCTTTGACCACCCGGGCTAAAAAGAGAATGGTGAAGACCTTAGCTAATTCCGAAGGCTGGAGGCTTAATTGACCGATTGTTATCCACCTCTTCACCTCACCTTGGTTTAAGAGAAGAGTAATTAAAAGTAAAAGGATAGAAAGGATATAAAGAAGCGGAGAGAGACTAATGAGAATCCTCTTTTCCGTCCGATAGGCAAAGAAAAAAATTGGCAAGGCGATAAGTAGCCAGAGGAGTTGGCGAAAGAGATAGGTCCGACCACTGGCACTATAAATCGCTAAAAGGCCAATGCCGGTTAAGAGGAGGGCTAAAAGGAAGATAGTTCTAAATCTCGTCCGACGCATAACTGATTCAAGGCGAGAGATTAATCTAAGTTAAAATAACGGCGGAATATTCTTTGGGCAATTGGTGCGGCATAGGTGCCACCGGCTCCGACATTTTCAATTAAGACCAAGACAACTAGGGTTGGATTTCCTTTTGGTCCGTAACCACAGAACCAGGCATGGTCAGGTCCAGCCGGATTTTGCGCGGTTCCAGTTTTACCGCAAATCGTAATCTCTGGAATAAAAGCCGCCTGACCGGTTCCCCGCTCCACACCAAAGTATAACCCATCTTCAATAACCCTGAGATATTCCTGAGGAAGCGATATCTGCCTTTTTTGGGGATAATAGATATAGGTTGTATCATTACCGTTTGGCACCGGTCGGAAATTAGGCAGTGAGTCCAAAAACGGTGGGTGGTAAATTCGGGAGGGGAATTTTATTGAGTCAACAAGATGGGGTTGATAAATCTCGCCCGAACGAGCAATTGCACAATAGAAGAGGACTAATTGCAGTGGTGTGACTAAAATCTCTCCCTGACCAATTGATAGATTTAAGACAATCCCCTTGGGGTATTTCCCCGAAAATTTTTTCTGCAGATATTCTGGAGTTGGGAGATTCCCTCCGCTTTCTTCTGGGAGGTCAATGCCGGTCTTTTTCCCAAAAGGAAATTCCTGAGCCATTTGGACAATCGCCTCTAAACCAGTAGCCAGCCCGGCCTGATAGAAATAGGTATTGCAGGATTGGGCAATGGCGTCAACCAGATTTAGGCTACCGTGGCTAGTCCAGCAACGAAAATATCTATTGCCAAATTTATAACTACCAGCACAGGGTTGAAAGCGACGATTTTTGTCTAAAACCCCCTTTTTCATTCCCGCCAGCGCCACCAGTGGCTTAAAGGTAGAACCCGGTGGGAATTGGGCCTGGGTTGCCCGATTAAAGAAAGGCTTTAAGGGATTATTTTTTACCACTTCCCACTTCTCTTTCAAGAGGGGAAAAAGAAAGAGGTTAGGGTCAAAATGAGGTTTGGAATAGAGGAGGACGACCCGGCCATCATTGGGGTTCAGGGCAATACAACAGCCTTTTTTATAATTGGCAAATAACGATTCGCAAAGAAGAAAGAGGTCAAGGTCTAAACTGAGATAAAGGTCACAGCCGGCAATTGGTCTAATCTCTTTCACCTCCGGTAGATTGCCAATTTCCCTCCCCCGGGCATCCACCTCCACCAGCCGCATACCGTCCTTACCCTTTAGGCATTTTTCGTATTCCTTTTCTATACCTTGCTTTCCCAAAAAATCATCAATCCGATAGGTGGTATCTCTTTCTAATTCTTCTCGGGTAATTTTATTTAAGAAGCCCAGGGGATGAGAAAGAATTGGGTAGGGGTAATAGCGCAAGGGCTTCACATCCAAACTTATCCCACGCCGCGAGATTAACCGTTCTTCAATTGTTAGGACTTTTTCCTTTGGGAGGTTGGAGATTATTTCAACCGGTGTCCAGGAGTTATTTCCGGAAATTGAATTAAAATCAATTGGCAAGAGATGTTGTAATTCCCGGAGGGCGATGGAATCAACCTCGCGGGGGATAATGGAAAGTGAGAAGGAAGGTTTCACATCGGCAACGATTCGCCCCCGGCGGTCAAATATTCTTCCCCGGGGCGCCTTCAAATATTGCCGCCGAATACTCTGAAAGTTAGAAAAACGATGGTATCTTGGACCAGCGATTACCTGGAGATAGGTGAGTCGGATGGTAAATAAGAGAGATAGCCCAAGGGAGAGATAAAAGAATGTCTTTAACCGCTTGGTCATGGGGCAAAGAAGGTACGGTGGGTGATTTTTCTTATCAGTTTCGTAAAGGGGATTGCCAAGATAAGGGTGAGAACCAATTTTATAAGATGGAAGCCACCCAAAAGACCTTTTAAGAGTAAAGAGAAAAAGAGGATTAAAAGAAGATAGAAATAAGAAGGGATTAGGTAGTTTTTTAAAGAACTTAAAGCAAAAGATAATAGGGTGAAAAAGAGAGAATAGCGACCAAAAAATGAAGGTAGGAGATGGTCAGATAAGAACCCCAAAAAGAAACCAAGTAAAGAGGCAATCAAGGGTGAAAAGGTCAGGGAGGATAAGATGAGAAAGATGAGAGAGAATTCTGGGCAATAGAAAGGAAAGATAGTTTCTATAGTAAAAAAGAGATAAAGCAGAATAAAGGTAAGAATGAGATAGAGAGGAGAGATTTCCTTTTTCTCTATGTCCCGAAGCATTGAATTGGAAAGTCCCTTATTTGATCTTTATGACATCGGGGATTTTTAGTTCCAGTTCTTTGATAATTCTTTCCATCTCGGTTTTCTCCAATGCCTTTTCCTTTCTCTCGGTCTTGGTGATTAGATAGACCGCATCAATTTTTAATAGGTCAACCACTGGTTGAATATCAACATCTAAGAAGAGTTCCTTGGTTGGGGTGATTTTTTTAATTAGGCCAACGATTAGACCCTTGGGGAATATTCCCCCTTCGCCGGCGGTTAATAAAGTATCACCAACTTTAAGGTCACAGTCCGAAGGGATATAGGCAAGTTTTATATCTTTGCCCGAGGCGGAGATGAGACCAAGGTAGCGAGTTCGCCAATTTAAGGTAGCAATTTTTAGATAGGGGGAATGAAAGGTTTCAACGACCGAGAAGTGATCACCAGCCTTTATCACCTTACCCACAATCCCTTCGGGGACAACCGCTGGCTGATTTTCGTAGACGCTGTCTCTTTTGCCTTTGTCAATGAGTAAAAAGCAACGTAAAGAGTGGTCGCGCCCGATTATATTAGCCCGCACCAAGGAGGCCGGGGAGGGTAATTCATATTCGGTCTTTTCCCATAGGGGAAACGAATCGGGAGTATTCGCCCTTTCTTTTAGGGCATTCCGGAGGTAGGCGATTTGGATATTTAGGGCGGTGAGTTTTTTTTCTAACTCGTCTCGTTTATCTTTTAATTCTCGGAGATAGAGGAGTCTACTTTTTATAGAGGAGGGCACAAAGAGGACAAATTTTTGGGTGAAGGAACTAAATTGGAGTTTCGTATTTTGGGGAAGAAAGAAGAGAACGGCCGCGATAATGATGAGGATAGAAGGAGACCATCTTCTCATTTACATTTTACGCCTCGGGCGTCAGGCATCATTATTCGGTGGTTGGTAAGAATAATTTAGCGTATCTTCGGATGTCCTCTAAGATCTTCCCCGCGCCCAGGACAACACAGTCTACTGGATTCTGGGGGATATGAACCGCAAGACCGGTCTCTTCGGAGATGAGGGTATCAATCCCTTTCAATAAAGAACCACCGCCGGCCATATAGATACCCCGGTCAACGATATCCGCGGCCAGTTCCGGTGGTGTTCTCTCTAAGGCTTGTCTTATTGCGTCAATTATTAAAGAGATTGGTTCTTCTAAGGCCTCTCTGATTTTGGAGGCGGTGACCTTTATCGTCTTGGGGATTCCGGAGACTAAGTCCCGCCCCTTTACCTCGCATTGTTCATCTTCACCGGTGGCGTAGGCCGAGGCAATTTTAATCTTAACCATCTCCGCCATCTGTTCGCCAATTATTAAGTTGTAATTCTTCTTCACATAGTTGATAATTGCCTCATCCATTTCATCACCCGCCACCCTTATGGAGATGGCGTTGACGATGCCAGAAAGGGCGATGACAGCAATTTCGGTTGTCCCGCCACCGATGTCAATTATCATACTGCCGGTTGGGTCTTCAACGGGTAGTCCGACGCCCAGGGCCGCAGCAATCGGTTCCGAGACGAGATAAATCTCTCGGGCACCACAGGCCTCTACCGAATCCCGAACCGCGCGCTTTTCGACTCCGGTAATTCCGGAGGGCACGCAGATAACAACCCTGGGTCGCACAAACATCCGTTTCTTTTGAACCTTTTGGATAAAATAATGGAGCATCACCTCAACTAGTGCAAAGTCAGCAATCACCCCATCTTTCATTGGTCTAATTGCCCGCATCCCTTCCGGGGTTCTACCGAGCATCTTCTTTGCTTCCAATCCGACCGCGACCGGTTTGTGGTCTCGTTCTTCAATGGCGACGATTGATGGCTCGCGCAGGAGAATTCCCTTTTCCTTCACATAGATGAGGGTAGAGGAAGTGCCCAGGTCAATTGCCAGGTCATTAGAAAACCTTTCCTTAATATCTTTAAATAGTCCAAGCATTAGAATAGAATAAGATAAATTTTTGATTTGTCAACTACCCAAAAAGGTCGTGGTCAATATGTTCCTGAACGCTTTTAGAAGACTCTAAAATCTCCTCTTCCGTAACTAAATAAAATATTAGGGGCGGAAATAGAATTCGTAATCATCAGTCTGATGAGACCTCTCGACGAAGGGATTATCTTTTGGATGCCCTTTGCGGATAATCTTTCTTTCTACTCAACATAATTATAGACCAAAAATGGGCAAGCCTTCTTTTTCCAAAACCCGTTTCTTTGGAGATTTTCTAAAAGTGTCGGCCGGGCAAATTCTTATTAAGGTCTCCTTTTTGACGGTAAGATAAGGTTTTAAGATAAAAACCGCCATAACTTGCTGCCTCCTTAATTTGCGTAAAGAATGTTTTACTCTTAATCTTCATTTTAACCGATTGCCAATTGGCACTCCATACCATCTTTATCTTATCCAAGATTTTATTGTAATCAAAGCATCATTATAGCCAAATGAAAAAGAACTTGACAAGCGGTTTTATTCTATTATAGTGAGAGTAAGCCGAGGTGGCGGAATTGGCAGACGCGCTAGGCTCAGGACTTAGTGGGTTTCCACCCGTAGGGGTTCAAATCCCCTCCTCGGCAGTCCGACGGCTATAAGATATGCCTTTGCCTCATCCGTTGAATTTAGCCCAGAAGCCAACACCAATTCAGAGAATAGAATTCCATAATCTTTTCCTCCATATTAAGCGCGATGATTTGACCGGTTTAATCACCTCGGGCAATAAGATAAGAAAGTTAGAATTTTTAATGAGCGACGCCTTAAATAAAAAGGCGCAGGTGATAATTACCTGCGGCAATATCCAGTCAAATCATGTTCGGGCAACTTTATATGTGGCAAATCTCTTAGGATTAAAAGGGGTAGCAATCCTTAAAGGCAAGCGGCCAGAAATCCCAGAGGGAAATACCTTCTTGGATTATCTCTTTACCGACGAAGTCTATTTCTTAAACGAAAGAGAATATGAGAGGCGCGAAGAATTGGCAAAGGCAATCGGCGAAGATTATAAAAAGAAAGGTCTTAATGCCTATTTCATTCCCACGGGCGGCTCCAATGGTATTGGTGCCCTCGGTTATCTAGGGGCGATGGAGGAGATGGTCGGTTATATAAAAGAGAATGGGATAGATGCTATCTTCTGTGCGGTCGGTTCGGGCGGAACTTATGCCGGACTGCTCATTGGTAAATATTCTTTTGATATCGCGGCACCAATCTATGGAATTCTCGTTGATGAAACCCGGGAGTATTTTTTGGCCAAGGTAAAGAATATAATTAAGGAAACCGAGATTATCTTAGAAAAGAGGTTAGATATTAGGGAAGAAGATATGGTTTTCATTGAGGGCTATAAAGGCGCTGGTTATGCGATTCCTTATAAAGAAGAGGTTGCGATTATCTGGGAACTGGCCAGGAAGGGTATCCTTTTAGACCCGGTCTATACGGGAAAGGCCTTTTATGGAATGATTAAAGAGAAGAATAATTTAGGTTATCATAATCCATTATTCATCCATACCGGCGGGATATTTTCGCTTTTCGGGTTTAAGGAAGAAATTCTAAGATACAAACCATTAGGTTAATTCTAACGGAGTTCAATTATCGCCTCTTATTAAGCGGACAAACTCCTTAACTAATCGGCCCGCCTTCTCTTTTTTAATTATTTTGCCCTTCTGGAATATGACCCCACTGTTTCGGCCGCAGGCGATGCCATAATCGGCTTGGGAGGCCTCACCTGGTCCATTCACCTCACAGCCCATCACGGCAATCCGTAAATACCTCTTTAAGTCCTTTAACTCCCGCTTAACTTCCTTAGCCACTTTAATTAAATTAACCTCACACCGGCCACAAGTTGGGCAGGAGATAAAGATTGGTTTTATTTGGCGTAATCCTAATCCTTGCAGAATCTCATAAGCGGCATCTACCTCCAGAACCGAATCACCGGTTAAGGAGACGCGCATCGTGTCGCCGATTCCCTCTAAGAGAAGCGGGGCTAAGGAGAGGGCACTTCTTATTCCGCCTTCAAAAGGGAGCCCGGCCTCGGTTAAGCCCAGGTGAAGGGGGTAGGGATATTTCTCTGAGATTTTCCGATTGATTTCTATCAATTCCTGTGGGATGGTGGTCTTTGCCGAGATGACGATTAAGGAGAAATGGTTTTTTTCAAATTGGTTTACCACCTTATCTAATAGAGAAAAGAGTTTATCATGATAAGAACTGGTGCGGAAGGAACCGGTGTTTAAACCAATCCTTATCGGGATTTCCTTATCCCTTGCGAGCCGACATATTTCTCGCCACTTCCATTCTTCTTTTATATTGGCGGGGTTAATTCTTATTTTGTCAAGACCTCTTTTTATTCCTTCAATTGCCAATTGATAATTAAAATGGATATCGCCAACTAAAGGAAGAGTAGTTTTTGCCTTTATTTTTGGGATTGCCTCTAAGTCCTCTTCATCTTTTATTGCCAGTCGGCAGATTTCGCAATTGGCCAGTTCCAATCGCTTTATCTCTTTAACTACCTTTAACCAGTTCGCGGTTTTTGATTTGGTCATTGATTGCACACGGATTGGGTTAAAATTGCCAATTTTTATCCGGCCGATTTTAATCTCCTTGGTCGGGCGACGTTTGCTCTTCATTTTATTCTCTAACCCGTTGGATATTGGCACCGAGGGAATTTAATTTTTCTTCCAGGTTTTCATAACCGCGGTCTAAATGATAGATCCGAGAGATGACTGTTTCCCCTTTTGCCGCAAGACCGGCAATGACCAAACAGGCACTGGCCCTTAAATCAGAAGCCATAACCGGTGCCCCGGACAATTTTGCCACGCCATCAATTATTGCGGTATTGTCGGTTATGGTAATCTTTGCTCCGAACCGCTGCAGTTCAACCGCGTGCATCAGGCGGTCCTCAAATATCGTCTCGGTTATCACACTCCGCCCTTGGGCCGTAGTTAAAAGCGCCATAACCTGGGCCTGCATATCGGTCGGGAAACCGGGATAAGGGGCAGTAGTAATGGTCGTCGGTTTAAGTTCCTGGGATACGGCCACCCTGATTTTATCTTTATCTTCTTCTACCTTGACACCGCATTCTCTTAATTTCACCAGGACCGTGGTTAAGTGCTCCGGGAGGCAATTTTCAATCTCAATCTCTCCCTTGGTTATTGCTGCGGCACAGGCAAAGGTTCCGGCTTCAATCCGGTCGGGAATTGGCTGATATTCCACACCTTCCAATCTTTTACTGCCAGTGACTTCTATCCTGAGTGTCCCGGCACCACTTATCTTTGCCCCCATCTTATTTAAGAAATTTGCCAGGTCAACAATCTCCGGCTCACAGGCGGCACCATAGATTACCGTCTTGCCACAGGCCAAGGTTGCCGCCATTAGACAATTGGCGGTAGCACCGACCGAAGTCCCCTTGGCTCCTTCTAAGCATAGTTCCGCGCCCATTAACTGACGGGTCTCACTAATCACATAACCACCTTCTACCTTAATATCGGCACCTAAGGCTTGTAGCCCCTTTAAATGCAAATCTACTGGACGGGGACCAATGGCACAGCCACCAGGTAAAGAGACCTTTGCCCTTTTATACTTTGCTAAAAGTGGTCCTAAAACAAAAAAACTGGCCCGCATCTGGCGCACGATTTCATAACCAGCGCAGAGGTTATCTATCTTAGAGGCATCAATGATTAGGTCTTTATTTTCTCTCCTAATTTTTACCCCGAGGGAGGTGAGGAGATTAATCATTGTTTTCACATCAACCAGATTGGGAACATTGCGCAGGCGGACCGGTGAATCGGCAAGGAGTGATGCCGCCATTAATGGCAAAATAGAATTCTTGGCGGTAGAGACTCGGACCTTTCCCTTTAACCGGGTTTCTCCTTTAATAACAAACTTATCCATCCCCTATTTTCATAAAAAAATAAGATTAGTCAAGGAAGGGGGGTAGATTATTCACCGGCGGTCATAGTCAATATCTCCCTTGCGGTTTTTAGAAGACTCTAAAACTCCTCTTTGGATCGCCCAATCACCAAGCAAAGACCTTTAATGCCTCGTAATGCCTCGCGGAAATCACCACCAGAAAGCCCCTGCTTTCTTTAGAGGTTTAAGGTATAAAATCATATTTTATGCCCCTGTGCCGGTTTTTATCACAAAAACCTGATTTTCAATTAGACTTGGAATTAGAAAGAGAATTAGAGAGAGAATTACTAACCCAATTAGTTAAAGAATTAGTCTGACAATTAGACACTTAATTACCCTTTCGGTTTGGCAGAGGATTAGTTAGAGAATTAGACAGTAAATTAGGCATTCAATTAGGCTGGGGATTACGTAAAGAATTAGATAATAAATTAGACCCAAAAGGCAACCCAGAGGGCTACCCCCTATCTTTCTTAAAAAATCAAATAAGTTATGTTAAATCAAAGACTTAGGAGTAAAAATCGGACCTTGAAAACTATAACTATTGTTATAGAACTTTTGTTCGGGTCGTAATTAATATGTTTCCCTTGTGGTATGTGGATATCTTGACAAGGGGAAAAATTTCCTCTATTATATTTTTATGAAAATCCCCAAACTTATTTATCTTTTTTTCTTTGCCCTGGTATTTGTCTCGGCGCAGAAGATTGAGACAAAGAGAGCAAAAAATTTCACCCTACCTAATATTGAGAAACAAAGGGTTACCCTTGACTCCTGCCTAAAGAAAGGTCCGGTCTTCATCAGTTTCTGGGCACTTTGGTGCAAACTCTGTATTGACGAACTGGATGCCTTTAAGGCCGTCTATGAGGAATTTGAGACCTTAGGACTTCAGGTCTTGGCGATTTCCGAAGATGGTCCGCAAGCGACCGGAAAGATAAAGCCTTTTATCACTAATAGAAAGTGGCGCTATAATGTCCTCTTAGACCCAACGAATAAGGTGAAAAACTTATATGCGGTTAAGACAATGCCGACCAGTTTTTTGATTGATAAAAGTGGCCATATTGTCTATCAGCATACCGGATACAAAAAAGGCGATGAGAACAAAATAAGAGAAAAAATAAAGGCAATGTTTGAAAAGACTGAATGAAGATTGGCTTAAAAAATTCCCATTTACTCTTTGCCTTTTTTTCCTTAGCGCCTTTTCTCTTTGCTCAGGAAGAATCACTTCCGGTTGTTGAGCCACCCGTTGGCTTAAATATATCTGGTTCAACCAAAACCGAATACTGGTTCTGGCTCGGAAAAGATAGTCTAACTCGTAAAACCGAGCATTTTGAGACGAATACCTCACTCATTATTAATTACGAAAATTTTAATCTTATGGGAAATCTCTTTCTCTACGAACCTTCCCGTCCTAAGAACCCCTTACGATTGCTCGGCGGGAGTTTTGCCTACCGGACCCCTTCAATAGAACTCACCTTGGGTGATTTCTATTCCCTTTTCGGCCGAGGACTCTGTCTCCGCTCCTATTACGATGAGAATTTTCGTTATGACAAAAGACTTTTTGGCTTTCTCGCCTGGGGTGAGTTTAAGGGGCAGGAAATCCGGATCCTATCGGCTCGTCCCCAAAATATTATCTTCCGCGAAAATACCTATTCCTTGGAAAACGATACTACGGATTTATTGAGAGGGGTTGAGTTTAGTTCTTCTTTAATTCCCTATTTAGAATTGAGCGGACGTTATGTCCGTCTCAATAAGGAAAAAGACCTAACCCCCCAGGCATTTACTGAAATCTTTGGTCCGGGTCTTTTGCTTAATTACAAATCTCTTGAGTTCTATTATGAATATGCCCACAAGTTGCAGACCCGGGAGATAGTTGGCGGTCGTAAAAAAGGAAAGGGGCATTACTTAACCCTCTCTTTTTCTTCGGCGCTCTTTGGCATTCTCTTAGAATATGAGGATTATGATTCAATTGACCTCGGGGGAACCGGATTCCGATATAATGACCCACCGACACCAATCAAGAAAGGGATTTCCATCAATCGGGGAACCGATGAACGGGGCTTTGGCATAAATCTCCATTCATCGCTATCCTCTCTAAGATTAGAGGGAAACTATGCCTGGTTTTATACCCACAAAAAAGATAAGGGGATAAGGGAGATTCTGGGAAAGGCCGAGGTGGATTTCTTTAACCAATTTACACCGGTATTTACCTTTGAGCATCTAAAGACCACAGGGATTGAGGAAGGGAGTGTCTTCCGTCAAGAATGGAAGCCAGGGGTAGAGGTTAGTTTTAATCTGGGGGAGAAAAATTTTAAACTGGAAGGAAATGTAAATTTTGTCCGGGAAGGCAATACTTCTTACCAGGAAAGACAGTATTCTTTGTCGAGTGATGTCTTGCCAATTCTCTCTCTCAGTTTTTCCTCAGAAGAGGCAACCAAGGGAGTAAAGCGGTATGATTATCAAAAAAGATGGTTAATCGCTGAAGGCACTTTAACCTTAACCGATAATTTATCTTTAAGGTTGCGCCTCGGACAAGAAAAGGGTGGGCTGGTCTGTTCCGGTGGTGTCTGTCGCTATGAACCGCCATTCTTTGGAATAAAGTCAGTTTTATTGATGCGCTTTTAGAAATGAGGCGGTGGCAATTTTTAATTTTTCTTTCCTTAGGAGTGTTATTACTGGCACTTGGCCTTTTTTCTTCTGGTTTTATTGAGGTTTTTAAGGCGGGTTCTCTGCTCTGTCTCTCCTGTATGGGACTTGGATTATGAGGCGACATCGCTTTGGACAGATTATCTCTTTAATCCTTCTCAACTTATATATTTGGGGATTTTTTCAAAAGAATCTCATCTACACCGGGATTTTTAAGGGCTTTTTGCAACCAATCTTACACTGCTGGAGCACACCGACGACACTTTTTTCCTGTCCGCTGGGTGCCTTTCAACACTTTATTACCCTTCATCTTCTACCACTTTATCCATTGGGTCTTATTATTTTAGTTGCCGCTTTTATTGGTCGAATGCCCTGCGGTTGGGTTTGTCCCTTTGGGCTCTTGCAGGATATTCTCTATAAAATTCGCCTTTTTCGGTGGCGACTGCCGACCTCGGTAAATCTCTTCGGTCTAATCTTGGGGATAATTGCCGGCTACTTTGCGGGTCGCTATAAATTTGATTTAGGAATTTTTGTTGGGTTGCCCTTAGCAGTCTTCTTAGGATTCATTCTGGGCAAACTTCCAATAAAATTCCCAACAAATTATCTGAAATATCTCTTCCTTTTGGTATTTGCTATCCTCCTTGCCTATTACACGACCGAACCCTGGTTTTGCAAAATTTGTCCAGCCGGAACCTTAGAAGCGGGCATCCCTTTGGTTCTCTGGGACCCAGAAAACTATTTGAAGGCAATGGTTGGTTCTTTCTTCTATTTTAAGGTCTTTATTTTAGGATTTCTTCTAATCAATTTTTTAGCACTAAAAAGACCATTCTGTCGGGCGATGTGTCCGGTCGGGGCAATCTATTCCCTTAGCAATCGGGTGAGCCTTTTCCATTTGGAAAAGAAAGAAATTGATTGTCGGGGATGTTCTCTTTGTGAGAAGGTATGTCCAATGGCTATCCCGGTAAAGAAGATCCCGAAAGATTTGGATTGTATCCGTTGTTTAGAGTGTTATTATCGCTGTCCGAGAAAGTCAATCGTGATAAAGTGGGGATAGTTGGGTTTTAAGGAATATGTTGGGGTATGGTGGCCGCTCTTCTTTGGGGATAAAACCGAAGTGGTTAAAAACTCATTTACCCGGCGGTAAAGATTACTCTTTGGTTATAAGAACTTTAAGGGAATTAAATCTTCATACAGTCTGTGAAGAGTCCCGCTGTCCTAATCTTGGCAAGTGCTTTGGACGCCGGACGGCGACAATTATGATTTTAGGAAAGGTTTGCACCCGGCACTGCCATTTCTGTTCGGTAAGACCAGGAAATCCCGAAAGGGTTGATGAAAAAGAACCAGAGAAGGTAGCCCAGGCCATAAAAAAATTGGGGCTAAAATATGTCGTCATCACTTCGGTTACGCGCGATGACTTAGAAGATGGTGGGGCCGGGCAATTTGCCGAAACGATAAAGGCAATCAAGAGGGTTGATGCCGAATGCCGGGTGGAGGTGCTAATTCCTGACTTTAAGGGCATTGAAGAGAGGATAGAAAAGGTCATCTCAGCTAATCCCGAGGTGATTGGACATAACATAGAAACGACAAGGGCATTGACGCCCGTCATCAGGGATAAACGGGCAAGTTATGACCTATCCCTTACCGTTTTGCGTTATATCAACCAAAGGGCACCAGGAATAATTAAAAAGAGCGGATTGATGGTCGGTTTGGGTGAGACGGAAAGAGAAGTTATCTCAGCCTTAGAAGATTTAAGAGAATGCGACGTAGATATTGTTACGATTGGTCAATACCTACCACCTACAAGATTTAATCCGCCGGTGAAGAAATTCTACAACGAGGCGGAGTTCAATTCCCTAACCAAAATTGGAAAGGCGATTGGTTTTAAGGAAATTCTTGCCGGTCCTTTGGTCCGGAGTTCTTACCAAGCGGAAGAGATATTTAAGGCAATCATTAATTCTAAATCCCACTGACTATTTTCTTAGCGAATGTCTAGCGTCAAAGATATTGACAAAACTCTGGTGTTCTTGTATTATAACTTTTAATGAGCAAAGAAGAAGAGGTTTTAGTTGGTGATTTAAGGGGTTTAATTCTGATACAGGGCGTTATCCTAAGCGTCCTTTTTTTTATTCCCGGAATTCTTCTTCACCTTTCTTTCCCTTATTTAATTAGTCTTTATTTAATATTCTTCCTTTTCAGTTATCTCTCGGGCGTCTTTGATACGCAATTTCCGCCGTTTTACGGTCTTAATCTAAGAACTCAGGTCTTATTCTTTTTGGCAATTGGAATCTCATTCTTGATTAAGAAGACCTTCACCTTAAATACCACTTTGCCTCTGCCTTTCTGGGTTATCTTTTGGTTTTATCTTGCGCTTTTTGAACCTGGGCTTTCTTTAATTTTTAGTCGGAAGAGAAAAATTCCGGTGCTTTTAGTTTGGGATAAGAAAACCAATCCAAAACCGAAGGTTTTGCCTGAATGTGATTTTTCCTCTCAGGAGATAATTATGGTTGAAGATTTGGCGAATTACTTAAATAAAGCTGCTGACCCCTTGGGTCGGATAAAAAAATTCCCGGCGGTAGTTATTTATAGTAAAAAAATTTCCGCTTCGCAAATTAGAGATTTGGCCAAGAGGTATCTTAGTGATTTTTATCTCTTGAAATCTTTTAGCCTCACCAACTATTTCCTGGGGCAGAGGATGAGGCGAATAACTTCTCTTTCTCGGCTCAGTCTCTCTCTCCGTCTGAAACGGATTATTGATATAATTCTCAGTCTTTTATTACTCACTCTCTTCTCACCCCTGCTTTTATTTTTTGCCCTCTGCATAAAATTAGATAGCCCGGGTTCGGTTTTCTATCGGCATAAACGAATCGGACGGAATGGCCGGAGTTTCTATCTATTAAAGTTTCGCACGATGTTTCAGGATGCGGATAAGCGATTGGCGAGTGTCTTGGCCGCTAATCCCCGATTAAGAGAGGAGTTTCAACAGATTTACAAATTAAAAAATGACCCCCGGGTAACGGCCATCGGTCGCGTTTTCCGTCATTACAGTCTGGATGAAATCCCGCAGCTAATTAATGTCCTCAAAGGCGAGATGAGTTTAGTTGGGCCGCGACCGATTGTTGAGGAGGAGATTGGCTATTATCAAAATGCCTCAATCTTACCGTTTAAGTTTTTTCCCGGGGTAACTGGGCTCTGGCAGATTTCCGGAAGGACCGATACCACTTATGAAAAACGAGTAAGATTGGCGGAAAAATATTGTCAAGAGTGGAACCTTTGGCGTGATATTAAGATTCTCTTTAAGACGATTCCGGCGGTTCTTTCTAAAAAAGGCGCCTATTAAATATTTTAGCGATGCGACGGATAAAACTTGGTAAGCGATTTATCATTATCTACTTTGTGTTTGGTTCCTGTCTTTTGGCAATTTTCTGGTTTTTCTTCTCCGCCCAGCTGCTAAAAAGATTAGCGGAGGAGACTGAGGTCCGCTCCCGAATTTTTGCCAAGTATATGTCCCGAATCACAGAGGCGATGGAGGCCAGTTCCACGGAATTGGATATAATCTTTGAAGAGGTGATTAAGAAGATTGACTTTCCCTTAATGCTCACCGATGACCAGGGCAATATTGTGAGTTACCGGAATTTGGGCAAAAATCTCTCGCTCAAGGATTTACAGAGGATAAAAGAACGATTGGGGCGAAGGCAAAAGCCAATCCCCCTTACCTTTGTTAGCGAAGAAGGCGAGCAGTTTTTGGGTGAGATATATTATGGGCAATCAAAGACCGCCCAGTTTGTTTCACTTTTTCCTTATCTCCAGATTTTCTTTCTCGTCGTCTTTCTACTAATTGGCGGGTGGGCAATCGTCGTTTATAAAAGACGGGAAGAAGAGAAGTTGTGGACATTTTTAGCCAAGGAGACCGCGCACCAATTGGCGACCCCCCTCTCTTCTTTTTCCGGCTGGCTGGTAAATCTCCAGTCCACTAATCCGCAAATTGTCAAGGAGATGGAGGCGGATATTGAACGAATGAGCCGGGTATTAGAAAGATTCTCCCGCATCGGACAGACACCTAAATTATCCCCCTGTTCAATCAAAGAGGTGATTGAAGAGACCTATCATTTTATCCAACGAAGAACACCCCAGAATATCAATATGGTTCTCAATATTAAGGAGGATGCCTCACTTCTCCTGGATGAAGTCTTATTATCCTGGAGTTTAGAGAATCTCTTAAAAAATAGTATTGATGCCATCGGCCAAAAACCCGGGGCGATTATCTTAAACGCCCAAAAGGAGCCGGGCGGCCGATATTATAAAATTTCTATAACCGATACCGGTGAAGGAATATCCCACAAGAAAAAGAAGGAGATATTTTCCCCAGGGATAACAACTAAGAAATATGGCTGGGGTGTTGGTTTGCCCCTGGCGAAAAGAATTGTTGAGGAATACCATAAAGGAAAATTGGTTTTGGTTGAATCAAAAAAGGGGAAGACAATTTTTTCTATCCTTTTACCCTTAGGAGGTATTGAACGGAAAAATTATGCGGGTCCTCTGGATTGATGATGAGATTGAATTACTGAACCCCTATATCTATCTCTTAAAGGAGAGGGGCTACGAGGTGGATACGGCGGCTAATGGTCCGGATGGCTTGCGGCTCGTTACGACCAAAGGCTATGATTTGATATTCGTTGACCAGATGATGCCCGGGGTAGAAGGCCTGGCGGTGGTGGAGGCAATTAAAGGCTTTGACCCTTCCGCGGTGATTGTGATGGTGACAAAATTGGGTGAAGAGGAACTGATGGAGGAGGCTTATTCTAAATTAGTGGACGATTTCATCGTCAAGCCTTTCTCTCCTCATCAGATAATCTCGGTGGTGAAGCGATTATTAGAGAAGAGAAAGATTATTACTGAAAAGTTGACCCGAGACTATCTTGCGTTCCTGCGGGAGGAGAGGAATTTTAATTCCTTTACCGAATGGCGTGATTATTACCTCCGATTGATCCGTTGGCGATTTCTCATTGAAAGATTTGGCGAAGAGAGTTTAAAAGAGACCCTAGGTGATATTCAGCGACAGGCGAATGATGACTTTGCTTGCTTTGTGGAGGAGATTTATCCCTCCTGGTTGGAGGGAAAAGAAGAGCCACCGCTTTTATCCCATAAGGTCTTTGGTAATCTTTTGGCACCTTATCTTCGAGAAAAACCGTTATACTTCTTTATCTTTGATTCAATGCGGCTTGACCAGTGGTATCTTTTAGTTCCCCTCCTAAAAGAATACTTCAATATCCGACAATTTTACTATCTATCAATCTTACCTTCGGCGACGCCCTATTCCCGCAATGCCTTGCTCTCCGGACTTTTGCCCTTAGAAATTCATACCCGATATCCTAATCTCTGGGTTTTTGATGAGATGGGACAGAACCGTTACGAGAAAGAACTCCTCGCCAAACTTTTGGCCCAAGAGAAAATTGGTGGCCCTTGGTTTTATTTGAAGGCGACGAAGAGTGAAGATATTGAAGAACAGAGGGGAATGCTCTTACGGAAGGATGTCCGATTTGCCTGTATCGTAGTAAATTTTCTTGACTTTCTTCTCCATGCGGCCAGACCGGCTAAGCCGCTGGAGGATATTTTGGAAAACGAAAGTTCTTTCTTACAACTGACCCGAACCTGGTTTGCCAATTCACCCTTCTTTGAATTTATCAAGGAATTGGCGAATCAGGACTGCCGGGTGATAATTACTACTGACCATGGTTTCATCAAGGTCAAAAGACCAACCATCATCTTTGGTGATATGGAAATATCATCCAATCTCCGATACAAACATGGCTCGGCTTTAAGGACAGAGGGGCGAAATGCCCTGCTCGTTTTTCCGGAGAGGCTTGGATTACCCAAGGCCAGCCCAGATGAGAAGATGGCGATTGCCAAATCCGATTTTTATTTCATCTACCCGACAAAACCGACTCAATACGAAAGGACCTATAAATTTACCTACCAGCACGGTGGTATATCTCTGGAGGAGATGATTCTGCCTTTGGGGATCTTAGAGAAGCGGTGATGCGTTTTATTGAATTGCCATTGATGTCTTTGGAGATGAAGCCCGGGCTGGTTCGTTTTACCACACCGCTGATTATCGAACCGAAGGGTCTAAAATCCCTGGCGGAAGATTTCTTTAATCTATTTAAGGAGAAGATTTATCCCGAGGCAAAAAAACTTGGCGCGCCCAAGAAGGAGGCAAATGCCGATACCTTCCCTATCTATTTAACCAATCGGGAAATTGCCTACCTAAATTTTGTCTATGATATCGACCACACCCGATTATCCTTTGAGACCCCTAAAAAAGAACTCACCGAGCCTTTATTCCGGCTTTTGCGGGAACAGCGAATAATCAAACCGGACTTAGAGTATATTCGGGAGAAGGTCTTCGGTGGACTACGGGAGGTGGTGGCCGCTTTACTCTGGCAGGTCGGGGCGATAAAGGTTAGTCTCGGTGATATCAGACCATTCTTTAAGGTTGACGAGCGGAAAAACCAGAGCCCAATTTATATTGATGTGAAGTGCTTGCCTAACTTTCCTCTGGTCTTTGATTTTTTAATCAGCCAGTCGGCCTTAATCCTCCAACACTACGATTTTGACCTCATCTGTGGGATTGAAGCCGGCAGTATCGCCTTTGCCACTGCCCTGGCTCAGAAGTTTAACCGACCAAGTTTCTTTGCCCGTCGGGAGCGACGTTACCCTGAGGCATCACTCTTGGAAGGGATAAAAGACCACGAGATTTTTAAGAAAAAGGTTTTGCTCTTTGATGATACGATTGTTAAGGGCTGGACAAAGCGGCGCGTGGTTGAAGCCCTGCGGCAAAAGGGGGCAATCTGTGAATATACCTTTGTCATCTTTGACCGTCTGCAAGGAGGGAAGGAAGACCTTTTGGCCTTAGACTGTCAGTTACTCTCTTTAACCGACCGTGATGCCCTCCTTTCCAAAAGGATTCCGAAGGCCATCACTTTACTTACAGAAATGGAATATAAGGAAATTCTGGAATACTTCGCTGACCCAAAGAAGTGGCATAATAAAAAAGGTTTCCCTTATTTTGAGTTGAAACCAAAGTAAAAAATTAAACACTTATCTCTTTACTTCCTCCTAATCAATTAGGTAGAGAATTAGACTCGGAATTAGACTATCAATTAGACCGAGAATTAGACAGAGGATTAGCCACAGGAGTACTTCTTCCATTAGTTAGAGAATTAGGATGGCGATTAGACACTTAATTAGCCTTTCGGTTAGAAAAAGAATTAGTTAGAGAATTAGCCGCTCAATTAGTATCTGGATTAGGCGGAGAATTACACCGAGAATTAAACCCGGAAGGCGACCCAGAGGGCAACCCCCTATCTTTTTAAAAAATCCCATAAGTTCTGTTAAATCAAAGGCTTATACCAAAAAAGGGTATTTGGAAACCGGAAGTATATTTCTGGAAGTATACTTCTGGTTAATTTTGCAACAGGTGATAATTTACTGGCTATAAATTTGGCTCTTCATAACTTCCCGGGAGGAGACCTTTGAAAAAGGCCTGATGATAGCGATAAAAGCAAGATGGACATATCGTTAATAGAGGGGTTAAGACTTTTTCACTGTTGACAAAATCTCTTTCCGGGTAATCTTGGGTGGGTTATTTTATCAAAATCACCTTTCGGGAGATAGAGAAATCCTTGGTCTGTAAAGAGAAGAAATAGATACCGGGTGGTAGGCTTCTTTTTCTCTGGTCTTTGCCATCCCATGTTGCCGTATAAATGCCCGGCTCTTTCACACCCCTGGTTATTGGCCGAACCAAACGACCGGTAATATCATAGATGTTTAATGATAGCCACTGTCGGTTGGGGATTTGGTACCGGATATTTGTCCTTTGCCGAAATGGATTGGAGTAAGTCAAACTGAATAACGGGCTTTCATAGGGGAGATAATTAGGTGCGGTCACGGTTATGATGATTTCGTCCCTTTCTTCTCCGTTGATTGGGAATTTTATCTGCCCATCTTTATCGGTAGTGCCGTAATAGTAGAAATCCGGTGAGAGGGGTTTTGTTAGACAGACCAATGCCTTTGGGATTGGTTGGCCGGTGATACTATCCTTTACCTCAACGACAAAAATCTGGGAACCCAAAAATTTATGAGAAACAACCATCGGTTTTGGGACCTTGGTCCAGATATTCAGTTCCGGGTCACCTAAAAGGCTCCACTCCCGATAGAAATATTCGTTAGCGTCTCCGGAATAGGGAGGAGAGGCGATGCTATCCTTGCCTCTTAGAAATGCCTTCCCCAAAATTAAATTATCATTAACCATAACCGTCCGGAGGAAGGTTCGGACGAACCGACCGCGCCAGCGGCCAAAGCCGCCACCGAGCTGGGTTCCGAAAAAGGCCACGGCACCCTTTAAGTCTTCTCCTCCCCCTTTCACCCGCAGCCACCGCTCACCAACCGTGTTTTCACTCTTAAAGATTGTATGGCAGGAACCAGAGATAATTATTGGCAATTTATAACCATTCTGTAACCTTTCGTCCTCCGGCTCAACCGTGAAGGGATAGGCCCAGTTGCCTGAGGCATGCCCCCGATAGAGAACGAGACTGCTTCCTTCATTTAAGGAGGCGATTATATCATCGGCATCGTCATATCCTTGATGACCAAAGAGTGTGTCGTTAAAGATTGTGTCAACCTTTGAATAGCGGAGACGGAGGATTGAATCATCATAAGGGAACTCCTCGCTATAAATTGGGTTAGCCGGTCGGCCGCCAAAGTCCCACATAAATATCAGCGTCGCCCTTTTATACCAGAGGGTATCTTCTCTTTTTGGGAAGCGCTCATAGGTTAAAATCTTTTGCACCATCGTCTGACATTCGTCAACATTCCGACAGGGAAGTCGTCCGACCGGTATCTCCGCCCGGTAATCGCCTTCCATATCACCATAAAAATTGTCGCCCAATAAGAGTTGGTAAGAGTAATAAAGGGAGTCCCCGGGTGGGATATAATTTTTATCCCCAACCAGAAGGAGATACTCCGGACCGATAGATTTTATAATCCTCTTTATTGAATCCGGCGAGGCACGATAAGGAACCTTTACAATCTCGGCCTTTACCCCTTTCTTGGTCTTCCACTCTTTTAATGGCTGGAGGGCATCAAAAAACTTCTCATTAGTGATTATAAGATAACGGCAATCAGTAGCGCCATTGACGATTACCGCACTAAATACAAAAATTAAAAGTCCAACCGACTTCCTCCGATGCAAGCTACCGCCGGCCATTCTCAGAATGAGAATGATTATTGAAAGATAGATAAACCAATCACCAAATCGCAAATAGAAAGTAGAGGGTAATGGTTTCGGAAGATTTCCGTAAAGAACCATTTCGGTAAAGAGGGGGGTCTTTTTAATCACCTCACCATAAGGAGAGACGATTAAAGAAATTCCATTATTCGCCGAGCGCAGAAGTGGTTTCCCCAATTCCACACTCCTCATTACCGCTAACTCGCAATGCTGATAAGGTCCGGGTGTCTTACCAAACCAACCGTCATTGGTAATATTTACCAGAAGGTCGGCTCCCCTTAAAACAAATTCCCGGGTTAAATCCGGAAAAATTGACTCAAAACAGATAAGGCAACTGGCTTTAGCCAAAGGGGTGGAAAAGACGGTGAATTCCTTTCCTGGGGTAAAATTTCCCATATCCGCGGTAGCAAAGGGCTTAAAAATTGGGAACTTGTCAATGTAAGGAATCCTTTCGGAGAAAGGGACCGGATGAATCTTCTTATAAATTCCGGTAATGCCATTTTCCGGGTCAATCAAAACCGCGCCGTTAAAGTAAGCGTTATCCTCATAGATTGGTGTTCCGATTAAGATATAGACCCCGTAAGTCTGGCTAATTCTTAAAAACTCATCTTTTAGCCAAATCTCTTTGGTCAAATCAAATAAGGAGGCGGTCTCCGGATAGATTAAAAGGAAAGGCTTTTCTTTTATCGCCTCTTGAGTCAATTGGAGTAAAGAGCGGATATTCTCTTCTATCGTGCTTCTATCCCCCTTCTCATTCGGGCTGACATTGGGCTGAATGATTGCCACCTTAAAATTATTCTCTACCCCTTTCATTCGCAAAAGACCATAGGAAAGAGGAATGAGAAAGGTGAGGATTAAAGTTATCGCCCATCTTTTCTTTCTGGTAAAGAGTAATTGATAGATTATAAGATTTAAAAAAACGACAAAGGCGGAAAGACCATAGACACCGGTGATGGAGGCGAATTGGATTAAGGGCAAATAAGGGGTCTGGGTATAACCCAAAAGACCCCAGGGAAAGCCAATCTCTGACTTTGTGCGGATAAACTCAAGGAGTGCCCAGAGCAAAGGGGCGATAAATAATCCGAACTTCTTCACCCCCAAACCAAAGACCAATCCGTAGAGACCAAAATAACCAAAGAGGACGAAAACTCCAAGGTAGAGAAGAAATTTCGTCTTCTCCAAAACCGGCACGACCAAAAAATAAAGCCACCAGAGATGAAAAAGGGCAAAGAGGAAAAAGAAGAGGAAGGAATAAAAGAGTGCCTTTTTGAGCGATGACTTTGTAATCAAATAAAAGAGCGGGACTAAGGAGAAGTAGGCGAGGAAGCGGAAGGGAAAAGGGGAAAAGGCAAGGTTTAAGGCGAAGGGCGAGAGAAAGAAAAGAACTTTCCCAAACTTACCCATCTTTAATTATAACAGAAAATTGAGAAAAAGGAAGAGAAAATTTCCTTCTTAAAAATTTTTGCCTTTTTCACCATAATATTCCTTTATCTTTTGGGTCAAGCCGTTTGCTAATTCTTTATAAGGAGTGGCTTGTTGAGTCTTAAAATATCTAATCAGAAGTTTTAAGGTAGAGCCATCTCGGAACACTGCTTTTATGCTCCTTCTTCCCATAACTTCTCGTTATCCAAAATTTTCCTCCAAGTTCTTAATTCTAAATCTTTCACTTCTTCAAAACTTTTTTCCGGTGTCGCGTCAAAATTAATTTCTGGTAAGCCTGGTAAATTTTCTTTCCACTTTTTAAACCAAGAGAGGATATTATTCCATATCTCAGGATGCTTTAAATATTTAAATAATTCTTCGCCATAAAAAAGATGGAGTTTAACGCCGTAGAATTTTTCGAGTCTTTTAAGTTGCTGAAGATAATAATTTTCATTTTTAGAAAGGCCGGGGTCTATAAAATACATAAAACCTACTAATTGTGAGCCGTGTCTTTTATGTAAAATTTCAATCTTCGTTTCAAAATTAGATATCTGCCCTTGCTTTTTAGTAGAATCATGGTCGTCTCTTACCTTTTGCTCAACGAAATAATATATGCGTCCATCCGTAAAATACTGGTCTAATGCTAATGTTTCGCCACTTTCGTTTACTATACTTTTAGATAAAATTCTAAAGCCAAGGGATTTCAGGATTTCTTCTATTATTTCTTCAAGGGCGTCTCCCATTCGTATTTCATGAGATTGAAGAAGGTGTTGTAAAATTTTTGCTCCTGGTTTTGTTGGTCTAAATAAACCGATAAAACGTTCTGGGTTCTCCGCAATTCGCCGCAAAAGTTCTTTTTTCTCACCTTCAAATATATGTTTGTTCAAAATCGAAGAAAATGCCTTGTAATTCATTCGTTCCTCCTGACTTCACATAGTCTTAATCACTTCTTATATTTTTCAATGTAATACTCCTCTGAGTAAGATGGCAAATCCTCCTTAGAAATAATTTCAAACTCAATCTTATTCTCATGAAGAAATTTAGTTATGCTTAGTAAAGGGAGATCTAAAAAATAAATTTTATTTACGTCGCTATACTCAAATTTTACATTCTTACCTCTCCATTCCGCTTCCCAGAAGGGCATGTCATAAAAATCTTGGCTATTTTCTTCCACATCGTACCGATAAGGATAAATTTTGTTTTTCTCCATTAAGCGTCTTGCCGATAATTCAATTATTACATCACCGTAGAAAGAAAGATAATCGCTCAAAATATCCGAAAAGCTAATAGTATCTTCGTCATAGCCACTTATTCGCCTTCCTTTTGGAGTAAAAACTTTTTCTTCCAGTATAGCAATAAGGTTACTTAGAGATGTTGCGTGATATAAATACTTTGGGAAATTGCCTCCTTTTTTCATTCAACCACCTCTAAGTTTAGATAATTGTTTATGTATTTTTTACCTGTAAATGATAAGTC